>OCVP010000156.1_pt1 | contig 31501 bp, 34 predicted proteins | sample 1539171 | NCBI WGS metagenome assembly OCVP01 (sample SAMEA51879418, study PRJEB22527) | metagenome
ATCCAGTTTTGACCAATGGATCATTTGCATGGCACTAAAAATCCATCCTGGTTAGATGGTTTAAAGCAATTCCGTAGCATTATATAGAGACTTATGTTTCATGGTTCTTCCTCAACCAAATGTTTCCTCAATCTCTTTAAGTTAAAAGCTTTCAGAATTTTATTGAATGGCTCTTCCGGTTTGGTCATCAAAGCCGGGACGGACCTTATTGAATTCACGCATCCGTGCGAAGACATCGACACCGATCTGCTGGTAGAGATCCAACAGATCGACCAAGACCCAATTTTCCCGGATCAGTCCTTTTTCGATTCTCCAAAAGTCGAGACTGCGCATGGTCACTCGCTTACCTGCTGGTGCAATCCCCATCCAACCATCGTGGGTCAGGGTCTGGATCATATTCGGCCATCCTGTAACTGCAACATAATTCCTGTCACCGAAAAAATGATAGTTGATCTGGCCCACATACTGGCCACGGTCCGGCATCGCATTCAGGAAGGGAATCTGGTGCCAGTTTCGAAATCCGGAAATCCCCCGGCCTGTCCCGATCCCCGAGGGGCCGTACCAACTCATGCGGGGGTGCCAGTATTTCTCCATTTCCATCACCTCCGGTCCTCCCTGGGAAGGATGGCGTTTCATCGCAGTCAGCATATCGATGATCAACTGACAACTGTTTTGCCCATGCTCCTCATCATAAGGACCGGGTACCAAACCATCCTGGGTCGCAGGTCCCGGAACATGCCACTCCCTTCCCAAACTCGGAGGCATGGGCCAGGCACCGGCTTGCATCATCACCTCCGGGAGGTCCCATAAGGCCTGAAATTCGACCACACGGTTTTCCTCAAACTGATAGAATTCATGGAATCGCAGCGAGACCTGATGGCCTGTCGCAGGAATATCGAGCCAGGGCTTTTCAAAGGTCCCCGTGTAATACCCCCCACAGCCGACCCATTCCAAACCTTCTGGAGTGGGACCTGCCATGACAATCGTGTCCCTCCGTTCCAGATCGGGTAAGGACCGGAACAAAGGCTGATAAACCTTATCATAGAATTCAGCTGGCCCCTGCATTTCCCCCATCGGATGACTTAAACGGACCTTGGTTTCGGGCAGAAACAAAGCTTCCAGCCAGGAACGAACCCCTGTTTCCGAAAAATCATACATCGCCTGCCTCAGCGGAAGGATCCGTTGCTTATGAGCCGTGTGACGATCCGCTTTCGAAATGTCTGACATGTTTCTGAGTCCTTTTTTAAATCATTCTTCGGGAACAGATGCCTTCTGCTGAAATTCCTGGTCGAATTTCTCCCAACCATGCCCCTGGAACGGGTCGACTCCCAACTGCTTCATCACATGGGGAAAGTCCACCATCACCCAGTTGGAAACAATTTTACCGTCCTCAACCTTCCAGAAATCCATATAACGGATTTCCACCCGCTTGCCTGTTGGGGGAATTCCCATGAATTCGCCGCTGTGGGTTGCTTCCTGCCTTCCAAAAGCCGCCATCCATTCCCCCTCTGCCAGACGTGCCTCGTCGATACAGACCTTGTCTGAGAATGCCTGCTGAAAAGGACGTTGCCAATGTTCCTGGAATGCTTTCAACCCTTCCTTCAATCCGCATCCTGCATTACCGATCCAGCGAAAATCCTGATGGAAAAATTCCCCCATTCCGTCTATTTCATGATCGTTCAAGCCGTCCACCATTCGCTCCACCACCCTCCGGGTTTCATCAGTTTTACTCAAATCATTCTTTTCCGTCAAAGCACCCTGTGCGGGTCTCGATCCCTTCATCGGCTTACCTCATAACATAGTAATTCAAATTTTATTCTGCTCAACGCCATAAAGATTTACTGCAATAAAAATAATTATGCAATAAATCTATTGCCAAATTAAAATACGTATTCAAAATGTATTTATTGAATATTTTTAGAGGAAAATATTCTGTTAAAAAAAAGTAAAGTCGTCTTTTTTGATGACTTGAATTAAAATTGAATTCTGATGGACCAAAACCATCGGATCTTATCAAGGAGAGTAATGATGAAGATCATCCTATCATTGTTGAGTTCAGTATTTATTTTAACTGGAAGTGTGCATGCAGCATGCAGTTTCAGTAACAGTGTCCCATTGAAATCTCTGACAGCAGGTTTCCAAGCATGGAAGTCCGTGACTGGGGCAATGGCGGAGTGTGGAAATCTTGAAGCAGAACTGGATCAGGACTTTCGTTTGAAACAACCCGACGCATTTGCAGCCAATCCATCTCTTTATCATATTGGAGGTGTGGCAAACAGTACCATGGTTCCGCTGCTTGATGCTGGAACAATTCGTCCTTTGGACGGACTGGTGGCCAAATATGGTAAAAACCTTAAGCCTCAGCAATTGATCAAGATCGACGGCAAGATCATGGCCGTGGCAATGATGGTCAATGCCCAGCACCTGATGTACCGAGAAGACATCTTCAACAACCTTGGCCTGGCTATCCCATCAACTTATGGTGAACTGATTTCTGCTGCCGAGAAGATCCAGCAGGCAGGAACGGTGGACTATCCTTTGGGCGGCACCTACAAAGCCGGATGGAATCTGGCTGAAGAGTTCGTCAATATGTATCTCGGTTATGGAGGAGAATTTTTTGGCAATGGTAATGAGCCCGCGATCAATAACCTGGATGGAGTTCTGACCTTGGAGACCATGAAGGAACTGACCCGATTCATGGATCCCGAATATTTGGTCTCTGATTCAACCTATGTTCAAAAGCAATTTCAACAAGGAAAGATTGCGATGGCAAATCTTTGGGCTTCCCGCGCAGGTGCCATGGATGACGCAAAAGAATCCCAAGTCGTAGGAAAGGTCCAGTTTGCTTCGGCACCAGCTCCGACGATGGGAAATCGTCCGGCTTCAACCCTCTGGTGGGATGGGATTGTGATCGCGAAAAACATCTCTGATGCGGAAGCAGATGCAGCATTCCGCGTAGCTATGGAAGGATTGGACCGGCAGATGGTCCAGGCACATAATGAAGATGCTATCTGGCTGATAGATGGTTACTCCGCTGGGAAAGCTGCCAAAGGGGCCTCTGAAACTGCTTCGAACGGAGCAGTGCCCTATCCTGCTAGTAAAAAGATGGGCTTAATGCACACCGCCCTCGGCAACGGTATCGCTGATTTCCTGACAGGAAAAAAAGATGCTCGCAAAGCACTGGCCGATATCGAATCTGCATACAGAACAGCAGCCAAAGAAGCTGGACTGATGAACTGATCCTGTAAAGGATACCCCAGAACCCGGGCTTTTCCGATCCGGGTTCTGGTTGCTTCATAAAAAAGTTAAATCTTCATCTTCCTTTGAAGATTTGCAACTTCCTTCCCGTTACGAACCAATGGCCCGATTTGAAAAGGCATGAAATTCCGGACATTTGCTCTATTTGTAGGGCCCTCCGTCCTGCTCATGTTTCTTTTCATTGCAACTCCGCTGATCAGTGTACTTTGGCAGAGTTTCCACCTGACCAAACCGGTTTTCGAAAATGTGGAAGTGGAAACCTGTACCCCAAGTTTCACCGGTCAAACCTGTGTCACTGAAATTAAAACCCGTCCGAAACTCAATACTGAAGGACGGATCATCGAGCAAACTCAGTTTGTTGGACTGCAAAGCTATCGAAGTCTAATCGAACCGCAAAAAACCCTTACGGCTCTTTCCTCCGGAAACTGGTCTCAAATTCAAAATATTGATTTCTGGAAGGCTCTTCGCTTCACCCTGACCTTCACCTTCATTACCCTTCCGCTGGTGATTGGAGTGGGATTTGCCATTGCTCTGGCTGTCAACAACGCGCTCAAGGCTTTGAAAGGATACGTAATCTTCATCTCTTTGCTGCCATTCATCATTACACCAGTGATTGGAGCACTTTCCATCCGCTGGCTGTTTATCGGAGACGGAATCCTGACCGCTTTCCTGGAATGGTGGCTTGAACGTGACATCGCACTTTTCGCACAGGGTTGGACGATTGAACTCCTGATGCTCTTCTACCGCGTCTGGCATTCTGCCCCCTTTGCCTTTGTCGTGCTTTATGCAGGATTACAGACAATCAATCAGGATTCATTGGAATCTGCGATCATAGACGGCGCGAACCGTCTGCAACGACTTCGATTTATCATTGTCCCTCACTTGATGCCTTTGATCATCTTCATCGCCTTGATCCATCTGATGGATGCCTACAGGGTCTTTGATGAAATAGTTGGATTTTCAAGCCAAGCGCATGTGATCTCCTTACAGTGGCTTACCTATGATCTACTCACACCAGACGACAGCGGAAGCCGGTCCATTGGACGAGCATCGGCAAGTGCGATGCTGACTATGGTGGGAATCGCTTTGATTCTAATCCCTCTGCTGCGCCGAACCTGGCGTGATCATCATGAGGCTTGAAACGGCATGCCAAGGACCCTGGAACAACCTTTCGCGCTGAAAATTACCTCAGCAGGATTCCTCACCTTCTGGTGCCTGTTGGCAGCATTTCCAATTTTCTGGATCACGGTGATGAGCATCAAGGAACCGGTGGAGGCTTTTTCTTCAAATCCACTGGAAGTGATCCTCGGTCCTTTCACCCGCGATCAGGGCAAAGGGCTTTCCCTTTTGGATATGATATTAGGCGGGATCATCCTCTATTTTACAGTAAAACTAGTGATCGACTGGCTTCCTAAAAAGGTCCGTCGCCACTCTCCCTGGCAACAGGAATGGTTAGGTTGGATGATTGGGACCCTCTTTTTTGGAATTGCTGCCTTCTTCCTGTTCTTCTTCATACTTCCCAATCTGATGGTTTCGTTAAACCTCTGGATCGGAACGTTAGGGAAACCGCTGTTGGGTCTGACCATGGAACATTATCATGCGGTTTGGGTTGAAAATGAGTTCTACCGAAACTTCATCAATTCATTAATCGTCACGGCAGGAGTGGTTGCCATTTCTCTGTCCATAGGAACCCTAGCTGGTTATGGATTGGCTAGAAGCAGAACCAATCTGGCTTTTGGAATCCTGATTGTCGCCCTCATTTTCAGAGCGCTTCCCCATTCGGTCCTTGTTGCAGGATACCTTCCCGTTTTTATGCATTCCAGGGAGATCCTGGAACCAATCTTCGGTTCATCTGCTCCTACGCTTTATGGACAACCTTGGGCTGTGATCGCCGTATTGGTATCCATCAACCAACCCTTTACGATTTGGATGCTAAGGAGTTTTTTCCAAAATATCCCTTCTGAACTTGACGAAGCAGCAAGGGTGGATGGCTGCAATCATTTTCAGGCATTCCGGATGGTGATCATGCCAGTAATGTGGCCGGGAGTGATCACCACAGGACTATTTTCTTTTTTGCTCGCTTACAACGATTACCTGGTTACCTCCCTTCTGCTCGATGCCCAGAACCAAACGATGGTTCCTGCAATCAGCGGATATTTCAACCGTGAAACCACGACCACCGATCAAGTGGAAGCAGTGGCAGCAGCTGTTTCGATTACCGCTCCATTGTTACTGCTGGTATTGGTTTTCCAAAAACAAATTGTCTCAGGACTTGTCCAGGGCGCCGTGAAAGGCTGAAACACACATCAAAAAAAACCATGCAAGGCTTTGATTCTGAATTCATCAACCTCAAGGATTACATCCTCAAAATCACCCATCGCATCTGGGAAGAACGGGGGGTCGATCGCATCCGGGACTATTACGGAGAACATGCGCCGGTCAAAACCCCGGCCAGCATCACTTCTCATGTCGAAGATGTGGTCCGTTTCACCCTGCAGACGCTTCATATGTTTCCCGACCGTCAGTTGCTTGGCGAAGACGTGATCGGATCCGAGGACGAACCCGGGACCTTTTATTCCTCTCACCGGATCCTTTCCACCATGACGCATCAGGGCGATGGTTTTTTCGGCCCTCCAACGGGTAAGGAGGTTCACACACGCATCATTGCCGATTGCATCTGCAGGGAAAACAAGGTGATTGATGAATGGATGGTCCGGGACCAGTCCGCCATCGTGAAACAAATCGGTCTGGATCCCAAAGAGTTCAGTTTGAGACTTGCTGAGGACTGGAAAAACAGCGGTCAACCTTTATTGACTGCGGATGATCTGGTGAATCGCTGGACAGGACCACCTGACTCCGGTCAGGCCTCTGGAATCGTGGAAAAACTGATCGCGACCTACACATCGGTCTGGGAAAACTCCGAACTGAGGCTTCTGGAACAATCCCATGACAGGGCCTGTGAGGTACATGCTCCAGGAGCAAATACCCTTCATGGCCGTAAACAGCTGACCGATTTTCTGACGGGGTACCAGGCTTCTTTCCCCAGGGGAAAATTCCGCATTCATCACTGGATCCTCAATGAGGAAGAGGGCAAAAACACCCGGATCGCACTGCGCTGGTCTTATTCTGCCAGTCACCAGGGAGAGGGATGTTTCGGCCAACCCAAAGGTGCTCCGGTAGTAGTGATGGCAATGACCCATGCCGAACTTCAGGAAGGCCAGGTCATTCGGGAATATCATGCCATCGACGAGATTTCGATCTGGATGCAAATCCACCAACATGCACTTCAATAATATTTTTTCGATTTTAACGAAAGGAACCCATGGCTAAATGGCTGAAACAGGCAATCAGCAAACAGGACAAAGACGAGGCTCAACAGCAGGTCAGGGAGACCGTTGAGAAACTGCTGGCTGATATTGAAACCCGTGGAGATACGGCGGTACGAGAACTGTCAAAACGATTCGACAACTGGGAACCGGAAAAATTCAAACTCTCCGAGGAACAAATCCAGGACTGCATCAACCGTCTGGACACGAGAACCCTGGATGACATCCGTTTTGCCCAGGATCAGATTCGTAACTTCGCACAACTGCAGCGTGATTCGATGAAAGATGTCGAAGAGGAAACCCTTCCCGGGGTCATCCTCGGCCACCGGCACATCCCAATGAATCGGGTGGGGTCCTATGTGCCTGGCGGGAAATTCCCGATGGTCGCTTCCGCCCACATGTCGGTGGTGACTGCAAAAGTTGCAGGGGTCAAGGAAATCATCACCTGCGCCCCGCCCTACCAGGGCAAACCCGCGGACGCTATCGTCGCAGCTCAATCCATGGGGGGTGCAGATGCGATTTATGTGATCGGAGGTGTGCAGGCGGTGGCGGCGATGGCTTTGGGCACCGAGAGCATTCCCGCCGTGGATATGCTGGTCGGGCCCGGAAACGCCTATGTTGCCGAAGCAAAGCGGCAACTCTACGGCAGGGTTGGGATCGATCTTTTTGCAGGACCGACCGAAACCCTGGTGATTGCGGATGAAACCGTCGATGGAGAAATGTGTGCCACCGATCTGCTGGGCCAGGCGGAACATGGGCCAACCTCCCCTGCCATCCTGCTCACGAATTCTGAAAATCTGGCAAAACAAACCATGGAAGAAGTCGACCGTCAATTAAACACCCTTTCAACCAGCGACACGGCAGCCCCTGCCTGGAGGGATTATGGACAGGTGATCGTTGCGGATTCCTATGACGAAATGGTGGAGATTGCCAATGACCTTGCTTTCGAACATGTTCAGGTGATGACCGACCGTGATGACTGGTTCCTCGAGAACATGAGCAATTACGGCTCGCTATTTCTCGGCCCAAGGACCAATGTTTCCTATGGGGACAAAGTGATCGGCACCAATCACACCCTTCCCACCCTCAAGGCCGCGCGTTATACCGGAGGCCTCTGGGTCGGGAAATACATCAAAACCTGCACCTATCAGAAAGTGCTGACCGACGAGGCAACCGTCAAAATCGGAGAATACTGCTCCAGGCTCTGTGAGCTTGAGGGGTTTGCTGGGCATCAGGAACAGGCCGATCTGCGTGTGCGAAGATACCGTAAAGAGGCCGCGTGAGTAATTACCTGAATTCATTTCAACTGAATGACCACCATGCCCTGGTCACTGGAGCGGGACGCGGACTGGGCGAAGCCTGTGCCCTCTCTCTTGCCGAAGCAGGTGCCGAAATCACACTGGTAGCCCGCAGCAGCGACCAACTGGAATCCGTGGCAAAACAGATCCGTGATTCAGGAGGCCAGGCTTCTGTCCATCCTGCGGATCTGACCAAGATGGAGGAAATCCGTAAACTCGAAGAACTCGGGCCTTTCACCATTCTCGTCAACAATGCCGGCATCAACCGTCCCCAAAGCTTTGAGGACGTTAAAGAAAATGATTTCGATGATGTCCTCGATCTTAATGTGAAATCTGCTTTTTTTGTTGCCCAGAGTGTTGCCAAGGGGATGATCCAGGCAGGACGCGGAGGTTCAATCATCAATATGTCGAGTCAGATGGGTCACGTCGGCGGACGCAATCGATCCGTCTACTGTGCCACCAAACATGCGATGGAAGGATTCAGTAAAGGGATGGCACTGGACCTCGCGGCCCACAAGATCCGCGTCAACACCGTCTGCCCAACTTTCATTGAAACCGCATTGACCAAGCCTTTCATGGAAAACAAGGAATTCATGCAGGATATCCTCAGTCGCATTCCCCTCGGCCATGTCGGGCAGCCAGAAGATGTGGCAGGAGCAGTTCTGTATCTGGCCTCCGATGCAAGCCGCCTGGTCAGTGGTTCCTCCATCAAGGTTGATGGGGGCTGGACCGCGGTTTAGCAAAATTTCTTGGTAAACAGGACATGCCCAGGTTTTCTGCCAATCTTGGATATCTGTGGAAAGAACTCCCGCTTCCGGAGGCGGTTCTTGCCGCGCGAAAAGCGGGCTTCGAAGCAGTGGAATTCCATGAACCCTACCACTATCCTGCCGAAGAAATCCGTGAAGCTCTTGAGGAAACCAGCTTGAAGATGCTCGGGCTGAATACCCGTCGCGGCCCTGGCAGTAAAGACCGGGGCCTTGCCGCCGTCCCAGGAAGGGAAACCGATGCCCGGAATATTATCGACGAGGCCATCGAATATGCCGCTTCGATCAATTGTCAAAACATTCATGTCATCGCAGGGATTACCGGGAAAATCCAGGAAGCCGAGGAGACCTTCCGGGAAAACCTCCGCTATGCCACGCAAAAAGCTTCAAATCACGGGATAACCATCCTCATCGAACCACTGAACCTGCTCGACACTCCCGGCTATCACCTGTCAGACCTGGACCACGCCATAGAAACCCAGGATGCGGTAAACAAACCGAATTTAAAAATCATGTTCGACTGTTACCATATCCAGGTCATGCAGGGTAACCTTTTACTCAGACTCAAAGAACACCTTCCCAGAATCGGTCACATCCAGTTCGCCAATTGCCCAGGCCGCACCGAACCCGATTCAGGGGAAATCAACTTCCCCTGGCTCTTTGCCGAAATCGACTCCATCGGCTGGGAAGGGTATCTGGGGGCTGAATACATCCCAAAAACAAGTACAGAAGAGTCTTTGGGTTGGATAAGAAATTACCTGTAAATCGAATCAAACACTCATCTCATAAAGCAATAGATGGGTCTGTTCTTCTCCCATTTGTCCGGAGAAGGTAATGGATGAAATTTCCGAGGTGGGCGGAATTTCAACGGCTTCATGTTTTTCCAGTATCATCTGATTCACCATGAGCGTTCCTTCAAGGCAGAGCACGTAGGCCTGCCGGAAGGGTTTCAGTTCGAATTCAAGAGACTTTCCTTCCTCGATTTCTGACGCGAAGAGATTGAAATCCTGATGGATTTGGATTTTCCCTGTCCCTTCCAGGTCCGAGACAAGATGGAGCCACTGGTTGAGCCTTGCATGCCTGGTGTTCGAATCTGCAGAAAAACTTCCATAACGAGGTGTTAAGCCCTGGGTTCGGGGAAGGATCCAGGATTGAATGAAACGGAGGTCCTGTTCCGGATCGAGGTTGTATTCACTGTGCATTACCCCGGTTCCCGCGGTCATAAACTGGACGCTGCCCCGACCCAGGGTTTCTTCACTTCCCATGGAGTCCTTGTGAGTCAGTCCTCCGTGAAGAATGTAGGTGATGATTTCCATATCCTGGTGTCCATGAGTACCAAAACCCCGCGAGGGTTGGACCAGATCATCATTGACAACCCTCAGACAACCGAACCAGTTTCTTCCTCCATGCCATTCAGCAAAAGAAAAATGGAATCGGCTTTTCAGCCAATTTTTATTGGTCCAACATGGGTGATCCGGTTCATTCGGACCGTTTCCAAACCACGAAGGGTCCGGTTCAGAGACAAAGAGGTCATTAACTGAGATTTTATTCATATTCAATTTTTCAAAGTCGGATGTTTCAGTTAATTTGTACGATTTAAAAAATGTCGTCTTTAGATCCTGAATGATTTCATGATCAAACCAATTTCATAAAATTCCGAGCCGAATCAGACCTTACCGGTTCACTTGATTGTTGCGTATTCAGCCTTTTCCCGTTTCATCTTTTTTGAAAAGTTCAGTGTCCAATTCGAAGACTCAAACCATGACAGGATTCGAATGGATGCTGTTGGTGCTCTTGTCTGTGGTATGGGGCGGTTCTTTCTTCTTCAATGGCATCGCCCTGCGGGAATTTCCGACATTGTCGATTGTGACAGCAAGAGTGGGGCTTGCTGCTCTGGCATTACTGTTCCTGATGAAGATGCTGGGACAGGGCATTCAGTTGAATCGTCAGATTCTTAAGGCTTTTTTCGGGATGAGTTTTTTAAACAACGTGGTTCCTTTTTCCCTGATTGTCTGGGGACAACAGCATATTGCTTCCGGAGTTGCTTCCATTCTGAACGCCACTACCCCCCTCTTTACCATGCTCGTCGCCCATTGGTTCACCACGGATGAAAAAATCAATCCGCGCCGCTTGCTCGGGGTGCTGACTGGTATGGGAGGAGTCGGCTTGATGATGGGGCTCGATTCAATGGAAAGCTCGGGATTCCACCTGTTGGGCCAATCCGCCATTCTCCTTGCAGCGTTCTCCTACGGATTGGCAGGGGTTTACGGGAAAAGATTCGCTCAATTGGAAATTCCGCCTCTTGCCACTGCTACTGGACAACTCTGTGCTTCGAGCATGATCCTGATTCCCCTGACTTTGTGGATTGATCAACCCTGGACTATGACCATCCCAAGTATTGAAGGGATGGGTTCACTGTTGGGAATCGCACTGCTTTCAACGGCATTGGCCTACGTCATCTATTTTCGTCTTTTAAAAACTGCCGGAGCAACGAACCTGCTGCTGGTGACTTTATTGATTCCGGTCAGCGCGATCATCCTGGGAGTGTTCCTTCTGGACGAAAGTCTCGAACCACAACATCTTTCTGGAATGGCCGTCATCAGCCTTGGACTCCTGATCATGGACGGGCGTTTGCTCCAGTTTTTTCTAAAGTCCTTTCCTGCATAATCCGTTTCCAAATAATATAACCCTATCTTCTGATCATCAATAACACCAGGAACCCCAAACAAAACCCATGGTTCAATACCCGTTTACCAAGGAATCTTCGGAAGCGATTCAGTCCGCCCTGAAAAATGAAGGGATGGTTTGTTTCCCGACAGAAACTATTTACGGACTTGGAGGAAACGCTCTTTCGCTGAAGGTGGTAGAGAAGATCTTTGCGTTGAAGAAAAGACCATTAGAAAAATCCCTTTCTGTGCTGGTTGACCAGGAATGGCTTGGGAAACTGGCTTACTGGGAGGATGACAAGATCGACCGGATCATAGAAGATTTCTGGCCGGGTCCCCTGACCCTGGTACTTCCTGCCAGGCGGGAACTTCCTGAATTCCTCAAAGGACCGAATCAAACCATCGCATTGCGCTGGAGTTCATCTTCGGTGGTTCAGGAAATGATCAAACTTGGGGAATGCCCTCTGATCGGAACCAGCGCCAATCTGAGCGGGATGCCCTCGTGTTCCAGTTCTGCAGAGGTTGTTGAACAATTCGGAGACCAAACTCCACTGTTGGTGGATTCAGGTGTCCTCCCGGAAAATCCTCCTACCACGCTCCTCGATTGTACCCGAACTCCCTTTAGCTTCATTCGCTCAGGCAGTATCGATCAGAAAATATTGGAAGACTATATCTAGAGGTTCCAAGCTGATCTTGGATTCATTTTTTGGAAAATAGTGCGGGAGCCCCATTCACAGATGAAGCCTGGCTTAGAGGTTGGATACGTTGATTTCGGGAAGAAGGCCAGAGGGATTTCACGTATGCCGCAGCCAGAGTTGATGCGCAGCCCGGGTGACTCCCACATAAAGAAGATGCCTTGATGCCTCATCGATGCCATAGGTCGAGGCATCAGCATCGGTGAGGATCACATAATCGAATTCCAGCCCTTTGGTTTGGGCAATGTCCGTGATCTCAATCCCGGGTTTGAAAGTGAATTCCTGGTTTTTGATCAAACGCATGTTGGGCACATCCGCTCGAACCAAACCCCGATGCAGTTCTTCGGCAGCATCCAACTCTCGGGTTAAAACCGCAACACTGGCTTGGGATTCCCTGATCTGGAGATCTTCCAGCGCATCGGAAAGAAACAGAATCAGAGCACCCTGATTCCTGAATGAAAAACGTTCCACCGGAGCACCGTGGCGAACTGCACGCCATTCTGTGTTGACCGTTTTTCTGCCGATCACGGATTTTGCAACAGTCATGATTTCATGAGTGGAACGGTAACCCACAGTCAGAGGGTCCAGTGCCTTGACATCGACATTCAGATGCTCAAGAACCGATTCCCAATTTTCATGACGATTACCGATCAAAATCCGCTGATCCATGTCTCCCGCAAGAGTGATGCTTGGACGGTCGGTGGGAGAAAGGTTGATGAGCAATTGCATTTCCAAAGGACTGAAATCCTGTGCCTCATCGATCATCAGATGGGTGTAGCGAAGAGGCTTGCCATTTTTTCGCAGAATGGGGCCTATCAGCAATTGATGAAGCAAAAGCAACAGGGTGTCATCTTCTTCATCCAATGAAGGCTGTTCATCCATGAAGGAAGACCCCTGGCTCAATCCCTGGGCTGCCAGCGATTCAACGACACTCTCCCGATCGGATATTTCATTTTCTCCGGATAAGGCCGTTCGTCTCTGATACTGACGGACACACCAGGACCAGACACTTCGAAGCTGCCCTTCGGTAAAGTCATCCGGTATGTGCTTTTTCGCTCCCTGCTCCAGGGTTTCCCAGAAAAGAAAACAGTCATTCCAGAGGTGAATCACCAAACCGTCCGGATTTTGTTCAAACCCCGGGAACTGGTCTTCCACAAGAGCTTCGAGGCTTTGCATCAGGGAAGGATTGGTACAGGGCTCGATGTTTCCTGCAACCCGATTGCCCCTCGACCACTGGAGCAGCCTTTTCACTTTTGGAACCAGGGGATATGGCTCAAGCTGCTTCCATAGATCCTGGACCAGTTGACTTTCCCCATAGGCACTGGTTTTCGAAAATAATTCCTGCTGGAACTGCTGTTCCCGTTGTCCGATCACTTCTCCGAACCATTTGAGCAGGAAAGGATGACGTTTGAACTGGATCACCGCAACTGGAGTACTTTCCGAGTAATTCGATGGAAGTTCCGGAAAAAGACGCGCGCGCAATCTTGACGACCATTCCTGATACACTCTTGGTTTGACTCCATGAATCCCGAGGGAAGGCAGGACCTTTCCAATATAATTTGCCAATGCGGGCCCAAAGACCACCGGCATCACCGTGTCAGACTTGAAATAACCGGTTTTTTGACTGATCAGGTAGGCCATCCTGTGAAGAGCGACGGTTGTCTTACCCGAACCCGCTCCTCCCTGAATCAGGATCACTCCTGACTCTGGCTGGGTAATGACGTCAAACTGCTGTTGGTCGATCAGTGCCGTGATCTGTTTCAGATGCTTGTCGACACTGTAATGTTTGGGGCCCTTGGAGCGGCCAAGCCGCCCTGCAATGAATTCTTCCTCAAAGGGTCGGGTAGCACTTCCAGTACCTCCTTTCAGTCGTGAGATATTTTGGGCGCCTTGTACCCAACGTCCATGGCGTTCTTCAAGCATCCCACCGTTCCAGGTGATGCGCTGCACATGCCCTTCTTCGATCACCAACATACGCCTGCAGATCACTTCACCCTCGATTTCCCGGTCGCCGATTTCCTCGACATAATCATCACCTTCACGGTATTTGAAGAAAATCCTGCTGATGGGAGACTGGCGCCAATCGACAATGGGACAGGGGAGATGACTGGAAAAACAGTTCCCTGAGCCGATCAGCAAATCGCGCTCACGACCGTTTTCCAGCAAACGCATGTGCCCGAAGTAGGGTGATTCGGGATCGATGAAACTCGAACTTTGAGTGTTTTGCTGCTGGTGTTTGAGAATCACCATCCGTTCCATCTGGGCCATCAGTGCAGGCAAATCTTCTGTCCGTGCTTCCGCCAGGGAGTCCCGGATTTCGATGATCTCCCCAAACTGATTTTTTAACTCAGGATCCTCCTTATCCTCTGAGGCTTCCAAAAGCAAACCCTGTTGGACCTCCAGCAGAAGTTTCAGTTCCTCTCGAAGAACCGAATCTTCATCACCGCTCAAACTTGTGCTTTCCTCGTTATTCTCTGTCTCTTCCATTTCACCATCTTCAAACATCGAATCAGGCCCCCCTGACGACCGAGGAACCCAACCAATCATGCAGGCCACGTCGGTTTCGGTTCAAAAAAACCAGTAACAGGGGCCATCCGCCCAGAACAAGCCCAAGCAACCAGCCCAATTCACGGAGGATGTTTCTCGCAAGGTTTGGACTTTCTGTCTTGAAATCCGATTCGGACTCATCCTGGCGGATAACCCGTACTGCACAGATGAATTTCCCCGGAGTCTGTCCTCCTAAGGAATGAAACAAAATGAAATATCCTGCAAATAGCAAACTTAAATACATGACCGTCAGCGGTTGAGTCGGGATTCCAGTCACCTGTTTCATGAACCAATGCATGTTTTCCATGATCAATCCGTCTGTCAGAAAATCCGTGAACAAAAAAAAGATGAAGATCATCTGGTAATCGATCAATCTTGCCATAAGTCTACGGATCAGTCCCGGCCTGTTCCTGTTACGAGATTCATTGAAATCATAACTTGTATACGTCTCTTCTATTTGCATCAGACTGGAACCCTTTTGATTTTTCCACCCAGTGCGTTCAACCTTTGGTCGATGGATTCGTAACCCCGGTCAATCTGCTGGATGTTCATGATTTCCGTGGTCCCATGAGCCCCCAATGCTGCAATCAACAGGGCCATTCCTGCACGGATATCAGGAGACGAGACCAAGGCTCCCCGCAGCGGAGATGGCCCGGAAACAACCACCCGATGCGGATCACAGAGGATGATCTGGGCTCCCATGGAAATCAGTTTGTCCACCCAGAAAAGTCGACTTTCGAACATCTTCTCAAAGATCAGGACGGCTCCCTCACATTGGGTGGCAGTCACAGTAATAATACTTGTCAGATCTGCAGGAAAACCAGGCCATGGACTATCATCGATTTTGGGGATCCCACCTGGAATGTCGGTTTTCACCTTCCGCTTTTGTGTTTTGGGAACAATCAGATCATCCCCATCGGCTTCGGTTCGGATTCCGATTTTTTCAAACATGTTGCAAATCACCGAGAGATGTTTCACCCCGGCGTTTTTAATCGTCAATTCACTTTTTGTAACGGCTGCAAGACCGATAAATGAACCGACCTCCGTATGATCGGGCTGGATCCGGTACTCTCCTCCCCCCAATGCATCGACCCCTTCAATTTGGAGCATATTGCTGCCGATTCCCTCAATTTTCGCTCCCATCAGGTTGAGAAAATGACAAAGGCCCTGGACATGGGGCTCACATGCCGCGTTGTATATCGTAGTCTTACCCTGGGCAGTAACCGCAGCCATCAAGGCATTTTCCGTTGCCATGACACTCGCCTCTTCAAGCTGTAAATAACACCCCTGTAGCCTGTCGGCATGCATGATAAATTTCCCTGGCTGACTGTCATCGATACTGACCCCGAGTTGCTGAAATGCCTGCAAGTGTACATTTACAGGGCGCAGGCCAATACGGTCTCCTCCGGGATAGGGCAGTTCTACCCTGCCTCTTTTTGCCAACAACGGACCTGCCAACAAAAAGGATCCTCGGATGGATGAAGCTTTCTTGGACTCCAAAGAATGCTTTTCAAGTGAAGTGGGATCAAATGCATAACTGCTGGGTGACATTCTCTCAACTCCAACACCGAGTTCCTCGAGAATTCCACACATCGAGCGGATATCAAGAATATCGGGAACATTGTTGAGCGTTACCGTTTCATTGGCCAATAACACGGCCGCTAAAACAGGAAGTGCTTCATTTTTGTTGCCGGAAGGCTCAATACCTCCTTGAAGAGCATTTGCTCCTTCGACGATAAATTTTTCCATCATTTCATGAGTTCAGAAGTGATGATCCTTTAAACTGAATCTGTTTGCCAGAGTCACCGAAACATCTTTGATATTGACCTGATAGGTAAAATGATCAGGAGCTATATCTCACGACCATGGCTGATTAAAATATGAATGGATTGGAACCATGAATTCCCGGAGCAAATCTTCATCTTCCGGGAATGTAAACCCTGCCTTGTTAACTCATAACCTCCTGTATCGAAGGAGTCAGGTGATGCCGCAGGCGGCTAAGATTACCTGGCAGGCTGGTCAGAGTCATCAAGATCCCCTCCTCCTGATAGTCAATACTGTCGACCCTGCTGTATTGATAAATGTCTGAAATATTTTGGGATTGTTGGTAATCCAAGCGGATGGTCATCGTCTCCATCCTTTTTTCAAAAAAACTTCCGATGCTTTCTCTTAACTCTTCAACTCCTTCATTCAAGGCTGAGATAAAAACCGAATCCGGATTCAGTTTCCGCAGAATCTGAAGTTGAGCCAGTGGAACCTGATCAATCTTATTGAAAACCTTGAGAACCGGAATACAATCCGCATCCATCTGGCTTAGAACCTGATGCGTCGTTTGAATATGATCTTCAAAATCACTGCTGGCATCAATCACATGAAGCAATAGATCCGCATCGCGGATGGTGCTTAGGGTTGAGCGGAAAGCCGCCACCAGTTCGTGAGGAAGATTCTTGATGAATCCCACCGTATCGGATAACAGGATCTTGGGCCTGAAATCTTCCTCCATCAATCGTGTGGTCGAATCGAGGGTGGCAAATAAGCGATTTTCCACCAGTACATGGGAGTCGGTCAATCGATTCATCACGGTCGATTTGCCTGCGTTGGTATAACCCACCAAACTGACATTCAGGCATTGAACCCTTCTTTTTTTCTGGGTGTTGCGTTCTTTTTCGATTCGTTTGATTTCATCGCGAAGTTTCGAAATCCTGCGTCGCAGATATTGGCGGTCATTTTCAATCTGCTTTTCCCCTCCACCACGGGAGACTCCAATACCACCACGTTCCCGGTCCAGATGTTTCCAGAGTCCTGCGAGTCTTGGCATCAAAAATTCTGCCTGGGCCAGTTCAATTTGAAGCTTGGCTTCCCTCGTACGGGCATTACGGGCAAATATTTCAAGTATCACCTGGGTCCGGTCCAAAACAGGACGTTTCCATTTTTGCTCAAGGTTACGGGTTTGTTTCGGAGTCAAGGAGGCATCCACGATTACAGCGTCTGCACATTTCTGATGAAGGACTTCCTTGATTTGACTTAATTTTCCGGTACCGAAAAAGTAGGCAGGGTGAATTTGGGGCCGGTTCTGGATGATCCGGTCAGCAACCTTGGCTCCCAGAGATACCACCAGAGAGGCTAATTCTTCCAGGGATTGATGCGCTTCCTGACTGGTTTGTTCTAGTTGAAGGGAAAGTAATAGGGCATTTTCCCATACACCAAACAAACGGTTTTCGTCCAATCGACTCCTGTATAAGGATTTTATTCAGAAAAAACTTATGCTTTTAAAAACTTTTTTTGAAAAGATTTTAAACAAGAACATTATTAGATTGTTTACTGAAACCTGCAAAAGTCAATCTGATTTTAAACCTTTGAAATGACGAAAAATAAAATGATTTTAAACTTAACTGTAGTTTAAAAAATGGTTGTTTTGAAAATTTAAATTGAAACGGAGGAACCGCCCTCGTTAGAAGGCGGTGTATGTACAATGAGGGGTCAGGAACTGAAGAGATTATTCCAGAATTGTTTGCTGACCTGCTTACCAAGGTCTGCAATGGACTCCGTCAGTGGGATGGATTTTGGACAGGCTTCAACGCAATTTTGAGCATTACCACAATCAGAAATACCACCTTTCTGCATCAGCACGTTCAGTCTTTCATTGCGTAGATTTTTTCCGGTGGGATGCATGTTGAATAAACGCGCCTGGTTCATAGCCGCTGCACCAAGAAAGTCATTGTTCTTGGAATATTGGGGACAAGCTTCCACGCAGCATCCACAAGTCATACATTCTGAAAGTTTGTAGGCAACATGCTGATGTTCCGGAGAAATCCGTTCCCCCGGACCCAAATCATGATAGCCATCTGCAGGAACCCATGCCTGAACTTTCTTAAGAGCATCGAACATTCGCGAACGGTCCACGGCAAGGTCACGGACGACTGGAAATTTGGTCATCGGTTCCAGACGAATGGGTTCTTCGAGTTTATCGACCAGTGCGCTGCAGGATTGCCTTACCTGACCATTGATCACCATGGTGCAGGAACCACATACTTCTTCCAAACAACTGCAATCCCATACCACCGGAGAAACTTTTTCTCCTTTACTATTGACCGGGTTGGCTTGGATGTCCATCAAACAGGAAATGACATTTGAATTGGACTTGTAAGGAACTGTGAAATCTTCCCAATAGGGAGCAGCATCCTTGGAATCCTGACGCTTGATTTTAAATTTCAACATTCTTGACATGGCGGTTCTACTTCAATCGTATTTGCGTGGGCGAGGTGCTATCAACGACGTATCCACCGATTCGAAATCGACAGCAGGTTTTCCATTATTGTACGTTGCAATCGAAGATTTGAGCCAATCTTCATTGTTCTTTTCAAAACGTTCCATGTAGTCCACATGACTGGGGGCAAACTGATCCTTGTGGACTCCTCCATTGGCTTTTTGTTCCTCATATTCCAGGTAGTCCGCAGGATCAAAATCATCAGGCTGATTCAGATCAAATTCGGGCTTGTAATGGGACCCACGGAACTCATCTCTCTTCAATGCCCCCATGGTGATGATTTTTGAAAGCTGGATCATGTTCCAAAGCTGGTTGACAAAACTTGGAACAGGATTGGACCAATCCTGGGTGTCGACACATTCAATGTCCTTCCAGCGTGATTCAATGTCTTCAATGACGTCCAAAGTGGATTGTAGTTTATCGTTCTCTCGGACAATCAAGACGTTGGAAATCATGGCTTCTGCCAATTCACTATGAAGGGCATAGGGGTTTTCAGACCCTTTCATGCTTGAAATATCAGAGAATCTTTCCTTCCAGCGTTTTTCGTCATTTTCAAAGACGGATGACGGCAATTGGGATGCTGCTTCCGGGAGATTTTTTAAATAGTTATTCACTCCCGGTCCCATCATCAATCCGGTGTAGATGCAACTCAACAGGGAATTTGCACCAAGCCGGTTCGCACCATGATACTGATAATCCGCTTCTCCTGCTGCGTATAATCCTGGAATGGACGTCATTTGGTTTCTTGGAGACTGATGATTGATGAATCCGTCATCAGTGCTTTCGTAATCGGTCCAGATTCCACCCATCGAATAATGAACCGCTGGAAAGATTTCCATGGGTTCCTCACGGGGATCAACGCCAGTGAATTTTTCATAAATTTCTAGAATTCCTCCAAGACGGTCATCGAGGAATTCCCGGCTTTTATGAGTCAGGTCCAGGTAGACCTTCATTTCACCATGCACACCGAGTTTCTGGTTGATGCAAATATCATAAATCTCACGGGCACCGACATCACGCGGAACAAGATTACCAAAGCGTGGATACTTTTCTTCAAGGAAGTAGAAGCGTTCGTCTTCTGGAACATCCCGGGGTTTACGCTCGTCTCCAGGGTTTTTCGGGACCCAGACACGACCACCTTCTCCACGAGCTGATTCACTCATCAGTCTTAACTTATCTCTTCCCGGAATCGCTGATGGATGAATTTGGATGAATTCCGCATTCCCGTATTTTGCTCCCTGAAGGTAGGCTGATGTCGTTGCCGTTCCTGTACAAACCATGGAATTGGTACTTCTTCCGTAGACCAGTCCCGGACCTCCGGTTGCCAGGATGACCGCATCCCCACGTTCTGCCCGGATTTCACCGGTTCTTAAGTTGTTGATGGTTGCTCCAACACATCGTCCCTCAGAATCAAGCACTGCTCCCAGGTACTCGTGCCATTCCATTTTTTCGACCAGCCCCTGAGTTTCAAAACGTCTTACCTGCTCATCAAGAGCATAGAGTAATTGCTGTCCGGTGGTTGCCCCGGCAAATGCAGTCCGGTGATGCAGGGTTCCTCCAAACCGTCGAAAATCCAGATTTCCTTCCGGAGTCCTGTTGAAGGGAACCCCTAACCGGTCCAGAAGGTAAATCACGAAAGGCGCGTGATAACACATGTCCTTGCAAAGAGGCTGGTTCGCTAGGAAATCTCCGCCCTTGACTGTGTCATAAAAGTGAATTTCCGGAGAATCGCCTTCACCCTTGATGTTGACTGCACCATTGATTCCACCCTGGGCACAGACGGAATGGGAGCGTTTTACTGGTTGGAACGAGATCAGAAGTACTTTGGTCCCCAGTTCTGCAATCTTCATCGTTGCCGCCAGTCCGGCAAGTCCTCCTCCAATGACAATAACTCTTTGATCAGCCATGACTTAATTTATGTGAGGTAAAACGATCAGTAAATTGTTTTTGTTACCAGATTGCTGCAAGAGCATAAAAACTGCTCACTGTAAGTACGAGAAAAGTGATGACACTGATCACCCTCATCCGCAGCTGTGAACGGGGGGTTAGGGCAATTCCCCAGGTGATGCTGAAGGTATTGATGCCGTTGGCAAAATGAAAGGTTGCGCCAAGCACACCAAGAACATAAACCGTTTTGGTCACCAGGCCGCTTTCCGGATCTGCAAATCCTTCAGCCAGATGTTCAAAGTGTGTTCCCCAGGTGTCAGCCATCAGAGGTCCGAGCTGAGCGTTCCAGACATGGGCAATGATGAAAAACAGCACTCCGATGCCGCTCAAACGCTGAAGCCAGTAAAGCAGATGGGCAAAATAATGATAATTCGGTTGTGCCTGGGCTTCGAATGTGATCATCGCCCCGTAGACCGAATGAAAGATCAGGGGAATGTAAACGATCAATGCCAGAACCCAGAGTGCCAACGGGCTGTCATAAAAAGAGTTGACTACCTCATTGTAAACCTCCGCACCCGAGTGCAGATAAAGCTGAATGTAAAGGTGATAAATCAGGAACAATCCGACCGGGACGATCCCGGTGAGGCTGTGAAGCCGACGATAAATAAAATGTGCGTCCATCGAAGCCCTCGGGGATGGAAGTTGACTGGCAGGTGAGACTCAATTTTTATGGATCAGGACTTAAGGGTCAATCATAAAAGACCCTTAGGAATAGATTCCGAATTGATTCAAACGGATGGAATGCATTGCCGAAACAAAAGTCTGACAGAAGCCATCAGACTAAAGCAGTTACTCAGCCGTTTGAGCTCTGCCCATGGCAAGTGCCAATCTGGACTTATAACGGGCTGCGGTTCGGCGATGGAGGATCCCTTTGGTCACTGCTTTATCAATGGTTTTTTGAACTCCGGGATAAGCTGTTTTCAGGGTTTCAGAATTTCCTTCCTGCAGCAATGCACGAAATTTTTTGATCGCCGTTCGTGTGCTTGAACGAAGCGCCCGATTACGCAAGGTTCTTTTTTCGGTTTGACGGATGCGTTTTTTTGCAGATTTATGATGTGCCATGGTTTCCTTATTTTTGGTTAAAAAGCATTTTCCAGGTGTTCTATCGTTCCTTCATGATTCTGATTCATGATGACAGAGATGACATCGAATCGAGGTTGTCTTGTTTCATCTTCATGTTCCATCAAGTAAAGACCAGCCAATTCACGGATCCTCTTGCCCTTAGCTTTGGTGACGGATAGAGATGGATGCAACGGAGCAGAGCCTTTCCTTGTTTTGACTTCACAGAAAACAAGGTATTCGGAGTTACAAGCAATGATGTCAATTTCGCCGTAACGGCAACGGAAGTTGCGTTGAAGAATCGAATAGCCGATCCGCTCAAGGTAATCCGAAGCCAGTTTTTCCCCAATCGATCCAATTTTCTTTCTTTCATCACTCAAAACAGGGACGGCTGAATTAAATCCTCAGAGTTACCCACATACTGAAATGAATGGCGGTGAATCATGGACGGTTTCCTCTTCTGAAGAATTTCACGGTGTTCTTGAGTCGGATACCCCTTGTGTCGCTCAAATCCCCATCCTGGATAAAGACATTCCATGCCCTGCATGACTCGGTCTCGAACCACTTTCCCAACGATAGATGCAGCAGCAATACTGGCTGATCGCGAATCCCCCTTGACCAGTGCCTCACCTGGAAGCTTCATTTCAGGATAACGGTTTCCATCGATCAGCGCATAATCAGCTTTAGGGTTAAGTCTTTCTACAGCCTTTTTCATGCCCTGTAAACTGGCCTGAAGAATATTAAGGCGGTCCACCAACTCGGCACTCATTGAGACGGTACTGACAGCAAGTGCTTCTTGACAGATAATCTCATAAAGTTCTTCACGTTCCTTCACTTTTAACGCCTTTGAATCATCCAGTCGGTGATTTTCGTTCCAGTTTCTTCCAAGAATCACTGCTGAAACAACAACCGGTCCAGCCAAGGGCCCCCTTCCGGTTTCATCCACCCCGGCAATATTTCTGAATCCTTCACGCCAGGCCTTTAGCTCGTGACCCAGATCAGCCGCGATGGAACATCCTTTCCTTGATGCGTGCGGCTTTACCCCGCCTTTCCCTGAGGTAATAGAGTTTTGCCCTGCGGACCCTGCCGATCTTGAGTACCTTGATACTTTCGATACGAGGGGAGTGCAAAGGAAAAATACGCTCCACTCCATATCCCTGAGTCACTTTCCTTACGGTGAAAGTCGCCTTGTTGTTTTTGGGGCCACAGTGCTTGCGCAGCAGTACCCCTTCGAAGGACTGAATCCTCTCCTTGTTGCCTTCAATGATTCGATAATTGACACGAACCGTGGAGCCGACGCGGAGATCAGGCAGATCATCACGCAGTTGTGAGCGTTCTACCAATTCCATTGCAGTTGCCATGATCTTACTCAATGTTACGGGTTAATAAATCTGGACGCCTTTGTCGGGTTCTTTCCAGCGCCCGGTTCTTTCTCCATGCTTCAATCCGGCCATGATTCCCGGACAGCAATTCTTCCGGCACTTCCATGCCTTTATACATTCTAGGCCGCGTGTATTGCGGATATTCCAGCATACCTGCGGCAAAGGATTCGGTTTCCGAAGAATCCGGATTGCCTAATACCCCAGGCACCAGGCGGCTCACGGATTCAATGATCAGCATCGCAATCACTTCTCCACCGAGGCAAACATAATCGCCTCCCGAAACCTCTTCATCCACCAGTTCACGGACCCTTTCGTCAAATCCTTCATAACGCCCGCAAACCATCAACAATACCTCTCCGCATTGACTCCATTCCCTTGCTTTCTTCTGGTCGAAGGGACTTCCCTGCGGAGTCAGCAGGATTTTTCTAACCTTGCGCCCGAGTTGCCGATGATAGTCAACTCGGGTTTCCAAAGCTTCGGCGATCGGTTCGACCCGTAAAAGCATCCCGGGACCTCCACCGTAAGGCTCATCATCCACCTTTCGATGAGAACCGATCCCGCATTCCCGGAAGTTATTCAGTTCCACCTGCAGCAGTTCCTTCTCAATCGACTTGCCAATCAGGCTTTCTGAGAGAAACGACCCGAAAAAATCCGGGAAAAGGGTCAGCAGGTCAAAATGCAGCATGGCTGCTTAACTCTTTTACAGCAGAGATGAAAAGCCTCATTCATCCCCTGACAGACTTGGGAGATGGCTTTTTTGCACCTCATCATCATCAAACAGACCAGGAACCGGATCGATCACCAGCTTCCGTGTTTCAAGGTCGAGTTCAAGAACCACCCCGGGAGCGTCCGGTATCAGGAATTCCTTTCCCTGATATTCCACTTCGTAAACAAGGTTGGCCCCGGTCTCAAGCCCCCTGATCACAATCCCAAAATCTTCCCCGTGCTGATCATAAACCCGACATCCAGGCAGACGATGTAAAAAAAATTCATCCTCGTCAAGGGGTCTCAACCTGGTATCCGCGATCAGCAACCGTCTGCCTTTAAGGGCTTGGGCCTGATCCCTTGTCTCTAGTCCTGAAAGGCGAATCAGCCAATTGTCCTGGTGAAACTGTATTTCAAGAACCTCAACCCTCTTCAGACCTTCTGCGGATTCCAGCAGAAATTCCTTTTCCTGGAGGTAGTAGTCCGGAGTGTCCGTCAACGGTCGGACCCTCACTTCTCCTTTCAAACCATGCGGCCCCAGGATCGTACCGATCCAGGTCAGATGACCATAATCCGGTGGATGATTCATCTTTCTGAAATTCCACCTGTTTCAACCAAAGAGAGTTTAAGCCCCTTCGATTTCGGCCTGCTTCATCAGTTTTCGAACCCGATCCGTCGGCTGTGCTCCTGCAGAAAGCCAGTATTTGGCTCGTTCCGAATCGATTTCAAAACGGTTTTCCTGAATCATCGGATTATAGAATCCAATGCGTTCGATGAATTTACCGTCACGTTTCTTCCGAACGTCGGCAACGACAATCCGGTAGTAAGGTTTTTTCTTAGCTCCTCCTCGGGCGAGGCGAATTTTGACCATGTTGTTTTTCTTCGTATTAGTTCAAAGGGTTATGACCATGATTGATCCATCACATCATGCTCTGCATCATGCGCATTGCTTTTCCTGGATCCTGGGTTTTTGAAAGTTTGTGCATCATCTTCCGCATCTGCACAAACTGTTTCAGCAAGCGGTTTACGTCACTGACACGGGTACCGCTGCCTTTTGCAATTCGGAGTCTTCTGGAACCATTCATCAGATTGTGATTGCTGCGTTCCTTGAAAGTCATGGAACTGATGATGGCATCGATGCGGTTGATCTTGGATTCATCAAAATCGGCATTTTTCAGGGCTGCGGTATTAACTCCTGGAATCAATTTTACGATGTCTGTCATTGACCCCATTTTACGCATCGAACGAAGTTGATCGCGAAAGTCATCAAGGGTGAATTCATTCCTCCTCAACTTATTCTGCATCCGCAGGGCTTCTTTTTCGCTGTAGGTCGATTCTACTTTTTCAATCAGCGAAAGCATATCGCCCATGCCCAAAATACGGGAAGCCACGCGTTCCGGGTGAAACGGTTCGAGATCTTCCAGTTTCTCTCCGGTCGTGACGAATTTGATCGGCTTTTGAGTGATGGCCCGGATGGATAAGGCCGCACCGCCCCTGGCATCTCCGTCCATCTTGGTCAGTAATACTCCGCTCAACTGAAGCCGGTCATCGAATCCCTTGGCAACATTCACCGCTTCCTGACCCGTCATCGCGTCTGCCACGAAGAGGATTTCATTTGGATTCACATTTTGTTTGATGCGAGCCAATTCCTCCATCAGCGTCTCGTCGATCTGTAGTCGTCCGGCAGTATCGATGAACACGTAATCAGCTTCGTTTTCTTTCGCTTCCTGGAGCCCGGCTTTGACAATTTCGACAGGATCCTGGCTGACTTCTGAGGCATAACAGGGAACTTCAAGGGTTCGTGCCAGTACCTGGAGTTGGTCGATCGCTGCGGGTCGGTAGACATCGGCAGGAATCAGAAACGGCTTTCCTCCTTTTTTCTTACAGTGGAGTGCGAGTTTTCCCACTGAAGAAGTTTTTCCTGAACCCTGGAGTCCAACCATCATTGTGACTAAAGGTGGGGTTTCAGATGGGCTTAAGTCAACATTCTCCCCACCCATCATTTCCGTCAATTCCTCATTGACGATTTTGATGAATTGCTGCCCCGGTGTCAGTGATGCCTGAACTTCCTCACCCATCGCCCGCGCCTGGACGGTTCTCAGGAAGGATTTAACGACCCTGAAATTGACGTCGGCTTCAAGCAGTGCCCGCTTGACTTCATCCAGCGTGTCGCGGATGTTGTTTTCATTCAAACGTCCACGCCCCCGCACCTTTCTCAGGGAACCGGTCAGTTTTTCGGAAAGCTGATCAAACATCTTTATTTAGAAAAAAATAAAACTATATATTTAAAGTTAATTTTCTTTTTTTGTCAAGTAAGCCCAGTTTTTCCAACCATTTGATATGAAAAATGATCAAAAATGGTGTTTCGGAATGGAACCGTGTCTCCATTGAAAACCCAGGATAAACTTGGTCGGAATCATGGGAACACAGCAAAAAAAAACCCCGCACCGTTTGTCGGAGCGGGGTTTCAAATTGGCTCCCCAAGCCGGACTCGAACCAGCGACCCAGTGGTTAACAGCCACTTGCTCTACCAACTGAGCTATTGGGGAACAAGCTCTTTGGGAAAAATTAAGTTAAAAGAAAAGCCATGGGCTTACAAGTTTTTTATACTCCCAGGAGGGTAATTGAGTTGACTGCTAAAGACCGGATCGGGCCCTGACTCTGATCCCTTGACAAAAACAGGAGATGGTCCTCCAGACTGGTTTAGGGCCCTTTCGAGATAAGCCAACAAAAGGGGCCAGTAGCGGCGGCGGTAACGCCCCAGCATCGGGGTGTGTCTGCCTTCCGGGATGCTCCAAAACTCCTTGGGCTGAGAGGCCGCTTCAAAAAGTTGAAGTCCGTGGTGATAGGGAACAATCGGGTCACGGGTTCCATGAACAATCAACAGTGGGGTCGGACTGATGCGGTGGATCACCGGTTGGGGGGCAAAACGGTCGTCAAAAAACCATCGTGAAAAAGGATCCCTGAACCATCGCAGGATTCCGATGTCGTTCATCTTGTCGTGGGCAATTTGTTGATAGGAAGCAAATGCCGATTCAGAAATAACCGCCGCTACCTGGGAGGGTTTTCGGTTACCGACCCAGTTCAGGGCAATTGCTCCGCCAAGGCTCTGTCCGAAAACGATCACCGGACCGGGGTCCTGCTCACGGCCCTTGACCAGGTATTCCAGTGCAGCATCCGCATCGGCCAGGGTCCCTTCAGGATCCGGAGATCCCTCCGAGAGTCCGTAACCTTGGTAATCAAAGGTAAAAAGGTTGTATCCTGCATCTGGAAATTCTATCACCGAAACCAGAAAATGACTGATATTGTGGGCGTTACCATGAAAGTATAGAACCGTTCCCTTCACTGGTTTGACCCGCGAGGGAAGATACCATCCATGGAGCTTTTCCCCCTGGCTGTTGTTGAAATAAACATTTTCATGGGGAAAACCGAACATCTGCGGAGTAAAAAAAAGCTTGTCCGTCGGGTAATAAAAAAGACCCTGGCAGCCAGCAGAAACAATGAACAACCATGAAAGCGTCGCCCAGAAACAGATCGGTCTGATTTTCAAACACCCATGGCTCAAGAAAATCCAATTCACGTTTGAACTGAGATGAAACATCTTTTCCTGAAACTGCTGATTTGCTTCTTTACTTTTTCCGCCCATGGTTCCCAAGGACTTCCACGAGGATGGAATCTGATTTCTCTAAAGGACCTCAAGTTAAAAACCATCGATGGCGATACCTTCGAGGCAGACCTCAACCGAAATGGAAGAATAGCAGGAAAACAGGAACGCGTCAGGCTCCTTTATGTCGACACTCCTGAACTGAATGAATCCCATAAAGGGAAGGATTTGCTGCACGGGATTCCTGCCAAAGATTTTTTGAAGCAAAAACTGAATACCGGAAGATGCAGTCTTTGGGTGGATCCGGAAAATTCCAGGGGGAATCGCGGACGTCTCCTGGGGCTGGTCGAATGCTCGGGAATCAACATCAACCTGGAATTGATCAGGGAGGGACACAGTTATTTTGACACCCGTTTTTCCAGACCCCGGAATTATGTGCTCTATGCACGGCAGGAAGCCCAGGCTTTCAACAGTCGGAGGGGTATCTGGAGCAGCCTTGATTCTAGAAAAGCCTACCTGAAACGGTTAAGAGACGAGGGGAAAACCGTCTATTCCCTGAAAAATCCCCTTTTCCGGGCGGAGCCCAGGGAATCTCTCAACTTGAAACCTGCTCAATACAAGGGGCTTTTTCTCAGGGTTCGGGGGGTGGTGGTGAAAACCCGAGAGTTGAGCCGTGGAGCCAAACTGATCTTCCTGAAAAGCCGCAATCTGAAGCAGGGACTGCCTGTCATCACTTTTAAGGAACAGAGAAAGGAAAACCGGTTAGAGCAGTTGAGCCGGGGAACACGCATCCAGGTCGAAGGTTTTGTTCAATTATACCGTGGGAAACAATGGCAGATCCGGATGCACCGGGGAATGGTGCTGGACTGAATTTGGAACTGATTTGCCTTTGATGTAAGACTCTTTTTACAGACCCCGCATACGTTTCAGCATCGCTTCCTGTGAGACTTCGTGGTAATCATAGGATCGTGTCAAGGCGTTCATCGAGGCAGTTGGAGCCTGGGATCCTCCCTCAGAAAAAATCTGGGTCTGTGCTTTTTTGGTGGGATTGACATTACACGCCGGTAACAAGATTGCGATTGCAAAGCTGATTACTAGAAACTTGATCTGATGCATGGTCTTAACAAATGGGGTTAATAATAGCATTGAATACCGAGCAAATTAAAACCACTGGGACGAAGTATCGCAAGTCCATTGTCATATCAAGTCACGGGGAGGAGAACTGATTGAAAACTTTTGCAGTCTTCAATCCGACTGCCGGAAGAGGCAAAGCGGGAAAACGTTGGAAAGAGCTGGAACAGAAATTGGAAACGGTGCATGGTCCCATCACCCCCTTTTTCACGGAATATCCCGGACATGCCACAATTCTGACCCGCCAAGCGCTTGAGGAAGGGGCCGACCAGATCATTGCCGTCGGTGGAGACGGAACCGTGAATGAAGTGGTCAACGGCTGGTTTGAAAACGACCAGCCGATCAATCCTGAAACCTCCATGTCCGTGCTGATGTGCGGGTCCGGTTGTGACTTCCAACGAAGCCTGATCCCAGAGGCTTTTGTCCATCCAACTCCAGAGGGTAATCCCTCAGAGACCAAACAGATTGATGTCGGGAAAATGACGTTCCGTGACGAATCCGATGGCAGTTCCGTGCGTTATTATGCCAACATTGGCAGCCTGGGACTGAGTGGGGAGGTGGATCGTTTTCTGATGCGCCATCCAAATTTAAAGCAACTCGGAGGAAAGGTATTGTTTCTCTATGCAACCCTAATCCAGTTATTAAGTTGTCCTCAATTTCAATTGAAAATTCGTCTTGATGATGATTCAGAGTTTGAGGTCCAAAGCCGATTGGTAGCAATTGCGAACGGTCAGTTCTTTGGAGGAGGAATGCAGGTTGCGCCAGAGGCTCTTCTGGATGACGGACTTTTTGATGTGATTTGGCTGAAAGAAATGAACCTGGCTACTTTTTTACGACACCTCCCAAAAGTCTATTTTGGCAAGCATATGGGCATTCCGGAAATTCAACACCAACGGGCCAAAAAAGTTGAAGTGCAAAGCGATGAAAATGTTTGGCTCGATATCGATGGAGAATCTCCAGGAAAACTGGATGCCTGCTTCGAAATCCTCCCGGGGTTGTTAAAACTTAAGACCTGATCGATTTAGAAAATGGAAACACTTTATTACAATCTCCAGGATCCTCCTCAATGGGATCCTCAACCGGAGGACCTCCCTTCGGATTCGGGTGCTGTTTTGGTGATGCGGCATTCCGTTAGATACCCGATGGTCGCGGGCCAGTTCGGCACCCAAATCGAACTTACCCCTTCAGGAATCGAGCGTGCAAACGATCTTGGAAGAACCTGGGGCGACCGCATCCAAAAAGTCTCCAGCAGTTCATCCTTTCGATGTATCAAAACCGGTGAGCAAATCATCCTTGGAGCAGGGTTGAATGCCACAACCCTTCACAACCCTCCTCTGGGAGAACCCGGTGCTTACATCAACCAGTCCGAAAAAGCGATCGATACCATGAAAGAACAGGGTCCGATAGAGCTCGTCAACACCTTACTCCGTGGAGATCCCCTTCCCGGTCATATTGATGCCGTCGAGGGCAGTCGGATCATCCTCCAGTCATTTTTTTCGGAACATTCACCAAAAGGAACGATCCGTATCGAAGTCACTCACGATACCATCCTAGCCACACTGATTTATCATTTGCGGGGCTTGACATCAATCACTGAAAAGGATTGGCCGAGGATGTTGGAAGGGGCTTTGCTCTGGCAGGAAGAAGAAAAAATATGCTGGAAATGGAGGGGAGATAAAGGATCCAGAAAATTAATCATTTGATCTGATGAACTCAGAGGCATCCTCCCGTCTGAAAATGGGTTGCAGACCAGCTTTCATCCTGAGGATCAAACTTCAGCATCCTACGATTTCCTGAAACATCACAATGGGAAACTAGAATCTTATCGTTGATGCCTAAAGCACTGGCAACCTCGAATCCATCGAGTACGGGTTTCTCGGATGCCGCATTCCAGGATCCTCCGGAAACCTCCCTTTTTTCCAAAATGCCGTTACCGCCATCCAGACGGTACCGATACATTTGATGGTCGGATTCGACACTGACCTGGCACGATCCTGTGCAGGACTGTTCCGCGCATCCCGACATGACAAAAAGAGCCACTAAAAAAACAGGCAACTTCAAATCGATCATCACCTCCTCATTTTCTTTGGAGCATACCACACCTCCAACAGTCCGTGGCAAGCTCGAAATTCTCCTGCAGCCTGCTTGATTCTCAAAAAGAATCTGATACCATAAATCTTTCTAATTCTTCCAGCCCCCATGGAAGTATTCATGCTCCCGTAGTTTAACTGGATAAAATAGGGGATTCCTAATCCCTAGCTCTGCGTTCGAGTCGCGGCGGGAGCACCATGGTTTGCATCACAACATGGGCCATAAGCCCCCTTTTCTACTGAGTCAGGATTAAGGACACTCAGGCTTTTGGAAAGAGCATGAGATACTTAAATCTCTGAGTGTCCTGACTAAGTATGAGGAGGATTCCGAAAGACTTAACTTTTTCCTTCGGCTTTGAGGTGTCCTATGACCTCATAAATCATTTTAATGCCACTATCCGTTGCTTCTTTCCTATGATTATTTCTAAGGTTTGTCATTTCATCATAGGCTTCTTTATTTGGGAAGGTTGCTACTGATCCATGAGTATGTTCATCAATCTCAAACCATTGCACTGAACAACCGGGCACTGATTTGGACATAACCTCATTTAAACCATTTTGCATTTTTTCCCAGTCAATGGGCGAATCATGTTTCCACGCTGTGTTTACAATGAATGTCATAAAATTCCTTTCTAAAGTTTTGTTCCGATGTTTTTTTTAAATCAACCTTAAGGAGATATAAAGTTCAAAAAAATGATTACGAGCGTATTAAACTAAACCTTCAAGAGTCTTGTTTTTCAATGCTTAATGAAAGGATTTCCG
>OCVP010000178.1_pt1 | contig 29526 bp, 21 predicted proteins | sample 1539171 | NCBI WGS metagenome assembly OCVP01 (sample SAMEA51879418, study PRJEB22527) | metagenome
CCAAATGTTGCCCACGTTTTCGGGTTTGGTGCATTTTATAGGAATCCATGGCTTTGGGGGTTTCAGGTTTCAAAGCCCCGCCCCGCCTCTGTCCTGAAGGAGTAGGGTCAGGCTTCCATAGTCACTGTGGGCGGAAGCACGGAATTGTCCCGGCTGGTGAGGATGTTCCGCAACCGGGTAATGGTTTGCACGCATCGCACTGATGGGACGTTGAAAATAGGGTTCGAACCACGATTCCGGCAGATCCAGAGCCAGGGCAAAAAGCTCCATCAAACGGGAGGCACATTCGGTCAAAGCCTGATAGGCATTCTCCCAGTTCTCTTGAAAACCAGCCGGTTTCAAAGGCCAGCGATTTTCTGAAAAAACAAATTTTGCTTCATCGTCAGAAAGCTCTGCTGAAGGTTTATTCCCAGGGCCTACTGAAAAACTCTCCTTGAGGTCCGGGGCTGCCTTTTCTCCCCTGGAGTGTGCAAGGGTCTCCTGTTCCATCGGCACAAACCCATAGGGATACCCTGCGTAGGGCACGGCTGTTTTTAATTTTTCCCCTTCAGGCAGATTGAAAAAATCCTGGGCATCCTGCCAGCAGGAATTCAGCACCTCTTCAGATAGGCCATGGTTGACGATGGAAAAGAATCCGGTTTCGCTGCAGGCGGTACGAATTCCTTTGACGGCTTCTGTTTTTTCAACACTCGGTCCGGAGCCAAAATTCAAGTCGATGGAAGGAATCTCTTTCATTGGCCTGTTTCTGCTTTGGATCAGAATTCCTTGGTAAATTTGCGAGTTGTTCCCTGGAAAACAACCCTTTGTAATGGAATTAAGGCCCGCTTTCAATGGAAATTCAAGGGAGGTTTCCCCAACCCCTTTCAAAGGAGGGTTTATGGACAAAACATTATTGGTTCCTCTGGATAACACCGAAGTCAGCGAAAAGATGATCCGTGAGGCTGATGCCTGGGCCGCTCACCTGGGAAGCAGGGTCTCTTTCCTTCATGTGATCAACCCCAATTACAGTTGGGGCGAAGAAAAAAAACCGCTTTTTGAAGAGCGTTTTGAAAAAGCGATTCATTCCTGTGAGGTGAAGAGTAAATACGAAGTCCTCTTCCGGGTCGGGAAACCCTACCCCAAAATCCTCGAAATGGAGGAGGAATTGAACCCGTTGATGATCCTGATGGCTGCCCATGACCATACTGTGCTCGAACGTCTTTTCCTGGGCAGCAATACCGACCATATCCTGCATCATGGACATACCCCGGTCATGGTCTATAAGGGTTTATCCGAGGAAATGGAAAATAAAATTCTGGTCCCGATTGACTATACAGATATCAGCAGGGAACTTTTGCAAAAAGCAGACGAATGGGCACTGTGGCATGATGCGAAAATGATGATCATGCATGTCGATGAAGTTCCTGAATACGGCGGGGATTCCTACATGATGGAAAGCGGTTTTTTCCGGCAAAAGGACCAGGAACGAGCCGAAGAAATCGAGCTCAGGGAACAGGATCATGAACTGCAACGTCTGCAAAACATCCTTGATTCCTATGTCCAAGAGCAAAACCTGCAGGCAAACTATGAAACCTTCATCCGATTTGGTACGCCCTACGTCAAAATCCTTGATATGCAGAAAGCCCACAAACCGGCGATGATGATGATGGCTGCCCATTCCCACACCGCCATCGGCAGGATGTTGATGGGCAGCAACACCGATTACCTGGTGCACCATGCCAACTGCCCGATGTTGATCTTCAAGGATAAAGAATAAGCGAACGGGGCAATCTGCCGATTCTTTTTCTGCACTCCAACCATCCAGCCAAGGGGTGATCCAAAGACCTGGCTTCACCCCAAAAGCCACTTCCTTTTCTAAGATCAAAATTTCTCGTTGATCAAGAAAACAAACCCGTGTTTTGGATATTCAATCCTCCAATTTGTTGACAGGTTTTTGGAGGAATGAGACACTGAATGATAGGGAAAAAGCGTTTATTACATGGTATTATGAATTAATTTGTTGTCGTCAAGGCAGGGTTTTTGGAGAGGACTCAACCTTTGGAAACAGGAGAGGTTTTTTTAAACTTTAAGTTCAGGAAAACATGAACCAGTTACAGGAAAATGAATCAAGCAACGAGGGTCGGGAAATGGAGGGGATGGAGTTTCTTGAAGAAAGTCCACTGGAGTCGATTAAAAAATTCAATATAGAGCTCGAATCCGAAGAATCGGAACCAAAAGGGAGTGACGATCTGATCGAACTCTACTTCCGCAAGATGAGCCGGTTTCCACTCCTTAAGCGTGATGAAGAACTAGAGGTATCAAAACATATTGAGATGAAAACCCACCAGTTGATCGAAGAATTTGTCAATTCTCCGCTGGTATTGGGGTACATCATGGATTTGAAGGAGGGATTGGAATATGGAGAACTTCATGCTCATCGCCTGGTAACAGGTGTGGATGAACAGAGCCAATTAGTGGCAGATGAAAAAACTGCAGAAAGTAATCTGCGCCGGGCTTTAAAACAGGTTAAAAAGAAGATCAATCAATCTCCCCAATTTTTTTCGATCGAGAGGATCCAGCACCCGGAACGGGATGGAACTTGGCGACGCAAATGCAAATCCCTAAAAAAAGCATTGCTCAACTGCTGCTTCAGTTCGAGTCAGATAGAGGCATTCTGCAAACAGATTTATTCCCATTCCAATTGCATCCAGCAGCAGAACAGGCTCATCAATCAACTCCTCGAAAAGTTAGGGATGAACCGAAGGGAATGGGAGGCAGAACAACGGGCCATTCCGGAACAATTAAAAACTGAAGCCCGCCATCTGATGCAACAGTGGATTTCTCTGAGGACGGGGCGTTCTTTGAGCCAGGTCCGCAGGATTGAGGAAAGAATCATCGCCAAACAACGTCGGGTTGGGCTGCTGTTGGAACCCACGGGCATGAACGAAAAGGCGTTTGCTTCGCAGGTTAACCGCATCCGGGAAGCCCATGATGAGGTTCATCGGGCAAAGACCCGTCTCACCGAATCGAATCTGAGGCTGGTGATCAGCATTGCCAAAAAATTTCTCAACCGTGGTCTGCCTTTAATCGATCTGATCCAAGAGGGGAACCTGGGGCTGATGCGTGCAGTAGATAAGTTTGAATATCGCCGGGGCCACAAATTTTCCACCTACGCCACATGGTGGATACGGCAGGCCATCACACGTTCCCTGATCGATCATTCGCGAACCATCCGGGTTCCGGTTCACATGATCGAAAGCTTGAACCGTTATCTGCAGATCAATGAAAAAATGCGCCAGGAATTGGGGCGCAAACCCAAACGTGAAGAAGTTGGCGAAAGGGTCGGGATCTCCATGGAGAGGATTTATGACACCCTTAAAATCACCCAGTCTCCCATTTCACTCAGCACTCCACTTGGAGAGGGTGATGATTCGACCCTGGGAGAATTCATTGAGGACCAAAACAGTCCCAACCCGGACCTTTGCACGATGCAGAATAACCTCAAGGAAGTTTTGGAGGAGGTCATCCAGAGCCTTTCGGATCGTGAGGCTCGTGTCTTGAAAATGCGTTTTGGAATTGATCAACAAAGAGAATATACCCTCGAGGAGATCGGTCTTAATTTTGATGTGACCCGCGAACGGATCCGCCAGATTGAAGCCAAGGCGATTTCGCGTCTAAGGCATCCCTCGCGCAAACATTTTATTTCCAGTTAAAATCCTGGTGTGATCATCTTCATTCCGGAATTTTTCCTTTTTGTGATTGTGTTCATCCATGTTTATAATTTTAAGTCATGTTCTGATCAAAAATTTTTTTTGAAAGCAGAATTCAGAGATCCTCAGGGGTTTTATCTCTTTTTGGTATAATAAACATATTACCGACGGAACCATGAGCAGCACCGACCTAACGCTGGATGAGCAGGATATTCATTTTCTGCTCAAGGACTGGCTTAATGTTTCAAGGCTGTCCCAATACGACTCATTCAAAGATTTTGACCAGGAAACGATCGAGATGCTGGTCGAGGAGGGACTTCGTTTTGCGACGGACGTCGTTGCCCCTTCCAGGACAGAAAGTGATCGCCAGGGTTGCAGAATGGAAGATGGGAGGGTCGTTACCCCGGAATGTATGAAAGAGCCTTATCGAAAGGGGTACGAGTTAGGCTGGGCGGCGCTCAATGCCTCCCCGGAATATGGCGGGCAGGGGGCTCCTGCTTCTGTCGGGTTAGCAGTGAATGAAGGCATCAACGCCGGAAATCCCGGCTTGTCTGCCCATTTTGCACTGACCATCGGGGCAGCACGACTGGTGGAGTCCTTCGGCAGCGAGGAGCTGAAAGCGAAATACATCGAGAGAATGAACCGGGGGGAATTCAACGGGACAATGTGCCTCAGTGAACCTCACGCGGGGTCTGATGTCGGAGCCGGGTTAACTACCGCAGAAGATGCAGGGGATGGGACCTACCGGATCAAAGGTACGAAAAGCTGGATCAGCAATGGAGACACTGACCTCGCTGAAAATTCGATTCATGCTGTGCTTGCCCGCATCAAGGGGGCTCCCGAAGGGACGGGTGGACTGAGTCTGTTTCTCATTCCCCATACGCTGGTTGAAGAAGATGGAAAGCTTGGAGCATGGAATGATGTGACTGTCGCTTCCATTGAAAACAAAATGGGTCTGCATTCAAGTCCGACCGCAGTTTTGAAATTCGGGGAAAATGACCATTGCCGGGGATGGCTGCTGGGTGAGGAAAACCGAGGCATGTCGTGTATGTTCCAGATGATGAATGAAGCACGCATTGGAACCGCACTGATCGGCCTGGCCAATGGTTCTGCAGCATACCAGAACGCATTGAGCTATGCCCGCGAACGGGTTCAGGGAACTCATATCAGCAAGATCCGTGAGCCCGGAGCCCCCAAGGTGGCGATCATCGAGCATCCCGCCGTGCGTTACAACCTGATGCAGATGAAAGGCAAGGTGGAAGGGATGCGTGCCCTGCTTTACGCGACGGCGAACATTCTTGATGATTTGGAATGTCTCGATCAGGAAGATCCCCTCTACGAAGATAGCCGGATGCTGCTCGATATCCTCACACCACTCTGCAAGGGCTGGTGCACCGAAACGGGCATTGATGTGGTTCGGACTGCCATCCAGGTGCTTGGAGGAGTGGGCTATACCAAGGATTTCCCATTGGAACAGATGTATCGTGATATCCGTGTTTCAGCCATTTATGAAGGAACCACCGATATCCAGGCTCTGGATCTGGTGGGCCGTAAAATGACCCTGCAGAATGGAGCCCTGTTCCAATCCCTGATGGGACGTTTCAGCAGCAACCTCGAAAAAAACCGCGAAAATCCCCAACTTCAGGCGGCTTACCAGCAATGGGAAAAACAGTGTGAAACGCTTTACGAAATGGCAATGGCGTCCAAGGAAGTGGTGGAAGACCGCGGAATCGAAGGGGTTGCCCTTTATGCCACGCCCTTTCTCAAGTTCTTGGCCACGGTTGCCGCAGCGGGATTTCTTCTCGAACAAGCGGTGATTGCCGTTTCAAAGCTGGATCAATTGATTGCGGAAAAAGCCGTTAAAGACAGCGATTTGGAAGCGTTCCTTGAAAACAACCCGGAAGCACGTTTTTTCAACAACAAGCGGATCACTGCCCAGAATTTTGTGGATACCATCGTCCCGGAGGCGGAAGCCCTTTTGGCCGGTGCAAAATCACGGAATTATGGGGCATTGGATATCAATTTCTGAATACTTCTAAAGGTCAGCATGGAATTTAATGGAGAAGCCCTACAATGCCGAATGATTGAAGACGGGGTCGTCGAAATGACCTTTGATCTTCAAAACGAATCAGTCAACAAATTCAACCGTGTGACCATGGAGGAATACCGGGAGGTTGTCAGCCTTCTTGGAAAAGAACGGAATTTAAAGGGATTGTTGATCAACAGTGCCAAGGAAGCCTTCATCGTCGGGGCGGACATTACTGAATTCCTTGGTTTTTTCCAGATGCCCCTGGATGAATTGACGGAACAGATCAAGCTCCAGCAGCAGATCTTCCTGGATATGGAAAATCTGGGCATTCCAAGTGTTTGTGCCATCAACGGCTATGCTTTGGGAGGCGGCTTTGAAATCACATTGGCAGCATCCTTCCGGGTTGCATCGACCAAGGCCAAGGTGGGACTGCCCGAGGTCAAACTCGGACTCTTGCCGGGTTTTGGAGGAACCACCCGGCTTCCGAGGTTGATCGGGGCCGACAATGCCCTGGAGTGGGCTGCAGCCGGGGATGAGAAAAAACCGGAAGATGCCCTCAAAGCCGGAGCGGTGGATGCGGTTGTGGAACCCGATCAATTAAAAGAGGCTTCGCTGAAGATGCTGAAGAAGGCTATCGAGGGAGAACTCGATTGGCAATCCAGGGTGAAAAGAAAACAGGCTCCGTTGAAGTTGAATGAGAATGAGGCAATGATGAGTTTCGAAACCGCACGTGCCTTCATTGCCCAAAAAACCAAGGGACAATATCCAGCACCGTTGGCCATTGTAGGGGTGATGCAGGCATCCGCAGGATTGACCATCCGCGATGCTCTCGATATCGAAGCTGAGGGATTCGCGGAACTTGCCAAAACATCTGAAGCAAGGGCGCTGATCAGCCTTTTTCTGGGGGACCAGTTACTCAAGAAAAAAGCTAAATCCTATCGTAAGTCCGCGGAACCGGTGAAAAAAGCCGCGGTTCTCGGGGCAGGAATCATGGGAGGCGGGGTGGCCTATCAGTCTGCTTACAAGAAAATCCCGATTGCGATGAAGGATATTTCGAGTTCACAGCTTGATCTCGGGATGAGTGAGGCTTCAAGCATCCTCCAGCGGAGGGTGGACCGGGGCAGGATGGAATCCCGAAAAATGGCTGAGACCCTGACCCGAATCACTCCAAGCCTCTCCTACGACAGCCTCAAAGAAGCCGACCTGGTCGTTGAAGCGGTGGTGGAACTTGAAACAGTAAAACGTCAGGTTTACCAAGAAACGGAGGAGGTGATTGCGGAAGACGCGGTGCTTGCCTCCAATACTTCCACCATCTCCATCACAAAACTTGCTGAGGGTCTTAAAAATCCAGAGCGTTTCTGTGGTATGCATTTTTTCAATCCGGTACACCGGATGCCTCTGGTGGAAGTGATCCGTGCCCGGCAAAGCAGTGAGGAGACGATAGCCCGGACCGTGGCCTATGCGGCAGACCTTGGTAAAAGCCCGGTGGTGGTCAACGACTGTCCGGGATTCTTGGTGAATCGGGTGCTGTTTCCTTACTTTGCGGGATTTGCCGGACTCATTGAAGCAGGAGTGGACTTTGAACGGATTGACAAAGTGATGCAGAAATTCGGCTGGCCGATGGGGCCTGCCTGGCTTCTGGATGTGGTCGGCATCGACACCTCCCACCATGCGGGCGGTGTTCTTGCGGAGGGTTATCCTGACCGAATGAGCAACGAAAAAGCAAACATCATCACCCACATGTTCGAAAACGGACGCTTCGGGAAAAAGAACGACAAGGGTTTTTACATTCACACGACCGATAAAAAAGGAAAACCCCGAAAGGAACGCGACCCTGAAATGGATTCTCTGCTGGAGCAATGCTTCGGAAAAAAAGAAAAACCCCAGGTCACCGATCAGGAAATCATCGAGCGGATGATGCTGCCGATGCTGATGGAGAGTTCTCGCTGCCTGGAAGATGAAATCGTCGAGAGTCCCGCAGAAGTCGATATGGCATTGATATTTGGTCTTGGTTTTCCTCCTTTCCGGGGAGGGATCTTCCGTTGGGCAGATGAAGAAGGTCTGGAGCGTCTCGCCACTGCTTCAGAAAAATACGTTGAACTAAGCCAACTCTACAAGCCTACCGAGCAGATTCTCGGGATGGTCTCAAAAGGAGAGGTTTTTCACCCGATTGGTGGTTAAGAATCGGGAAGGTTTTTCACCCGTTTCGGGTTTCAATTGACGTAGCGGTAGGCCTGCTCGTACTGGAAATAGCGGCTGAGAGCCAGATTCCGTGAAAGTTCAGTAAAATAATCATCGGAATTTCTGACCATGGTTTTGCGCCGGATACTCCATTTCTTCCGATTCTCGTCTCGTTTCAGTTCCAACACTCCAAAATCGATAAAAGCCCTTCCACTGGTGGAATTAAGATAAAGCACTTCCGGAGCAAACTCCCGGCGCTTTTCCGAACTGAGGATTCGGATTTGATTCTCATCCAGTAACATTTGATACCGAACCAGCCGGGGAGGGAACCAATCCTTGAGTTCCGATTCTGGTTTTTGGAGCAGATTAGAACGCTGGTCTGCAACCTTTTTTACCGATTCTATGATCCCGTTCAGTCTGCCTTCGACACTCCCGGGGATGAGAGTACGGAAATAGATGAAACGTTCGAATTGTTCCTTGGTAAATCCGCGACTGTCTCTGCGGTGTAATTCCAATCCAATCGTGTTGAGCGTGTACTCACTGAGTTTTTCCCTCGGAGTCTTGTAGAGCAGATCCTCAACGGAGAAGATACCATTTTCATAGGAAACCTCTCCCCGAAGCAATTCTCCGGAAGGTGAATTGAGATGAACCTGCAATTCCATTTTTTCTGCAAGCCGCAAGTTCATGCCGATGGTTTTGAATTCGAACTCGATTTTGCCCGTCAACAGAATCCGGGTCCAGTGCTTCAATTCCTCCTGTGCTTCGCCGATTTCAGGATTTTGTCTGAGGATGCTTTGCAACCTTGAAAAGGCTTTGTGGTATTGTTTTTTTTCAAGATACTCCCGATATCGCACGAGGTTTTCCTCGGCCACCTTGCGGTGGACCCTTTGGAGGGCCTCCTGAATCTCCAAATCGTCAGGATCATCCACAAAGGCTCGGTGGTATTCAATGGAAGCCTCTTCATAACGTCCCTCGGACTCCAGTTCCTTCCCGGTATCGTAATGAAGTGAGCAGCCTGTGATCACAAGTAATAAGATCAGCGCAAGCCAAGCGGAGTGTTTGAATTCAAGCATGGAATCAGGCATCAGGTTTAAACGATGGATAATTCGGGGCTTCCTCGGTGATGTAGACATCATGCACGTGGCTTTCCCTGAGGCCTGCATTGGAAATGCGGACGTAACTGGCTTTGTTCTGAAGCTCATCGATGCTTGCGCAGCCGGTGTAACCCATGCCGGCCCGTAAACCTCCAGTGAACTGAAAAATGGATTCCGCCAAAGGCCCCTTGTAGGGAACCCGTCCTTCGATTCCTTCGGGAACCAGTTTCTGAACTTCCTGAACTCCCGTCTGGAAATAACGGTCTTTGCTTCCTTCTTTCATGGCACCGAGAGACCCCATCCCGCGGTATAGTTTGTAACGGCGACCCTGGTAGAGAATGACCTGTCCGGGGGTTTCGGCGGTTCCTGCAAAGAGACTGCCGATCATCACGCTGTGTGCACCGGCGGCAAGGGCTTTGACGATATCCCCGGAATATTTGATTCCTCCATCAGCAATGATCGGGACATCAGTTTTACGGAGGGCTTCGGCAACGCTGTCAATGGCGGATATTTGAGGCATTCCAATACCTGCCACCATTCGTGTGGTGCAAATCGACCCTGGGCCGATGCCCACCTTGACTGCATCCACTCCTGCATCGATCAGGGCATCTGCTCCCTCGGCTGTGGCAATGTTTCCACCGACGATTTGCAGTTCCGGGAAATGACTTCGCAACTTGCGGATGCCCTCGAGTACTCCCTGAGAATGACCATGAGCGGAATCAAGCACGACCAGGTCCACTTCCGCCTGAATCAGGGCTTCCGCCCTTTGAAGCAGATCTTCCGAAACTCCTAAAGCCGCACCCACCAGCAACCTGCCTACCTCGTCCTTGTTGGCGTTCGGGTATTTCCGGGCTTTTTCAATATCTTTAATGGTGATGAGTCCCTGCAATTCATAATTGGCATTAACCACCAAAAGTTTTTCAATCCGGTGTTGGTGCAGCAGGCGTTTGGCCGCTTCCATCTCGATTCCCGGAGCAACGGTGACGAGTTTGTCCCGGCCTCCGGTCATCAATTCCGAGACGGGTTTTTCATGATTGGTTTCGAAACGAAGGTCACGGTTGGTGAGGATGCCCACCAGCTCCGTCCCGCGGATGACAGGGACTCCGGAAATCCGATAACGTTCCATCAGTTTCAGGGCTTCGCTGATCGGCTGGTCGGGTTCAATGGTGATCGGATTGGTGATCATTCCGCTTTCAGAGCGTTTAACCCGATTGACCTGATTCGCCTGTTCTTCAATGGAGAGGTTTTTATGAATCACCCCGAGACCGCCTTCCTGGGCCATGCAGATCGCTGTGTCTGCCTCCGTAACCGTATCCATCGCCGCGCTGAGAAGGGGAATGTTGCACTCAAGTTTGCGCGTCAGTTTGCTTTTCAGGGAAACCTCGGAGGGATGAATCTCTGCATAACCCGGAACCAGAAGAATATCATCAAAGGTCAGACCATCGAAAATTCGATCGCGGATCATTTTATGTTTTTATGGATGAATCTAAAAATGAAGGAGACACTACAGAACTGCTGGAAACATGAGGTGTCATGGCGAATCAACACCGAATTTTTCAGTAGGAAACTGACCGGAAGCTGGATGAAAGTCAAGATGATCGAAGAAAGGAGCATGTTTCTCAAAATCGGATTTCGGCCAAGAGAATGGAACGTTTTTCAAGCTACTTCGAACAAAGGTTTCTCCGATTTTTCGGCATGCTCTTCAGTCAAATCAATGAGGATGGACTGGATCAGGTTTCCAAGTTTTTCTGGTGCTTCCAGTGGAAAAAGATGACCTCCTGGAAAACCAATCTGTTTGAATCCCGGGAAGGATTTCTTCCACCATTGGAGATCGAGATGCTTAAGCACCTCCATTTTTTGTGAATAAATCAGGACGCCCCTGCCAGCATAGATCGTTTCAGGGAGCCTGTCGGGTATGGAGTCATAGATTTCGGCTTCCCTCTCTCTTGGGATGCGTAATTGGAATCCGTTTTGATCAGGTGACAATCCTTCTTCAATATAAAGTTCAAGTGAGGATTTGGGAAAGTCCTGAAATAAAGGTTTGGCTGCAAAATACTCCAGGGCTTGGTTCCTGCTGGTAATGGTGTTTCGTCGTCGTCGGACTCTTCTTGAAGGACTGAACCATTCCAGGATCCCCAGCCTTCGCAGCCAGCGGATGGCACTTCTTTTCAAAGGGCTGAAAATCGGAGGATCGAGTAAAATCATATTCTGGAATAAATTCGGTTGCGAAGCCTGGGCCAGGATACAGAGACTCCCTCCCAATGAATGGCCGATTCCAATCGCGTTTCCTCTCGCAGGAGCAACCTGGCTGATGACTTCCTCAACCATAGGATCCATGGTGCCTCCAAGAGATGACAAATCAGCACCGAGAATATTGATGGCTTCAGGATTCCAGGTTTCAAGAGTTTTGAGAAAATGTCCGGAGTTTCTGGCATGGAAGCCATTTGAATGAAAGAAAAAAAGCCTGGGTTTCATGATGATCAATCCTGTTGTTCAAGTTGTTTTTCATAAAGAAGATCCCCTGCTTTGTCATAAAATCGAAATGTGGCCGATGCTTCATGAATTTCCATCCAAAGAAATCCGGTATCCCGATGAACAAAAAGCGATTCGGCATTTGAAGTTGAAAAGTCCTCGATGTCCTCTCGATCACGATAGTGGGCTCCTCCCGCACCACTGACCAAATAATACGGCCCTGAATCCCCATTTCTCAGGGCGTTGAGATGATGGTCGTGACCCGAAAGGTAAAAATCGACTTCCTGCTCAAACAGTATATTCCAGATGAATTGCTGAACCAAATCGGTATCCCCATGACCTCCCTGGGAATAAACCGGGTGATGGCCGAAAACGATGTTCCACGGTTTTCCTGAGTTGTCCATCGAATGCTCATCAAAAGATTGATAAAGTCGGTACCAGGCATTCAGATGACAGTTTGTATTGATGGCGTGAAAACGAACCGGCCCTGTTTCAAAAGAATAACTGTAATTCGGCATACTCCAGAAACGGTGGAACCGGCTTTGATAAAGCTGAGCCTGAATATTCCCTTTGACATCATGGTTCCCCAAAACCGGGAAAAAAGGGATTTTGAGTTCACGATAGATATCCAGGAAAGCCTTGGTGAATAACGGATCTTCCAGGGTTTTTAATCCTTCAGGGTAAAAATTATCACCAAGCATCAAAACCAGGTCACACCCATCCCTGCGGCATATTTTGGCCAATGAATCGGCTACCTCCTGCTGGTCCAGGTTGGCGGTCCCGGTGTCTCCAATCACCCCGAATTTGACCACTCCCTTTTTTTCAGTTTGGATGGGAGCGATTGAAAGATCTTCCTTAAGAGGAAAACATCCATGAGCAACCCCCTCTTCGTGGAGTTGATACCCGAGCAGGATACCAACGAAAAACATACCTGGAATGATCAGAGCAAAGAATAATCGCTTGAGACTCCGGAAGGTTTTCATTCTGCCCGATGAAGGTCTGCTTTTCTTGTTGCCAGGTCGAGTATTGTTTCCAGTCCGGAGTCTTTCAATTCAAGCTGGTGCAGGGTCTCCACGGTGTTGCGCAGGTAGTCGAGGTTGGTTCCCCGTTGTCCGCGTGCCTTGGATACCATCATTGCGATTTCTTTGAGATCTCCAGGTGGAAGGTAGTCTTCGTGTGTTGGGTCCGCAATGAAGGTGAGTGCATCGACCGTTTCTGAGGCTTTTTGAATCTTCACCCATTTCGGCAGGTAGGTCCCGGCTAGCATTTCACGATCCCAAAGCAGCAGCAGATCCGGGCTGAAATTTTTTCTGGGAATGAAAAAAATCCTCCCATGACATGTTCCTCCGGGAGCAAGACCCATCACCACTCCGGGCTGCTCCGGGGCACCACGGTAGATCGTTGAACGGAGGCAGAGTCGACGGTGATACCCAAGCAGCATTCCGGTATCGATTTTTGAATAGCGCACATCGGGGTTCCACATCAGCGAGCCGTATCCGAAAATCCAGATTCCGGACTGACAGTCAACAGATTTCAGCATTTCACGGACATCTTTTTTCAACTGGTCCATGCTGTAATTCCGGATGGATTCCGCCTGCTCTCCGGTCGTCCACCCCTCGATTTCCTGCTCGAACATCAGGTCTCCCTGGAAATCAGTCATCAGGGAAGGATCCTGTAACACGGCAGATACTCCTTTTCAGTGGGGAGTTTCATCCGTTGGTCTTGACAAAATGAATCGAGGAGCAGATCCAGGTTTTTCATCATCAAGGCATCGCCTTCGATTTCAAAAGGTCCTTTGGCTTCGATCTGGCGGATCGCCTCTTCTTTAATGTTACCGGCGACGATGCCTGAAAAAATCCGTCTCAGGTTTGCAGTGATTTCATGTGCGGGCATCTTCGGATCGAGTTTCAACTCCCGCATGTTTTGGTGATTGGGGAGAAAAGGCTTTTGGAAGTCGGAATCAATGTGGAGCATCCAGTTGAAATGATAGGCGTCGCCGCTTTGGTTTCTGGACTTTCGCACCCGGCGAACGGCTTTCGTTGCATTTTGAGCAACCCGTTCCGGATCATCGATGATGATTTCGTAGAGGGACTGAATGTCATCCCCCAGGGTTGAAATGAGAAAATGGTTCAGGGTCTTGAAATACTTTTCTGATGAGGCCGGTCCGGTCAACAACAATGGGAAGGGCAATTGCTTATTTTCGGGATGGATCAGGATGCCCAGCACATAGAGCAATTCTTCCACGGTTCCTGCTCCGCCCGGGAAAATAATGAAGGCGTGGCCTACGCGGAGGAATGCTTCCAGCCGTTTTTCGATGTCAGGCATCACCACCAGGGAATTGACGATCGGGTTTGGTGATTCCGAGGCAATGATGCCGGGTTCCGTCAACCCGAGATAACATCCGCCGGTGTTGCGCTGTTTCGCGTGGCCGATGGCAGCTCCTTTCATCGGGCCTTTCATCGCTCCCGGTCCGCATCCGGTGCAGATGTTGAAACCCCGCAACCCGAGTTGATGCCCGACTTCCTTGGTGTATTCGTATTCCTCCCGGTTGATGGAATGTCCTCCCCAGCAGACTGCCATATTCAATTCGGAAAGGCCTTTAAGAGCTCCCGCATTGCGCAAAATATGATAGATGAAATCGGTGATGTCCGGGGACTGGCTTTCTGCCCCGAGCCCTCGGGATTCTTGTTCTTTTACGATGTAAACGATGTCCCTGAGCACGGAAAAGAGGTGGTCACGGATGCTGTACATCAGCTTGCCGTCGACAAAGGCTGATTGGGGAGCATTTTTCAACTCGAGCTTGATACCCCGGGTTTCCTGGATGACACGAATCTCAAACTCACGGTAGCGCTCCATCACCTCAAGGCTGCTGTCCGTTTCCTCTCCTGTGTTAAGAACGGCCAAGGCACAGCGGTGAAAGAGTTTTTTGAGGGGACCTTCATCGGGCCCACTCAATTCGGAGATTTCACGTTGGGTCAGAAAATCAAGCGTGCCGTATGGGCGAATGACTGCATCCATTTTTTAATGAGCCACAGGGGTGATGTTGACTTCTCGCGAATCAGAATGTTGGCTGAAAGGGAGGTGGGTGTAATTCACCCTCCAGCCTCAGACTTTGGGGAATGTTCTTCGGACTGACCAGTCCGTTCAGCAGCTTGCTCAGCGGAAGGGACTGCTCGCAGGCTGGCTACTGGAAGCAGTTGATGCGGCTCCGGAGCCAACGGCAAATCCGGAAAGCATACGCTGACTTTCACGACCTCCGCATTCTGGACAATCGATCGGAGCATCCATTTCGGAACATCGTCTCAGTTCCATGAATTCTGTCTGACACTGTTCACAATGGTAACTGTAAATGGGCATGTTTTTTCTCCTTAAAAAGGAATTATTTTATCACATATCCAAAATGCGTCCAGCCGGAACTGAGATGCAGATGATGATCTATTTCAAAAAAAGATAAAAAGATACAGTAATTTAACTTGTGCCTGAGAAGGAGAGGGAAAATGATGGATCATCGAAACATTCAATACATAAGGATACAGCGATGAAAAGGATTGATTTCATGAGAACCTTGGCCGTTTTTCAAGCCCTGATCGGTTTTATGATACTGGGAGAAATTCATGCAGCAGAAGTGATCTCCGCCCATGGGATTGCGATGAATGGAACACCCCGTTACAGCGAGGGTTTTAAACATTTTGACTACGTTAATCCTGAAGCGCCCAAAGGCGGAAAAGTGAGACTCAGTTCCATTGGCACTTTCGACAGTTTCAATGGATTCATCTCGAAAGGAGTTTCAGCCGACGGCATCGGGATGATTTATGAAACCCTGACCACTGGGTCTTCAGATGAACCCTTTACCGAATACGGGTTGCTTGCAGAAAAAATCGAATATCCCAGCGATCGAAAATGGGTGATCTACCACCTCAACCCGAAGGCACGTTTTCATGATGGGGAACCGGTCAAGCCCGAAGATGTGATTTTTACTTTCAATACCCTACTCGAGAAAGGTGCCCCTTTTTACAAATCCTATTACGGGGAAATCAAGAAGGTAGAAAAACTCGGGCCGCAGAAGGTCAAATTTCATTTTGACCCTGAGACCACCAATCGGGAACTGGTCCTGATCACCGGTCAACTGCCTGTTTTACCCAAGCACTATTGGGAAGGACGTGATTTCAGCAAATCGAGCCTTGAACCTCCCCTGGGCAGTGGAGCTTACAAAATCAAAAAATTTGAGGCTGGAAAATACATCATTTACGAAAGGGTAAAAAACCACTGGGCCGAAGAACTTCCCGTTCATCTCGGGATGAACAATTTCGATGAGGTGCGTTACGATTATTACCGGGATGCCACCGTTGCCCTGGAGGCATTCAAGGCCGGTGAATATGATTTTCGTGAGGAGAATAATTCAAAATTGTGGGCAACCGCCTACACCGGGAAATCCTTCGATCAGAATCTCGTCATCCGTGATGAAATTTCCCATGAACTTCCAAGGGGCATGCAGGGATTTGCCTTCAACACCCGCAAAAGCATTTTCAAGGACCGCAAAGTGAGAGAGGCACTCGGTTATGCTTTTGATTTTGAATGGAGCAACAAGAATTTGTTTTACGGACAATACAGACGAAGTCCCAGTTATTTCACCAACTCTGATCTGGCATCCAGTGGTTTGCCATCAGAAGCGGAACTGGAACTGTTGAGGCCACTGAAGGATCATTTGCCTGAGGAGGTTTTCAGTAAAGCCTATGTGCTTCCCAAAACCGATGGGTCTGGGAACATCCGTAAACAACTCCGGAAAGCCTCACAACTTCTGAAAGAAGCCGGCTGGGAAGTCAAAGACGGGAAGAGGATTCACACGGAATCAGGACAAGCCTTGGAGTTTGAAATTCTTTTGATTTCTCCAGCCTTCGAACGGATCGTGCTTCCTTTTTCCAAAAACCTCGAGCGGTTGGGTGTCAAAGCCAGTGTCCGGGTGGTGGACACCGCACAATACATCAACCGGATCCGGGCCTTTGAGTTTGACATGATGGTGATGGTTATCGGTCAATCCCTCTCCCCCGGTAATGAGCAGAACAATTACTGGCACTCGGATGCTGCAGAAAGAAACGGCAGCAGAAACTTCATGGGAATCCAAAATCCTGCCATCGATGAACTGATCACTAAAGTAATCCAGGCTCCTGATCGTGAGGCATTGGTTAACAGCACACGTGCACTGGACCGGGCTCTGCTTTGGGGCCATTATGTCATTCCCCATTGGCACATCAATTATTACCGGTTGTCCTACTGGAATAAGTTTTCCAGACCAAAAATCACTCCAAAATACGGATTGGGGTTTTTCACCTGGTGGATTGACGAGGAAAAACAAAACACCCTCTTTTCCAAAAAACCGGAACTCAAGAATTAGATTTTCCAGACTGGATGACCTGAAAAGCAAAGTTTGAAAGAAAGGAGCATCAGCTAATTTAAAAATTGGCCAGGTTTTGACCTTTTACCTTAAAACATAATAGGACTGCTAAGCTTCATCAGGATCAATCCAGTCGCAAAATGTATTCGAACAATAGAATGAACTTTCAATGAATTGATAAATTATTTTTTTGTTCGAATTTTTACTCTCCTTTGTTTTTATTTGATTTCCTGTTTTCCTGTTTTTCCGATGATTTTGATTAAAAAAATATCCCACATCTGGTTGGGAACTGATCGATGATTGCCTACATCATTCGCCGACTGGCATTGATCATCCCCACTTTGCTGGGAATCATGACGCTGAATTTTTTCGTCATTCAGATTGCTCCGGGCGGGCCGGTGGAGCAGATGATCGCAAAACTCCAGGGTACGGAAGTCAGTTCTACCGAACGTATTTCCGGAGGAGGAGAAGATATCAAGCAGAGTTCCGGATCGAAGTCCGGAGGGGAATCAAAATACCGTGGTGCCCAGGGGCTCGATCCAGAGCTGGTTCAGGAAATCGAGAGAATGTACGGATTCGATAAACCGATTCACGTCCGCTTCCTGGAGATGCTCAGGAACTACCTCGTTTTTGATTTTGGCGAAAGTTTTTTCCGGGACAGGAAAGTCACAGACCTGATTCTGGAAAAGATGCCGGTTTCGATTTCCCTCGGGGTCTGGAGCACCCTTGCTGTTTATCTTGTCAGCATTCCCCTTGGCATCCGCAAAGCGGTGCGACACGGATCCCGTTTTGATGTCTGGAGCAGTACCATCGTGATTTTCGGGAATGCCATCCCGACGTTCCTGTTTGCAATCCTGTTGATCATTCTTTTCGCAGGGGGAAATTATTTCAGTTGGTTTCCATTGCGGGGGTTGTTTTCCGACAACTTCGAAACACTTTCGTTGGGAGAGAAAATCCTCGATTATTTTTGGCACCTGACTCTGCCGATCATTTCCATTCTGATCGGGGCCTTTGCAACCCTGACGATGCTTACCAAGAATTCCTTTTTAGATGAGATCAACAAACAGTACGTGATGACCGCCCGCGCAAAAGGTCTGACCGAAGGGAAGGTGCTTTACGGGCATGTCTTCCGTAACGCGATGCTGATCATCATTGCGGGTTTTCCAGCAGCATTCATCAGTATGTTCTTCACCGGTTCCTTACTGATTGAAATCATTTTTTCATTGGACGGACTGGGGTTGCTCGGATTTGAATCTGCTCTTCAGCGGGATTATCCGGTGATGTTCGGCACCCTTTACATCTTTACTTTACTGGGACTGGTGGTGGGCTTGATCAGTGACATCACCTACACCATCGTCGATCCGCGGATTGATTTTGAGTCGCGTGATCTTTGATCCTGAACCAATAAAAGGTATGGATTCTTCAGCATGAGTCCCATCAATCAACGAAGGCTCAAGGTCTTTCTTGCCAATCGTCGCGGATACTGGTCCCTCTGGCTTTTCGGAATTCTTTTTTTTCTCAGCCTTTTTGCCGAGTTAATCGCCAATGACAAGCCGCTGATTGTTTCTTATTCAGGACATTTGCACTTCCCTGCCCTGCGTCATATGGTCGGGATGCCGGGGATTCCTGAAACGGAATTCGGCGGAGAGTTCGCCACCGAGGCGGAATATCGGGACGAGTTTGTTGCGGAATTGATCAGGGAAAAAGGTTGGATGCTTTGGCCTCCGGTACGTTATAGCTACCGTACGATTAACTATGAACTCCCGAGTGCGGCTCCTTCCTTTCCCACTTCGGAAAACTGGTTTGGCACGGATGACCAGGGCCGGGATGTGGTCGCACGTCTGATCTATGGTTTCCGGATTTCCGTGTTGTTCGGGCTGGTGCTGACCTTTTTTAGCAGTATCATCGGCATCATCGCCGGCGCGGTCCAGGGATATTACGGAGGGAAAACGGACCTGTTTTTTCAACGGTTCATGGAAATCTGGTCGGGTATGCCCCAACTCTACCTGCTGATCATCCTGGCCAGTTTTGTCGAACCGAATTTCTGGTGGCTTTTACTGATCATGCTGCTCTTCAGTTGGATGGCATTGGTTGGTGTGGTGCGGGCCGAATTTCTCCGCGGACGGAACCTCGAGTATGTTCGTGCGGCCCGGGCATTGGGAATGAACAACCGCCAGGTCATGTTTCGTCACATCCTGCCAAATGCATTGGTGGCAACGATGACCTTCCTTCCCTTTATCCTTTCAGGATCGATTACTACCCTTACTGCCCTGGATTTTCTTGGTTTCGGGCTGCCACCGGGTTCTCCTTCTTTGGGAGAGTTGCTGGCTCAGGGAAAGGCCAATCTGCATGCACCCTGGCTGGGTATCACCGCCTTTACCGTGTTGGCGCTTCAGCTCAGCCTTCTGGTTTTCATTGGTGAAGGGGTGCGTGACGCATTTGACCCGAGGCACAATCGCTGATCGCCTATGGACTTGCTGAAAGTTGATCACCTTTCTGTGGATTTCGTGCAGGGATCAAAACCGTTTCATGCGGTTCGTGATGTCTCTCTCTTTATTAAAAAAGGCGAAACTCTGGCTTTGGTGGGTGAGAGTGGATCGGGCAAATCGGTGACGGCTCATTCTGTTATGGGGTTGCTTCCTCCTTCAGCAAAACTAGAACAAGGGACTTCGATCCTTTTCGACGGCCAGGAATTGTTAAAGAAGCAGGAGAAGGAACTGCAACTGCTTCGGGGTAACCGGATTGGGATGATTTTCCAGGAACCCCTTTCATCATTGAATCCACTGCACACCATTGGAAAACAGATTGCCGAAACCTTACAACTTCACCAGGGTGCTGCTTTGAATCAACTCAAAAAGAAGGTGGTGGAACTGCTGGAAAGGGTGGAAATCCAGAATGCAGAAGAGAAAGCCAGGGCTTATCCCCATGAGCTCAGCGGAGGACAACGTCAGCGTGTGATGATTGCCATGGCAATTGCCAATGACCCGGATCTGCTGATTGCCGACGAACCTACTACGGCACTCGATGTAACGGTACAGGCTCAGGTTCTGGCGCTCATTCGCAGGTTGCAGAGCGAACTGGGAATGGCCATTTTATTGATCACCCACGATTTGGGTATTGTCAAACACCACTCGGACCGGGTTGCGGTGATGAAAGAAGGGCAAATCGTGGAGACCGAAGAGACTGCCACCCTCTTCCAAAACCCGGTTCATCCCTACACCCGAAAATTACTCGACTCGGAACCTAAAGCAGAGGTCCTGAAAACCAACCCAAACGCGAAAGCTCTGGTTGAATCCAAAAAACTGAAAGTCTGGTTCCCGATCCGTAAGGGGGTCCTGAAACGGACCGTCGGGCATATCAAGGCGGTGGACGGAATCAACCTCACTTTACGAGAAGGTGAAAGTGTCGGAGTCGTCGGAGAAAGCGGATCGGGTAAATCGACTTTGGGTTTGGCATTGCTGCGTCTGGTGCAAAGTCAGGGAGAGATTGTTTATGACGGAACTTCGATCGAGCAATTCCGGCAGAAACAGATGCTTCCTCTGAGACGTGAAATGCAGGTCGTTTTTCAGGATCCTTTCGGAAGCCTGAGCCCCCGGATGCCGGTTGCCCGGATCGTCGGTGAAGGGCTGGAAGTGCATGGGATCGGTGATGAAACGAAGCAGGAAGAGGACGTGATCTCCGCACTCAGGGAGGTGGGGATTGATCCGGAAATCCGTCACCGATACCCCCATGAATTCTCCGGGGGCCAACGTCAAAGAATCGCCATTGCCCGTGCACTGGTGCTCAAACCAAGGTTCATCCTCCTTGACGAACCGACATCCTCCCTCGATCGCACGGTCCAATTCCAGGTTTTGGAATTACTTAAAGAACTGCAAAAAAAATACGGACTCAGCTATCTCTTCATCAGTCATGACCTCAAGGTGATCCAGGCTTTGTGTCATCGAATCCTGGTGATGAAAGACGGGAAAGTTGTGGAAGAGGGAACCTCAGGAGAAATTTTCCAAAATCCTCAAACTCCATACACTCGAGAATTGCTTGAGGCCGTATTGGAATGATTCCATTGCAAACTGCGATTTTTCATCCCTCATTTGATCCTGGTAATCCTGTTATTGCGTCTTCGAAAAATAAAACTAATTCTCTGATATTCATAAAGTTTTTGAAAATCACCTTTGCCAGATTAGGTTAAATAGAGCTTGGGTTTATAAGAATCTCAGCCGGTTGAATCTCGCGGTTTATTTTAAATTTAAAATAATTTATCAGTATAAATGGTTTAAAATGCTGATATTATTAAGATTAATAGTTTATTTGATCTTATATATTAGAATTTCAACATAAGTCTTTGTGGAAATAATCAAAAATTGAATTTTCATAGGTTTTGCCTTCTAAATTTTCATCTCTCTAAAATGATTCATGTTTTTCCAATCCAGAGAGCATATTTAAAAATCATGATTCTAAAGAGGCCCTTATTTTTATTCGGATTATGAATCACTTAGCTATAAATGATTTATCTTTTTCATCATTTTTTTTGTTGTCTGATTAGGACAATTTAAGCATATTCTCCTCTCTGTGTTTTTCCCCAGTAATATCTTTCAGCACAGTCTTCTTTTTCCGGATTTCATCGAATGGATGGAATCCCCATGAACAAAGTCATTGCCAACGAATGGAAAGCAAGTCCGATCTTAATGCTCAATTTGCAAATGCCTTTTATCGGAAGCTGGAAAACCAGTCTTCACCCTCATGGTTGGCAAAACTTAAAATGCTGGAAGGTAAAAAAGGAAAAATCACTTTCGGAGGAATTCCCCATAAAGCCTATTGGTTTGATCTCAAACGCAATCATTTTTCAATCATTGTTGACGTCCTGAATGAGGTCTGTCCCCATCTCGGTCCCTTCAATAAAAAAACCATCATTTTCCAGGAAAACGAAGAATCAGATGCATTGAAACTTCCCCAATCCGAGAACCCTTCAGAAACTTTTAAGCTAAAAGCAGCTTCTGAAAATTCACTTTCCATGGAGCAGAAGCAAAAAGGGGCTCATCACAAAGTCAAATCAGATGGTTCATCCTCTTTTTTCAAAGGAATGCTGACATCTGGAGAAGAATCCCCTTTTGAGGTGAAGAGCGATGAACCTGATTTTGAATTCAAACTTGAATCCTTTATTGCAGGAGAAAGGAATCTGCTGGCGGCCAGGGCCTGCCGTGCGGTCACTGAAATGCCTGGGAGTGCCTTCAATCCCTTTGTCATCTATGGCGTTTCGGGTTCAGGGAAAACGCATCTGCTCCAGGGAATAGGGAGGGAACTGAAAACAAGACATCCCGAACTGAATGTGGTCTATTTGACCGCAGAGCAGTTTCTCAATGATTTCATTCACAGTATCCGTGGTCAAAAAATGAATGATTTTCGGGAGAAATACCGAAATGCCGACCTTTTTCTGCTGGATGATCTGGACTTGATCGCCAGCGGAAAACAGGTACAGCAGGAGCTGCTCAATACACTCAACCACCTAAGGCAGAAAAAGAAACAGATTGTGATCACCAGCAGGGATGCGCCCTCCAGGATCAGTCAACTCACGGATGGGCTTTGCAACCGCTTGGAATCAGGATTGGTCATCGATGTAGGTGTTCCGGATATGAACTCGAGAATCGAGATTCTGGTAAACAAGGCACAGGAAAAAGGAATTCCCTTATCCAATGATCTGGCCGAATTCATGGCCAAGCATATCACCGGAAGTGTCAGCCGTTTGGAAGGCGCACTGACCCGCCTCGGTGTGCATACAACCCTCCTCAATGAACCACTTTCCATTGAACTTGCCGGAATGAACCTCAGGGATCTCTTGGGAAAACATGCGGAATCGATGGAGCAGCAAAGACCTCTGACTGGCAGCCGGGATCTTCTGAAAGAACGGATCCTGATGCGGGTCTGTAGTCATTTCCAGGTAACCGAAAAAGATATCTGTTCCAAAAGACGCGACCAGGGAGTGCTCAAGGCCCGTCAGGCAACCATCTATCTTTTCAGGGAAATCACCATGATGTCCCTTTCAGAAATGGGTCGTTTTTTTGGCAGAACCCACTCCACGATCCACAGTTCCCTAAAAAAGGTTTACCAGAGGATGAAGTCTGATGAATTTTTCAGGCGTCAACTTTATCAGCTCCGTGATGAACTGAAAGAAAACGAAGCACCATCCTCACAAAGGCATCTTCAGGTAAATCGCGGGTCCTGAGCCTTCTGGCTTCTTTGATTCATTTCGATTAAAATCCTCCGTTTGTCAGTCAATTTTTCCAGGAGGTGCCCATCGTCTCTCCCGTTTCATTCCTGATCCGGATAGTGCTCATTCCGATGACATGTTTCCTCATGTTTCTGGCGGGATGCAGTGATTCGAAGGCTCCTCCAAGGCCTTTCAGGAATCCTCCGGTAAGCTTGCTGGATCAGGTGAAGTGGGTCTGCAATCACGGAGATTTCACACAATTTGTTGTTCGGGAAAGGGTGATTTACGCGATGTCGAAAAGTGATGGGACTCCCTTTCCTTTGGAGCACATCAACATTCGTCTTTCCGACGGGCAATATTTCTGCAGCGAACAGACCCGGCCGTCAAAGTATTTCGAATGATCCTCCTCTTTCCATCATCCTCTGGAACCTGATGAACTCTGAAAGTTCTGGAGGAATCCTGATCCGCACTCCCAACTGGCTGGGAGACCTGATGATGTCAACGGCCTTCATCCATCAGGTCATGGAATTATTTCCGGAATCCGAGGTCGATCTGGTGGTTCGCAGCGGGTTTGAGGAACTGCCCCTTCCATGCCGTGGAAGGATCCTTTCCTTTGATAAGAAAACCCAGACTCCGGGAAGCTTCGGAAAAAATCTGAGGCAATACGAATATCAGAAGATGTTCATCCTGCCGCCAAGTTTTTCATCTGCCTGGATGGGGTTTCGGGCATCAATTCCTGAAAGAATCGGATTTTCAGGAGACTTCCGGAAGATTCTGCTCAAACCCGCAAAGAAACACGAGAATCCTCCCCGTCAAATTCATTTGGTGGATGAATACATGGAGTTGCTCAAACCCCTTCCAGGAACTCCCAAAAGGTTTCCAAAACTTGAAGTGAACGAAGATTGGCTCGAAAAACAGCTGAAATTTCTTCCTCAGAGCTTGCCAGAACGGTTCATCTGTTTTGCCCCGGGTGCGGTTTATGGACCTGCGAAGCAGTGGCCTCTGGAGTCTTTCCGGGAATTGGGTGAAATCATGACCCGGGAGTCAGACCTTCCGGTGATTTTGCTGGGAACCGAGGCAGATCAAGAGACTGCGGAATTCATTCAGAATCAATCAAAGGGGATCACAAACCTATGTGGGAAAACGAGTCTCAATCAATTGGTGGCGATCCTTGCCCGGGCTTCTCTTTTGGTAAGTAACGATTCCGGGGCGATGCATGTCATGGCAGCCCTGCAACGTCCCCAAATTGCTCTTTTCGGATCAAGTACCCCACGTTGGACGGCACCGCTCAACCCTTTGGCTGAGGTCATTTATCTCGACCTCGAATGCAGTCCATGTTTCAAACGTCAATGCCCCTTTGGGCACCTCAACTGCCTGACCGGGATTTCGCCTCAGCAGGTTGCAGAACAAGCATTGAAGATGTTGGAGGAAACAACATCATCAGCGTAAAACGTTCTGCTTCGGTCCCGTGAAACCTTTTTCGTGGTATTCTAAATACTTAAGGTTTTGCTTTCGAAGTTCTAAGCTGTCATCCATTCAATCATTTCTTTCAACTAAACAAACAAACCGATAGAACAGATGGACTGGATGCAGGCCCTGTTTTTAGGGCTGGTACAGGGTTTGACCGAATTTCTGCCGATCAGCAGCACTGCACACCTGAGGGTGGTGCCCCATTGGCTGGGCTGGGAGGATCCTGGTGCCGAATTTTCAGCCGTGATCCAGTTGGGAACCCTGTTGGCGGTCCTGGTTTATTTCTGGAAAGACGTTCAGCAACTGGTGGTTGCCGTTCTGGTAGGATTGAAAAACCGGAAGCCCTTTGAAACCGCTGAAGCCCAACTTGCCTGGTCGATAGCCGCAGGAACACTGCCGATCGGAATCCTGGGATTGGGATTCAAGGACTGGATCAAAACAGAAGCCCGTGCGCTGTGGATCATCGGAACAGCCCTGATCGTGCTTGCCGTGTTACTTTGGCTGGCAGAGAGGTTTTCCACCGCAAACCGAAGGGTGGCCCAGCTTGGATTTTTCAGGATTCAGTGGATCGGACTTTGTCAGGCGCTGGCTTTGATCCCTGGATGTTCACGTTCCGGTTCCACGATCATGGGCGGATTGATGATGGGGTTGAAGAGGGATGAAGCCGCCAGGTTTTCCTTCTTGTTGGGCTTGCCTGCGATTTTGGCCAGCGGTTTTTTTGAACTCTATGAACTTTGGCAGTCGGACATTCCTGCAGACGAATACCGGAACCTGTTCCTGGGAATTCTCTCGTCTTTCATCTTTGGTTACCTCTCGATAGAGTTTTTGCTCAGATTCCTTCGCACCCATGGAACCTTGGTGTTTGTGGTCTATCGAATCGCCCTTGGTTCAGCGGTGCTCTTTTTCTGGTGGGACCTTAAGTGAAAGCATTAAAAAACCTGGTGCTGCTTCAGGCACTGATCCTGTTAATTTCCTGGATCGGAGTGTCCCAAATCTTCGCAAGCGAAGAGGTGGCCCAAGCGGTGGTGCGTATTACCAGTTACCGTCAAAGTCCGGACTGGTCCAGTCCATGGCGGATGAAGCCAACTGCTGCAGGACATGGCAGTGGATTTCTGATTGAAAACGGATGGATCCTCACCAATGCCCATGTGGTCAGTGATTCCAAACTCCTGCTGATCAACAAACTTTCCAGCCCCGAACCCTTCCTTGCCGAGGTGGTTTCAATGGCACATGACTCGGATCTTGCGCTGCTCAGGGTTAAAGATGCTGAATTTTACACCGACATGACCCCACTGGCCTTCGGGGGCATTCCCAAGTTGAGAAGCCCGGTCCAGGCTTATGGCTACCCCCTCGGCGGTCAGGATCTCTCCCGAACGGAAGGAGTGGTCTCAAGAATCGAGTTTGGCACTTATATTCATCCCGGAATCGACTCCCATCTTCTGGTACAGACCGATTCGGCGATCAATCCTGGCAACAGCGGAGGTCCGGTGATTCAGGAAGGACTGGCGATTGGAGTGGCCTTCCAGTCCAACCTTCGACTGAATGACATCGGTTATTTCATTCCTGTTCCGCTGATCAAGAGGTTTATTCAGGATCAGCGTGATGGTCATTATGACGGGGTTCCGGAAATAGGCATTCAAACCAGCAGTCTCCTCAATCGATATCAGCGGAAATCTCTGGGATTATCCGATGAATCCGGAGGGGTTTTAGTGGAAAGGATCATCCCCAGATCTTCTGCAGAAGGCATTCTTGAAGAAGGCGATGTGTTACTTGGAGTTGCAGGAAAATCCATCGACCGTGCAGGAATGGTCCATTTTGGTGAGCATCGTGTGGATTTTTTCATTGAAGCCGAACATCTCCAGGTTGGTGATTCGTTGTTTTTCAAAGTCTGGAGAAATCGGAGTCTGCTGAATCTGCAAATCACTTTAAAACCGCCACCGTTCAGTGCCGAACTGCGAAATGCCTACGACATCCTCCCGGAGTACCTGATCGTTGGCGGACTGGTGCTGATTGCATTGAACCGGGATTACCTCCAGTCTGAGGGGAAACAAACCCCGGAATTATCCTACGAACACTGGTACAGAGAAATCGAGGAACCCCATACCCGGCGTGAGCAGGTGGTGCTGATTTCCAGGGTTCTTCCGGCTTCCGTCAATTCCGGTTATTCGCAACTCCGCCACTTTGTTGTTCATTCCGTCAATGGAAATCCCATCAAATCCCTCAGGCATCTGAACCAGTTGCTGGAGAATCTTCCGGAAGATACAGAACATCTTGTCTTTGAAAGTGAATGGGAACCCTTGCCCCTGGTCCTGAATTATCGCCAAAGCCTGGAAACCCATCAGGAAATTCTCGAAATTTACGGGATTCCCAGTGATCGCCGTTTTCACAAAACATCAGGTTCAGAAGGATGAGTTTCTCGATTGAGGCTCGGTTCTGTTTGAAGTTCCCCATGCTCAAACCCAACCAAGGAATTAAGTTTAGATCTCTCTTTCTTGTTCTTGGGATTTTACTCTCTTTTGCACCAATGCAAGTTGAAGCTGAGGTGAACAAGGAATCAGTTAATTTCTCAAGCCAGGTGCGTATCAAAAGTTACCAACAGGATTATGACTGGCTGAATCCCTGGAATAAAAAAGACGTTGTTCCCCGTTCCGGAGTTGGATCGGTGATTAGGGTGGGTGAGAAACAGTGGATGTTATTGACTTCAGCCGATCTGGTTTCGAATGCGACCCTCATCGAGGCAAAGCGAACGAAAACCTCACTGCCGTCAAGGGTATATCTCAAACGAATCGATCATGCCCTGAACCTGGCCCTTCTTGAATCAGACGATGCTTCATTTTTTGATGAAATGAAAGGATTGGAATGGGGAAATCCTGAAAAAGGACAGGCTGAACTTCCCGATCTGAGCTCAGGTAGAATAGAACTGATGCAAGGAGAAATCACCGGCCTTACCGTCGGTCACCGGCAGGTCCGGGATGCCTGGCTTCCCATTTTGCAACTTGGCCTCAAGAAAATTCCTCCACAAGGCAGTATCGTTCTTCAAAAACAGAAGGCTGTGGGAATGGTGCTCAACGGATCCCAGGGAAACTACAATGTGCTCCCGAAGCAGCTGATTAACAAATTTCTGAGTCAAACTGCAGGACCGGATCATGAACGATTTTCCCACCGTGGATTTCAATGGCAGTTCTTTGCCCAACCGAGTCTCGCGGAATTTTCCAAAATTCCAGAAAACCAGGAAGGAATCTGGATCAGCCGGGTTCTTCCTTATGGAACTGGATCGGAGGTTCTCCAAGCCGGCGATTACCTGACCCGGATTGGTGACTGGCAGTTAAACAGGGAAGGTCAAATCGAGCATTCTAAATGGGGCAATGTTCTGTTTGATGTACTTTTCCTCGAAGACCTGGATGCAGGAGATGAGGTGGAACTTGGCATCTACCGCGGAGGTCAAAGCCTTAATCTGAAAACCAAAGTCGGGACTTACCGCCAAAATGGACACAGAGTGCCGATGAAAATTTTTGGCAAACCACCGCGTTACCTGATTCGTGGAGGAATGATTTTCCAGGAACTGACCCTGAATTACCTCGAGGTTTGGGGACAGAATTGGGAGAACCGGGCGCCCTTGCGATTGCGTCTGTTCAAACAACTGGACCTTACTCGTACGACCAATGCTTCACGAACCAAGTATCCAATACACCCAAACTCAGAAAGGATTGTGATCCTCAGTCAGGTTCTTCCGGATGTGGTCAACATCGGTTATCAGGAATTAAGAAACATGGTTGTCAAAAAGGTTAATGGGAAAAGGGTGGTGAATCTGGAAAGCATGGTCGAGGCTCTGCAAAATCCGCAAACCGGTTTTCACCGGATTGAATTCCTTCCAGGCAGTGAAAGAGTCCAAATCGTCCTTCCAGTCCAGGAACTCGTGAGTGCAGACGAACGGATCATGAAGAACTTTCAGATCCCCCGTTTGCAATCCTTATAGTTTGTTTTTGAAAATAAATGTCCATTCTGGCGAAAGATCATTCCGATCCTGGAACCTACCTCGAGTCGGTTGGAGAGAGGATTCTTGGGGAAGTCCTGAATCGTCTTCCCAAAGCTGGATCCCGGCCTTATCTGGACCTTTTGATGCGGGATTATCCGGAGAGGGGAGGGAAGCGGTTCAGGCCGGCATTGATTCTTCTCTGCTGCGAAATGATGGGAGGCGATCCGGAAGATGCGGTTGTTTCTGCAACCGCCTTGGAACTTTTCCATAATTTCGCCCTCATCCACGATGATATCGAGGATTCTTCGGAAATGCGCCGCGGGAGTCAAACGCTTCATCGAATCCATGGCATTCCCCTCGCCATCAACGCAGGAGACGCACTCCATGGAATCGTCCACCAGGTGCTTCTTGAAAATCATGAAAAACTGGGGACTCAAAAAGCCCTGCAAGTCCATCAACACCTCAACCTGGTGATGCAGAAAACTTTCGAAGGCCAGGCACTGGATATCGGTTGGGTGGAGAAAGAGGTGTTTCCCAATCGGGAACAGTACCAGCAAATGATCGTCCGTAAAACCGGATGGTATTCCGGTCGGGGGCCCTGTCAATGCGGAGCCCTCATTGCAGGGAAAGAAGGGGAGTTATTTGAGTCATTGGGAGACTTTGGGGAATCCCTCGGAATCGGATTTCAAATCCGGGATGACATCCTCAACCTCACTGAATCCTCAGAATCCAATGCTCCCGAAGCACAGGATGGAGGTTATGGTAAAGAACAGGGAGGAGATTTTGCTGAAGGAAAACGAACCCTGATCACCATCGAAATGCTGGAACGCCTCAATCCTGAGGAACAGAACCGACTGCAAAATATATTGCTAAAATCCCGTGCCGAAGTGACGGAAGAGGAGATCGTCTGGGCGGTTGAACAGTCAGAACGCTGCGGTGCCCTTGATGCTGCAAGGTCGGAAGCCCAAAACCATGCCCAAAGAGCATCCTCGGTACTTTCAAAAATGCCTCAGGGATCCCC
>OCVP010000179.1_pt1 | contig 29512 bp, 30 predicted proteins | sample 1539171 | NCBI WGS metagenome assembly OCVP01 (sample SAMEA51879418, study PRJEB22527) | metagenome
GACCATCTCAAAACGGGGAGTTCGATTCTGTTCTAAAAGATCAACTGCGGTCAGATCGACCAACATTTCATAACTGCATCCTTCGTCATCTCTAAGGAATTCACAGATTGAAAGCAGATCTTTCCTGTCGATCACCACTGTCTCATCCCCACGATGACAATGGGTTTCAAGAATGCTTTTTGGAAAGTTTTTCTTGAGCAGGGAAGTGGTTACCAATTCAGAATCTGTGGTGGTCATGAAACTAAGTTGGGATTGTTAGGATTATTCTTCTCTCAGGGCTTCTTTTTGCTGGAAACCTTTGGGGGTGTCATAACCCATGTTCGGACTGACGTTCGCCTGATTTTGGTTGTAAGTAAAACCAGGCTTGATGCTCCGGTTTGATTTCGGATTCTGAACATTTTCGAAAACTTCCTTCTTGGGAATACGGAAGTAATGGTCCAACTGCTCTATTTTTGCTTCCTGATGTCGGATTGCCTGAGGATTGATCATTTTGCTTTCAACAGTAGGACCGTCATTTTGGATACGGTCCTGAAGTTCCATCAGGCCATCGAGCACGGCTTCAGGTCTTGGAGGGCATCCTGCGATGTAAATATCCACAGGAATCAGACGGTCAATGCCCTGCAACACCGAGTAGTTCTGGTAGAAACCCCCGGAAGAGGCACAAGCACCGAAAGCAATCACCCATTTTGGTTCTGCCATCTGCTCATAAACTGTTTTTAAAACAGGTGTCATTTTGTGAGTGATCGTACCAACGACCCAGAGCACATCGGATTGTCTCGGGGAGAAGCGAGGAATTTCCGCACCGAAACGGGAAATGTCATAATGCGAACAGGCTGCAGCCATGTATTCCATTCCGCAGCAGGCAGTGACAAAAGGATATTGAAACAGAGAGAACTTTCGGGACCAGTTGACCACATTGTCAAAGGTCGTTGTCAAAAAACCATCATAGTTTGCAGCCATGAGCCTCCTTAAAAACTAGAGCTATTTATTCCCATTCAAGTGCGCCCTTCTTCCAATCATATACAAATCCAAGGACCAGTACTCCGATAAAAAGCATCGCCGCTGTAAAGCCGAACCAGCCAAGTTCTCTAACCTGGACGGTCCACGGATAGAGAAAAACAATTTCTACATCGAAAACTAAGAAGACGAGAGCAGTCATATAAAATTTTACGTCGTAACGTGACCCTTCGGTTCCATCACGAACAAATCCTGATTCAAAAGGGGTGTCTTTAACTTTGCTCCGAAGCCTGGGGCCAAGATAGAGTCCAACCACAGTGAATGTTCCCGCCAGGAGCATCCCAAGCAGGATCATCAATAATATGGGTAAATAGCCAGAAGCAATGGTCATCGAATCAATCAAAATAATTTGTGAAAATACTTTGTCAAATCACGAATAGAATTTCATCAGCCCCCCTGATTGTCAAATTAAATCAAGTTCGGGAATTCCTGATTTTTCAGGTCTTTGAAAACTTATTTTTCGTTGGACATAAACTGCTTCAGATTCTTCCTTTAAAGAATATTTTTGGAACATGATTCGAAACTCCCACCATAATTAACGAACCACCGTACCGGGCTTGGAGTCGCCAGGGGCCTCCACAATTTTTAACGAATTTCCATCATCGGTGGCGAGAATCATTCCTTCTGACAGTTCTCCCCGAAGTTTGACCGGTTTGAGGTTGGAGACCACAACCACATTCATTCCGGGAAGATCCTCAGGGCGATAAAATTCGGCAACACCCGAGACGATCGAACGGGGTTTTGATTCTCCTAAATCAACCTGGGAAACAAGAAGTTTGTCCGAACCCTTAACTTTCTTAGATTCCAAAATCCTTCCAGTCCTGAAATCGAGTTTTTGGAAGCTCTCGATACCGACCAGGTTTTCCAATTCTGCCTCTTGCTTTTCTTCCGATTGAGGTTTCGCCTTTGGGGTTGGACCAGGTTTTTCGGGTTCCTTCTGTTTGAGTTGAATCCTGGGGAACAGGGGTTCCGGAAGCGGAAGTTGAGTTCCGGTTTGAACCAATCCCGGTTTCAACATTTCCAGGGTCATTGGTGATTCACCAAGTCCGAGTTGGATTCGGGCCGCTTTCATTTTTTCAGGCATCACCGGTTCCAGAAGACAGACCAACCATGCCGAAGCATCCAATGCCGTATAGAGTACTGTTCCGAGACGTTCGTTTTGATCCTCCTCTTTGGCAAGTTTCCAGGGTTTGTTTTCATCGAGATATTTGTTTACGGCACTGCTCATCATGGCAATCCGTTCCAAAGCCCGATGCGGCTCAAACTGTTCGACCCATGCTTTGATCTGAGAAGTTTCCTGCTCAAACATTTGGTACAGTTCGATTTCCTGTTTTCCTGGCTCACCCCGGGGAGGAACCTCATTTTCGAAATTTTTCCGTGACATCGAAATGGAACGGTTCAGCAGATTCCCGAAATTGTTCGAAAGCTCGCCGTGGTAACGTGCGAACACCAGATCTTCGGTGAAATTCGCGTCTTCTCCATAACTCATTTCTCTCAACAGGAAATAGCGCAACCCGTCGACTCCAATCAGGTCTTTCATTTCCAAAGGATTGACGACGTTGCCCAGAGACTTGCTCATCTTACTGCCTTGAACCACCCAATGCCCATGGACGGCCAATTTTTTGAAAACCGGGAAACCCGCAGCCTTGAGCATGCAGGGCCAGTAGATTCCGTGGGTTTTGAGAATATCCTTGCCGATCACATGATGGCAGTGCTTCCAAAACTGCTCATAACGGGAGTCCTCCGGCCAGCCCAATGCGGTGACATAATTCAGCAACGCATCGAACCAGACATACGTTACAAAATCATTGTCGAAAGGAAGGTCGATTCCCCATTCAAGCCGGCTTTTCGGCCTTGAAATGCAGAGGTCCTGGAGAGGTGCCTTGAGAAAACTCAGCAGTTCATTGCGATACCTGGCAGGCTGAACCAGATCCTTGTTTTCTTCAAGGAGTCCAATAAGCCACTCCTGGTATGCACTCATCCGGAAAAAATAATTCTTCTCCTGGCGGACCTGGGGAGGTTTCTGGTGATCCGGACAGTTCCCCTCCTCGGTCAACTCCTCCTGGTCTAGAAATCGTTCACAACCCACGCAGTAGAGTCCTTCATAATCTTTGAGGTAAATCTCACCCTGATCATAAATCTTCTGTAACACTGCCTGGACTGCAGACTTGTGAAAGGCATCGGTGGTGCGGATGAACTGGTCCTGCTGGATGTGAAGATGAGGCCACATATCCCGGAACTCCGCAGTCATCCGGTCCACAAACTCCTGGGGTTTGAGATTCGCAGCCTGGGCAGATTCCGCAATTTTCTGCCCGTGCTCATCTGTTCCGGTAAGAAAATAGGTTTCCTCCCCGAATAACTTTCGGTACCGGACAAAAACATCGGTAACGATGGTGGTGTATGCGTGGCCTATGTGGGGATGGCTGTTGACATAATAAATCGGGGTGGTGATGTAAAAGGTTTCACTCATGTCAACTTTAGAACTTATTCGGGAATCTGAATGGTTGGTTTTTCCGGCCTTGGACGATAAAGAACCAGGGTTTTTCCAATCAATTGCACGACCTCAAAGGACTCATTTTTCTCAAGTGCTTGGTTACACTCCCGATGGTCCTGGGGAGATGCTTCCAGCACTCTGACCTTGATCAATTCGTGGTCATCAAGCTGCTTTTCAATCTGAACCAACGTTTCCCGGCTCAAGCCCTGTTTACCGATCTGTACCACAGGCTTTAGAGAATGAGCCAACGAACGCAGGTAACGCTTTTGTTTGCCCGTCATCATTTTATGGAAAATAAAGAATATATCCCGCGTATCCTGGATCTAACAAGCTGTTTCCCGAAGAAGCTTATCCTAAAAGAAGAAGAATCCCTATTACAGAAATTCAAGATTTCAGTTGGAAAAGATCAGGCAGGTACTGGTTCCGTGGGCATAAAGTTTTCCATTCAGATCGACCAACCTGGATTCTGCGGTCGCGGTGGTCCTGCCGTAATGGATCACGTTGCCGGTCGCACGAAGAATTCCTGAGTCTTGACGGATTGCCCTGACCAGATTCGCTTTCATTTCCAGGGTGGTGTAGAACACACCCACTTCAAGTTTGGTATGAACCGCACATGCCATCGCGGAATCGAGAAGAGTGAATGCAAATCCTCCATGTACACTGCCGATTGGGTTGTAGTGTGAAGCATTCGGTTGTCCCTCAAATACCGTTTTACCAAGTTCGGCTTCAACAACCTTAAACCCCAGGGTTTGTCCCATCGGAGGTTGAGGCAATTCACCCTGGGCAATCTTCTGCATGAATTCCAAACCGGATAGGCGTTCCATCGCATTTTGAAAAGCCTCATGGTCTTTGGGGAGAGAGCTCATCTTCTGGCTGGAAAAAAACCGAGTGGGAAATGGAATCAGATACTGGCCGCAAGCTGGTTTAGCGCCTCTTTTCCTTGACTAAAGATAGGCCAGCCGTCTCCCGGGAGGACCGCTTGGATGTTCTCAAGGGATGCCATTCTTTTCACCGACTTAACGGCTGCCTGTCGGTCTTTTAGTTTCGCATCCGGAAGCATACAAAGCTTTCCTCCTTCATGAGCCCGGATCAGGTCACCTGTGATGAGTGTGGTATTTTCCAATAGAAATGCGAGCTCACCCGGGGTTTTAGAACCCTCCAGGGCAAAGACAGACAAACCTGAAACCGGTTGATCTCCTTCACTCAGCCAGTCGTCACAGGGAAAGGGGAAATTCTCTTTTTCAGCCATCGGCCCCCAGGTTTTGGCTCCGGTTCGCTTAACCAAGTTTTGCGCATCACGGACATGATCGGAATTGGTAATCAAGAGATGAGCAGCACCCCCAAGTTTTTCCAAATGATTCAAGTCATGCTCGGACATTGGCATCGGGTCGATCAGAACATTCCCGTTTTCGCGAACCCAGAGGATTCCGTGAAAATCAATGTTCCTTTCTTCGTTGAACACGGACCAACTGAAAAGGTCCTTTCGGTGAAGCTGCTTCAAGGAAAAATTAAATTTGGTTAAGCTAATCTAATCACGAATTCAGGTAGAGGTTCCTGACCCGTTGCTCGGCAATGTAGCAGAGTAATTTATAGAGCAAACCATAAAACAGGGTAATGGATGCAACTGAAACTGCGTTGAGCAGATCCTGAGTCTCCGCAAAAGCACTGATATCCCTGATCATTAAAATGACTCCGATTACGGTTCCTAAAATGCCCATCACAAAACCTGCGTCTCCTTTGACTTTCAGACACCTTGCGGCAGAATTAGCATCATCCTCACCAACCTGTTTACGCCACAAAAAAGGATAACTCCAGCTATGCCAGTAACTTTTCCACGAGGTAGCAGAAATACTGAGGAAAACTGCAGGTAACCAGATGATCAATAATGATGGGATGTCTAAGATATAGGTCAGATTGACCAAATTGAACTCCATATTCATGAAGTCAAAACTTGTAGCAATTCCGATAAGACCAAGTGCAATAATAAAGCTGATCCAGATCATGTAGGCTCCTGATGTGGAAGTAGGATTGATTTTTCGCTGGACTGATTTTCTCAGGGAGGGATCCCTGAGCATCTGATCGACTCTTAATTCAATGTAGTGCCATTTGGCTCGCTTCTTGTCACCCCCTGCGAGGGTCATGGCCTTGATCCAAAGAGCTTCATCGACTGCCTTGCCGGCAAAATCATTATAGGCAATCAGATAAAGCTGTTCGTCAAACATAAGAAAAGATGAAACGATTGTAAAACGATCTCATGGATCAAGAGGGATCAGAGATTCAATTTGTGTTCCTTCGGATCAAGTCAGCTGAAGAGTTGTGAATTATCCCTGCTGGAATTTCTCCCGGGTCTTTTGAAGAAACAAATCAAGGTTGTCCATGATAAATCGTTCATGGGTTCCTTCTCCAATTTTTTCAACTCCGTCATGGGCTTCGACACGAAATACGACACGCCGCCGGTCCACTTCGATCACCTCACATTGTGCACTGACTTCAAATCCTAAAGGAGTTGCTCCAAGGTGTCTGATGTCCACCCTGGTTCCAACACTGAAGCCATCTTCGCTGAGAAAAGGTCTGATGCATTCTCCACAGACGTTTTCGAAAAGTGTGATGAGGGCTGGAGTGGCAAAGACTTCAACCCCGGGATTGCCATACGCATCCGCAGTGTGATGTTTTTCAACGGTTAGCAGGATTTGATGTTTCAAACCGGGGGCAAGGGCTGCAGTCATAATAGTTTTCTGTACAAAAGATTATATCTTCAGGCTTTCCAACGAGTGAGGCCTGGTATGATCCAGAAAGGCAGATTACCAACAAGAAACATGCACATCGAAAAAAATGCACCGTACTGATATTGTCCTGTCAATTCGAAGAAAAAACCTCCGAGATAAGCACCGGTGGCTGCTCCCAGTCCACTGGCAATGGTAATCAGACCATAAATTCTTCCCATCGATGGACCGTTGAAATTCTGGGCGGCAAGGTTGCCGATCGCCGGGGCACGGCAGCCGAAAGTCCCTCCATAAAACAGGATGAAGAGGAAAAGCAGAAAAAGGGAGGAAGTCTGTTCAAAGAGCAGCAAAAAAACGACTCCAAAAAAACTCAGTCCATAACTCACAAGGATCACCGGTGTCTGGCCAAAATGCCTGGAAAGCACCGTGATTCCTATGATTCCCAGGGGCGACAGAAGTCCGAGAAAACCAAAAGCCCTGGCAGCAAATGCAGTCGAATAGCCCATCTCAACCAGATGGGCCGGTGTCTGCAAAAGCACCGTAAACGAACCAACCCCAGTCATGAAATAAACCCAGGTAAGTCCCCAGAATTCGACCCTTCGGATGGCCTGAAAAACTTTAATTCCCTTCAGCCTTGGATTCGGCCCTCCGCTTTTGACGATTCTTTCCAGCAAAACAGGATTTCCTTCATCGGCTTTGAGACGGTAAAGGACAAACGTCAAAGGAAGCGCTGCCAATCCAATCAGTGCCAGGCTTTGGTATCCATGACGCCAGCCGATTTCCGCATTCAGCATTTCCACCAAAGGCGAAAAAAACATGATGCCGATTCCTGTGGCGGCATAAGCAAACGCCATGGCAATGCTCAGGAAACTCTGGAACCAGCGGCTCAACAATGCCGTCAGTGAAACCGTGGAAAGACATCCCGCACCAAATCCCATCATCAATCCCTGGCTGATGCGGAAAACCCAAAGCGAATCCGAAATCGAGGAAAGACCGAGACCGGCAATGATCAGCAGCAACCCAAGTGTATAGACTTTGGGAGGTCCAAGGCGGTCCAAGAGAAATCCAACTGCCGGGCCGGTGAGCCCGAAGGTGAGCATCGCAATCGAATAGATCCCCGACACCTCGGTTCGGCTCCACTCGAATTCCTGCTCCAGGGAGAGCATGAAAATCGCGTGGGTCTCCATAAATCCCCTGGCCAGCAGGTTCATCACACAGACCACCGCAAGCACCGTCAGGGCGGCTTTGGATGCACCAAATATGCTCGAAGGTAAGGCAGTCGCGCTATCGGCGGATTTCAAACGGGGAACTCCTTAGTTCCCGGAGGGCAACTGAATCCCCGCAGCAGTCGCTTCTTTGGAAAATGCCGACGCGTCTTCCGGAGTAAGCGGCACAAAAGGCGGAAGCAGATTCTTCCAATTTGGGTCATTCGTGCTTTGCTCGAGCAGGGCTTTTAATCCGGAGACAAAGGGCTTTTGCTGCAAAGCCAGCCTTTGGCGGGTCAAAAGCTCCTGAGCCCTGTCAGCTTCGTCCGAATCTCCCGAACGCCAGGCACGATAGACTTCACTGCAGGCAGGAGAGGTTAAATTCCCGGTGGCCGTAATACAGCCTGCTCCCCCCTCACGCAGGATGTCGAGTAGAAATTTCTCGGTCCCTGCATAAACCGAAAAATCCGGTATTTCACGGGCCAGCAGTTTCATGTTTTCCCAGTCCCCGGAACTGTCTTTGATTCCTGCAGCAACCTGTCCGTAGCGTTCCCGGAGCCGTGTCAGCAGTTCCAGACTGAAGGAAAACCCTGTCAATTGAGGAAAATTGTAAAAAACGACACGCAGCCTCTCCTCTGAAACTGTTTCGATCAATTCCGAAAAATACCGGAAAGCCCCTTCCTCACTTTGAGGCCGATAATAAAAAGGAGGGAGCACCAGCACCGTAAACACACCTGCCTGAACACTGGCAGTGGTGAGACGAATCGCATCCTGCATGCTGCAGGAACCGGTTCCGAGCATCAGTTTTTCCGGAGGAAGTTCTCCGGCGGTGTGCTCGATGATGGACAGCCTTTGTTCAAAGGTCAGAGAATTCGCTTCTCCTGTACTGCCGAGAATTGCGACTCCATCGGACCCCTGCCCGAAAAGCCAATTCACATGGGAAACCAATTGATTGAGATTTGGAGAAGCATCTTGGTTCAAAGGAGTCAGTGAAGCGGTAAAAACTCCAGGTCTTGTAGGAAAATTCATAGCCCTTCAGGTTTCAGGTTTGACGCAGTTTTTCAGTGAATTCTGCAATGGCAGTCCCGATTTCATCCGGAGAATCTTCCTGGATAAAATGACTGCCTTTGACGGTCACTTCATGTTGTTTGCGGAAACGCCTGCAGAACTGTCGCTGCCTTCCGGTCAGGATCGAACCCGGTTCCGCGTTGATAAAAAGTTTGGGGATTTCACAATCCTGGAGCCACTTCCCGTATGCCGTCACGATCGAACAGACGTCTTCAGGTTCCCCTTCGATGGGGATTTCTCGCGGCCAGGTGAGCATCGGACGACGCCTCTCCCCTTCTTCCAAAAACGGTTTGCGGTAAACATTCATCTCTTCTTCGGTCAGTTTCCTGAGGACCGAATTTGGAAGGATCCCTTCGACGAAAAGGTTTTTCTGGAGAACGATTTTTTCCCCTGCTTCAGAACGCATGCCCTGGAAAATTCCCTTTGCATCCTCAGGCCAATCCCTCCAACTCACAGGCGAGACGATGGTTTCCATGTAGACGATCCCCTGAACTGCATCCGGATGCTGCATCGCCCAATGAAAAAGCAGGGCTCCACCCCAGTCATGCCCGACCAGGATTGCATCCTTTTCAACTTCGAGTTTCTGCAGAAGTTCTTCAAGAAATCCCGCATGTTCCGTAAAGCGATAGGAGTTGGGGCCAGACTCTGGAAGAGGATCGGACTCTCCCATCCCGATCAGATCCGGAACCAGACAGCGGCCCAATCCTTTCAGATGCGGGACCACGTTTCGCCAAAGGTAGGAAGAGGTGGGATTCCCATGCAAAAAGACGATCGGGGCTCCCTCACCTTCTTCCTGATAGGCCATTTTCAGCCCTTTAACGGTGATGTATTTCATCGCTCAGAAATGTCTCGGGTGAACCGCTTCTCCATCTTCCTCCAGTGAATTAAGCAAAACTGATGTTGAAGGATTTGATCATTCTTCTCAAGTCGCACCCATTCAACGTGAGTTAACATTGGCACAGATATTCTTCAGTTCCTTCCAGCTTTGAGGGTTAAGTATTTTTCCAGTTCCTGAGGATTCCAGGGATCGATTTTGATTTTCCAAATTTTTGATCCTTTCCGTCAAATCAGGGTGTGTGGAAAAATACTGGGGAACGGCTGAATCAAGAACCGCCTCATTGTTTTCAAAAGAACGGAAAGCCTGAACCAGGAAATCCTGTGAAAATCCCTGCTGCTTTAAAAGCTCTGCGGCTCCAAGATCGGCCTCGGTTTCAAAACTTCTGCTGTAGTTCAGAATGGCCAGAGTTTTTGCTCCTTCCAGCATCTGTTCCAGGAAAGCTCCGGAATCCGAGGCCATCAGCTTCACCATCCCGCTGAATGCCAATTGACGCATCAGGTTCTGAGTGCCGTGTTGGAGACGGACGTGCTGGATTTCATGGGCCAGGATTCCTGCCAAAGATTCTGCAGAAGGCAGACTCTCGAGTAAACCGCTGAACAACACCAATTTCCCGCCTGGAAACGCCAAGGCATTGACTTGAGGAGATCGTATGATTTCAATTTGGTATCGGTAAGGATCATCCCTGGGAATCAGGGAAAGCATGAGCGTTTCCAGAGCCCTGTCCCCTTTCGGGGTTGAGCATGTTTGCCGATTCGGAAAAAGCTGAGTGAGGGCCATTTCTCCCAACTGTTCTTCCAATGAAACAGGAATCCATTGGACCATCCACCTTGTGATTCCAGGCTGTTCGGGATCGAGGATCCAATAGAGAATTCCTGAAAACAAAACAATCGCCGCAAAAACAGAAATTGATTTCTGTTTCCAGGAAGTCCTCCATCCTTTCCCGGACAACCCTTTCTGCTCCAAAACCGATGCAAAACCCTGATCCGGAATTTCCACAGTTTCCTGGGGAAAATCTCCACGCAACAGCCTTATTGGACCGCTTTCACGGTCACGGACAATGGAAAAGCTTTCATGCTTCCAATGCTGGCTTCGACCGTCCATGAAATGCAGCATCACACCTTTTGGAAGAAGCTGAATCCGGACCAGCATGCTTTGGGGGCTTTTTCCGTCGAAGTACTTTGCGTCCCAACTCTGAGGCATCTTCAGAACTCGAGATCGAGCAGAGAAGAAACCCCTTCTCCGGTGGATCCCGATTCCACGGATGCCGCCTGAATCACTGCTTCCAAATCCGGTGCCTGAACAAATCCGAATTGGGACAGGTAAAAGCGGTTGTAACGTTCATCCGCCCAGGGCCTGGCGAAGCCACAACTGAAAATGAGAAAAAACACGTAAATCATGCTTTCCCGAAAAAGCGGCCAACCGTGGAGATTGCAGGCCAGTTGTGCCTGTTCCAAACGGGTCCTGCTCCAGAAATAACGCTGAAGCCCGGCACGAAGCCAGAAACTGTACACCCCAAAACTGATCAGACTCAGCAAAAAACCACGAATCCAGATTGGAAAAAGTTCTGAAGCCGTGCCCTCATAATAAAACCGGCTGCTGCCAAAACGGGTTCGGGAAACCCAATATTCCTGAAAACGATGGCGATGGAGAGGATAAAGTAGCCCCAAACTGATAAGTGTTATGGCCCAACCGCGAATCATCAGTTTGGAAATTTCCACCAGGGTTCCATCAAAACGGAAACGAATCCCCCTCCATGAGGTCCGACTGAGCCGGTAACGACGAACGCCCACCAGGGCAATCATGAAAAAAAGGAAAAAGAGAAGCAGGTAAAATACAAGATTCGCCGTATCCAGCCAGAAATACCATTCATGTCCCCCGCCGACTCCGGGTTCTGAATCGATTCCGCGTTGACGGATCAACTCTGCAAGGACCTGGTGAAAACCCTCCAGCAGAATCAAAGCCAGCAGAGCTTTGACCCATCCGGTAAACAATTCACGGCCATTTCCATGAAACTGGAAATCCGTGTCATAAAGACGGGTTGAGGCATATAGATAGCGAAAGAGGCGGGCTTTGGCCCATGGATGGTAAAATCCGAGGGTCAGCAGCTTCAGCCAGAAATTGACCAGGTAGATCCTGAAAAGTTCTCTGCCCTGACCGAGGAACTCCAGGAACCAGTCTTGCTGGAGATTTTCAGCAGGAATCTTTTCAGGAGTTTTTGCGGGTTCTTGATCCAACGGATCCCTGATTCTTTTGAAATGTGCATCTTCCTGAAAGCATTTGAGAAGGATCAACCTTCAAACGATTCCAAAAAGACTTTATAGACCTTCCAGGGCTTGTTCCAAATCTGCGATCAAATCCTCCGCCGATTCAATTCCCACGGAGAGTCGAATCACCTCAGGACCTGCCCCGGCGGTAAGTCTCTGTTCATCGCTGAGCTGCCGGTGGGTGGTCGAAGCCGGATGGAGAATCAGTGAACGAGAATCGCCGATATTCGACACATGACTGAAAAGCTCGACCTTTTCCAGCAGACGAAGACCGCTTTCATAGCCTCCACGGATGCCGAAAGTGAAAACCGATCCTGCTTTTCCCTGCAGGTATTTTTGGGCCAGTTGATAATAGGGGCTTGAAGAAAGACCGGCATATGAGACCCATTCCACCGAAGGATGCTGTTGCAGAAAACCTGCAACCTTCTGAGCGTTTTCGACATGACGCTCCATCCTCAGAGGCAGGGTTTCCACCCCGTTCAGGGTAATCCAGGCATTCATCGGAGACTGGGTACAGCCAAGGTCCCGCAGACTGACCGCATGACTGTAGAGCGTGAAAGCCATGTCTCCAAAGGTTTCCGCAAAGGTCAATCCGTTGTAATCAGGGCAGGGTTCACTGAGGCTCGGATATTTGGCATTGCCGAACCAGGGAAAACGTCCTGAATCAATGACGATGCCTCCCATGGCATTTCCCTGGCCGGAGAGAAATTTGGTCGTCGAATGCACCACCAGGTCCGCACCCCACTCGAAGGGACGGCAAAGCCAGGGGGTGGCCATGGTATTATCGACAATCAGAGGCACCTCGGCTTCCTGAGCTATTTTAGCAATCGCTTCAAGGTCCACGATCACCCCCCCGGGATTGGCCAGGCTTTCCACAAAAATGGCACGTGTCTTTTCGGTAACGGCGGCCCGGAATGCCTCGGGATTATCATTATCGACAAAAACCGCATTCCAGCCGAATTTTCTGAAGCTCTTGCCCATCAGATTGATGGTTCCCCCATAAAGCTTATTGGAGACAATCACCTCCATTCCCGGTGCCATCAGCGGAAACAGAACCAGGGTTTCTGCAGCATGTCCGGATGAGGTCACCGTTCCACCCCGGCCGCCTTCCAGGGTCGCCAGTTTTTCCTCGAGTGCGGCCACCGTGGGATTGGTCAAGCGGGAATAAATGAAACCCGGTGCCTGTAAATTGAACATCGATGCCGCGTGATCAGCATCGTCAAAAACATAAGCGGTGGTCTGAAAAATGGGAAAGGAACGGGCTCCTGTCGAAGGGTCCGGGGGGCTTCCTGAATGGACCGCCAGGGTTTCGAACCCGTAGCGTGGATGGAGCTTTTTCTTCATGGTTGTCAAATACGTCGTCTGCGATTGAAGATCACTCCGGTGTTGATCCCGTTCCATCCCAACTCCCCAAAAAGCCGCGAGTATTCGATCTTGGGACAACGGTTCATCACCACCTTCATGCCTTGCTCTTCGGCCATGGAAGCAGCCTCCTCATTCCGCAGTTCGAGCTGCATCCAGAAAACTTTTGCTTCAAGCCGGATCGCCTGCCGGACCAGTTCGGTGGCTTCCCCGGCCGGGCGGAACATATCCACCATGTCCACCTGTTCCGGAAGGGTGTCCAGTCCGGAACAAACGGTTTCTCCCAAAAGCTCCTGCCCCGCAGACCTCGGGTTCACCGGAATCACCCGATACCCTTTTTGTTTCAAATACTTCATCACAAAATAACTCGGACGACTCCAGGTCGTACTGGCACCGACCATGGCAATGCTGCGCACGTCAAGAAGGATCTCACGCAAATAACGGTCTGAATAATCCTCGTGGTTCATGAAGGAACAATATTGATGAATCGAATCTAATGAGCCGAAAAACTCGATGGGTGAAAAATACAATTTCTTAAGAAATTAATCCTGGAACTGCTGCTTGTCAACCAAAGGCATTTGGATTGAACCAACAAAATGCTGATTGAAAAATGAAGAACGCCTTTTTGATCATTTGACCTTTGATCTGCAGCCAAGCAAAATTTTGTGCTTTCAAACAAATACATTATCAAAACTTCTGATGACTCCTTGCCAGACCCTCAAGCTCTGCTTTTCTTTCTTCCTGCTTTGGGGATTCATGATCATTCCCCTGAGGGCAGAGACCTATTCGGACCAGCTTCAAGACGGACTTAAGCTAAGTTACCGTCATTGGAACAGCGAAAGAGAGGAATTCACCGGCTACACGCACCAGGAGTTCCTAAGGGCTGTTCATAAAGGAAGGCAGACGACGCTCGAAACACAAATCAATATCAAATCCGACGGAGAGGAAACCCGGCGTAAATCCCTCTGGTATGAATATCCTTCCGGTAAACCAATCGAATACCTGGAAGAGGACCTAAGGGAGGATCTTCATATCGTCAATCTTTATGAGGGTAATAAAATCTTAACCACCCTCCGCCAAGACGAGAAAACGGTTGAGTTCGAGATGGAACTCAAGGAAGAACCCGCCGTTTCCTTCGAACTGCTGCTTCCTTTCCTAAGGAAAAACCTGGAGCAAATCCGAACCAGCGAAAACTTCCTCTTCACCCTCTACCTTCCTGCCCTGGCCATTGAATTGGAAAACAGTGCACTTCCACGATCCATGAGCCTGATCCAAATGCGGATCCGAACCCTGGATGCCGTAACCTGGGAATCAGAGCTTGGGGATCGTAAGGCGGTATGGCTGGAAATTTTTCCGGAATCGATGATGCTCCGGGCACTCCTCCCTAAAAAGAAAAGTCACTTCCGTTTTTTGCTTGAACTGGAATCGCCCCGGCACATCCTCCAATTTGAGGAGGGAGGCAACGTCTACACCCTGACAGCGCTGGAATCCGGAAGCTAAACCGGGGATCTGCATTTCCCAAAAAATACTGGCATCCGTGAGGCAATCCCTTCAGCACAGGGTAATGCTGTTGAAGCCGCCAGTCCGATGGTCGAACTCCGCCAAAATGGCGCCTCCTCTTTTCCTTTTCTTACCCCGCATACTAGGTAGACGACGCCGGGATAGCGCGGCCGGCCGTCCCAAAGAGCATCTTCGATATCTTTTTCTGAAAAATAGGCACCCACATCCGGGTGACTGTGGTAGATGACCCGGATTTGATGACCGCTTTCCTTCAATTGACGCTCGAGTTTCAGCTGCTCAAGCGGGTCGATCATGTATCCGTCCTTTGCCGAGCGGGGATGATTCTCGGGGTCTTGCTGGTGAAGACGATTGATGATGTTTTCCATCGGGTGCACGGAGAATGATTCCGGATTTTCCCCTTCAGGCCCACTGATGAATCCACAGGCTTCTTCAGGATAACACTCGAGGCCATGATCGAAACATTGCTGGATGATGTTGTCCGGAATCTTCATTTCAGTAACGAGGCATGTCGGTATCAACTTCAAGCGCCCAACGGTCGATTCCTCCTTCGAGGTTGTTGAGCTTACTGAAACCTGCTTTTTTCAGTTCCTGGAGCGCAGACATGGAACGAACTCCCTTGTAGCAATACAGGACAATCGGGGTGTCTGTTGCGATCCCGGTCTGGTCCGCCTTGAAACTGCTGAGCGGCATCAATTCCGCCCCCTCGATTCGGCAAATGTCCCATTCATAGGGTTCGCGGACATCAAGCAGGACCGGCTGTTCGTCGCTATCAAGCAGTTGTTTCAAGGCTTTCGGAGTCATTTCGTAGGCAGAACCATCAAATTCCTCTGCTTCCTCAACTCCCAGCGGAACATTACAGAAAGCCTGATAATCGATCAATTCCTTCACACTTGGATGTTCTCCACAGAGCTCACAATCAGGATTGCGGCGAACCTTGACCTCTCGGAACGACATCTTCATCGCATCATAGAGCAACAACCGCCCTATCATCGGCAAACCCTCACCAAGCACCAGTTTGATCACTTCGGTGGCCTGCATCAGGCCCACAGTTCCCGGGAGCACGCCCAGGACTCCGGCAACCGCTCAACTTGGTACCAGCGATGCTGGAGGCGGCTGGGAATAAAGACAACGGTAACACGGACCTCCGGAAGCAGGATCAAATACGGAAAGCTGCCCCTGAAACCGGAATATCGATGCGGATACCAGCGGTTTTTTTGTGAAAAAAGCTGCATCGTTGATCAGGTAACGGGTTTCGAAATTATCCGAACCGTCCGCGATGATGTCATAACACTCAAATAATTCGAGGGCGTTGTCTCGGGTCAGCCGCTCATCATGCACTTCGACCCTGACGTTCGGGTTCGCTGCCAAAAGCGTCTCCCGAAGTGACTCGGCTTTGGGGCGTCCGAGATCGCCCAGTGAATGGGCAATCTGACGGTGGAGATTGGTCTGGTCGACCACATCGAAGTCAATCACCCCGATCGTGCCGATCCCGGCTGCTCCCAGGTACATTCCTAAAGGCGAGCCGAGTCCTCCGGCCCCGATCATCAGGACTTTTGCCTCCTTAAGCTTCAATTGCCCCTGCATCCCCACTTCGGGCAATGTCAGATGCCTGCTGTAACGCGTAACTTCTTCGTTGCTGAGTTTCATGCTTCGCCTCTAGGCTGTAACAGTTTGAATGCTAATAACCTCCCGCGATGGAGGGGACAATCTGAATCCTGTCCCCATCTTTGAGCCCGGTCTGCATCCCATCCGCATAACGGATGTCTTCGTCATTGACGTAAATATTGATGAAATTCCGGATGCTGCCTTCATCTTCATACAAATTCTGCTTCAATTCCGGAAACCTGCCGCAAAGATCTGCCAAAACCTCTTCTACATTTTTTCCGTCCGAATCAAGCTCATCCTGATTATCGGCAAATTGCCTCAGCGCGGACGGCATCTCAACCATGACCGTCATATTGAACTCCTGAAAAAGTGACTTGATTGATGGTCTAATTTGTGTTCAAAATAATGAACATAAGTTAGATAAATTGAATATATCAAACAAACAGGATAATGCAACAAAAAAAAGAAGCCTCTTCTTCGAGTTCTTTTGCCAGGGATGCTTTTGCGGGCCAAAACACCTCCGATCGTCCACCATTGGTGGGAAAGGAAATTCAGCGTCTGCGGCAGGAACATCAACTGACACTCGATGAATTGGCATCCAAATCCGGAGTTTCCAAGTCAATCCTCTCACAAATCGAACGGGACCACAGCAACCCCACACTTTCCACCATCTGGCGTATCTCCCAGGCGCTCAAACAGCCCCTGGTGGACATGCTTTCCAGTGGTGAAGAAAAACCACGTTTCGAGCATTTGAAGGTCAACCAAACCCCGGTGGTCAGCAGTACCGATGGAAAGTTTGTGCTGAAAATCCTGGGAACCCTTGGAACGGTTTCTACCCTTCAGTGGTATGAATTCAAAGCGGAAGAAGGAGGAATTCTGGAATCGGAATCCCATGGTTCGGGAAGTCTGGAAAACCTGACTTTGGTTTCCGGGAAACTGTTGGTGATTTCAGGAACCGAGAGCCGGGAATTGATTTCCGGAGAAACTTTAAGGTTTCTAACCGATTCTCCACATCGGCTTGAAAGTCTGGGTCCTGAACCGGCTCATGGATTCATGGTCAACCTGCTCAACAGCAATGAATCCTTTTAGACCAAAAAATGTTTTTTGGATTTCAGGATGCTCTTTTAAAAGTTAAGCTTTTGAAATGGTTCAATCTCCCTTCCGGGTTCCCACCATCCACGCCAGGCCCCATCGCCAATCCTACCAGAAGGGTTTGAGTCAGACTCCCACTGATCAAAAGCCACAGGACAAGATAACCGCCCAACACCCCGTATTGAACCGGGCGTTCTTGTTGGAAAAGATCGTTTCCCTTTCGAACCAATGATGAGAGTCTTTCGATGAGCTGATCCATATGACCTTTATGAAAAGTATTTGATGGATTTATGATGACCCTCTTCGTGCTCAGCTTCAAGTTAGTCCCAGGTCTCATATACTGGGTGTATCATTTTTTAAAAAGCCGTAAACCTAGTTCTTCCAATCCTTCAAGTTTGCATTCGCAAATCGTGAATGATATAAAATCGATTCAAATATATGGTCAGTCATCCTAGAAAGTTTGAATTCATGGATGCGTTCAGACGGTAATCTCAGCCCCATCCGTTCGTCCCGTTTTTGGTGGGACGGTTTAAACATTCACCCTGCATTAAACCCTGAGCGGGTGTGAATGAAATCCATAAAATCACAAAATAAAACGGATTTTGTTGAAAAAGTTGATGAAGAAATTTCCCCTGAAAACCACGTCCTGAATGAATTCCTCCATGCGTTATCCTGAAAAACAGGGACTTTACGATCCCAATTTGGAGCATGACAGTTGCGGGGTGGGTTTCATCGTCGACATGCACAACCGTGCTTCCCACGACATCATCCGGCAGGGACTTGAACTCATCGGAAATCTGGAACACCGCGGTGCTTTGGGGGCAGATCCTGAAACCGGAGACGGCTGCGGGATTCTGATTCAGATTCCCCATGACTTTTTTGCTGAAGAGTGTCCTGCTTCCGGATTCAGTCTTCCAGCAGCAGGAGAATATGGAATTGGAACGATATTCCTCCCTCAGAATCAGGATCACCGTTTCCATTGTGGTTCAGTTGTAGAAAGCACGATCATTGACAGCGGACTGGAGTTGTTGGGCTGGCGTGATTTGCCCGTGGACAGCCGCCATGTAGGGGTTCAAGCGGCAGAAGCGATGCCAGTCATCCGTCAGATTTTTGTCAGTAAGGGAAGTGAAGAACTGGATGCGGAAAGCTTTGAACGGAAGCTCTATGTGACACGGAAAACCATCCGCAATGCACTCCAGGATGAAGAGCATTTCATGATCATCAGCATGTCTTCACGGGTGATGATTTACAAAGGGATGCTGACTCCTTACCAAATGGATCGATTTTTCACCGATCTGGCTGATCCCAGGGTGGTTTCAGCCATGATTCTGATGCACACCCGTTTTCCGACCAACACCTTTCCACGCTGGGATCTCGCCCAACCTTTCAGGATGCTGGCCCACAACGGAGAGATCAATACCCTGCGTGGCAACATCAACTGGATGCGGGCCCGCAGACCGACCTTCGAATCGGATCTTTATGAAGATGTGCATGATCTGATGCCCATCGTCATTCCCCGTGGAAGTGATTCAGCCTGTCTCGACAACGTCCTCGAGTTCCTGGTGCAGTCCGGCTATTCCCTGGCCCAAGCGATGATGATGCTGGTTCCCGAAGCCTGGGAAAATCACCCATCCATGAGTGAAGAACAAAAAGCATTTTACGAATTCCATGAACATCTGATGGAACCCTGGGACGGACCAGCCGCATTGGCCTTCACCGATGGGATCCAGATCGGTTCCATCCTTGACCGTAACGGTTTACGCCCAGCACGGTATGTGGTGACCAGGGATGACCGTGTGATCATGGCTTCTGAAGTCGGGGCGATTGAAATTCCTGAAGAAGATATTGTCCGTAAAGGCCGGCTTCAGCCGGGGCGGATGTTCCTGGTTGATACCCGTCAGGGAAGGATCATTGATGACCAGGAACTAAAATCGGAAATTTGCAACAGCAAGCCTTACCGTGAGTGGCTTGATGCCAACTCCATCTCACTTGAATCCCTGCCGCTCAAAGATCCAGTTCACCAAACGGACTATCAGACGGTTTTACAAAGGCAGAAGATTTTCGGCTACACGATGGAAGACCTGATGGTCCTGATGCTGCCCATGATCGAAACCGCTGGAGAGGCCACCGGCTCGATGGGCAATGATACCCCGCTGGCTGTGCTTTCCTCCAAGCCTCGACTGCTTTTTGATTATTTCAAACAGATCTTCGCCCAGGTGAGCAATCCGGCCATCGATTCCATCCGGGAAGAACTCGTGATGTCCCTTACCAGCCGGCTGGGCCGAATGCATAACCTCCTCCAGGCCGGACCGGAGCATGGCGGCATGCTCAAACTGGAGCATCCTTTGCTGACCAACGAGGAACTGACAAGAATCAGGAACAACACCAGAGAGGAACTCAAGCCGACAACCCTCTCGATGCTCTTTCCCAGGGATGAGGGGGAGCAAGGACTGGAAAAAGCCCTGAACCAGCTTTGCCAGGAAGCAGAACAGGCTGTTTTGCAGAAGCACCGGCTGATCATTCTTTCCGACCGTGGTGCGGATGAAAACAACATTCCGATTCCATCACTTTTGGCCACTGCTGCAGTCCACCATCATCTGATCCGACAGCGTGTTCGGCTCCAGGCATCGATCATTGTGGAAACCGGAGAAGCCAGGGAGATTGCCCATTTCTGCCTGCTCATCGGCTATGGGGCAGGTGCTGTAAATCCCTACCTCGCCTATGAAAGTTTCGACGAAATGTTACGACGCGGTTTGGCGACTGGAATCAGTTCCGAAGAAGCGATCAGCAATTACCGCAAGGCCGTGAAAAAGGGGATGTTCAAAGTTTTCGCCAAGATGGGCATTTCCACCATCCAGAGTTATCGCGGAGCCCAGATCTTTGAAGCGATCGGATTGAATGACGATCTGGTGCGTGAGCACTTTTCCGGAACTCCGACACGGATCAGTGGAATCGGCCTCGCAGAAATCGGCAAAGAAACCCTGCTCAGGCACGAAGCAGCATTCAATGATACCACCGATCTAAGGGATTCACTTGACCCCGGCGGGCATTATTTCTGGAGACGCCGTGGCGAATATCACCAGATCAATCCGCTCAGCACCAACCTGTTGCAGCAAGCCTCCCGGAGCAACAGTAACTCCACTTTCTCTGAGTTTTCAAAACTTTCGGATGACCAAAGCGTCTTCATGTCCACCCCCAGGGGTCTGCTTGATTTTAAATCAGCAAATTCCATTTCGCTCGAAGAGGTTGAGCCTGCTTCATCCATCGTCCGCCGTTTTGCCACCGGTGCGATGTCCCTAGGTTCCATCAGCCAGGAAGCCCATGAAACCCTGGCCATTGCGATGAACCGAATCAAGGCCCGGAGCAACAGCGGTGAAGGCGGTGAAGATTCAGAGCGTTTTGAACCGATGCCTAACGGGGACTGGTCCAACAGTGCCATCAAACAGGTCGCATCCGGCCGTTTTGGAGTGACCATTCATTATCTGGTCAACTGCAGTGAACTGCAGATCAAGGTTGCCCAGGGTGCAAAACCCGGAGAGGGAGGACAACTTCCTGGGAAGAAGGTCAGTGAGTACATTGCGAAGGTGAGGAATTCAACCCCCGGCGTGACCCTGATATCTCCTCCGCCCCACCATGATATCTATTCCATCGAAGATCTTGCGCAACTGATCTTCGATCTGAAGAACTCCAATCCTGACGCGAAAATCAATGTCAAATTGGTAGCGGAGGCCGGAGTCGGAACCATTGCCGCGGGAGTGGCCAAGGCTCATGCAGACATCATCACCATCGCAGGGCATGACGGAGGAACCGGAGCTTCACCGCTGACCTCCATTAAGCATGCAGGAGTCCCTTGGGAACTGGGGCTTTCGGAAGCACACCAGACCTTGCTGCTCAACCGCCTCCGGGGGAGGGTCCGGCTGCAGACCGACGGCCAGCTTAAAACCGGAAGGGATGTGGTGATCGCAGGAATGCTTGGTGCGGAAGAATTCGGATTTTCCACTGCACCTCTGGTAGCGATCGGCTGCATCATGATGCGCAAATGCCACCTGAATACCTGCCCTGTCGGGATTGCCACCCAGGATCCCCATCTTCGAAAGAAATTCGTCGGGCAGCCCGAACATGTGATCAACTATTTCTTCTTCGTCGCCGAGGAAGTCCGCCAGATCATGGCATCTTTAGGAATCCGTGAATTTGATCAATTGATTGGGAGAACAGATTTATTGCAACAGAAAGAAGTGGACCACTGGAAAGCGCGTCAGGTCGATCTCACGGACCTGCTTCACCAGCCTGATGTCGGTTCCGGGGATACCCGCTACTGCACCCAGGAACAGGATCACGGCATTGACAAGCAGATTGACCATCAACTGATCAGACAAGCAACTCCTGCACTGGAGTCTAAAAAATCGGTTCGGATTGAAGGAACCATTAAAAACACCGACCGTGCTTTCGGAACGCTTCTAAGTAGTGAAATTGCAAAAAAATACGGTGCTTTAGGACTTCCCGATGGAACCATCCACTGCCAATTTAAAGGATCTGCAGGCCAAAGCTTCGGTGCTTTTCTTGCCAAAGGGGTAACCTTGGAGTTGGAAGGAGACACCAACGACTATACCGGCAAAGGGCTCAGCGGCGGAAGACTGGTCATTTATCCCCCGAAGCAGTCTCCCTTCAAAGCGGAAGAAAACATCCTGATTGGAAACACCGTTCTTTATGGCGCCACCTCCGGAGAAGCATTTTTCCGGGGAGTCGCCGGAGAGCGTTTCGCCGTCCGCAACAGCGGAACCGACACCATTGTAGAGGGAGTTGGAGATCACGGTTGTGAATACATGACCGGCGGAAGGGTGGTGGTACTCGGACCGACCGGACGAAATTTTGCTGCAGGCATGAGCGGCGGAATCGCCTACGTTGTCGATGAAGACAAGCAGTTCAAAAAACGTTGTAATCCGGGTATGGTGGAATTGGAACCCCTTGTTGATCCCGAAGAACAGAATTGGCTCAAAGACTTCATCAGCCGGCATCAACAGCTAACCGGGAGTGAACTTGCTGATCAATTACTCAAAGACTGGTCCAGTACCCTTTCTAGCATTGTCAAAGTGATGCCGACGGAATATCGGATGGTTCTTGAAAAACAAAAACTGAAGGCTGCCTGAAAAGAAAGAAATCATGGGGAAAGACACGGGTTTCATCGAATTTGAAAAACAGGCGGTACCACGCAGGGAAATTCAGGAAAGAGTCCAGGACTTCCGGGAATACGACCTGAATTATTCCGACAATGACATTCGCCAGCAGGCCTCACGCTGCATGGACTGCGGAATTCCATTCTGTCACATGGGCTGTCCGCTTGGAAACATGATCCCGGACTGGAATGACCTCGTCTACCGTGACCAGTGGCAAGACGCCCTCGGAGCTTTACACAGTACCAACAATTTTCCGGAATTCACCGGACGTATCTGCCCCGCTCCCTGTGAAGACTCCTGCGTGCTGAACGAACACTACACCCTCGATCCCGAAGAAAAAATTAAGAAAAAACATGCCGTCACCATCGAGCAGATCGAAAAGCACATTGCCGAACGCGGATGGGAGGAAGGCTGGATTCAACCCCAACCCCCAAACAAGGAAACCGGGAAAAAAATTGCCGTGATCGGATCCGGACCCGCAGGGTTGGCGGCAGCGCAGCAATTGAGACGGGTGGGACATCAGGTAACGGTTTTTGAAAAAGATGACCGCCTCGGAGGTTTGCTGGTCTATGGCATCCCGGATTTCAAGCTCGATAAAATCCACGTCCAGCGCCGCATTGATCAGATGACCCAGGAAGGGGTTGAATTCAAAACCGGCATCGAAATTGGAAAAGACCTGAAGATCAGCGATCTGCGGAAGCAGTTTGATGCGTTGTTGATTGCCATCGGAGCACAACATGCACGAAAACTGGAAGCAGAAGGAAATAATCTCACGGGAGTCCATTACGCCATGGATTATCTTCCTCAACGAAACCGTGAGGTGGCAGGAGATGTTCTCAAGGATGGAGAAAAGATCGAGGCATCCGGGAAAAAGGCAGTGATACTTGGAGGCGGTTTCACTGCCGCCGATTGCCTGGGAAATCTCAACCGCCAGGGGGTTCACCCCGAAGTCTGCCAGTTTGAGTTAGTGGACATGCTGCCGCGTCCCACCCCGGTCCATGAAGAAGCACAAATGGACAGCCGCGCCAACATCCTGACCGAAAGCCTCAACGGTTCCTCGGAAGGAAACGTCCAAAGCCTGAATGCGGTCAAGGTCCAATGGGAAAAGGGCTCAGGCATGAAACGGCTCGAAGACACCCGATTCTCCGTCAATGCAGACTTGGTCCTTTTGGCACTTGGATTTTTGGGACCGAGCCTTGAAGGCCTGCTCCAGGAACTGAACCTCGAAATGGATGTTCGTGGAAAGAACCAGGCCTTGAGGGTTCAGGAACTTCAAAAACTGATGCGTGATGGACAGCCCATGTTCCAGGTTCGCGCAGACCAGAACTTCATGACCAGTTGTGACGGAGTGTTCGTGGCTGGGGATGCCAAACGTGGAGCCTCCCTGGTGGTTTGGGCAATCTGGGAAGGCCGTGAAGCTGCGCGTTGCATCGACCTTTACCTGATGGGAGAAAGCAATCTGCCCAGCTCTCCCCAAGCCGAAATGCTTGCCTGAGTATCCGGTTCCCTGAATATTCCTTCATTTGATGCGAAGAAACCGCATTCTCTACGCCCTTGGCATCAGCGCTTTCATCATCATCCTGGGTTATGCCCTATTGCGTGAATTGGACCGAAACCAGGCCCAGATCAGCAATAGCATCAGTGGAGTGATCACTGCCACTCCTGCAGCCGGGGAGGGTATAGTCAAAACCGACAACGCCTATCTGCTGCTGTTTGAACCCGGTTCTTCCTACCCGGTAGCCACCAAAGTGATCAACCCCTTTCTCCCGCCGACCACTTTTTTCATCGGACAGGAAGACGCATCCAAACCTCTCAAAGGTCCCTTCCGTCTTTTGATCCTTTCTGACAAAGACGGGAATCCTGACAATCCTGCCAGGGGAGAGGTCATCGGCGCATTGACCCCGCCTTTGGAACTCGGAACCGAAGCTTTCGAATACCTGCTCGACCGTCCGTTCCGTGGTTATCCAAAGGAACTGATGGAGGCACGAAGAAATGATCCTGAGACGAATATCAGCGGAACCGTTGACGTCTCCCCAAAATTCAAGGACCTCGTAGCTTTAGGAGATCGTCTGGTGATCATGCTTTTTGATCCCGAACTGGCACGTCCTGTTGCTTTCCGTATTCTGGAAAACATCCAATTTCCTCTGGATTTCAAGATCGGTGCAGCCGACGCTATGCCGGGGGCTCAACTGAAAGGTCCTTTTTCTTTGAGAATACTTACCGACAAAAACAACCAACCCTTCGAGTCCGCGCCAGGGGAATTGATCGTCCGTTCAGCCGAGGCTCTACCTCTTGGCAGCAAAGGATTGAGCTTCATCCTGGATCAGGAATACCGCCGTTAAAGAGGCCGTTTCCGGTTCACTGAAAATCCAAAAGTGCTTTTTACGTGAGATTTTCAAAAAAAACTGTTAAAAGATTACGTTTATCTGAAATTAATCTACCAAAGGTTTTCCATGTTCCCTTTTGAATCCGTCGCTTACGCCCAGGCTGGTGGTGCCGAAGCCAATCCCTTCGTTTCCTTTGTACCACTGATTTTAATCGTCGTGGTTTTCTGGTTTTTCCTGATCCGTCCTCAACAAAAGAGGCAGAAGGAACACCAGAAGATGATCAGCGAACTCGGCAAAGGTGATCGGATTGTCACGACCGGCGGACTGTTTGGAACCATCACCAAGATCGGCGAAGACCGGATGACGGTGGAAATTGCCGACAAGGTCCGGGTTCAGATTGAACGAGGCCAGGTTTCCCGTCTTGATAAAGAGGCTGCAGATAAAAGCAAGGACGACTCCGATGATGAAAAGGAGTCTCTACCCAAAGGTGTGACCAAGGGCTGATTTATTCGAAACCCCTCCTGCTCGATCTTCTGCCGTTAATCATCCAACCGTTTTTCAACTGACTCCATGAACGTCCAATTCAAAGGCGGGCTGATCCTGATTGTTCTGGTAGCCGCATTGTATTATGTCTTTCCAACCTTTAAGGCTTACCAAGGCGGGGTTGATCCTCAGACCGTTGCTGACAAGGTAAACCTCGGCCTCGACCTTCAGGGAGGGATGTACCTCGACATCGAAGTCGAAAGCGATGCGGCGGTTGAGGAAATTGTCAGGCGAACCCGTGATAACCTGGAAGATCTGCTGATCGACGAACAGGTGGATTTCATCGAGGTCCGTCAGCAGCAGAACAGCCTGGTGTTGGAAATGGAACCGGGGCGTAAGGTGCAACTCGAGGAATCTCCGTTTGACCGGATTCTGGTCCAGTTCGATGAAACAGTGGACGGTGATTTGGTCAAGCTGAGCATCAAGCCGGAAGAAGCGGAACGCGTCCGCAAAAATTCCATCAGTCAGGCTCTGGAAGTGTTGCGCAACCGCATTGACGGACTGGGCATCAGTGAACCCTCTCTTCAGCAGCAGGGAGAAAACAGCATCGTCATCCAACTCCCCGGGCTCAAGGACCGTGAACGCGCAATCGAGTTGATCGGACCCCAGGCAATTCTCGAATTCAACCTCGTCAACAGTGATGCCACCGTCAACACCTACAACCGACTCACCGAAACCATCAAATACGAGGAAACCTGGGACAAAAGCACGAACAAGCTGCTTTCCCGGAGACCCTTCGTCCTTGAGAAAAAAGTCCTGCTGACCGGGGAATTCATTCGTGACGCCAGGGTTCGATTTGATCCGCAGACCAACCAGCCCTATGTTTCCCTCAGTTTTGATTCGATGGGTTCGGACCGTTTCGCCAAAATCACCCAGCGTTACCGCGGACGCAACCTGGCCATTGTGCTGGATAACAAGATCCAGTCCGCACCGGTCATCCGCGAAGCCATCACCGGTGGCGAAGCCTCGATCTCGGGTTTATTCACCACCGAGGAAGCCAGCGACCTGGCACTGGTACTGCGCTCGGGGGCGTTGCCTGCGCCGATCAGTATCCGTGAAGAACGTACCGTCGGAGCCAGTCTTGGCGAAGATTCCGTTCGCCAGGGTCTGATGTCACTGCTGATCGGCAGTGCGCTGGTGCTGGTATTCATGATCGCCAACTACAAGCTTGCCGGAGTGTTTGCCTCGGTTTCGCTGATTTTCAACGTGGTCCTGATCATTTCGGTGCTGGGGGCCTTTGGAGCCACCCTGACCCTTCCGGGAATGGCCGGGATCGTCCTGACCATCGGTATGGCCGTGGACGCGAACGTCCTCATTTTCCAGAGAATCCTGGAGGAGATGAGACGCACCAGCCACCCAAGGGGAGCGATCAAGGAAGGCTTCGACCGTGCTTTCAGAACAATCCTGGATGCGAACGTGACAACCCTATTTGCCGCATTGGCTCTGCTCCAGTTCGGCACCGGCCCGATCAAGGGATTTGCCGTGACCCTCTCCATCGGCATCCTGGCCAGCATGTTCACCGCGATTGTCGTCACCCGGTTTTTCTTCGACTGGATCTACCTCAGGCGCTCCAGCCTCCAATCGATCAGCATCTGACCAAATCTTTAAATTAACCTGACAGGAACTATGCAGTTGGTGAAAGAAGGAACCGTCATCGATTTTCTTGGAAAACGGTTTTATGCCGGAATCTTTTCCGCAATCCTGCTCGTGGGCGGTGTGGTCTCGATACTCATGCACCAGGGATTGAATTACGGCATCGACTTCCGCGGAGGAACGAACATCCAGATCCGATTCAAGGAAGTTCCCAACCTCGACCAACTGAGGAATTTTTTCTCAAAACAAGATCTTGGAAACGTGATGCTCCAGACTTTTGGAGCAGTGGAAGACCGGGAAATCCTGTTAGGACTTTCGGTGGACAATCCATTGGGAACGGGAGAAAAGCTTACCGCGGGTTTGCGCGAAATGCTTCAACCAAACTACCCGGAGATGGAAATCCGGAGGATTGAAACCATCGGTCCCAAAGTCGGAGACGAACTGAAAACCAGTGCCCTGCAGGCGATCCTGATCGCACTCGGATTGGTGCTGATTTACATCACCTTCCGTTTTCAGTGGCGTCAGGGGATTGCCGCGATCATCACCCTTTTGCATGACGTGATGGTCGTCGTGGGAATTTTTTCAATTTTCGACAAGGAATTCACCCTTCCAGTGATTGCTGCATTGCTCACGGTAGTCGGCTACTCGCTGAATGACACGATCGTGATTTTCGACCGGATCCGTGAAAACATCTCCAAATTCAGAAAACGGGAACTGCTTCCGCTGATCAACCAGAGTGTCACGGAAACCCTGAGCCGAACCCTGCTCACTTCAGGAACCACGCTGATGGTGGTACTGGCATTGGTTTTCCTGGGGGGAGAGATCATCCATGACTTCGCCTTCGCACTTCTGGTCGGAGTCTTGATCGGAACGTACTCTTCGATCTACGTGGCCAGTCCCACGGTACTCTGGCTGACCAAAATCGCCCCGCCCAAAACCAGCGACTAGTCGCTGATTTCCATTACATCATGGAGGACCCCGGTTTTTTCCCGATCAGGAAACTGGCCATAGTCGGGCTTGGTTTGATCGGGGGCTCACTGGCCATCGATCTCCGGCGTCTTGGTCTTGCAGCAGAAATCCTCGGTTACGATTCCAATCCCGAACACTGCACGAAGGCCAAGGAACTCCACCTCGCTGACCACTGCAACTCCGTTCCCGATGAAACCCTTCGCGATGCGGATTGGATTGTGTTTGCAGTTCCGGTTCAGTCGACCGAAAAGGCGCTGGATCAGTTTCGTCCTTTTTTGAAACCTGACATCCTCATCACCGATACCGGAAGCGTCAAGGCCCCTTTACAGGAAATCATGCTCCGCTCAGAGAATGCAGGCTATGCGTTTGTGGGAGGACATCCTATCGCAGGAGGCGAACGCTTCGGCCCCGAAGCCGCCGTCGAATCACTTTTTGCCGGAAAACGCTTTGTGCTGACCCCGAATGAGCAGACAAGGAAAGCACCACTCGAAGCCGTGCGCAGGCTTTGGACGGAAATTGGATGCGAGGTGATTGAAATGGATGCCCACCTCCACGACCGCATCTTTGCTTCGGTCAGTCACCTTCCGCATCTGCTGGCCTACGCAACGATCCAGGCGATTGCCGATTCGGACAGCCCGGAAGCCCTGGAGCATTCCGGGGCGGGACTCAAGGATTTTTCCAGGATTGCTTCATCCAGCCCGGAAATGTGGGCGGATATCTTTTTACAGAACCAGCAGCCTCTGCTTCAGCGAGTCGAGGCCCTGAGCACCTGCATCCATCAAATCGGGGAGGCAATCAGGCAGAATGACAAGCAACGACTGGTGGAACTGCTGGCCCAGGCCAAAGCCTCCAAGGACCGCTGGGTCCAGTAGCCCTGCCTTTCAGGCCTTCACACCTTCACTTGTGCTGAATTTTCGGCCAGTATTTTTCGAAATCAAACAGCGGTGAATGGCTGCCATGGTGGCAGCTGACGCAGGTTTCTCCAGGATTGGAAACCGGAAGCTTCTGATTCGGGTCCAGCAGATGCGCCCGCGCGGGTCCGTGGCAGTTCTCGCATTGGACATTCATCATGTGCGGAGTCAGTTCAGGACTGAGGAACCCGACCAGACCCTCCCATTTTTTGAACTGCGGGTCCGTATCCTCAGGAGGCTGCCAGGGTTTTAGTCCGACCACATGGCATTCGAGGCATTCCGGGTCGAAGTGTTTGCCTTCCTTTTTTAAAGTGGCAAACGCATGGGCATGGCGGCTTTTTTTCCAGACTTTCGCTGCTTCGGAGTGACAGGCCGCGCAGACTGCTTCCCCGATGAATGGCGAATCCTTGCGCTGGCTTTCCATGCGGTCGAGGTTGGTGAAGAACAGTTCCTTGACTTCGTCATCGTACTGCTTGAAAAAATCCTTTAAAACCGGATCATCATCAAAATCACTGCGGAGCCAGGTGACCCCCAGGTTTTCCGGAATTTCCAACTCCCCCCTGGCCTCGAGCTTTCCGGAATTGAAACTTCCTGCCACGATTCCCTGACCCTTGGTTGGAATCATCGGAACCTCACCGAGGGAAGTCCGGACAACCATCCGCTGTTCCAGTTCATCATCGTTGTTGCTTCCCGCAACGATCAGGTCGAACCATTCGGAACGCTGAAAAAGTTCCAACTCCTCCTGGGAACCACGGAACAACAACAGTTTCCAGGCTTTTTCCTCGGTTGTTCCCTTCCATTGTTCC
>OCVP010000188.1_pt1 | contig 28907 bp, 16 predicted proteins | sample 1539171 | NCBI WGS metagenome assembly OCVP01 (sample SAMEA51879418, study PRJEB22527) | metagenome
GCTGTGATATCATCGCCTGGCTTCGAGAGTGCTTTCAATGCTGCAATGTTGGAAACAGTACCGCTAGTAGATTGGATATTTGCAAAAGGGACATTGAACAGTTTTTTTGCGAGGCTAATTCCCAATTCTTCGATGGTATCAAAATCGCCACATCCTTGATAGTATCGCTTGTATGGTAGACCTTCTGCATACCTTCCATGAAGGTCGCTAGATACGATTTCCTGCACCATTGGAGATACTATATTTTCACTAGCAATCATCCCTAAACCATCACGATACAATGTACCACTATCAGTTACAGCTTGTAAAACAGTTTGAGCATGATTAAGATTTTCAGGACTCGCTTTCCAACTGCCTCGTGAACCAACCATGAATCTCCCTTTAGCATTCGGCCTTTGACCCTTTGGAATCGAAGTTTAATCGATTTTCTCAACTTGGCCTTCTTGGACCACCTTGTCGAGTGGCTCGAGATTGTTTTTCTGAGCGTATAGTATTGTGAGGTATTCCTTTGCGGTTTAAGTTAGTGGACATGATTTCTCTTTGCCTTCTGCTACGACCCAGTGGCTTTGCAGCACGACCTGATTTTCTCTGGATTTGCTGGGAGCGACCACGATACGCAACTGGCCCAACTAGTCTTTCCATTGCAGGAACCTCAGAACCAACCTCCTTCGGTCGCTTTAGCCACCAACCAGGGGATAGGTTTTGCATTCGTGCATCTCGTTCTCTCTTCATAGAATTGGCGCGACGGGCTAATTTCGGTCGTACCGACCTTTCACTTTCCTTAGGGACTAAGTTAGTCATCCATCCAGGGAACCCAATATCATAGACAACTCCATTGATTGTTAACAACATCCCGGATAAGAGTAGATGTGTACCCACTGGCAATTCATTTCGCTGCAACTTAATTTTGTGTCTTCGCATTCGTTTGGCGTATGCCACCATCGCTTTCTGGTCCCTATGTCGAATAACCTTGTTCTGCTGTTTACTGAAACGTCTAGCGCTTTGGTGAATGAAAATTAAACCAAATGCAATTCCTATTCCTTCAAGAAGACCAATTTCGCCTGAAGCATAGATCCCCAATAGCAGCCAAATTGGAGTCAAAACCCCCCAGTTGAATACTTGTGAAATAATTCCAGAGGTATATCTTGGAGTCATTTTCTTTTCGACAGCAGCAGCAGCAGCTACCATTACATTGGCATTAACGGCTTCATCAACTCCACCTTTTACCATAAGTGCGGCTATCGGATTAGTTGGAGCGTCATCAATCCATCTTCTTGAGCGCTTTGTTAGTGACTTAGTCAGAGCGATTTCTAGAACATCTTCGTCGTCCTCGCTCTTTGGCCTACCCAAAATATTCGCTAAGGCCCGGACTCTTGGGTCAAAAGGATCTGTCTCTTCTAGTTCGTTTAGAACACTCAATGCGCTATGCCATTCTCCCTTGTCGACTAAACAAAGCGCAGCAGCAATCCTAGGACGAGCCATCAGAGGATTCTCGCGTACCAAACGCAATGCGATATCCATTGCCTCTTTGTGCATATTTTGCGCACGCAATAGTGCAATGTGTGAAAGTCTTGCGTTAATCGAAATGCTGTCTTTATGGAGTGCCCCCTCAACAGGTTGTGGTCTCCAAGAACGCAACATTCTCATCAAATCGTTGAGGTGGTCGATACAAGGATTGTTTTCCCAGTCCCATAAGTCATCTTCATCCACAGAGCCATTCCATGGGTCAAACCATTCACAAATGAAGGCCAATAACTCAGGCTCATCATATCCTTCTGGTTGCTGAAGATTGTGAAGGGCCTCTCTTGCAGCATCAAGCCTACGACAAGCAATATGACCTGCGGCAATGATCATTCTTGCCTCATCATTATCTCCACCAGATTGTGCTAGCACTTTCTTTGCTTCTTCTATCGCAGTTGGCCATAATCCACGTATTGCCATCTCAATCATTCTGGCACGGCTCTTTGCCAGACGGACTACAGCTTCATCTTCGCCAATGGAACGTTCTTGGAATCTAATAAGTGCATCTAAATCATTTTTTAAGGCGGATTCTTCAACCAAATCGAACATCCAATTTCCACCACCACTCATGATGGCACCTTCCCTTCTTTGGTCTGGATTTAAATCAAATTTGAGATTACGAAGCGAATTGAATTTTGAAACTGAAAGAACCCAAGTCAGTAAGAAAATTGTTTGGCCTACTGCTATGAATATCCATGTTACTAGCAAACGGTATTCTTCATCAAAACCTCTACCCTCAAACCATTCAATAAATGGCATTAAATCTCCGAATTCCTTGTAGCATACTAAAATCAGAAGCAAAGCAGTGTATCCACTAAATCCAGCAAACGCGAAATATAGAACTCTTGCTTGTGCCTTATCTTCAGAGCGAATTTCTCTGGGTGTTGCCAAGAGTACCCCTCCTAGTCCACCGAATGCTTGCCCTCCAAGGAACAAGTTTCGAATAAGTTCGAAAATGAAAGCTAGACCAACAATTGCAATGTTCAGAGACAAATATGCTGCCAAAACTTCTGGCAAACTCTTGAGTGCTTCCCATTCTGCAAGCAATGGATTCTCTTGAATCAGGAGATATACTTGATGACCCAAGATGCCACCATAGTTCAAAATCTCTTCAGAATTTGCTGGGTCATTTATCATAACCAAAGCAACTGTAACTATACCATTAATAGCTGTGATTGGCATTGTTAGTAAGAATAGAATTAGAATGAATGCAAATGCCCTACCAACAAATCCAAGTTTTTTGGCATCGATTGGGTTTGGCCTCCCTAGCCATGTCCTGTATTTTCCAATCATTAGCATGTTCCAAGATGCACCCATGATTCTGCCGTATGCTAGAATGGTTGGTCCCATGAAAACCAGACCTGCAATTGCAAGAGCAAGTGGTTTTTGTGACTCATCAATCCTTGGAATTAGTAAGAGATATGTCCCAATTGAAGCAGCAAACAAGCCAATAATGGTACCCGTTCTCCTGAACATCAACTTGAAAAATTTGTTCTTTGTCACCCCAATGCGCTTACCTACAAGTTGACCATTAAGAGATTCCCAAGGCGAGATTAGTATAGGTATTAGCACTAATATTCCCATCAAAAGAAGGTTTGGAAGGTAATACACATCCGGATCGAAAATTAATTCTGAAATTAGAAGAAGAACTCCTGTCATTGCCATCATGTATAGTGCGATTCCAAATCCAACATTCTGTAATTTTAGTAGACGCTTAACCCCACCGCGACCCTTAGTCAGACTGTGAACTTCATACAATCCCTCATCTATTTCGAAGCCAACCTGCAGTCCTGATAGTTGGGATGGTATCATCCATTTCCATAGAATAAGTGCAGTGAAGAATGCAACTAAGAAGGGTATTGCGTGATTCACTGACAAGTTGGTAGGGTTCTCAACAGTACCTGCGCTCGCTAACGGAATGAAGACCAAGCAGGTCAAAGTTGCGAGCAGCCATCTCCTCATCGCCCTAGCCTGTGGGAATGACTTCAAGACTTCTTCGCCAGCCTGTGGCGGTTAAGGAATGAATCTATACGGTCGAATGCCGTGTTTAATGTATCCTCATCAGCAAGGTAAACAATTCGAATGTGACCTTTTCCTTTTTCGGGTGAAAAGCCGCTACCATGAACAACTAAGACGTGCTCTTCATGCAACAAACTCAGTACGAACTGCTTATCGTTTTTGGACCAGTATTCATCAGTTAGACGAGCGAACATGTAGAATGCACCTCCTGGTGCTTCGACTTCCAATCCTTCGATTTTTGCAATTCGATCTAAACATAGTTGTCTTCGACTTTGAACTTTGGCTGAATGCTCAGCCATCCATCCACGGTCTCCTTCAAGACCAGCCAAGTATCCCAATTGGGCAGGAGTGCTAGCACATAATCTTGAACGCAACAGTCGCTCAATACCATCTCGAACATCGACCAATACATTTGTTGGGTCGTGGATTGCCATGTAACCTATCCTCCAACCTGGTGCATAGTATACTTTTGAGACACCATTCAGAGCGAAAACAGGTACATCTTGTGATATTGAAGCTACAGATACATGCTCACCACTAAAATCAAGCCCATCGTAAATCTCATCTGCAACTATCATGCAATTGGGCCATTTTTTTGTGATAGATAGCAATTTTTTGATTTCTTCAGGACCAGCAACATTTCCCGTGGGATTGTTTGGATTAATCAAGACCAACAAACGAACATCAGAGTCCAATTTTGATTCGATATCGTCTAAATCTATGCTCCAGCCATCATCTGATTTTAGTGCATATTCAATTGTCTCAGCGCCATACATCTGAGGGTATGCCATGTAAGGGGGATAATGAGGACCCGGGGCCAAAACCTTCGATCCTTCCTCGAGAGTTGCTGCAAAAATGATTTGCAAAGCCTCAGTAACTCCGTGACAGACATAGACATCATCTACACTGCAATTCCAGCCTTTACTAGTTTCATCTGCAGCAATTGCCGAACGTAGTTTGGGAAGACCATATGATGGTGAATAACCATTATTTCCACTAGCCAAACCTTCACGGTATGCTTCAACCATGTGTTGTGGCGTAGGCAATCCTGGATACGCAATAGGATCGCCAATATTCAATTTGATAATTTCATGACCCTCTGCTTCCAACTTGGTTGCGGGAACAACTACGTCTCGAATAGCATATTCGATTGTTGAAGCACGAGAGGATACCGGAATCACGCGATTCCACCCATCCTACAAATCTCATCATACTGCTCTTTAGAAACTGGCTGAACCGACAATCTTTGACCTCTCTGTACCAGAGGCATATCATCTAAAGCAGGATTTGCTTTTATGTCAACCAAACTAACCATTTCCATTTCTTGAACAGGTTCAATGTCGACCATCATCCAACGAGGGTTTTCAGGAGTAGATTTCTCATCGAAATATTTGCTATTTGAGTCCCAAGAAGTGTGGTCAGGGTATCCTTCTCGGGAAACTCTAGCTATACCTGCCACATGCGGAGGTTTCGTATTTGAGTGATAAAACAGGACCATATCGCCTATTTTCATCTTGTCACGCATCATGTTTCTTGCTTGATAGTTTCTTACACCATCCCAATGTGTTGAGCCATCGGCAACCAATTGAGAAAACGGATAGACATCGGGCTCGGACTTCATTAGCCAGTAGTTCACCATGTAGGGGCCGTCTATGCGACATCTCTTAGATTTCACCATGCATCGCCATGGTCTGGAATTAGCGTGGCATCAACAACATCGATGTCACCTCTGGCTGCGACTCGTCCCAATCCGAGTTTCCTAGCCATAGAACTCGCTCCACCTGTTGAGCCGATTCCTAATTCTTCCAATAACACGAATATAGCCGGTAGCAAGATCAGCGCACTCGCTGCGGCAATCCATAACAGAATAATGATTACAGTGATGAACGGTTTGATTTCAGGAATTGGTATCTGGTATGCGGTAATCATTCCTAGAGTAGTTACCGTTGCAGCTTCAAACAGTGACATTCCAGTACTGACGGTCGATGTCCGTATCGCTTCGATACCCCCGCCTAATTCACGTATACGGTTGGCTATGTGAATTGAGAAATCAACACCTACTCCAACCAGAATTGAACCAATCATTACAGTTACAAGAGATAGTGATACATCCATTCTCCACATTACTAACCACTGGAGTGCAACTGTAGCGATAACTGGAGCAGTAGTCCAGAATGAGAATCTTATGTCCTTGAATACAATCGCTAAAGTCATCAAGGTTAATGCTACTGCGAATCCAAGTGAAGACCATTGACTGCCAACAATCAGTTCGTTAACAGCAATAGCTGTTGCAGCAACACCAGTTAGGTCACCTGCATTGATATTACCCTCATAATCCCTTGAAGTGTATTCGTTCACTTGTGCAACAGCCTCAGATGTTTCTGCAACCGGTACGAATGGCATATCAACATAAATCAGGTTTCGACTGTAATCATCAGAGATGAATAATCCTCGAGTTTCATCTGTCAGGCTAGAATAGAATACATTCAGCAAAAAGCGCTCAGCATTTTCATTTTCAGTACCGTTAGCCCTAGGTGCAGTTAGAACTTCCCAGAAGGTTACATCTTCGGAGTATTGACGATTCAAATATGGTTCAAGCTGATCTTTCAAATCATCAGGAACAAGGGGATTATCTGTAATATTCCACAGAGGTGTCCCACTTACATTCCCACCAAAGCCGACTGATTTCATCAGGAACACAATACTAACAGCGTTAGTTTGTTCGATGGTGTTTAGATTATCCTCAAGAGCAGATAAACCTAACAATTTCTCTACGGGTTCGGCTTCCGTAATTGGAGCATTTCCAGAGATATCTCCTTCAATCAAAATCATTCCAACTTGTCCTGCGTTGAAATCTTGTGAATACTGTTTCATGGTAACAACAGAAGGTTCGTCTTCAGGTGCCATACCAAGTAAGTCAATATTTTCCTCAACATTTTCTTGACCCCAGAATCCTGATATGAAAATCATGACTAAAAATACCGCAATCACTCCTTTTGACCACCTGATTGGCACTTGCACTACTTTCTCGAAAACAGGTAGCGGTGGGTGCTTTGGCTTGCGCAAATCAAGTAACAATGTAAGGTTTGGAACCATCATCATTGTCAGAAGGTAAACAATTACAATTCCACCTGATAGAGCAATTCCAACAGTTTCTATCGGTTTCATTGGAGTGAATGTTAGCGAGATGAATCCAATGACTGTTGTAACGGCAGATAGGAATACAGCACGCCCAGTAGATGCCAAAGATTGCCTTATCTTTTCGTCCTTTGTCCCCGTTTCTTCTGCATATCTGTTGGTAATATGTAGACCGTAGGATACACCTAATGCCAACAGAATAGGTCCGACAATAATTACCGTCATCGTAACCTCATAACCGGTATACCCCATTATTCCAAGAGTCCAAAATACAGAACATAGTGTTGGTAATCCAGCAATAACTACGACCTTGAATCCTTGAAGTGGCCTCCAGGAACCAGTCTGCAAAACATCAGAGTGGAATACGAATAATCCCAGTGCAACAAGTACGATTGCTAATGGGAAAATCTGCCAGAATAATTTGAAGGAGAACTCTGTTACTGCATTGGTAATCGGCACTGGACCTGTCAGTGTCATCGAGATTCCCAGATCTTCCCAATCACACAAGTCCGCACCGATAGGGTCGCCATTTTGGTCATACTCACAAGGCTTCTTTTCTTGAGAAATATTATCCAAAATTTGCTGAGTTTTCTCAATTACTTCCTTTGCGGTTTTTGCTTCATCTACAGCAATAATGATTACAGCTTTATCGAGGAATCCGTCACCGTCAGAGTCTCTAGCCATCTTATCTAAACCGGGAGAAGGTGAGCCATCGTCCTCATACATCTCATTGACAATCGTATCAATGGTCGTTTGAGAAGGAATGCTGTAATTGCCCCAAATTGGGTCTCCAACATCGAGTGCATCCTTTACCAAATCAGCAGCTGTGTAGCCAATACAATTTTCGTCATTAGGTGGACAAATACTGGCTGCTAATTGATCTACGAAAGCGTCCTGAATCCGAGGAAGGCTGGAGTTGACTTCCTTAACAACCGTTGATAATGAAAGTGCGTAAATTACGTCGTCAGTGGGGTCGGAAATCCTTGGATTCAATTGTTTTTCAACATAGGACATCTCTTGTAAAATTCGCCTATCATCAATCGGTTTCTCAGGGGAATCAATGTATATGATCATAACATTCGTAGACCAATTTTTCTCGACTTCCTTGATGCTTTCCAAAACAGGAGAGCCTTCAGGCAGGTACACATCTAAATCTCCGTTGACATTCAAAGAAGGGTCGTCACCGGGCTTTATTGAAGTCCCATCTACGAAACCAGAATGGTATGCAAAGAAGCAAGATGCCATCAAACAGACAACTACCATGAAAATCGGGAACTTAGTCAGTATTCCTGTAGCACCATGCTTTTGCCATTCTCTTTGAAGTGATTTGGGAGCATCCAATACTGCATCAAGGGTCTTTCTTGCATTCCAATCCTTGACGCTTCCTCGAAGCTTTTCTTGGCCGTGACCGAAGATTCGCGACAGTTTGTCCTGTAGCGATGAAGAGTCATCTTTTGGCTCAGACTCATCTTCGGACATAATGCCCCCTCATCACTCCGTTATGCTTAGACCATTTGAAAGCATACCCATCATGGTCATCCAATCACTTCAAAAGTAAGGCCTATCAGCCATAAGCGGACCTGTGAGGATAACGCACGCAGGGCCGGTGAGCAACATGCCATCTCCTAAACTAAACGACAAGCGATGGTCAATCGACCTAGAAAAGAGAATCCAAGAGGAACATTATGCAGATGAGGCTGCATATTCTAAGCGCTATGGCTTCAATCCAAACTCTGGCAAGGAGATTTTCGTAATCGACACACCACCCCCATATCCTAGCGGAACCTGGCACATTGGTGCGGTAGCTCAGTACAGCATGATCGATGTTATTGCACGCTCTCAGAGGCTACTAGGAAAAGAAGTCAAATTCCCATGGGGAGTTGACAGAAATGGAATCAATGTTGAATTTACAGTGGAAAAGAACACTGGAAGGAAAATGAAAACTTATGACCGTGCTGAGTTCCTAAAGTTGTGTGAAGAAACTATTGAAGAATTCACTCAATCAATGAGAAACACCGCACGACGTGTTGGTCTTTCAATGGATTTTGCAAATGAATACCTTACAGATGCACCAGATTACAGAATGGTTACTCAAACAATATTCACGGAACTGTTCAAGCGAGGCGCAATCGTAGAAGACTTGCGACCAAATATCTATGATCCAGTTGAAGGGACTACAATTGCCGATGCTGAAGTCGAAAGATTGCAAAGAAGAACTAATCTCGTTGACGTGAAATGGCAAACTGATAGTGGTGAAGAACTAATTATTTCTACAACTAGACCTGAACTAATTTGTGCTTGCGGAATAGTAGTTGTTCATCCAGATGATGAGCGATATAAGCACTTAATTGGCAAGAAAGCAATGCTTCCACTACCTGTGGAAGGAAGAGAAGTCAGTGTCGAAATTTCCACCCATCCATCGGTAAAGAGTGAATTTGGTTCTGGAATTCTAATGGTATGTTCTTTCGGCGACCAAAACGACGTTGCTGTCTTCCGAGAATTGGGATTAACGCCATTCCAAGCGATTGATTTAGACGGATGTATGACCAGTATTGCTGGGCCATTCGCAGGCATGAAGGTTGCCGAAGCTAGAAAGTCTGTTATTGCGCACCTTGAAAGTGAAGGAAGGATTCACCAAATCGTTGAGAAGGAACAGGAGGTTCCTGTTTCTGAGAGAGGCAAAAATCCGGTCGAAATTATTCTTCTCAAAGAATGGTATGTTAGACAAACTCACATTCAAGACAGAATTAGAGAGTTGGCAGAAGATATTGAATTCCACCCACCTAGGAACAAACAATTCCTGCTCGACTGGATGGAGAACATTTCAATCGATTGGCCAATCAGCCGAAGAAGATGGTATCACACAGAGATACCGATTTGGTATGCCGATGACGGGACCAAGGTAATCTGTGCACCTCCTGGAATCTATGTTCAACCGTGGTGCCAATCTCCACCTGATAATAGCGAGGTTCTTGACAGGGAAACTCGAGAAATAGTTGGACTATATGGTGAACTGAAAGACAACTTGGGAGAAATTGTAGGCGAAGAAAAAGTATTCGATACATGGATGGATTCCAGTAATTCAAACCTCTTTGTTTCAGGATATCTCAACGAAATGGATACTTTCGAGAAGGCATTCCCTACAGCAATACGACCTCAAGGCAAGGAGATTGTCAGAACTTGGTTATATTACACTCTTCTCAAGAGTGCTCTATTGTTAGACAAGCCTGGATTCAAGCATGTTTGGATCGATGGGCTTGGAATGGACCCATGGGGCAGAAAAATGTCGAAGTCCTTAGGAAACGGAATTGATGCTGACAGCGTTCTCGAGTGTGGAGCAGGTGGCAGAACTGGTTCATGGAGAGTGAAAGGCCCAGAAAAGAGTGTGCAACTGAAAGCAAACAAAATCGGCTCAGAGTGTTTCAGACTATGGAAAGCATGTGATGCCCAAGTTGGTGACGACTTCCACATTAACCCGGAAGAAATTGAAGCCAAATATTTCGGTGTTCTCACCAAATTGTTCAATGTAGCCAGATTTGCCAGCCAATTCGATGTACCAGAAGATTTGGACGCCGTTCCAGATAACCTCTCGGTGGAAGACCGCTGGATTTTGTCAGAATTTGCAGATACAATGGGCCGAGTTGAAGCTGCTTGGACTGGGCTTGACATTTACACTGCAACTCAAGCACTGAAGACATTCGGAACTGGAATCTTGCCAAGTCATTGGTTGGAAATGTCGAAGTCGAGATTGTATGATGGAGATACAAATGCAGCATGGACGATTCATCGAATTGTTCGTGACCTGATGTCAGCACTCTCACCGGTATGTCCTTTCTTTACACACCACATTTCAAGCACATTGTATGAACAAAGTGCTGTTGATGTCAGAGAGTTCCCTGCTAGAACTCCGGATGATGAGCCGCTTAGAGAATTGACTAGTGCAATAGAGGAATTCAATGGTTCCACATGGAAGCAGAAGAAAGATTCTGGATTGTCTCTAAATGCGCCAATATCGGGAATTACTATTCCGGATGAATTGAATGAGTTCTCAAGTATATTGACGCAAATGCACAAACTAGAGTGATTACTCTTCAACGTCAAGAGTTGATTGCCGAGTTAATGGCATTTCCAAATTGCCTAGACGGAAGCCAATCAACCGTACCGGCCGCTCAAACTCAATATTCTCTGCAAACAATCCATGCGCTATTCGCATGAATACAGTTTCATCATCCATTGCAACAGGTATTGAGCGGCCGTGTGTGTGGGTTTCAAATCCTTGATAACGGATTTTGACTTCTCCAAGTCTACCTGCCACGCCCATTTCTTTTGCTCTTTTCATCACTTTGCTAACCAGTAAAGACAATTGTGACAACACATATTCACTGTCAATTTGGTCGAACTCAAATGTGTGCTCCTTACCTACTGATTTCCTGCTTCTTAGCGGGCTAACATCATTGCTAGTTTCGCCTTCCATGACCCTAATCAGCCATGAGGCGAATCTCTCAGAAGTAAATCTAGCCAAGGCGATCTCACCATACTCTGCTGCCTCAGACATCGTGTTTATCCCCCACTCTGCAAGCCTCGTAGCGGTTTTTGGACCGATTCCAGGAACTTCACGAACCGAACGAGATTCAAAGAAATCCTCAATTTGGTCGGGCAATGTTCTGTGAATTCCTGCAGGCTTGTTTTCTTCACTTCCCATCTTGGCAAGAATACGAGTTGAACCAATTCCAAATGAGGTTGAGAGGCCCAAATCGTTCATGATTCGTGTTTGCAATTTTTTTGCGAATGCTAACGCTCTATCCCAATCACCTTCACAGTATTCTGTGACATCAAGATAAGCTTCATCGATACTTGCTTGCTCGAACTTATCTGCATTTTGTGCGAGGATTGACATCACTTTCCTGCTAGCACGTGAGTAAAGACCTCTGGTTGATTTTAGATAATTACCTGGCCCATGTGGAGGACCTGGGCATCTCCTCCATGCTTCTCCAATCGGCATCGCTGAGCGGATTCCGTATTTTCTCGCTGCGTAATTGCACGTAGAAACAATCCCTCTGCCCTTGCCTTCTTTAGGGTCAGAACCTAGGATTAGTGGCACATCTGGGTCTAAATCATGGTGCAGAGTTTCAACAGCAGCAAAGAAGGCATCCAAGTCACAATGGATTAGTATCCTCGATGCCATGTATTGAATAGAAAGTCGGAGGTTTTTGAAGAACGCGAAACCCATGCTTAAATGAAGAAGTATTGCCTAAGATAATCATGGGCAAAGTAAAGTCAATCCTATCGATTGTAGTTGGGTTGTTATTGCTTGCATCACTTATCGGCTATTCTGGTGAGGAAATTATACCGGAAGTACCTAAACCCGATGCTGGACTTTGCGGGGTAACAAAGGAAGCATTCGACACTGTACCCGGAGCTAGTGCTTTACTAGATATCGAAGTCGAAGTTTCATGGGATGATGAAACCGTATGGATTGGAATCATATCGGTTAATGACTACGATTCATTGGAAAAATTAGGAGGCAATTCAGATGGAGAAATTGTATCGTGCGATTCAAGAATTGATTTCATCGCTGGCGGCCCTTCATCTGCTTCAGATTCCAAATTTGAATGGATTCCTGACGGTGAAGATTTCCACATAATGATTGGTTCATTGGAAGAACCAGAAAATGAGGAAGAGGAAGATGATAGCAACCCTTTGCCATTCAATAGTCAAATCAATCCGCAATCATTTGTCGATGAGTTCAATGTAACCGTGAATTATGATGTATCAGGTGGATGGGGAATAATTGTCGTACTATTCGCAATCGAAATTGCTCTGGTGTATTTCACCCTACTAGACAAATCATAGTCAAAGGAATTTTGAGTTAACCAAAGTTGTTGGTTTTTGGCCCTTTAGTGCAGTGATAACTTCCTGGGCAATATCAATTCCAACCCTGTGCTGAGCCTCCAATGTAGCCGCACCTATGTGTGGAGTACCGTGGAAGTTTTCGTGTTGGATTAATGGATAGTTAGCTGGAACTGGTTCGATTTCAAACACGTCTAAAGCTGCACTAGTAATCGTTCCATTTTCCAGTGCTTCCAAGAGTGCATCCTCATCGACAATGCCGCCTCTTGCGCAATTTACAACATGATTACCACACGTAATTCCGCCTTTCTTTCCAGGCATCATTTTCATTCGTTTCTCGTTAACTAAATGGTGTGTTTCTTCAGTGAGATTACAGTGTATTGAGATGTGAGTACATGTCTTGAATAGAGAATCTATTTTTTTGTGCAAATAGGCACCTTGTGCCTTAGCAACCTTTGGTGGCAGGTAAGGGTCATAGGTGTGAATTTCCATTCCAAGAGATTTGGCAACATTTGCAACCCCTTGCGCAATTCTTCCAAATCCAATCAAACCGAGACACTTACCGGATAGTTCGGTTCCCTTCATCGCTTTCTTTTCCCATTTATCTTGGCGCATACTTCTATCAGATTTCGCAATGTGTCTAACCGAAGCCAAAAGGTGACCAATTGTCAACTCAACAACAGATTGAGTTGAAGCATTAGGAGCATTAACCACCATGATCCCCGCTGAACCTGCTGCTTCTAAGTCGATATTATCGACACCTACTCCGGCTCGACCAATGACTGAAAGCCCTTGACTAACCTCGATTATTTCCGCTGACAACTTCGTTGCACTTCGGACGATAATCGCATCAAAATCATCTAAAGCACCCGATAACAAAGCCGCTTTTTCGATGTAGCCTAGGACTACTTCGTGACCCGCTTTTTCCAGTACTGCTACAGCAGCAGGAGCCATGCCGTCGGTCACAGCGATTCGTGCCATTATCGGTAGTTCAGACGTAGTCCCTCCATGAACATTCTTGAGGGGGAGGCATACACGGGACATCATGGCCTCAAGTCTCGATGTCGGGAATTTGTTGTGGGCCATCGGTATTTTGGCACTTCCGGTTATTCTCGCTTTGCCAGCTAAATTGCTCTATCAAACAGTGATCCTAGGTGTCGGGCCAGCAGAGAGAAATTACCGTGCAACTGTTCAGAAAATTCTTGATTCAGGAATGCAGGTTGAACATTTTCGTGAGGTCCTTGATGAAGAATCCCGAAGATTAGGAATCAAGGCCAGTAGAGCAAAACTGAATGAAACCGACATGTTGTATCCGCTCACAATTACCCACTTTTTGCTAGTTCCAATGATTTTCATTTTACCGGTGGTGGCAATCGCAACCTTACCAATCATCATTCTTGGAATCCCTGTTCTTTACCTCTTGGAAGTATTGTTGATACGCAGAAAATTGTTGATCAATGCAATTAAATTGCTTGAAACTTGGTTTGGAAAACAAATCATCCACGTTCCTGATGCCGGAAATGACCACTGCAGTAATGATGCTAAAGTTCTGGATGCATCCAATATCGCAGTTCACTTTCACAAGGTCCCACGTGTAGTTTTCCTAGGACTGTTTTCGTGGTTGATTATTCACTGGACTTTACGTCTAGATTCCTTGATGACAGAATTCATTCTTGCAGGACTATTCTATGTCCTACTGTTAGGAATCGTTGGAATTGTAGCTACCGCACTCGAATCAAACCTTGTCTTGGTAGACCCTGCTAGAGGTAGAATTATTCCGATTGCAGATTGGCTGGATTCGATGCTTACACCGATTGTCGGTGTTGGACTTCTGTTCTTACTTGGTCGTGACTTGATGACTGAAGCAAGAGATGATGGCAATACAATCTTGTTCTCAGCCACTGTTCTGATGGTCTTGTATTGTGCAACAGCTGTTGGAGTTACCTTCCAATGGGGATATGCCTGGTGGCACGGTAAGACTATTCGCAAGCAATTTGAGAAGCAAGCGATTGAAAAATTGAATCCGCAGTCATACGACCTAACGAGGAACCGTGGACGAATCCAATTGAATGTTAGATGCCCAATGTCTGAAAGAATCGAAGGCGGAATTGGCCCGGGTGCCACTCTAACATTCTCTGACCTTGACAATTTACCTACTGCCCACGAAGGCGTTCTGAAGAGCCCAGAAAATCCGCTTGACTAATTCATCCAAGGGACTTCTTCAGGGATTTCTGCGAAGATATTTGCAGGAAGCGCTGTCTTGATTTTTGAAACATAACCTAGATTAGAAGAAGTTGTTTCTTGCCATTCTGCATACTCCTCATAGGATTCCATTTTCAATACAAGGTTGTTCTCACGATTCCATTCCATTGTCTGCATTTCAGTACCCGGTGGGTCATGCCCAGTACAGACTAGCACTTCGCCAGAGAATCTCTCGAGCACATCCAAAGCTTGCCAGTGCATGTGGACTCTTCCGCTTGGCAGGTCGTCACGTCCAACTCCTCCATCGCCAGTGAATAGGAAATCTCCAGTGAAGATGTAATCTCCACATTCGATAATCATCGAATCTCCAGTGTGACCAGGAGCGTGATGGTAGTGGAACTCTACATCGCCCATTGAAATTGAAGTCTCTTCATCAACATAGATAGTCACCCCAAGGGAGGGAGTGTCGTTCCACATCACATACTCGCAGCCGGTCATTTCAGCCAACTTGAAGCAACCCGTGATGTGGTCCGCATGGGTGTGTGTCGCCATTGCATATTCCAGTTCTAGACCTTGGTCTTCCAGCAATGACAGGTAGTCACTTAGATTATCCCAAACAGGATCAATCAGTGTTGCCTTGTTGGTTGAATCGCATACTACGAGGTAAGTCATTGCCCACATGCCTTCATTGAGTTGCTCGACTCGCATGATGACCGCTCGAGGCTGTATTACTTCAATCATTTCTAATCACAAAGGATGGGTTCAAGAACCCCTGCCTCAAAGACGAATCATGTCAACTCAAGAAATGCTGATTTTGGGTCTTCTGTTCTTAGCAGTTATTGGAGTCCAAATCCTAATTCTGCGCTCTCTGAAAAACCCATCCGAAGTAGATTCTGAATTCGATTACAATCAGTTCAATGAACTAGCTAACAAAGCACTTGCAAACAATAATGAACAATTTCTGACACTAGCAAAAGAACGCTTTGAACGACAGCAAAGTGATGCTGAAAGCCAGTTACAATCTAGAAAAAAGGAAATTGAAAATTTACTTCAACCGCTATCGCAACAGATTTCGAAGTTAGAGAATGAAAACAAGGAAATGGAGAAGGCTAGGAACCAAGCATACGGAGACATCAAACAACATGTTCAGCAAATGATTGCTGGTGCCGAAAAATTAGGCAAGGAAGCTAACATTATGTCAACTGCCCTAACCAAGAGTGCCAACATTAGGGGTAATTGGGGAGAAATTAGCCTGACCAACATCTTAGAAATGTCAGGCCTAAGAGAAGGTATCGATTATTTTGAACAAGATACTCAAGCTGATGGAAAGCGCCCAGATTTCATCGTCAACATTCCTGGAGGCGGAAAGGTTCCAATTGACGCAAAAGCAACAGGGAAAAAATTCCTAGAATCAATTGAAGAATCTGACGATGATACTCGAGATACTCTGCTGCAAGAGCATGCTAGTGCAATGAAGGAGCGCGTCAAGGAATTGAAGTCAAAGGGCTACAGAGACTCGGTTGATGGAGATGTTGAAGCCGTTGTAATGTTCGTGCCTTCTGAAGCTCTATTGGCGATTACCTTTGATTTCGAACGTGATCTTCACGAGTTCGCTATGAAAAATGACATCCTCATAGCATCTCCTGTATCTCTGTTAGCATTGTTGCGTACAATTGCTTTCCAATGGAGACAAGTTGAGCAAGCAGAAAACACTCGCGAGGCAGTTGAAATCTGCAGAGAATTATACAGTAGATTTGCAACTTGGTCTGAGCACTATCAAAAAGTAGGTGACAACTTGAAGAGTGCCATTAAGACTTACAATCAGTCAGTCGGCTCATTCCAATCAAAGATCAATCCACAAGTTAGACGTCTGAACGAAATTAGGTTAAATGAGGACTTGAATAAAGAAATTCTACCTCCAAGTAGTGTTGACTTAGAGGTTAGAGAACTTCCTGAGCCTGAGGACACTAAACCTGAAGAAGAGTGAATGGATATTTACTGAAAGTTAAATCACAATAACTGTACGGCTTAGCATGGACCACCCCCCCTCAGTACTCTATCTTGAGCACGATGGGAAGGTATTGCTCGTTGATTCTGAAGGAAACGGGCCTCAAAAGCCCGTAATGAACAATACAGGAAAAACAAAATTCAGATTCCCAACAGAACCAGAAGTTACTGCTATGGGTATTCAGTGGAATGTGAAGAACACTTTCAATATACTCGGGTTTCAAGTTTCCAAAGCTCACCCAGAAGTGGAATGGCCAAAGCATTGGGCTTGGAAGGATGAATGCATTAGTGACGATGCAGTACACCCAATTGCCCGGGAAGCAATCTACAGGTCAATACATCGTTTAGTGTCGAAGGTAATGGTACTAAACTCGCAAGGTGAAGTATTGATGGGCAAAATCGAGCGTGGCCATTTTGTTGGCCACTGGACTCTTCCTGGCGGGTACATGGACCATGACGAGCATCCAGCGATTGGATGTGTTAGGGAAGCGTTTGAGGAGATGGGGATCGAAGTCGAACTGACAGATGATGCACCAATAATTACACAAAGAATATTCACAAACGAAGGGATATCATTTGTTTCTTTCACCTATCAAGCAAATTGGGATGGAGACGATTCACAAATCAAGTTGAAGGAGAACGAAATATCCCAGTTCGAATGGCTTTCACCTAGTGAAGCGATATCAAGAGCCGTTTCAGGATTTGATGTAGCTGCCCTTAGGCACCTATGAGTTCCTTGGCAGCATCCAATGCAGCAGGCAATCCATCTGGATTCGAACCCCCACCTTGTGCGAAGGTTGGACGTCCACCTCCCCCACCATTGATGTGAGATGAAATTGAGCGAAGAATATCAACAGCATTGAACTTCTCACTGGCTAATGTTCCTTCAGTAGTAGCTACCATCAATTTGCCACCACCTTCTCGACTTCCAAGAACAGCAAGGGTTGGTTTTGAAGAATCCAATGTCAATTCCTTGAGCATCTTAGTCATCTGCTTCAGGTCACCATCTACTTCCATAATTACGACGCGAACACCGTCGACCTCTACCATATCATCGCCGCCACCTGATGTCCTCAAGCGTACAATCTCAGCCTCCAATGCCTCGATTCGCTTTCTTTGGTCCTTCCATTCGCCAAAGAAACGGCTTGCAGTAGCCGGCAATTCCTCAACAGGTACTTGGAATACATCAGAAGCATCACGCAAGATTGATTCTTGGTTCCTAGCGTGCTCCATTGCAGCTTGACCTGCAACAATATGCAACCTTTCAACACCATCCTGAACTGCATTTGAGCGAACAATTCTGATCTGACCAATTCTTCCTGGCTCATCGTGGTGAGTACCACCACAAGCCTGTATATCATGGTCAGCGATTCTTAGAATCCTGATGTCACTACCCTTAGGGGCACCACCTTGGTACAAATCAAACCCAAATTTACGGTCCGCATCTTTTCTGTCCAAAGTTAATTTTTCAGTTCTTGAAACATTCTGAACTACTTCATTGGCCAATGCCTCAATTTGGTCGAGGTCAGACCTTGTCAATCTTCTGTGATGAGTAATATCAAGACGAGCAGATTCGACTGATTTGTTGGCACCTGCTTGGTAAATATGAGGCCCTAATAGACGGCGGGCTGCACCTCCAACGATGTGAACTGCAGTATGGTGGTCCATCAGTTGTCTCCTACGAGCCCAATCCAACTCTCCATGAACCATGTCTCCGACTTCAAATGGACCAGAGGATAAGTGAATTACCAATTCGCCGACTTTCCTGGTATCCAAAATGGAATGCGATGCAGAATCACAGGTTAGGTTTCCATAATCACCTTCTTGTCCTCCACCTTCAGGGTAGAAGCATGTTCTGTCAAGGACAATGCCATGTGTAGCACCTTCTGGTAAATCATCACCAACAAGTGGCAGGCACGCTAGTACGCTCGCTTCGAAGTTTTGTGAAGAAACATCCTCGTAATACAAAGCGACAGTTGCAGGAAGTTCGGGTAGAGATTCTACCAACGGTTTTGCAGAAACAGCCTTAGCAGCAGCCTTAGCCATTGCAGCGTGCCTCTCTGCCATTTCAGCGTTGAATCCAGTTCGCAAGACTAACTTATTCCAACCCAAATCTGTAGCGATGTTCATTACCAAATCAGGTGCAATTCCGTGACTATCATTTATTGTAAATAGGATTTCATCTGGGAGTTCAGTTGCTTCTTTTGAGATATCCTTGATTGCAGTTTTCACAACTTGCATTCCTTTTCGAAGCATCTCATCATATCTCTCTTCTTCCCCTTTGAGAATGGTCACAAGACCCTCTTGAGTCTGCTTCATTCTCTTGGTTGAGTAATTCACATCCAGATGATGCAATGCCAAATCAGATAGGCTCACTTCGAGGCCTAAGTCGTCACGCATTCGCAAAACTCTACGTGCAATCATTCTAGCTAGATAACCAGCTTTAGCATTCGATGGAACAAGTCCATCTCCAAGCATGTTCGCTAGAGCATGCATGTGGTCCGGAATCGCGTAGATTTTGGATAATGGTTCAGTAATTGCTGCAAACATTTCAGAATCGATTGAATGCCCCCTCTCTTTCAAACGGGACAAGAATACTTCTCGCATACGGTCTCCATCACTGCCTGCTTCAATATTCATAATGCCGAATAAGCGACTCATTTCACCTAACAGTGAATCAAGTTCACTCTGAGTCATATCAAACATCTCAGCAGAAAATCCGGCTTGTTCTTTTAGCCAAGCAACGCTTTCAGGGTAAATTGCTTCGTAAATGGTCGGGGTGCCTGCAGCAGCCCAGCAAAATCTTTCCAATCCGTATCCTGTGTCGATAATTTGAAGTGGCATTTCTGAATAATTTACTCCCTTAATCTCAACATCTCCATCTTCATCTTCTTCGAGATTCATGAAAACAAGAGTTGCTAATTCAAGGCCACCAACAATAACTTCCACAGCGGGTCCTGCGTTCCCTCCACCAGACCAAGGATTCTCTACATAAGTAATCTCAGCAGGGTCAATGCCGAAAGTTACGCACAACATGTCGTGGCAGTACTTCACACAGTCTTCCATCCAGTAATACATCTTACCTGCTTCAGGACGGTTGAATACATGATGTGCCATCATTTCGAACGTTGTCAAGTGACGACCCGAGCGCCCTACTGCATCGATATCGTTCAACCGAATACACGGTTGAGAAATCGTCAATGGATTGGCGGGAGGCTCAACTGCACCAGATGTTACGTGCGGCTGGAAGTCGGCAATACTTGCAATTGTGAGATGGATATCATCCCTCCACCTAGCAAGTACTGGATAAGGCTCGACCCTGGTATGTTCTCTTTCTTCGAAGAAACCAATGAATTGTTCACGCATAGCATCCTTGAGTTCTCGCCCTCGCTGTGAAAATCCATCAATTATTGGAGCGCCGATGAATGTGTATTCATCTTCCTCAGTATCACCACATGTGTCTCTGTTGGGATCGGAAGACCAAAACCACAACCCAGAGACCCTGCATTGGCGGCGCGTATACCCATTTTCATGGAATACTTGAAGGTCGATTGGTGGAAGACCCATTCACGTCACCTGCCCTACGGGCAGAAAGACGGGTGCGTCAATATAACTTCAAACCATCCCCCTTTCAAACATAGAAATGAAGAGATGTAACTAATCCGCAAACCATGGACGGGGCAAATTGGCGCAGTCACCTCGAGGTCGAAGGTGACGGGCTAATGAGAATTCGAAAGCACGGTTCGATGAATGTCGATGCAATGATTGTATCAAGTCCAGAGCACTTGGCGAAGAGTAGTGATGAACGTTCAATTTCACAATTGGTGAATATCGCTTCAATGCCCGGAGTCATTGGTGAAGCATGGGCCATGGCCGATTGGCACTTTGGTTATGGGTTTCCGATTGGAGGTGTTTTAGCAACCGATGTAGATTGGGGCGAAGAAGGAGGTTCGATATCTCCTGGAGGAGTTGGCTTCGACATAAATTGCGGAGTAAGAATGGTTGCTCTGGAGTGCAGTGTTGACGACATTCCAAATCTAGACAAATTAGCAGGCAGACTGAATGGAAGGATTCCTTCAGGTGGTTCAGGCAAAGGTGGGCTAGAAATTAATCGTCAAGAACTTGATGAGATAATCTCCCGTGGAAGTAATGCAATGGTCGACATGGGTTATGCATACGATGATGACTTGAAAAATATCGAATCAAATGGGGTGCTCGAAACCGACGAGGGTGTGTCTGAGAGAGCTATGAATCGTGGAATGAAAGCACTTGGAACCTTGGGTTCAGGCAATCATTTCTTAGAGTTGCAAACCGTACAGTCAATCGAAGACAGTAATCCTCACAATTTATTCGAAGGGCAAGTTGTTTGCATGATTCATTCCGGAAGCAGAGGCCTCGGCCACCAAGTATGCACAGATCACGTAAGAGGTTTAGAAGATAAGTATCGAAATCGTCAAGGTACTTGGTACAACGATGATTGGGGATTTGAAATTCAAGACCGACAACTTGCAGCAGCACCAATCCATAGTCGAGAGGGGCAATCATATCTCGATGCGATGAACGGTGCAGCAAATTTCGCCTTCGCAAACAGAAGTGCGCTAACTCACAGGTTAAGACAGACATTGGCTGCTGAAATGGATGTGGAAACAAGACTATTGTACGATGTAAGCCACAACATTGCTAAGGTCGAAGAGCATCATATTCACGGCGAAAAGTGCACATGTATGGTCCATCGAAAAGGTGCTACAAGAGCAATGCCGGGACAGCCTGTTCTAGTTCCTGGAGACATGGGCACTGGGTCTTGGTTGTTAGAAGGAATGCCCAACAATAGAGCATTTGCATCATCATGCCATGGGGCAGGGAGAGTATTGTCACGCTCACAAGCAAAGAAGCAAATTGATGGTAAGGCTCTGAAAAGGGAATTGGAATCTAGAGGAATTCGCATTCATGCAAATACTCCGAACATAATGTCTGAAGAGGCGCCTGATGCGTACAAAAATGTGGATGAAGTTATCCAACTATCCAATGATGCAGGACTAGCAAAACCAATCGCTAGAATGATGCCATTGGCTGTGATTAAAGGATAATCACATGCAATAGTTCATTTTTGGTTGACCATAAGACGGAGCTGCTCCGCTAGAGACTCCATCAGGCTCTTCACATATTACTGAAAGTAAGGTGTTAACCAGTTCTTTCAAATCTTCAACTTGTGTTTGTAGTTCCCGAACACGGGCATCCGTGTTCGTGCTTTCGCTTCTATTATTCATTCCAATCCCATCCAGAGAGTGTAACTCTCTAAATTGCAATCACAAAAATAGGCTTTAATGGATTTCGGTTAATCTACCATACTAGACGCGCGTTTTGCAAGTCTCATTCTTCCTCGGAATGATCAACATCTGACCATGGATCATCATCGACAGTTGAGGTTTCAACTTCAGTACTTGATTCTGTTTCCTCTTCAGTTTCATCTTTTTCCGGCAGGGGTTCTAATGCTTTTGTCGCAGCATCCATGTCTGGTCGACTTGGAGCCATAGGAGGAAGTATTCTTTCCGGCTGTCCAACGCTATAATCTTCAGGCTCATCTTCCCACTCATCGTCATCATCATAGAATATGCTCTCATCAGAATTATCACGACGTAATAGGACTACTATAGCAAATCCAGCACCTAGCAATAATAGGGCTAATATCGAAACTATTGCTGTCATTGCATCCATGCCAGATTCTGCATCTTCCTGACTAATCACTCTAGGCATATCGGATTCCATATCCAAATCACAGGTAGCATTCCCACCTATCTCAAAGCAATGCGGCAACATGGAATTATCAATCCACAAATCCATTCCTGTCAGATTAACATACAGATTCTGTTGACCTGCGCCATGTGTCTCGAATAGAAGTGGGATTGTTTCCAAGCTTTGGCCTGGCGAAAGGGACAACTCCATTTCACCATGTGAGAGCCAGGTTCGTGCTCCTCCCATATCTTCGACAAGTGAAATTGTAACTGTGCCTGACTTTGTACCCATGTTCCTCACATTAACTACTACACCGATTTCGGTACCTTCGACAACTTCATTTCCTCTTGGGACTTTTCCATCTGCAAGGGCAATTTCGATATTTGTAACAGTAATATCGAACGAAAGGACAGTAAAATCGGTACGCATTGGGTCTATCATCGAAAGACCTGTTCCGCCAGCAGAATTACCTGCCAAATCGGTTACATCAATCCACCAAATTAGTTCATCTCCATCTTCAAGACTTACGTTTATTCCTTCGGTGAAATCAACACTTCCTGAATAAGTCCACATTCCATCGTTGTTAGCAACATATGGAACCATAGCACTGGATTGTCCATTTGCCATAATCAAACCGTTACGCATGAATGCCCAATTGACTGGTAGGTCGCCTTCTGGCATCCCTCCATCTTCAATAATTAACACTGAAAATTGTAGGTTATCTAAATCCTCATCGTCCAAAGATAGTGGTGAAGTGGAGAACTGAACTACTGGCTTAGTCTCATCTACAGTAATGCTTGTCTGTATCTGAGTAGCGTCTTCACCGGGTGCAGGTATACCAGTAATGTGATAATCAAGAGTTAGCAAGGGATCGGAAATGGACCTCGAAGGAAGAATTACTCCTGCAGACCAATCGCCATTTGACCCAACTTCTGCATAGTACTGTAGCAATTCGTTAACATACATGGTTTCAATTCCAATCTCGAGGCCTTGTTCTGGAAGAGTAACTATCTGGGCACCTGATTTTTCGAAGATAACGGAACCTGAAATTGTCAAATCATCGCCAGGTTGAACAAAGATATGCTCTGCCGAATACATAGAGATTGGAGGAGTATTGTCGGACATATTCTCCACGACGACTGCTAAGTTGTTGTCGAGTTGCCACCTAATCTCTCCGAGGTTTGTCAATAATGCAACTGGATTCAAATCATCATCGTCATAGACAACAATTGCAGGTAAAGCGTACTCAGGCAACACATTTTCATCGAAATCCCAATCCAAAGTGAAGTGCCACGATACTGACCATGAATCACCACTACCTTGTGTAGTAATTACATCATGTAACGTCAGTTGTGAATCATTACCGGTGTACATTGCACCATTTCTTGGCTCCCAGTTCATTACACCGATTGTATCTTCTTCAGAACCAAGTAATTGGATGGTAACTATATCGATTGAGTTGACACCATTGGCATCACTAATCTCCATAGTCAAATTGTGCATTTGTCCAGCAAGAAGCTGTTCATTGATCGTGTCCAAAACCAGGCCGTTAGCAGGAATTGATGTCGGTTCATTTACCGCTATAATCAATGTACCCATATCACGGTCTAAGCCTGCATCTCCACCATACATTAGTTCATGTCCAGCATAATCTGTTCCTGTAAAGAATACAGAGAACTGTGCATTCATTTCTAACCCTGAAACATCAATTCCACTGAATGTCAATGTTCTCTCACCTGCAATACCTTCTGGCAAGGATTTTGACATTGTTTGATACTCAGAGTAATCTGCAACACCATCGAGGTTGGAATCATCCATTACTTCACGCCAATAATGCATGGTAATCTCATCACCTAGAGCTTGTTCATCTGTAATAGTAACCTGTAGAGAGAGGGTGGATGATGGGTCCCAAGTGTATCCATCAGCCTCTAGGAGTCTCTGACCGTTATTCACCTGAAGGTTAGAAGCCCACGGCGATTGACCGTCAAGAAGAATGTTCACCGGGTTTGTGAGGGTCGTGTCTTCAGCACCATTTGCTCCAGTGATCGGTCCAGCACGAATTACATATGGTGTCAGATTTACTTCCTGTGCGTAGGCGGGAAGATTCACCAGCCCTGTCCATTGACCATCTCCTGTTGAATTGAGAACAACATCATTTCCATCCACATTCACTGCTACAACGAAGTCTTCCATCATCGGCCTCATATCAAGGGTGTTTTCGAATCTGACAGTTCCCGATACAGAAACTTGGCTTCCAGATTTTGCCCAAAATGGATAGGATGGTGAGAATAAGTCTGACAAATCATGCCCGTAAAAATCCATGACAGACCAAGAGTCAACCTGTAAGTCGTTTTCGCTTGCTTGGATTGCCACACCTCCAGACTGTGCGGTTGCAGGTGACAATCCCTCACCGTTTGCATCGAATCCTTGTGCACTCCAACTCATGGATTGGGAATCATTCCAATCCCAGTCTACCTCAAACTGCCAATCAACAACCAATCTCCCTCCAATCTCGGTTACAGATGATGTGTTGCTCAAGTGCAGCATAGCTTGGCCGCTGGATTGAGTGAAAGTAGGGCTCGTGTGAATATCGCTTAGAACGATATTCAAGCTATCTCCGGAAGAGTCCATTCCAATCAGGTGGATTTCAGCAATGTTCTCATTTCCTAGTAAATGATGATGTTGAGTCATGAAACCTTGCAATTCGCCATTCGGATACCATGTTTCAGGAACGCTGTAGGGGTGATTTGTAATCATATTTTCATGGTATACTCCACCATTAATCGAAACACCACCTTCTGAAGCAGTCCAAGTCAGTGGAACATTGACAATGTCGACTTGGCCGTTGTTTGAATTCATTTCATGGTATGTCTTGACCACTTGTCCCAATCCTGAAACATTCTCAAACAGATTGTATCCAATTGCAAATGACCCAATATCAAAGGATGTAGACGAGGAAGAAGAGAAATCAATGTCGTACATAGACCAATTTCTACCACTAGAATCTGTATGAATGCCAGTCGACACTAGTTGTGGGCTGGTGATAGAAACTACTGTTGCTGACCAGTTGTATGTTGGGATTTGATAGAACGCATTCTGACCACTAGATACAGTTAGTGGTTCTGTATTTCCATCTGGATTAAATCCAAGCAACAAGGTGTGAATATTTGCGTTCTCTGGAACTAGTACCGACATAGTTCCGCTACCACTTACACTCATTGAATGGGTAATTGAAGAGACATCCATTCTTGTTTGCCATCCATATGAACCATATGATGGAGATGAAGGGAACTGCCAGTCTATAACTCCATCATCAGCCAAATCAATCGATGCATCATGTGCTGGCTGTGCGAAAGCACCTCTGAAGATCAGTGATTCTGCCATAGCTCCAGGAGCAAATGTCACTCTAGGTGTAACATATGTTCGCATGTCTCCTAAATCTAGAACTCCATTCACCATATTTGTTGATACGGTTTGAGTTCCGGAAGTGGTCAGTGACGAGGTCACTCCAGAGAAGTTGCCTGTTACCATCGCCGAAGAAATTGGACGTGATGACAGACCAGAATCCCCGGTTGCAATTTGCGTGGAGCCTCCATTGTTCACCCATGTACCATTAGATAACCGAGATAGAGATGATGGAATGTTCCAACCGTTAGCATCTCCGAAATATCGTGTCGCACCAACGGTTAATTCCTTGATTAGTGGAGTATAATATTCATCATCTGTACCCATCATTACCTCGATGTATATGCCTGAATGAATATCTCTATCGATGCTTGCTAGAGACAGAGGTAGTGTCCTGTTTTCATGCCCCTGAATCACCTGACCGGAAGCATCCAGAACATTTACTCCATACCACGTATTGTTTGGCAGAATAATGTCAGCATCAACGAAACCATATCCCAAATCGTGGGTAGAAACCAAAGGCGACATCCAAGAACCTTCAGTTTCGAACCAATCAACTTCAAGACCAATATCATCAACATACCAACCCGGCTCTTGAACTGCGGAATCCGCCATCTGACGGAATCTGAAAGAGACATTGTTACCTGATAGATTTGATACATCATATTCCATATCTAACCATGGTATGTTTACAGTACTCGTGCACGACCAACCGCCAGATGCAGCTACATATTGGCGTCCATCCCAAACATCCGTTCCGGTAAATCCAACAGTGTTAGTGATAGAACCATCATACCAATTCGAACCGTTTGCATAATTGACATAGGCTTGACTCCATGCTCCCCCGTTAACTGAAACATATAGAGCACCTCCATCCCAACTATCTTCTGAACACATCCAATGCTTCCAAACAAATCTAGCACTAGCACCCAATGGAACATAATAATTCGGAGAAATCAAGGAATTGTCTGAACTGGAATCATAATCTCCACACAGATTTGTAGCAAACCCGAGACTTGCACTTGGGAAGGACGAGGGGCCATCTGTGTAGTTCGAGCAAACTGCACCAAATTGCCAGCCTGTTTGACCAACTTGATTGGAAATACTCCATCCTCCTGGAGGTAGAGCTGGCGCATCTTCCAAACTATCACTGATTGTGAGGCCACCTGTCCCAATTTGAATGAATGCCCAATCATTAGCGGCACCATTTACCCCATAGCTTGTTGCCGATGAAGAATTCGAAAGTAGATTTGTATGAACAGTATTTCCTGATGAATTGATTACTTTGAACCAATCAACAGTTAACCCTTCTCTACTGTCCATACTACCACCATATTGAACAGAAGAGTCTGTGTCAACAACATAACGAATTTTTGAGGCAGTGGTTGCGCCAATCATCGACGAAGGTATTGAGAAATCTAATACTACGAATCCACCGGATTCATCGTAAACTGTTGTTCCGTTGGGTAATGTGTAACTGCTTCCCGGAATTGAACCTCGCGAACTGCATGAAGTAGAACTCGAGCCACTCGATGATGAAATATCAGTCCATGAGGTTCCATTATTCGTTGATAATTCTACACAGAAATTGTCGTACAAAGAACCTTCGAGATCGAATTCTAAGCGGGTCTGGATTTTTGAGCCAGTGTTGCTTGACGACAAGTCAATGGAACTTTCCAGCGCTCCTTCGGCATTGTTGCTGTAAAGACATGTCGTCGAGGTTTGGCTGTAACATCCGTGGTGCCACAAACCTACCGAGTTACCGACATTAGTAACAGAAAAATCATCCAAGAACCATCCAGGTCTTGGTGTGCTACTGCTGTCAGTCCAGACTTGGAATCTGAATTGCATGTTAGTGGCGTTCGAAATTCCTGAGATGTTATCGAGATTGAATAATGCGGTTGTCCAACCGCTGTGGTTTCCATCACCGAATACTCCGAAACCAGTTCCGTTTGCTCCGTTAGGAACGCTAGCATTGGCAGAAATTGTCGAGGGATAACCACCAGATGGTTCGAGATAAGTCCAAGCGCCATTGTCGAGTTTGTACTCAACCCAAGCACCATCATTGACATCGAAATGATGCCAATGTGAGAATGACAAATTGAAGTGATTAATCGGTGAAGGTACTGAGAACTGTGGAGCCGTTAAGCGACCTGCAGTATTCACTGGAAGAGCTTGGCCTGGAAGAGTTGCTGCAACCACTCCCCCATCTGCAGCAGATGCGGGAACATATCCATGAGCAAGAGTCCGTGTCGAGCCGGAAACTGTCCCATTCATGCTTGAAGGATTGACGGCTTCCCAAATTGCACCTGAGTGAGTCCAAGTGCTAGGCAATTGTAGACTGGCAGAAGAAAATGTGTCAATATTTGAAACCGCACTATCTGGTGAAAGAGACATTGCTCCATCGAACTTACCGACCATAGTGTTCGTAAATTGGCCAGAAGTAAAGTTTCCAGGAACGTCTTCACCGGTCCAAGTTTCTCCATATCCATCCTCCAAATATCCACTTTCATCAACATGCAGCCAAGCATCGATTACAGTTGCATTACCGGGGACCTCGAATGCATCTGCAACATTTCTAGAGGTTCCTGCTAGGCCGGATGGCCCATTCCATACGCTAGTTGCTGCTGCAGCTACATGACTAATCATTAGTATTGTCAGAAACAATGCCAAGGGGGCCCTAAATGACGAATTCATGCTCTACAACCAGACCCTACGGGTCTGCCGCAACCTATCAAGTCTGTGCAAGAAGGTCACATTTGAAAATCAATAAAATTAGTCTGGAGCCACCAGCGAGACTTGAACTCGCGACCTCCTCATTACCAATGAGGTGCTATACCACTAAGCCATGGTGGCGTAGTCGTGGCCACCTGCCATTGCGATATAATCGATTCGGAGTGATATTGAGAGATTCTCAACCGTTTCGGTTAAACATGAAAGGCCTGTCGGCGGAGTTGCGGCCGAGATCGCATAGCCTGGTAGTGCGCGCGACTGGAAATCGCGTGGGCCTGTCCCTCGGGAGTTCAAATCTC
>OCVP010000191.1_pt1 | contig 28741 bp, 23 predicted proteins | sample 1539171 | NCBI WGS metagenome assembly OCVP01 (sample SAMEA51879418, study PRJEB22527) | metagenome
CGGTACGCAGCTGCTTGAATCCGCACCCGCACTGACCGTTTCAGGGCTGGGTTCCGTCCGAGCGGACGGAGTGTTCATGGCGCGCTCCTCAAGCGACCCCCTCGTTTTGGTGGAGTCGGGGAATGCCGCTGAACTGGTCGTGCGCAACAGCCATCTCCAAAACGGGAGCGGATGCGCACACCTCTACCCTTCCAGCGCCACCGTCGAGTTCACGAACGTCTCGTTCGCCGACTGCGAAGAGCAGGGCGTTTGGGCGCAACAAGTTCCTGTTGAATTCAACGACCTGACCTTTGGTGCGGGCATGGATTGGGGCATGGAACTTACCGGTGTGTCGGGCACGGTCAACGGTGTGAACGCCACCCAATACGACGGCGAAGGAGCGATTGTTGCCCTGAACAGTCAACCTTCCGGCTTTACCCTGACCGATGTTGTTGGACGGGTCACCGGACAAGCCGGTGTTGCCGGGGAGAACAACCTTGACATCACCTTGGAGCGTATCGATCTTGAAGGAGCACCTGGAATTGATGTTGACCGCACGTCGGGAACGTTCTCGGACATCACGCTTCGAGGGGACGGTACCGGCATCGGGTTCATCTCGCACCACGGCCGTTCCTTCGACGGTCTTGTCGTTGACGGCCTCGATGTTTCAGGCTACAGCGTCGGTGTTTCGCTCCACTCCGATCCCGGAGAAATCAGCGCACCTCTGATCTTGCGCAACGCACGCGTTGTCGTTTCGAGTGCGCTGGCAACCGAGCACTACCCCGTTCGGCTTGAGTCAACCGAACTCATCGGGAGTCTTGACGTCGCGTTCACCACGGTGTCCTCGGTTGACGGCCAGGTGGGCACCGTCTCCGTGGGGGAATCGGGTGAGTACGCTGCGTACCGAACCGTCGTGCTCGACGCTCGTCGCGGTGGCCTGCCCGTGCCAGCATCGTTCACCGTGGCGTACGGCAATGAACTTCTTGCGCCCTTTACCGTTGAGGGGACCACCGTCGACGTTGAGTTGCTGCTGCGCACCGTCAGCGAAGCCGGTGAAGCCGTCGCCAATCAATGGACCGTCGAAGCGGTCGCTTCGGGCTCTCCGGCCGCAAACTTGGTCGTTGATTCACCCGCCATCGCCCCTTCGCTCCTGGTCGTTGAGGTTCTGGTGAACCAAGCACCGACGGTGGGGCTGCAGGAGCCGTTTGCTGGACAGCGTGTGATGGAAGGCGACTCCATTCGTGCCACGGCAACCTACAGCGATGATTTGGATGCACTCAGCAACATCGTCCTGTCGTGGCGGGTTCTCGACCTTCAAGGCAACGTTGTTCTTCTTGCTGGAAACGAACCCGTGTTCAACATCACCGACCTAACGGCTGGCTTCTACATCGTCGAGGTCACGGCCACCGATTCGTTCGGTGAGAAAACGTCCGCCACCGTGGATTTCGAGTACACCCTTCTCGACACGGACAACGATTGGTCCTCAACCTGTTCTTCTGACGCATGGTTCGACCCGAACACGGGCAAGTCCTGCGGGCCAAACATCTACGACGAGGACGATGACAACGATGGATTCAGCGATGAGCGGGATGCGTTCCCGCTCGACCCGTGTGCTCAAATCGACACGGATGGGGACACTCAACCCGATGTTCTGGACTGCCCCGAGGGGTACACGAGCTGGTTGACCGAGGACATGGACGACGATGGCGATGGGACCCCCGACGTTCTCGAGGGCGTGGAAACCAACGACGCCGACGTCAACGTGAATGCACTCATGGTGGTCATGGCGATTTTCGTCGTTGTGATCCTTCTGTTCATTGCTCGTCTTCGACGCGGTGGGCCGGGGGACTTGACAGCGTTGGACCAACAACATCTCTGAGGCGGCGACATGGTGGATCTCCCCTCAGCCGAACACGTCGCCTTTGTGGCCGTGGCGGTTCTCGCAGCGATCGTTGCATGGGACGCATACTGGTTGACCAAACAGCGGCGAGACGTCCCAGAGATGGGTTCGCTTCCCGGTGGCGGATTCGCTTGGAAGAGCGAAGGGGTCCACGAGATGGTTCGCCAGTGGGGCAATCTTGGCTCCATGGCGGCCATGATGGTGCTGCCGTGGGCGCTGATCGAGGTCAGCAACACACCGGTCATGTACGCCGTTGCGTGGGACGTGTTTCTTTCCCTCCACCTGATCTCGCTGCTCGTTCCCAAGCGCTACGCCATCACGTCCACCCATCTTTTCGCGGACGGCCAGCGTTATCCTTGGCACCGACTTCGTTTGGCAAAGCGTCAGCCGAAGCGGCGAATCATGCTGCTCCGCAACGGGTGGGGCCCGTTTGGTCCACTGCCGCTGGGGGGCGACGCATCGTCGCTGAGCACCGCTAAAGCCTACATCCGAGCCATGGAACAGGCCCGTAAAAGCGAATCACGCCCCGAAGAGAGCGAGTGAACGGCAGCATCTTGAGCCCCCGACCCGACCCTCAATCATGGAATGGACCCGCAGTGGCGACGATCTGTTTGTGCGACTCGACCCCGGAGAGGAGATTCATGCCTCACTGCAGGCGTTGGCGGACGAGGTGGGCTTCGATGCCGCAGCCATCACCAGCGGCATCGGGCGAACACGAAACAGCGTTTACGGCTACATGGACGACGACCACGTCTACCATCGCGTCACGCTCAGCGAGGGGACCGAACTTGTCACGCTGCAAGGTAACCTTGCTCGTCGCGAAAACGGCGAAGCGTTCACGCATCTTCACGCCACCTTCTCCGACGACGACCTCAAACCTCACGCCGGCCACATGTTCTCCGCTGAGGTTCACGTCGTTGCGGAGATTCATTTGCGTCTTTTGACCCACGCCATCATGACGCGATGCCCGCTCGAGAACAGCGAATTTGTTGCACTTCGCTTTGGCTGACGGGCACCAAAGCGATGCTTCATAGCCTGTCAGGCACCTGTTTCCAACATGGGCGAAGAGGCAGCAGCATCCGCCGCAGACGAGGCGCGAATCGCTTCGCTTGCAGAGGAACTGGCGCGCCATTCGCACCTGTACTACAACCTTGCACAGCCTGAGATCAGCGATGCTGAATTTGACCGTATGTGGGACGAACTCCAACGACTGGATCCCAACCACCCCCAGCTCCATCGAGTGGGCGCCGATGTCTCGCCGGGCAGCGTGAAGGTGAACCACTTGTTCCCCATGCGAAGCCTCGACAAGGCAACCACGGCCGAGGAACTGAACCATTTCGTGAACGCCACAACGGCGGGCGCCACGCGCTTCCTGTCTCAACCGAAGTTGGACGGTTCGGCGCTTTCTCTAGAGTATCGAATGGGACGGCTTGTCCGAGCGGCCACACGCGGAAGCGGTGAGCGCGGCGAAGACGTTACGCGCAACGCTCGGAAGATCGCCAACGTTCCGCACACCCTCCCGTTGCCCGTCGACGTGCACGTCCGAGGAGAGGTTGTGATGCCGCTGGCCGTGTTTGAAACCAAGTACAAGGACGTGTCTCCCAATCCTCGAAACCTCGCAGCCGGTGCTCTTCGACAAAAGCACGCCGACGGAAAAGCCGACGCCTCCGACCTCGTCTTCCAAGCCTACGATGCTAAACTTCCGCAGGGCGATGACCGTCACCCAGACAGCGATCCCGTCCCCGACATGGTCAACGACACGGACGTGCTGGTCTGGATGGAGGACAACCTCGGCATCGTGCCCGCACCCTGGGAAGTGCACGAAGCGGCCACACCTGCACAGACGGCGCACCTTATGGACAAATCAACCGAGGAATGGACCGTCAAGCGGACCAACCATCCGTACGAAATCGACGGTGTGGTGTTCAAGCTGGACGACCTTGCTGGGCGCGAGCAACTGGGCATGACGGCCCACCATCCGCGATGGGCGCTGGCTTGGAAATTTCCCCCTGAAGAAGCGTACTCTGTTTTGTTGAACGTGGAATGGCAGACAGGGCGCACCGGAAACATCACCCCTGTCGCACGCATTGCGCCCCAACGCGTCGGAGGCGTCACCGTCGAGAACACCACGCTGCACAACGTGGGCGAGGTGGACCGCCTGGGCATCAACATCGGGGACAAAGTCCTCATCGTCCGTCGAGGCGACGTGATTCCCAAAATCGAACGAGCGTTGGGGCCCGCCGCTGAAACCGACCTTTCAGGGCGGCATCACGCCGACGGCGAAGCGTTCACCGGAACGTTGCCTGATTACGGACCGATTCCTTCGCCCTCCGCCTGCCCGGCTTGCGGCGGTGATGTCGTGCTTGAGGGAGCGTTTCTGAAGTGCCCCAACCTCTTGTGTGACGCACGAACCAGCCGATCGGTGCTCTATTGGTGCCGTGCTCTGGAACTGGACGGCGTGGGTGAAAAACTCGTCGAACAGCTCCTTGAATCTGGACTCATCGTCACGGCAGCCGACCTGTACCGGCTTACCATGGAGGGGTTGATTGGACTGGAACGCGTGGGTGAGAAATCCGCAACCAACGTTCTGGCTGAAGTCGAAAAAGCTCGGACGATGGGCCTCGGGAAGTTCCTCCACGCACTCGGGCTCCCCGGCATCGGACCGGAACTCGCATCCTCCATGGCTGCCGTTATGGGTGACGCTCCAGGTTTGCTTTCCTGGCTCGATGGCGCTCATGCCAAGCCGGGTGAGGACGCGTTTGGGCCAACGCTTGACGGGATGGGGAAGCCGTACGGCCACAACGCTGCGCTGCGCACCGTGCTTGAGGTCGACGGTGTGGGTGAAATTGTCGCACTCCAGTTCAGAGACGGCCTCACCGCTCGTCGCAAACTGGTTGAAGACCTCATTGGGCTGTTGAACATCGAAAAAGAGGTCGTGAAAACGGCTGACGGCCCCTTTGTGGGCATGACCTTCTGCGTGACGGGCACGCTTTCCGCTCCTCGCAAAGAAATCCAAGAACGCATCGTCAATGCGGGAGGGAAGATCGTCGGCAGCGTGTCAGCCAAACTCAGCGTGCTGGTCGCCGGTGAGAAAGCGGGTTCCAAGTTGACCAAAGCGACGAACCTCGGCGTTGAAATATGGTCCGAAGGCGATCTCAATGCGCGCATCAGCAATAAAACGGTCTCGGAAAACCAGAGCCAAGAGACCGTGAAGAATGACGCAGGTCAATCCTCACTGGTTGATTTTTCCTGAGCGACGAGCACTCAACCGTAGAGCATGGCGTTGGACGACGAACTGGGTTTGGCCGGACCGCCGGCCGACTCCATGAGCGCCTGAATCTGCGCTTCGAGCAGTTCTGCTTCGGCGAGCAACGGCTCTTGAGGCAAATCGATGGTCGGCAGCAGCGTGTTGAGTTTCTCAATCAGCGCGGCAGCGGCTCGTGCATCCGGGAAACGAGGGTCGGCCTCCACCATGATCGACATGGTCCCGAGCCCTCGACGGGAGGCTTCGCTGAGGATACCGGCGTTCATGCCCCGGATGACGCCCGTTTCAAGCAGCGGGATGCCCATATCGTTGAGCATGGTTCGAACCGCCTGGTTGCATCCGATGCCAACCACGTCGATGCCTTCGGTGTCTTCGTATTCCACCACGGGTTCAACGCCGTCCATTCCGCTTTTCATACCGCCTTTGGAGAAGGCGTCGACGACCACGCCCGCCAGCACTTGGTGTTCTTTGGACCATTCAAACAGGGCCCAGACAATCTTGTGGACAAGCGATTCGGGAACCACCATTTCACTCATCAAAAGAATCACCTGGTCGCACCCCTCAATGCTGCATTTTGGGCGGCCTGCGTAGGCACGAATGGGTGGCAGGGGAATCCCCTCGTGAATCATGGCCAGGGCGGGAAGTCGGTCGTCCACCAAACCCCCTACAAATTCCAGATCGAGGTGATCAATGAGGTAGTGCGCCACGATGCTCGACACCATGCCGACGCTCGGAAAGCACGCGATGACCATCGCGTTTTCGTGTTCGATGGTCGTGTTGATGCGCAAACTGGGTGTATCCATGGTTTGGGGTGAGGTCTGATGCCCTTCAACACTTCCCCGTTCGGTCACCAAACCTTCATCACCCAAGTGGCCACCATATGGGGCATGGAGGCAAACACTGCGCAAGCACCGCGAGCGCACACCCTCTCACCATCGGCGTGGAACCGGTACGAGACCTGTCCCCGCATGTACTGGCTTAGCCGGCAACGTCTCCCTCGCAAAGCGGGCATGGCGGCGTCGTTGGGAACGGCGGTTCACGCATCCATCGAGGACCTGCTCAACATGGACCTCTCCGGGCGAGACGGCAGCGACACCGGCTGGCTCCCCCTCACTGCGGAGGGCTTTCTCAAGACGCGATGGGACGAGGAAAAAGCCGTCTTTATGGCCACACCCCGTCGTCCCGATTGGAAAGACACCAAGTGGAGCGAAGCAAAAAAACAGCAACGCGGCGGCATCGTTCTCCTCCTCGATCACATCGGGGCGAAGCATTTGGGTCACGAGCAGGTCACCGTGGCCCTCTGGCGCCATCTCCAATCCCTCACCATTGCTGTAGAAGGTGAACTCGTGACGAGCGACGGGCGATTGATGGGGCGACTTGACCTGCTGTTTGCCGACGTTGATGATTCCGGTGAACTCACGGGTTGGCTCGTCGCTGACCTCAAGACCGGCAACGCCCCGACCGAGGCTCTCAAACCCGAGGTGAATCGACAGCTTCGAATGTACCGAGATATTTTGTTGGCCAACAACCCCGCGGCGCCCCCGGTCCGGACGGAAGGATGGTACACGAAGACCGCTACAAAGTGGTCAGCCGAGGGAGGAAGCGTGCTCGAGGACGCTTACGCAGCATGGGATGCCACGCAGCCGACCACGCTGCCAATGGACCCTACCCCGGGCCCGAACAGCTGCGGTGGGTTTTGCGACTGGAAAGCTTGGTGTCCCCACTGGTGGACATGGCGCCAGGAATCGGGCACGCTCCACAAAGGCGATTTCTGCGACGCTGTTGTTCTTCTCCATCGCTACGAACCCACCTCTGGTGCAGCGGTGCTCGAATTGTGCGAGCCCTTGGACAGCTCTGGGCGCGCCATACCGACCGGTCACCAACTTTCCGCCCGATTTGACGGTCGAGGAAAGGAGGCTCTCGAGGCGTTGCAAGGGGAAGGGCACCAGGGGCCGCTCTTCCTCGGTTCGGTCATGACCGGGCGAGGATCGTGGCGTGTCGGGCCGTGGTGCGATGTTTTGCCGTGGGCGCCGTTTCCCGACGGCGAGCATTACGAACGCCCGTCTTCATGATCGGAGATGCGCCTTGATGCGCTCCTGAGTCTCCTGGCAGTCGAGACCCCTGGCGGACAGTAACCACCCGATGTAGGAGGGGTCGCTCAGTTGAACTTCTCGGAGGTACCTTCCTCGATGCCGCCCGAAGGCCAGAACGAGCTGTCCACCGTCTTCACGTATCTTACCCATCGCATCAACGGGCTCGAGATCGTCCAGTCCGCGCCCCAGTTCCGATGCGTCGCTCGCACGGTCGCCGTGCACAATCCAGCGTTCGAGTTCCGGGAGTGAGCGACGAAACGCTCCGGCGTGTTCAACCGAGAGCCGCCAAAACAGGAGCATCGTGGCGGCAGCGTCTGCTGCTGCGGTGTGTGCCGCCTCGAGCCGAATCCCGTGTCGCTGGCACAGCGCACCGAGGTTGTGGGGCCTTGGCAGTCGCAAACGCCGTACCAATTCGAGCGTGTCCATGATGGCCTTTGGCTGTGGAGCCAAGCGACCCATACGAAGGAATTCCGTCTTCAGCATGGCAAAATCAAAACTGCGAACGTTGTGACCCACCAAAACGGCTCCGTCGATGAGGTCAGCCAGTTCGTCCGCAACCTCAGAGAGCCGGGGTTTGTCGCGGACGTCTTCGTCGTAGATGCCGTGGATGTTGCTGGCATCGAACGGAATCCGAACACCGGGTTTCACGAGTTGCTCAACGTTCACCGCCGTGCCGTCGGCTAGCGTCCCAATGAGGGCGTACTGGACGATGCGGTCGTTGTTGGTGGACACGCCCGTGGTTTCAAGGTCGAAGGCAAGCACCTTCTCGCCCTCGAAAAGGTCCTGTGCCATGCCCGTTAAACTCGGGGCACCCCCTTTGAACATCACTCTCAAACGGCATGACCGTTTCCTCCTGCCATGGGGCTGCGAGATTGGTTCAAATCCACACCCGCCACCGAAGCCGGTGACGACAACGCGGATACCGACGCTGAAAAGGAAGCTGCCGAACAGGAGGCGTTCGCTGCCCTTCAGGCGAGCAAAACCACGGAAGCGCTTTCGCTGTTCGATGAGGAGGAACCAGAACCCGTTGAGGAGAAAACCGTGGATGCTCCGTACGACGCGGGCGACGGTGATCTTGCTGATCTCCTCTCGGAGGTTGAGGAAAGTTTCACCCACACCGATGAAGTGGACATCGCCGACGTGGCTGAACTGGACGACCCGTATACGAACGCCGTTATTGAGGGTGACCTTCCCGAGGCGGTGGTGTTCGACGATGAAGAAAAAACAGGTTCTGTTTAATCCAGCGTCCCGAACCATTAGAAAGGGAAAGGGACGCCTTATCGGTATGATGGGCCGAAGGGCAGAGCGTTCGTTTGCTCTTTTCGTGGTCCAGGTGCTGTTTCTCAGCCTCTTCGCTGGCTGCCTTGAAGCGCTTGACACCACCGTGGATCCACGCGCCACCCTCGATGCCTACCCGACCCTCATCCAGGAAGGCGACATGGTCACGCTTGACGCCCGCGACTCCTCACCCGTGGAGGGCGTTATCACCGGCTATTCCTGGGATTTTGGCGACGGAACCACGGCTGAAACCGTCATTGGCTTCACATCGCACACCTACCTCGCATACGGGCAATACACCGTCCGAATCACCGTCACCAACGATCAGGGCGGTACGGACGACGCCATCGCCACCATCGTGGTGAACGGAGCACCTGTCATTGATCTGAGCATGCCAACCACCGTGCGCGCTGGCGATGCTGCGCTGCTTGACGCATCATCCTCGTACGACCCGGAAGGAAACCCACTGGCCTACAGTTGGGACCTCAACGCCCGAGAGGACAGTGACGGCGATGGTGACCCGACCAACGACGCCGATGCGACGACCGATACCGTGCTGCTCGATACCTCCGCATCCGGCCTTATTTACGGAATGCTGCACGTCGACGATGGCGCCGGTGCAACTGCGTTTGAGCCGTTCGAAGTCAACGTTACCGCCCGCACGTTTCAGGTGACGTGGATCACAGAAACCTACGAAGTTTCGTGGGATGAATACCTCAATCAGGGTGAATCGTGGACGGGCAACATGACCCCGAGCGAGACCGGTCGCGTGTTGTCCTTCTCGGCAATCCTTGAACTGGACCAAGACGTCGCACCGCCGCACGATAATTTCACGCTGGCGTTGAACATAGCCGAGGACAATTACAACCGTCGCGTGGCCACCGAGCCCGGTAACTACTCCACCAACGAACCCGCTCGCGCCGAACTCTCCGAGGACGGGTTGAACGAACGGAGCGAGGACGGCATGTACACGGCGGACTCCGCAGACGAACTCCTTGAGTTGCTGCTCTCTTCGCAGGACAACAGCAAAGGTACGGGCACCTGGGTGTGGACCGTCGTTGCTCGACAGTCGGACCCCGATGCACTCATTGGTGAACTTGATCCCGATCCAGGAAACGACTGGACGTTGACGGTGGAGGTTTTGGTCATGAGGCCCAAATTAACCGAAGTCGCACTCGGTCCCACGAGCGAGTGAGAACGAAAGGGGTATGAAGCGGGGCCGCTTGGCGTGGAATGGTTACCATGGTGGACACGGTAGAAATCGGACGCGTCACCCTTCGAGACACGCTGTCGCTGGACCTCTCGGTGTGGATGAACCACCCTGATGATTGGGACTTTCGACCCGTCCTAAGCTATGCAGGAACCACCCTCACCATCACGTGCGCAAATCAAGGAACAACGCTGGCGAGCGTGGACCTCGACGATGAGCAGGACGAAGCACTTCAGCGAGATCGAATGGCCGAATTGCGCGTCAAGTTCCAAGTGCACGGCATGCACGGGCGCCTCAACGACATTCACCCCATCATCGCCGATGGAAAAGCGAAGAAACTCGCCACGGCCAACTGGAAGACAACCCAGCCGGTCCAATTCGAGTGAAGTCCCAACGAATCTTTGATAACGGTTCAATCGGTTTTCGCCGATTATGTCTCATCGACAAGGAAAAGGTAGCCAAAAACAAGCACGGTTTGAGCGGCTCGCCGAAGAGGTTCGACGTTTCGTCAACGCCAACCCCGGTTGCTCAGCGCAAGCCATTGTGGCAAGTTTGAATCACGATCAAAAACTTCGAAACCACGGGCTAACGCCTCGGAAAATTGGCTTCTTCATCACTCGAAACCTTCGCCAGTCTCTGACCTGGTGGCAGGATCATCGCGCTGGACGCAGGGTCTACGGTCCAACCACCGACGACGCTGGGAAATCCTGACGTCTGTACCAACAGAAAGCGGTTCGCTCATGTAGGTTTGTTGCGTGGACAACCCATGGGGACCGACGTCGCGGCCTATTTCGATCTCGACGGAACGCTCCTCAACGCCTCAAGCGAGAAAACACTCGCCGCTCATCTTGCTCGTAACCGACCATGGCGCATCCCGTGGGGCACCATCGCGTGGACCGCAGGTTTTCTGACGAATCTTCTCCGAGGACGCGCCGTGTACGATGCAGCACGAAATCGCGGGCATTTCTCGCTCGCCTCGTGGGAGGTTCTCGAGCGCTATTCCAACCAACTTGCCGAAGAACGCCTTCGCGCCCGTGTTCCCCAACAGGCCTGGGACCGACTGGACTGGCACCGGCAACAGGGGCATCGTTTGGTTCTGGTCACCGCCACGGTTGCGCCCATGGCCGAAGCGATGGCCAAGGTGTTGTCGATGGACGAGGTGTACGGTTGTGGACCCGCGGTTCGCACCGGTCGGCTCTCGGGTTCCGAACGGGGTTGGAGCGTGCCTCGCAGAAAAGGAAAGGTGCCGGTCGTGCAGGCCGACGCGAAAGCCAACGGTCACGATCTCAGCGCCTGTTATGGCTACGGAAACACGCTCGCTGATTCATGGTTCATGGCGCTTTGCGGCCACGCCATCGCCGTCAGTCCGGAAGGTTCCCTCCGAAGGCATGCTGAATCCAACGGATGGGACATTGTTGATTGGTCGTCGTAGGTTTATCAAGAGTCAAACGCTGTGAAGTTCATGGCAGCAGACGACACCCTTGGAGCGTTCATCAACGACTTGTTTGCAGGGGCGGACGACGAGGTTCCTTTGCAGGAATTTCGAAGAGGTCTGGTCCACAAGCGCATGAAGGACATCGCGTCGGCCGCCAACCGAGCAGCAGGCTTGGTCATGGGCATCATCCGAAAGCACGAGGACAGGATGCAGTTCGACGACGAGTTTCAACTCGTCATCGCCGGTCGGCTGGCCATCTATCGCGTTGACATCAACGCCTTCATCAACAAGTTCGTCAACCCGTTCGACTACAATTCCTTTGACGTCGTTGAGGTGCATCCAAAGAGCGGTCTGGTCAACGAGCCGAAAACGGCTTGCGTCCAGGTTCAGCCGCAGAAGAACATGCCTGCATGCGATTTGCTGGCCGGCTACATCCTGGGCCTGCTCAACGACGATGTGACGTGGTTGCAGGAAAGCCTCACGCCCCTTCGTCGAACGCTGTTCCAAATTTACGGTCTTGCCCAATCGCCCCTGACCGCCAGCATGCAGAAGCACTTCGCCGAGGAAGTTGACGGTGTCTTTGATTTCAAAACGGACACGTTCACGTTCGCGGGCACCAACGGTTGGATGTGGCGCCTCCATTTTGGCCAACCCTTGACCAAGGGCTGCAAGGTTGAGTATCGAAAACCACGTCAGTGGTGGTGGAACCCGCTGTTTGACGACATCGACAAGGAATCAACCGGCCACTACGCGCTGTCCGGCTTCTTTGAAACCGTCGAGCATCTTTCCGCCTGCCCTGCGCTGCTGCGCAACGCCAACGAGTGGCAAACGGACCCCATCTTCATGAGGAAGGTAGCGACCGACTACCCTCCCCTCGCCAAAACCCTGGTCCACCGCCTTACCTCCGACAGCTACGACCCCGACGGTATTCTCTGTTACTACGACGAACCCATCAGCCACGACCAGGCCGACACCATTCGCCTGCTCGATGAACTGGTTCTTGAGCGAGCCCTCGCTTGAGGTTGCAAACCCCGCTGGATTGGAGTTGGAAGCGGCCCCACCGCGATTTGAACACGGGTTCGAGGCTCCGCAAGCCTCTGTGATATCCAAGCTACACTATAGGGCCGTTTTGCGCCACCGGACACCCCAATATAAGCGCGAGGGTGAGCCGCTCGCTGGTTGCACAAGGGTTCATGGGCGGTGTGCACGTAGGGTCGTCATGGTGTTGAAGGCCGAACGGAGCGTGGAGTTTTCCATGGTTGATCTTGCCAACATCGCGTACTACCCGAGGATCTTTGACCTTGCTCATCGATTCTTTGAGTCCGTGTGGGACGATGTGTGCGGGCAATCGTACCCGCATCTGATCAACGAGCGGAGGGTTGGGTTCCCCGTGGTGAGCGTTGAGGCCTCCTTCCTGGCTCCCCTTCGGTACGGCGATGTCATAACGGCACACATCACGTTCAGCAACATCGGGACTTCATCGCTCGGATGGCGCTATCGTTTTGTCAATCAGGCAGGTGAAGAGGTTTGGACGTCAAGTCAAACCACGGTCTGCGTCAACATGGACACGATGGAACCGATGCCCATTCCCGACGACCTTCGGCGAGGACTGGAGCCTCACATGGAGGCAGAACCATGACCGCCGTGCCCTCGATGGAAGTTCGCCCCGATGAAAAGGGACCAAAGAACCTCGCTGTGATTCTTTTTCTCAGTTCAATCATCGTCGCCGGCATGGGCTGGCAAGACTGGCAGATGCACAACGACGGACTGACCGACGAGCAAATTGAGACCTTTTTGGCGACGCCAAACAGTCAGGGCGGTGAACCGACCACGGTTGACCAGTACCGAGATTTTGAGACCGATGTGCGGGCAGAGAACGGCTATCTCCTTCGGGGCGTTTCACTGATGCTTGCATCGCTCTGTCTTTTCGTTGGCGCCCCGATGCTCTACCGGTTGCAACGCAACGGTGCACGGTTGTGTTCCATCGGCGCACTGATCGGTTTGGTCGGCGGCGTGTATTGCAGCATGATCATCAACGATGCAGCTCAAAACAACCTCGGTGAAGCGATGAAACTCACGTACCAAATCTGGGTCTACCTCTGTGGAACCGTTATGGGGCTCTGTTTGGCCGTCGCAGCCCTGCCGCTTCTCAACGCCCGTGCTCGCTTGGCTCTCCATCCACGCGTGGACTTGGTTCAGGAAGACGAGTGATCCTCGGAAGGCTGGGGCCATTTCTTGGACAGCGCTTTGCGCAAATCGTCGTCCATCACGGCGTTCCACCAATCGCTTCCCTGCCAGATGGCGTATTTCCCGCGGATGCCCCGCAGGTCTGCACCTTTGAACTGACAATTTCTGAAATTGGAAAGGTTGAGCCTTGCTTTTCTCAGGTCCGCTCCCCTGAAATCGGACCCGTCAAATGCGGATTTCATGAGGTCCGCTTCCACCATGGACGCTCGCTGAAAGTTGCACTGCGTGAAATCGCCCTCGGTCAAATCGGCTCGGTCAAAGATGGTGCGGCGGAAGTTTGAGCCAGCGTGCCGGCCTTTGCGAAGGATCGTTTCCGTGTGGTTTTGAAACGAATAATCCACCACAACGGCTTGTTCAGCCGTTGTTTCGTCGTCCCGTGGGTCGCCTTGTCCACCGCCCGACATGACCATGCATTCACCTCAAGCGTTGGAGCGCTTGTCGAGGTGTGCTTGGCCTTCGGGTGTAAGGATTGCGAATCGGTTCTTGTCGTCCTTTCCGGAGGGGACCCTGAGGAAGCTTCGCTCCTTCAGTCGATTCAGGTACAGAGAGAGGTTCCCGGGCGGGTCGATGCCAGCGTCGGCAAAGAGCTCGTTGACCACGCGCGGGGGGCTGTCGCTGATGCCCTCAACGTTGCGTAGGTAGTGAATGGCGCCGAGCACCTGGTCGGGCTTGCGCGTCAACGCACAGTTCTCGAGCAGCGCTCGGAACGCCGACCCTCGTTCGGGCAAGCCAGCTTCTCGCGCTGCCGTGACAGCTGCCTCCATGGCGCTCTCTCGCGCTTCGCGAATTCTCTCGAGCAACATCGTCCAGGTGTGCTCGGCTTTTGCATGGGTGATCTGTTCGTCGATTTGGATGGCTGCTCCTTCCAGATCAATCTCAACGTCGCCCGCTTGAATCGTGAGTCTCAATATCCACGCCCTCAGGTCTGAACGAACTCTCGTCATTCATAACACTATGTTGAGAAAAAAAATACATTTTTGCGCGGAAAACCGCGTTCTTCAAGGCGAAACCGACATAACAGGGCGGGCGGCAGAGACCCAACGGGGCTCGCATGATTCATCGTCGTTTTCTCGGTTTCCTTGTCGTCTTCCTTCTGGTTGCGCCCGCGTGGTCAATGATGCACGCTCAGGCTCAAGGAGGAAGCATCAACGTCTTCTCGAACGGGGCTGCTGAGTTCGAGATGGTGGTGTCCGGCGGCCACAACAACACGGTCGGATTTGAACTCCAGCGAAACACCACCATCAATTCCGCCTCGTTTTTCATCAAGCCGTCCAATGCAGGTGACTCCCCCGGCGTGCTTGAGGTGGACGCCAATCAAGACGGCGCCCCCGAATGGTCGTTCAACGCCACGGGCTACGGAAACTTCGGCCAGCAGACCGTCTTTTCATCGGGTAACGCTACGGAAGCACTCGGCATCAATCCCAACCAAGGTACGGTTGTCACGCCCGACTCGCCTCCGTTCTTCTTACCGACCGGTGCAACGATCTCCAGCAGCGGGCTGGACGTTGACTTCTCGCCAACTCTGACCGGAGGCTTCTTCCAGACGGGCTACATTCACGCCGTCGACAAAGGCGACCTCAACCACGACAACAACACGGACTTTGCCATGCTCTCGCGAACGGCCACCATCAACGGAAGCACCGCATCGGCCCCTTCAACCGTCGCAGCGGCGTTCAAGGTCGCCTCGTACGACACCGCTTCGGGTCTCACCATGACGGGCTGGCAAACCACGTGCACCAACGCTACACGGATCATGGTCGCAGATCTCAACGGCGACAACCACGACGATGTGGTCGGTTATGCTCCTGCGGACGACAAGCTGTGCATTCACTTCACGAACACGACAAGCGGTGGTTTTGAGCCCCAGGTGAACGTGACCCACCACTCGAGCATCGTTGACTTGGATTTTGACGACTTCACCGGAAACGGCATTGACGAAATGGTCTCCATTCGCACCGGTGGGCAGATTCACGTGGACGTGTTCAGCAACCGCTCGAATTCGTTCTCAAATCGTGGGTCCGCCACCATCTACGTCGAAGGCAGCGTCAACACGGTCACGCTCACCCACATGTACCTCGCACGCTTTGACGGTACGCTCAACAACCCTTCCCTGTTTGCCGCACAGTCCTCCGGCGATGCTCACCAAATCTGGTGGACTTCGAACAACGACGTCGGGGTCTCTCCCGCCACGGTCTCTGGGGTTACGCAAGGCGCGGTCATCGGGGATTTTGACGGGGACCAGGACCTTGACCTCGTAGCGCCGGCCGCAACCGGCCACACGTCCATCGAGCGGGATGGGATTTGGTGGAGCACCGATACGCACAATCAGTTGCTCGCGCTCACCAACGCTTCCATCCTTGATTACGACCTTGATTCTGCAGCACATCTTTTGGTTCCCGACCCTGGAACACCCGATGGAAATCCGACCACGCCAACCGGGAACGTCACGTCCTACGCGTTTTGGAGTTGGGGCCAGACACAGAATCGGGTGGCGGGCACCGCCACCGAGGTGTTCAACCCGTGGACTTCGCCTCGAGCGGTTCACCACGGCGACATGGACGGCGACGGGTCCATCGAGCAACTCATGCTCGTCGGCGAAGGGTCCCAACACGGCGTGTTCATCTCCGCCTACCACAAGGTCGGTTACGACATCGACCGAGACGGTACCGTGGACGTTGAGGCCAGTGGATACGCTGGAAACGGCAGTAACGGGCTGGGAGCACTCGCAATCGAAGATCTAACGGGTGAGTTGACGTCCACGCTCAACCTCGTCACCCCTGGTCTCTCCTACGTCGTGGACAGTTACGGGATCCAAATGACTTCGGTGAACCTCTCGATGCACTCCATCACCGAGGGGACGTTTCACTTCAGCAACCTTGACCTCCGCTACACCGCTAATTTCCTGGTGAACGCCAACCCGAGCATCAGTGCAAACCTGAGCAACGTGCTGAACCAACAAATGACGGCGGGAACGGGAACCTTCGTCGTACCGTTCAACTTTACCTCGACGCTCAACGGCAGTTTCACCCTGTACAGCCCCAGCGTTGGTTACGTCCAGGGTGCGCCCAACATCGCCCTCCCGCCCGACCCGGTGTTGCAACTGGTTGACAACGAGCCGGACCGAGTGGTGTTCGAATGGCAACCCATCACGGCGTTCGGCGACGATTTGCTCGAATTCGTTGTTTATCGGGAGGCACCCGGTCAGTCCGTGGATTTCCAAAACCCGTACGACACGAGTTTCGCCAATCAAATCATCGACATGGCGGTGCAACCCGGTCAGACGTGGTCCTATTGGGTGCAAAGCGTCCACGATTTCGGCGTCACCAGCAACCTGTCCGCGCCCTTGACGGTGACGGTCCCCTACCCGGCGCCCAAATCCTTCGTTCCCAACCTGACCGCAGCCGATGTTCCTGACGACGACGGCGGTGCGCTGAGCGTGTCGTGGAGTGCAGGTGACCCGTCCATCGCAGAACACCAGATCTTCGTCTTCTCGACCGACTTCAACGATGTTTCGCAACGGACCACCGCTCTGAAAACCAACGCCACCGTCAGATCCATCCACGTGGTTGAGGACAGCCACGGTGCACCGCTGATTGACGGCACGGGGTACTACATTGCGGTCGTTGGAATCGACGCCTACGGCAACGCCTCGACCAACGTCACCGCCTTCGGACCCGTTTTCCCGCGCAACGACTCGGAATTGCCCACCACCATCGACGTTCAGTACACCGACTTCACCGGCAATCAACACGACGCGCTTCTCCTCGCTCGAACCAAGGGATTGAACGCTGTCGCTCATCTCCACCAGGACGGCGCACCTATTTCGAACGCCACGCTCGCCTTTTTCGTTCACGACGATGACGACAACTACACGGTTGAAGCCACAACCAACGAGACGGGTCATGCGACCGTCGATTTGGACCTCCTTTCCGATTTGGGACCGATTGAAGCCTTGGGTGAAATGTTCCTCACCTTCCAGTTTGACGGTCAAAACGACGATCCGTTGACGCAGCCCGTAAGCGCCAGCACCGCCACTCAGGCTGCGTTTGGCACGGTTCTTGTCGACCTTGCTCGTGTTGGGCCGCTTCCGTTGGACGAACAAGGCATGTTCGACGTCACGCTGGACGTCGCCGCCGAGGACGTGCTTCAGACCGACTCGCTGGTCAACATGGCGGTTCACTGGGCGGCTCTCGACGCCAACGGGGCCGAAGTCAGTAACGGAACGGCACAAGCAGGTGGCAATCGGTTGTCCATTTCGGGTGAAGGCGCCTACGACGGGACACTCAGGCTTTTGCTCAGCGACGACCCACCGACCTACTACATCCCCGGCTTCAGCACGAATTACACCTTTGAATCCGAGCCCGTCGAGCAAGTCAACGAGACAAACACGACCGACGAGGTGGACGAACCGGACGAGCCGACCCTCCCCGACGCAACCCTCCCCGCCACCGTTGATTGTGACACGGCCACCTACGAATGGGACAGCAACGCCACGGACGTTGTCATCACCTGCACGGTCACCAACCCAAATCCTTTCGACGCAACGGTTGGGTTCTCTTGGAAGGTCATTCCGGGCACGCCGCCACCCGTTGAGTTGGTCTGGAACGAAGCCGCTGGTCCTTCGGTGACGGTGGATGCCAACGGCAACGTTGACCTCACCTTCAGTTTGGTTCGAAACGCCCCGACCGACGGCATGTTCCCCGGTCTGCAAGGAGAGGGCTATGTCGTCGTCCTCACGTGCCTTGATTCCGGCGACGGCGCCTGCGATGCCATGACCGAACCTCAGGCGACCACCGAGGGTGAAATCGTCTGGACGCTCGGCGAAATCCCCGTTGAGGTCGTTGAACCTGCGCCCGCCGCTGACGATGCGTCCAGCGCCATGACACCGGTCCTCGTCGGCATCGGTCTCGTCATCGCCATCGTGGCCGGCCTTCTGGGTGTTCTCTATCTCCGGAACCGCGATGACGATGACCTGGAGTTTGACGATGAGGATGAAGAGGATTACTACGAACAGGCCATGGCGGCTCCAGAAAACACAGGGCGCCCCAAGTCGGTGGACCTCGGCGCCTCAAAATCCCTTGAAGAACTGAAAGAATCGGGCAAATCCCTTCACAGCGATGCTCCCGAAGGCTTGGCCAGCTCACCGTCGCTCGGCAGCAGCGCTGACGCCTTTGAATTCGGCGCCACCGGTGAAGCAGAGGCCGTTGAGGCTGAGGAAGAAACGTGGGACGAGGATGCCTCCGAGGACGACGGCATCACCGTTGACGAAAACGGCACGGAATGGTGGGAAGACGAGGACGGCACCTGGTGGTACCGTGAAGAAGGCTGGGAAGACTGGGCCGTTTGGGAAGAATGATACACCCGAGAGCCTTTTTACATCGGTTTGATTGGAGCAACATCAGAGTGAGGTCCATGGGTGCGGACATGCAATCCTATTCTTTGGTGCTGCACCAAGACGCAGACCCTCGAACAGGGGGCGTCGCAGTTTGCGGATTTACGACCGCGGGCATGGTGGGCGTCATCGCCGCGTCCCATCTCATCAAAACCCTCGGTCTACGGCAGCTTGGAACGGTCATGCACAAGGATTTCCCAGCGGTTGCGCTGATTCACGACGAGGTCCCCAAACACCCCGTTCGCGTGTATCAGGGCGACGGTCTTGGTGTCTTCACATCGGAGATTCAGTTCGGCAACGAAACGGACATCCCGTTCGCTTCCACCGTGCTTGAGTGGTTTACAAAAGGCGGTTTTGATCGCCTCATCATCATCGACGGACTGACTCGGCCCGAAAAGGAATTGAGTAACGGGGAGCTGTTCGGTGTCGGCTCCACACCAGCAGCACGCGAACGTCTGAAGCGGCTTGACATTGAGCCCATACAGCAGGGCATCGTTTCGGGCATTACGGGCTTTTTGCTGGGGGAGGGCGACCGTCTCGGCATCGACATCACGGCGTTGTTGTCCGAGGCCAGCCCAATGTACCCCGATGCTCGAGCTGCTGCCCTGGCCGTTGAAGCCGTGAGCGACCTGACCGGGCTTGAGATCCCCCTCACGGAACTGCTTGAGAACGCCCGTTCCATTGAGGACAGCGTTCGGGAAATCATCGAAAACGCCTCTCAGATGTTGCCTGCCCCGGGCGATGAGAACGTGACCGACATCGACCCGTCCTTTGGGTGATCATCGGTCTCAGACCGGCCGTGATTGAGGTGGGCGCATGGGGAAGAAAATTGGCCGCAAATGGCGCCTTTCCGACACCCAGCCTCAACACGGAAAGATCGTTCTCATCACGGGAGCAAACACGGGCATCGGGTTCGAGATGGCGATGGAATTCGCCGGTAAGGGCGCCGAGGTTGTTCTTGCGTGCCGCAACCAAACCAAGGCCACGAACGCACTGGAACGAATCCGTGCCCGGCACCCCGAAGCCATCGTCCGCACCCTCGACCTCGATCTCGCCAATCTGAACGCGTTGAAGCAAGCGGCGGATGAGTTCACCGCCAGCTCGCCGCACCTTGACGTCCTCATCAACAACGCCGGCGTCATGATTCCACCGAAAAGCACCACCGCAGATGGGTTTGAACTCCAGGTCGGCACCAACCATTTGGGCCATTTTGCCTTCACCGCCCATCTTCTTCCCCACTTGGAAAAAGCGAGCGAGCCCCGAATTGTGACGGTCTCGAGCATCGCCCACACCATGGGGCGCCTCAAGTTTGACAACATGCACGGAGAAGGACGACGGTACGACAAATGGGGGCAATACGGTCGAAGCAAATTGGCGAACCTGATGTTCGCTTTGGAGTTGGACCGCCGATTGAAGTCGGCCGGGTCTCGCATCGTTTCTCTGTGCGGCCACCCTGGTTATGCGAACACATCGCTGCAACGCCACTCATTGATGTGGCGTCTGTTCAACAACGTGGCCCTTTCTGCCTCCCGTGGTGCAGCCCCCATCCTCTACGCCGCAACGGAACCCGGGGCGTTGAATCACCCGTACTGGGGCCCCGTGGGCCCGCTTGAGGCATGGGGTTGGACGGGGAAAGCAAGGATGAGCAGAGCGGCAACGAACGAAGAAGACGCTCGACGTCTGTGGGCGTGGTCCGAGGAGCAGGTTGGTTTCACCTTTGACGTGCCGTCGTTGTTGGCTCTGGACTAACATCGATTGCGAACGCACTGAATCACGGCATCATGGGGTGCATCGGTCACCAAAAAGGGGTCAACATCAGGGACTCGAGCAGCGCTGTAACCTGCTTTTTCGATCGCTTCAAACAGCGCCTCCATCTTTGGTGCCCGGCCGGTGCCCGCCATGTTGGGGAGGTCGTCCATGTGGTAGAGCGTGTGCTCTCGCCCCATCAAGTCCGCCGCATCGGCGATGTATCGGACGCTTCGTCGCAGCTCCCTCTTGGCGTATTCGGTGTCCTCGTCGCTCCACACCAATCCCAACGCACGATGTTGAGCCAACAGTTCATCGGTGGGAAAACACAGGGCGACCGCTCGCTCTTCGGTGAGTCGTCCCGCAATCGTTTGGTCCCACAGTGGTCCGGTCCACATGGGGCCACTGGCCTGCTCCACCTGGCTCGGTTCGGGATGACGGACGAACCGATAGGTGCCGTTCGGCTCTCGAACGCGCCAACCCATGGAAGACAACACGTTGGACGCCTCGTCTCGGCTCCGACGCACCTTGACGCTGACCCGAACATGATGACCGTCAAAAAGCGCGAGCACCGGCTCAACGCAACGGTCGTGTCGGGCGGCGGTTGTTGCGATCAATCCCAACAGAACTCGGACGGCGTCGTCGTGAGCGTAACTGTCGACGATTCCTTTTGCGCCGTAGCGGCGCTGCTGCGAGGACAAACTCGACCCGGTCAGTGCAGCGGTGTCGGTGGCCGTAACCTCAAGAAATGCGACCCTTGAAAGCCCTTGAACAGCCGCGTCGAGAAAGTTCACGGGGGAACCGAACGGATCGAGATCAACCCACTGATAGGCCGCTTCCATCAACGCCATTCTTGCATCGTTCTGCATGACAAAAATACCCTCGTGCATCGTTCCAGAAGGCGGACGTTCGTAGCGATCGTCCTCCAGCGCATGGTCAACCCCAACCGTCGGCGGGTAGCGGGTGTGCGTGGACTTCAACCATTCCAGAGCGGACGCATCGAGGTCGTTGGCGGAGACCCGGAGTCGAGGCTGATGCTCCGCAGGAATCTCGTTTCGCCATCGACGCACGCGGACGCCGGTGGCGCACAACGCATCGAGTGCACGTACATCTCGGCCTGGTTTGACCAACCAGTTGTGCTCCAAGGCGTCGGCCAGCAGCAGAACCGACCGCGTCCGAGCCGGCGCCATGGCGGGGTTCAGAAAACCCGGTCCCGTCCGTTTCGCTGGCCCCCGCGGCATGTGGGTGGGGCGTTCCTGATCGCTCCTCAGGTGGACGAGGGTTCTGCCTTCCATCCACAGATGGCCGTCCATCCCCTTGGATGCGATGTCCTCGGCCATGTTCATACGACGAAGCGCTCCCTCATGACCGCACCGATGGGCCTCGAATCAATAGTGCGAGAACTCCACGCCTTTCATGGCGTGCACCACGCGATGCCCGTCGTCCCTGACATGACCCACCACCGCCGCTTCCGGCATCCGGGCCTTGAGCCAGCGCAAGACGGCGTCGGACCGGGCTGCATCGACGGCGATGACCATGCCCATGCCCATGTTGAACGTCCTGTACATCTCCCTGGTCTCAACCCCTCCAGCGGACTGCAACCATTTGAATTCTGGAAGCACGGGAAGCGGCGTGTGAATGTCCCAACCCAGCGAGGGGTGAAGCCGCAACAAATTGGACAGCCCACCACCGGTGATGTGACAGATGCCGTGGACGTCCTCAATGCCGAAGTCCTCGCCGCCGCGTGCTGCGTTGAGGAGGTCGACCACCGGGTCGCAGTAGATTCGTGTCGGCGTGAGAAACACCTCACCGAGGGTGGCTTTGCCTTCGGTCCATCGCATGAGGTCCCGCCCGGGGTGTTCGGCCTCAAACGGAGCCTCGTCGGTGTAGGCGAGTCCGACGTGGTTGACGATTTTTCGAACCAGTGAATACCCGTTGGAGTGAACGCCGGCGGAGGGCAGTCCGATGAGCACGTCACCTGCGGTGAGGCGCTCCCCCGTGATCGCTTGTCCCTTGGGCAACCACCCCAGCGCCGTCCCTGAGAGGTCGAGCTCGGTTACGATGCCGGGCAGCGAAGCGGTTTCACCTCCTGCAAGCGTGACACGGGCCAGCCGACACGCCTCAGCGAGGGAGGCTCCAAGGGCGGCGTGAATGGCCGGGTCAGGCTTGGGCACCGCCACGTAGTCAACGAATGCGATCGGTTCGGCACCCACGCACAGCAAGTCGTTGACGTTCATCGCCATGCAATCGATGCCAACCCCGCCCCACTGCTCAAGCAACGTGGCGATTTGCAACTTACTCCCCACCCCGTCGGTGGCCATGGCCAGCAGGTTCTCGCCAAACTCGATCAGTCCTCCAAATCCGCCGGGCAGGTCCACGGGCGCACCCGGCGTGCCGGGTTGCCGCACGCTCGTTGACAAGGCGCCGATGAGCGATGCGACGGCCGACCCTTCGAGGTCGATGTCGACCCCCGCGCTGGCGTAGTCCATCGGCTCACTCATGCGCCGTCCACCGGTTGGCGTTTCATGAAGGAATCGCTCTGACCTTACCCTTTGCTGACGAGAGCAGCAAGCGGAACCAGTTCGCTCAAACTCTCGTGAAGTCGGTGCCCGTCCTCCACGACGTGAAGGATGACGTGAGGATAAGCGGCCTGTGCCCGCTGGCTGTTGGCCAGTGGGACGACGTCGTCGTTTGATCCGTGAAGAATGGCGGGTGGGTGGGCCAGAGCAGGCCCCCCCAGCGGGGGCGCCTTTTTGACCAACAACCACGGGAGAACCACCCGCCCCTCCCACCCCGGGGGATGGAAGGCGTGGTGGCCCGTCTCCTCCCATGCTTGCATGGCTTCATCGCCGAGGGTGGCGGCCATGAGCTCATGATAACCGAACGCAGGAGCGAGCAGCACAAGTCGAAGGTCCAACTCGGGTCGTAAAGCGGCTGCGTTGGCGGTGGCAAGCCCTCCGAACGACGATCCGATGAGCAAGTCAAACGGTCCGTGTTCGTCGATGACGTCCAGCACCGCTTGTGTTTGACTCGCTTGGTCCCAGCCGTGCTTCCGCATCTCAACGGTGGTGACCTCCCATCCTTGAGAGCGCATCCACGCCGCCTTGCTGCTGTCGGTGCTGGACCACAAGCCGTGGGCAAACGTGACCTTCATGACGCGAAGGAACGGTTTCAGATTCATGGTTTCTTCGCTCTCGGTCCATCTCCAGACGACCGCAGGGGTCGAGCAAAACAGCGACCTGAGCGCCACCGATTTTGCAGTGGAAACAGGGGGGTGCATCTCGGCTCGAAGAACGATTATATGCGGTTGGCGATGATGGCTGACGCCCGGGAGGTGAACACCATGTCAACGATTCAGGTATCTGACCTCCCCGCTCGTTGGACGTCGCTCCTCCAAGACAAATACTCAGAGGCCATCCACAACCTTGCCAAAATGTGGCCGGATGAGGGGTCGCTTGAGGTCTCCTTCCGTGAGGTTGAAGGCTACGACCACGAGTTCGCTCAAGACATCTTAAGCAATCCAGAGCATCATTTCCGGGCTGCAAACCAAGCCCTCCGGCAATTTTTGCTCGATGCAGGCGAGGGAAACCTGATGCCGTTTCTTCGAATCGTCCATCTTCCAAGCGATCAGGTGCGAACGGTTTCGCAACTCCGGGCCGATGACATCGGCCGGATGATCGCCATCGACGCCGTGACCACAAAAATCACCGGCGTACGCCCTCGCCTCTATTCAGCCGTGTTCGAATGTTTGGCATGCGGACACACCATGGACGTCAATCAGCCCAACGAGCAGGAACTCATTGAACCCCTTGAATGCGTCCAGATCGACGGGGGTTGCGGACGAAACAAGCGTCAAACCCGTTTCGTACTGCAACAGCACGCCTCTCACCTCATCAACTCGCAATTCATCGAACTGCAGGAACTGCCCGAGCAAATGAAAGGCGGCATCCAACCTGAGCGCATCCTCTGCATCGGTGAACAAGATCTCGCAGGTCGCCTGAACCCCGGGGACCGCGTGAAAGCAAACGGGGTGCTCTTCATTCGTTCCCAGCGCAAAGGAGGCAAAGACACGCCGGTGTTTGACATCTTTTTGCGCATTCACTCCCTCGAGCGCCAGAACATTCCGCTTGAGGAAATCGTCATTTCCGAAGAAGAGGAGAACGAGATCAAGGAGATTGCACGGGACAGCGGGGTCTACGACCTGTTGACTCGGAGCATTGCGCCGTCCATCTTCGGCATGAATCACGTCAAGGAATCCCTGATGCTGCAGTTGTTTGGAGGCGAAGCTCAGGTCAACGAGGACGGCACCCGCAATCGGGGCGACATTCACATCTTGTTGATGGGCGACCCCGGTGTTGCCAAATCTCAACTGCTTCACTACATGTCAACCATTTCACCGCGAGGTCGGTTTGCCTCGGGTCAGTCCGCCTCAGCAGCAGGGCTGACGGCAGCTGCGGTTCAAGACGCTGCGGCCGATGGCCGATGGACGCTGGAGGCGGGTGCGTTGGTGCTGGCCGATTTGGGTTTGGCGGCCATCGATGAATTTGACAAAATGAACACTGCAGACCGCTCCAGCATGCACGAGGCCATGGAACAGCAGAGCATTTCCATTTCCAAGGCAGGCATCAACGCAAGCCTGCGAACACGGTGCGCTGTGTTGGCAGCAGCCAACCCGACAAGCGGCCGATTTCAACCCGTCAGCGACGTGCCGTTCACCGCTCAAATCAACCTCGCTCCGCCGTTGATTTCCCGTTTTGACATCATTTGGTTGCTGACCGATACGCCCGACGGAACGCGAGACGAACAGATCGCCTCCCACATCATTGACAACCGACTCAAGGGCAGCAGCGAACTGCTGGTGAAGGACGGCACCATTCCCGACCCGTCTCGCTCAACGGCCCAGCGAGCCACCTCCAAAAGGGCGGACGGGACGTACGAGGTTCTCCCGAGGGAGTTGTTGAGAAAATACGTTGCGTATTCCAAGCGGAGTTATCATCCCAAACTGGACGACGAGGCGCGTGCAATGATCGTTGACTATTACGTTCAGACCCGCAAGACGGGCGGGGAATCCGATGACAGCGTGGCCATCACGGCTCGGTCTCTGGAGGCGCTGTCGCGCTTGGCCGAGGCCAGTGCCAGAATCCGACTTTCACCGTTGGCCACGGCTGCGGACGCCGAACGAGCCATTCGCCTGACGAAGACCTGGCGCCACGAACTCATGGGCGAACATTTCGACCTGACCACCATTGAATCGGGCAAGAAAGGCAAGGTCCGCAACCAGGAAAAGCAACTCATAGACATCGTTTCTGTTTTGCAAAACGACTCGGGCACGGCTGCAAATCTGCTCGATGTTTTGACCGAAGCAGAACGACGAGACATTCCGCGCAGCAAAGCGGAAGACATCATCGACAAGTTGTGCAGGGACGGACGGATGATGCGCCCGTCGGGCTACGACACGCTTCAAATCGTCTGAGGGCGGTTCAAGGGTTGTGCTCATGAAGGGTGAGCGCTTGGCAAGACCATGGCCGGTGAACCGAAAGGCGACGTGCACCGTCCGTCGACCCTGGACCCAGAACAGCTTGGGTTCATGTGCGGCATTGAGGTTCACCAGCAACTCGCAACCGGCAAACTTCACTCCCGTCAAAGCGGTGAACTCTACGACGTTACGATCGATACGCTGCCCGAGGACTGGCCGAGGTTCGAGCGACGTCTTCGGGCCAGTCGAGGCGAAGGAGGTGCGGTTGACGTCGCCGCACGCTTTGAATCAAAACGAAACCGAACCTTTGTCTACGCCCAATCGCCCAACGCCGGACTGATCGAGCTGGACGAACAGCCACCCGTCGGACTGGACCAACAAGCGCTTGACATCGCACTGACCGTGGCAGCGCTGCTCGAGTCCCAACCCGTCTCGCTGATTCAAACGATGCGAAAAACGGTGGTTGACGGCTCCAACACCAGTGGATTTCAGCGTACCTCGCTCATCGCAACCGACGGTGTACTGTCCACCGAAGAAGGACCGGTCGGTGTTGATGTTGTGTGTTTGGAGGAGGACAGCGCTCGTAAGCTGGACACGGTGGATTTGCCCCACGGACAGCAAGTCATGTACAACCTGGACCGACTCGGACTGCCTCTCATCGAAATCGCCACTTCGCCCGACGTGCGCTCCCCCGACCACGCCAAGACCACGGCCATGGCGCTCGGACGCGTTCTCCGCCGAACTCGACGAGTTCGCCGAGGTCTTGGAAGCATACGACAGGACCTCAACGTGTCCATCGGTGCAGGCGACCGAGTTGAGATCAAAGGCTGTCAAGACCTCGGTTGGATTCCTCGAATCATCCGTCTGGAAATGGCTCGACAGCTCCATTTTTATCGCCTTGCCAACGAATTGCGGGCTTCCCTTCACCTACCGTCGCTTCCGCCGCATCGGGACAACGACGACGAAGCCGTTGAAATCAAGGTGGCCGCGGTTGTTGCCGAGCATCTCCCCCTTTCACTGCACGACGCATCGGCCGTGTTCTCCGACACAGAATCGGGCATGGTTGCCGACGCTTTGTCGAACGGAGCCGTTGTTTTGGCCCTCCCGCTCAAGGGCCTGCTTGGACGCCTTGGAACAAAGACACTGGACGAGGACGGTGCTCAACTTCCCCGGTTGGGCAGGGAACTTGCAGGTGCCGCCAAGCTGGCCGGCGTCAAGGGCATCTTCCACGCCGACGAACTTCCAGCCTACGGCATCACGGCCGATGAGGTTCAATCGGTCCGTGAGTTGCTCGCCCTCGAGGACAGCGACGGTTTTGTGTTGTGCTGCGCACCGGAATGGCAAGCCCAACTTGCTCTGGAAGCCGTGCTGACCCGGGCTCGAAAGGCCTGGCATCGCACGCCGCAGGAGGTTCGCAACGTGGTCGTGAAGAAGGGCGCACCCGAAGACGGCACGACGTCCCCCATGCGACCGCTGCCGGGGCGGTCGCGAATGTACCCCGAAACCGATGTACCGCCTCAAATGCTCTCCGCTGAGCGCTGGACCTCCATCAGCGAGGACCTTCCGATGTCGGACGAACAACGATCAGTGCGCTTGGGCGACCACGACATATCCAAGGACCAATCGGAGCAGTTGCGTGCCCGAGAGCTCGACGACGTGTTTTGCGAGCACGTGGGCCAACTTCCCGCCAAAGCGTGGGCGGCACTCCTGCTGAACAACGCCGCCGCCAATCCCCAAACGCTGGCCAACATTCTCTCACTGCGCGAAGACGGTTCGCTGGCGCGCGACCACGTCGACGCCGTTGTGCAGGCCCACGCAGGGCGATCGGTGTCGAGAGAGGAGTTGAGCGAATACTGCGCCAATCACAACCTTGCTCCCGCAGACATCGGGGGTTTGGAAGAGGTCATCAACAGCATCGTCGCCGAACGACTGTCGTTTTTTCAAGAGCGAGGCATGGGCGCCCTGGGCCCGCTGATGGGCGTGGTGATGCAGGCCGCAGGCGGTGCCGACGGGAAGGAAGTCAGCGCCCTTCTCCGGGCCGCCATTCAATCCGTCCTGGAGTGAAGGGGTCATGAAGCGAAGGGCCATCGTTGCGCTGTGCGTCGTGTTGATGACCGTGCACGTGCCCTCCGGTGGTGCGGAACCGTTGGAGCTCGTCTGGGAGCACGATCTTGGTCCGGGACTCATCACCACCTCCCCTCTGGTTGACGGTGACCACCTGTACGTCCGTACTTCGAAATCGTGGTCTGGGGAGGATCGTCCACAGGTCCATGCGTTCACGTTGGACGGGCAGCCTGTCTGGAATCGAACGAGCACCACCACCCAGCACGACATGAGCCCGCTGCGGCTCACCTCCGCCGGGAGTGGGCCGTGCGGCTCGTGGCCGTCGCTTCTTCTCGTGGGGTGGGCCAACGGTGAATTTACGGCGCTGCATCCCGAAAACGGGACCGTTTTCTGGTCGGTCTCTTCGGAGGTTCGGGGGTGGGGCATCACGGGAGCAGCGCTGGTGGACGGCGATCACGTGGTTGTGCCGACAAGAACGGGATTGATGCGGCTCTGTCTGGCCGACGGCTCCGTGGATTTTGTCGTCGAACTCAGTCTCGGCTGGCGCAACGGCGTCACCAAGCACAGCGGCGGGTTTTTGGGTGGGGGGGGAAACGGCCCGCCTTTGGAAGGTTTTCAAAACGGCAGCGGTGAGCGCAGCGGCCACCTCCCCCGGG
>OCVP010000192.1_pt1 | contig 28682 bp, 22 predicted proteins | sample 1539171 | NCBI WGS metagenome assembly OCVP01 (sample SAMEA51879418, study PRJEB22527) | metagenome
TCAAAGCCAATAAAGCGGGAAGCAGGATCAGGGTAAAACTGACACATATCAACGCCCCCGCAGCTCCAAAAATGCCCAGGTCGGAAACCGGTGCGACTTTTACCGGGGAAAAGGAAAGTAATCCTCCCGCGGTGGTGAGACTGGTGATGAGAATGGCCAAACCGGAATGCCCCAAAGCATAGCCTATCGCCTCCCGCTTATTTCCCTGATCCCTGAGATGATGGTAAAATATGACGAGAAGGTGTACCGAATACCCTACTCCAACCGCCAGGAGGAAGGAGGGCAGGATTTGGGAAATGATGGTCAACTTGGTACCGGTCATGGAAAACAAACCGATGGTGCTGAACAAAGAGAGAACAACCGTCAACAGGGGTAAGATCACCCCGGAGATCCTCCGAAACAACAGGGACAGTAATAATGCAATCATCAGGATGGAGGAAATGACAAATTTAGGCATTTCTTCGAACATCTTCTGTTTCAGATCACTGACCATCACCGGGGACCCCCCGAGATCTATCGGGAAATCCAAGGTCCTGTGATTTGCGGCTACCTGTTTGATGGCGCCCACGAATTCGGTGTTCTGCTCATCGCTCAAACGCTGCAGGGGTTCTTCAGGCGCTTCTGAAGCCGATGTTCCGGACGGTTGTTCTTCCTCCTCAAAACCCCCTTCAAGCATTGCATCCAGTGCTTCTTCCTGGATGCTTTCCGCAAAGGCATTGGAACGGATCATCACCGCAGTGTAGAGCCCGTCTTCTGAGACCAGAAAGTTCCGGTAAATTTTATTGTCCAGCACCCGTTTCCGGAGTTGAGCGATTTCTTCCTCCGTTTCAGGCCAATCTTCCATCAACTCTTCGATGATCAGTTCGCCCTCCTCTCCTCGCATGGAAGTGACATTGACCAGACTTCGGACTTCGTCCAGGTGCGGAACGGTCTCCTCAAGTTCCTGATGGAATGCCTTCAGTTTTTCCAAAAAAGTGATTTCGAAAACATCTTTGGGATGGATCAATGCCAGCACGATTTCATCGCGGCCGAATTGTTCCCGAAAAGCGTCATACTCCAACAGGGTGGGATCATCTTTTTCAAAAAAAGATTCGGTTGAAGTATCAAACTGGATTGAGGGGAGTTGGGAAGCCAGGAATACGACGATCAAGAGCATCATCAGGATCACACGCTTCGGATGGTCATGAATCCAGTAACCTGAATTCTCAAAGGCAGCCTCCGTTCTTCTGATCGCTTCTTTGATCATTGAAAACCTATTTTTGAAATGAATGAATGGTGTTGATCAACAGATCCCGCGCCGGTTCGATGGCGATTTCAGGATCCAGACGGTAATGCAGCAGCAGCCCCAGCATGGAGCCCAGAATCAGGGTCGGTAAACCCGGATCATCAGTCCCGGATCGGTCTGAATTGAACACTTTAGAGCAAAAGTTGGATTTTTCGTGTTTAGCCTCCTCGTTCGAATTTATTTAAACAATATTAAATATTCTTCATTTTTTTGTCAGGTCCCTGAGCATGGCTCCTATCCGCTCCATCGGCAGCGGAAAGACAATGGTATTGCTTTTGTCCGAGGCGATTTCCGTCAACGTCTGCAGATAACGCAATTGAATCGCTTCTGGTTGTTTGGCAAGGGTTTCGGCGGATTCGAGCAATTTTGACGCTGCCTGCAGTTCTCCTTCGGCATGGATGACCTTGGCTCGTCTTTCCCGTTCGGCCTCCGCCTGCTTGGCAATGGCACGCACCATACTATCGTTGAGATCGACCTGTTTCATTTCCACGTGGGTGACTTTGATCCCCCACCCGTCGGTCTGGTTGTCCAGGATGGTCTGGATGTTGGTGCTCAGTTTTTCTCGTTCCGCAAGCATGTCGTCGAGTTCATGCTGCCCGAGCACCGAGCGCAGCGTGGTTTGTGCGAGCTGGCTGGTGGCTTCATAGTAATCCTCAACCTGGATGATCGCCCGTTCCGGGTCCACCACCCGGAAGTAGATCACCGCGTTGACTTTGACCGAGACATTGTCCCTGGAAATGACATCCTGGGTGGGAACGTCCAGCACCATGGTGCGAAGATCAACCCGAAGCATCTGCTGCAGCCCTGGGATGACGATGATCAACCCGGGACCCTTGACGCCCCAGAAGCGTCCAAGCATGAAAATCACTCCGCGCTCGTATTCACGGAGAATTTTGATCATTGAAACCAACAGCAGGACGATGATGATCAGTGGAATGATCACAGAAAGAGAATCGAAAATCATGGTTCCTCGTTTTTGATTGAAATGGGGTTAACATTCAGGATTAGTCCCTGAACCGAAACAATCCTGACTTTCTGGTTCCGGGTGAGAGGGACCGGGCTGGAAGCTTTCCAGATTTCTCCAAAAACCCGAATCTGCCCGGTTCCTTCAAAATCCTCAAGCACCGTTCCTTCCGCTCCGATGAGATGCTCGCTGCCGCTGACCACAGGACGTTTCCTGGACTGGAAAAGAGCGCCCAGGACAAAGGCGAAAAAGGCCAGATTCATCAGGGTCAAAATACCGACGAGCCAGGGTGAAAGCCCGAAACCCGGGGCTTCGGTATCCATTAGCATGATCGATCCTGCCACAAAAGCGGCGGCTCCGCCAACCCCCAAAGCGCCGAAACTGGGTGCAAAGGCTTCGGCGATCATCAATGCAATTCCGAGCACGATCAACGCCAATCCGGCATAACTCACCGGGAGCACCTGAAACGCATAAAGTGCGAGCAGCAGTGAAATGGCGCCGGCGATGCCTGGAATCAGCGTGCCGGGGTTCGCAAATTCGAAGATCAACCCGTAGATTCCGATCAGCATCAGAAAATAAGCCACATTCGGATTGGTCAGGATGCCCAGCAGTTCGGTACGCCAGTCGGCCTCATAATGCTCTATGCCCAAGCCGGCTGTGTTCAGGGTTCGTTTTTGTTCTGCGACCATGATTTCCCGTCCGTCGAGTTTCTGGAGCAGTTCCGGTAGCTGACCGGCCATCAGGTCGATCACTCCCTGTTCCAGGGCTTCCTCGGCGGAAAGGCTGGATCCTTCGTGTACCGCCTGTTCCGCCCATTCGGCGTTCCTTCCCCGCAGTTGCGCCAGGCTGCGGATATAGGCTGCTGCGTCCTGAATCAGCTTGCGTTCCATCGCGGATGCGGGTTTTGCAGGCGAGGTTTTGGAATCATCGGCATCTTCAGGTTTTGGGTTGGATGGGGTCGGAAGCGGCAGTCCTCCCAGTTGAACCGGGGTGGCGGCACCAAGATTGGTCCCCGGGGACATGGCCGCGATGTGACAGGCATAAAGAATGTAAGTCCCTGCACTGGCCGCCCGTGCACCACTCGGTCCAACAAATCCGGCCACAGGCAGGGGGGAGGTCAGGATTTCCTGGATGATGTCGCGCATCGCTGAATCCAGTCCACCGGGTGTGTCGAGCTGTAAAATCACGATCTCAGCACCCCTTAGAGAGGCGCGTTCCAGCCCGCGGGAAACATAATCCAGGGTTGCAGGTCCGATTGCCCCGCGAACATTCAAAACCATGGCGTTGGAAGCATCAACCGGCGAAGGAATTGCCAGCCAAAGCGCAAAAAAGATTTGAAAGACCAGAATCCGGTGCACGATCATCCTCTTTCAAAAAATAGGTTTAAACTTAGGGTAAACTTTCGTTGGTTCTTAAGCAATTGGGAAAGCTTAGGATTGGTAAATCTGCTTTCGTGAAATCGGGACAAGTCTGTTTTGTTTAGAATTCTTCAATGCCTTTGGCAGGAGCTTGAGCCCTTCTTTCTGAATGGATAAGCTGAGGAAAAAATTTTTGAAAAAGCGTTAAGGAGATGATGAAACATCAATCTGATGAAACTCAACAGCTTGAGGTAAAACTGTATTTCGAGGCAATAAAGAAGTATGCTCAATCCATCCCTGAGAAGCGTTACCCGCATCAAAACCGCTATATCGCACTGCTGCATCTGCTCAGCGATTCTGTTTCCAGCCTGACCCGAAAACGGATGGAAGATGAGTCAGAACCTGCAGCCTGTGAACAAGGCTGTGATGCCTGCTGCTACTTTGCTGTCATTACCGTCAGCCGAAGTGAGCTTGATGAAATAAGGCATTACCTGAATGCGAAACAGGATGAGGAAGTTGGCGTTATCCTGAAACGGCAATGGTCTGATTGGGAAACCGAGAAAAGTTCAGCCATCCAGCCCTGCCCCTTTCTGTTGCAGGAGCAAGGCCTTTGTTCGGTTTATCCTGTCCGTCCCATGGCTTGCAGACTTTTGCTTTCATCCCGGAAATGTTCAAGGGAGGATGAAAGTTCCGGAGAATTTCAATCCTGCCAAAAATTTACCCGGCTGGGCTGGCAGGAAATGCCATTGCGGCCGGACACTCTTCTGAAAGCCCTGGAAAGTCAACGTTCCGGGAGGCTTGATTTTGAGCCGGGAAAACTTCTTGATGAGGAAAAGATTGATCTTAAAGCTTTCACTCCTGAGGAACTTTGGACTATGCTGAATCCATCTGCTTCAACCAAAACTCAGGACGATTCGATGGCCCTCTCAAAAAAGGTCAACTCCCCAACCATCCCATGAAAAAACCCTACATCATCGGTTTGACCGGTGGAATCGGATGCGGCAAGAGCACCGTGGCCAGAATGCTGGAAAAACGCGGATATCCGGTGATCGATGCCGATCTTCTTGGACATCGGGTGCTGGAACCTTCCCATCCGGGCTTTAATGAGGTACTTCAGGCTTTTGGGAAAGGGATCCTGGACCAGGAAGGTCGAATCAGCAGACCGAAATTGGGATTGATGGTGTTTCAGGATCCGAAAAAACTCGAAAAGCTGAACAGCATTTCACATCCCCACATTGCCAGGATGATTGAAGAAGAATCCCTCAAACTGGCCCAAGAACAGGCCTCCCGAATCGTTTTTCTCGAAGCCGCTTTATTGATTGAAACCAACTGGCAGGAAACATGTCAAAAGGTTTGGGTCATTGATTCAAAGGAGGAAAACGTTTTAAAACGCCTTGCCCTTCGAAACGGGTTAAGCCGGGAAGAGGCTCAACAAAGGATTTCTTCCCAAATTTCTTCAGAAGAACGGTTGGAGCATGCTGATTTGGTGCTGGAAAACAATGGCGCCGAGAGTGAACTTGAGGAAAAAATTGATGAAGAGCTTGAATTTATATTAAGGTTTAATAGGGCTGAAATGTCCTTAACTAGAAGAGATAATTAATTCTTTATGAAAAATTTTTAATTTTTAATTAAATGGAGAATCTTGAATTTAAGAAAATTTTTGTTTTAATTAAGTTTGACGCTTTACAAATCATTTATATTATGTCTAACTCAACGGATATATAATTTCTTTCAAAAAAAAATTAAATCATCTTTTATTTCAATAAAAGATATTCATATTAATAATATCTTTAAAATGATTCTTGAAATTCTACACGATAAAATTAATTTTAAAATCAAATTATTTTTTCTAATCTATTTAATTCCATCATCCATATATTCTGCTGAAATTCCGTTAAATACTTCAAGTATGCCATGGTGGATGTGGCCATTAATTTTATTAATTGTTACATTTATAATGGGTATTATTGCTGTGCTTGGCGGAGTAGGAGGAGGAGTGCTATTTGTTCCAATAATTGGTGGTTTTTTCCCATTTCATATTGATTTTGTGAGGGGCACTGGTTTGTTAGTGGCTCTCTGTGGAGCACTTGCTGCGGGACCCGGCCTTTTGAAGTCAAATTTAGCCAATCTTCGTTTAGCTATGCCAATGGCCCTTATTGCGTCAACAATGGCTATAGTGGGTGCTATGGTTGGACTTTCTCTACCTTCCCATCTGATCGAGCTTAGCCTTGGAATTACTATATTGTTAATAGTTCTTATAATGCTATTAGCAAAAAACTCAGATATACCAAACGTAAAGAAGGCGGATTCACTTTCAACAGCACTTCAAATTACGGGGATATACAATGAACCTAGTTTGAACAGAAATATTTCATGGAAGATACATCGTACATGGGCCGGTCTATTTAGCTTTATTATTATTGGTTTTATGGCAGGCATGTTTGGACTCGGTGCAGGTTGGGCGAATGTTCCCGTTCTGAATTTAATGATGGGAGCACCAATGAAGGTTAGTGTGGCAACATCAAAATTTTTACTATCGATAACAGATACCTCTGCTGCATGGATCTATCTCAATAAGGGTGCTGTAATCCCACTTCTGGTTGTGCCCTCATTAGTTGGCATAATGCTTGGCTCTTTTGTTGGAGTCCGAATTTTGAAGATAGCAAAACCTTCCTTTATTCGATGGATGGTGATTGTGATTCTATTGTTCGCTGGATTAAAAGCCATAAGCAAAGGTCTTGAGCATTACGGTTCAATTTTTTTTATATAAGTCCTAAATAAATCTATGAAAAAAATAAAAGTAAAATCTGAAGAAAATATTGTTTATGCTAATGTTTTGGAAAAAGGGATGTTTTTTGGGCTTATTTTGATGGTCATTACTTTTTTTCTTTACATTTTTAGTCTACTTGATCCAGTAATCCCTCTTAAAAGTTTAAATATTTATTGGAACCAACCTGTTAATGAATATCTGCTTCAAATCAATAGTAACTTTCTTGATTGGGAAGAATTACCAATTGGATGGTCTTGGCTAAAGCTTATTTGGTATGGAGATTTTTTAAATTTTCTTCCTATTGCTATTCTTTCTGGTATAACAATATTTTGCTACATTGTAATTTTACCTAATATGTTAGTACGCAAAGATTATTGGATGGCAATGATTGCCTTCTTAGAAATTTTGATATTATGTTTGGCTGCAAGTGGTATTTTAACTGTTGGACATTGATTTTTATTAAAGTATTTAAATTTGGACTTGCCATCTAATTTAGTAAACACATAAAAATTTTTCTAGATGGTCTAGATGAAACGCCCATTGCATCTCATTTTGGACAGTCATTTAAATCCCGGGGTTTCCTTATTCTGGTGGAAGCATGGATTGAGGGTGATGGAACAACTGGTGCCCGCCGAATTTGCTTCTACCAGTAATCGTCAGCCTTTGGAAAAACTCCTGGAACAGTCGGTCTGGTCAGGATGGAAAAAAGTCATTCTGATCGGCAGTCCAGCGTCGGTCCAGCGTGGATTCAATATCTTGATGCAAGCCAATGATGCCTGCCGGAACAGTTTAGAGGTAGGATTCTGGCCACTCAAATGGAGTGATCTTCCGTTTCAGATGATCCCCCAGATTTCTCAACTCGGTTCGATCCTTCAGGTGTTCAAGGCAGGGCACACATTACCGGTGGATGTCATCAAACTGCAGTACCTGAGTCCTGAGTTGGAAACGAGTTATTTTTGGAATGGTTTGAGTATCAGAAGCCGTAATGCAGGTGCAGATACGAGATTTTATCTGGATGATCAGAACCTACATGAGGAGGGAACTTTTGACTGTAGGATTGAATTTCACAAGGAGGAACTCAGTTCACTGATGATGATTCCGGACAAACCCGGTAAAGCCTTGCAGATGAGTGTTTATCTCACTCGAAAAAATCAGGCTTCATCAAAAAGCAGTGTGCGCCATTGGATCCCATCCAGATATCAGCCTGAACAGATTTTGGGTTCAGGACGGCAACTTGAAATCGAGGGCAATTGGGCCAATCTGGAATTGAATGATCCAGAAGTCCGTGAACCGGTTCAGTCTCTTCATGTGGAAATCATACGCCGGGCACTGCCATTAATCATTCCTGCCATTCCGATTCGTAGTCGTGAAACCTTGAAATCCAAATTATTTCAACTGGAACCACGCGGATCGGTTGCAACTCAACGTCAAAACGCTTCCAGCGCAAAGCGAAATCGTATCCGATTTAGAAACCACAAACTCGATACACGTGGCTCCTGATTAAAAAAATATTTTTAGACGATAAAATGTAGGGAGGATGCTCGGGAACTAAGAAAGGTCAGGAAGCTTTTTCAGTGATTTTTGCGTCATCACCTGACTGAGCCTTTTCAGGCTTTGTTGATGGGTTTTCCTCAGTATCTCCTTTTTTTACGGGATCCTTTGCCTGTTTCAGACCAGAGGCATTGATCCATGGAGGCATGACTTTATTGATTTCCTCTTTGCTGGTGGTCAGGCATTGTCCTTCGACGATCCCGCCTTCGTGAATGATGAGGGATCCCGGGAGATTGGTGAGGTTTCCCTGGATCCTCCCCTGGGAGAGGACCTCCATGCGTGCCGAAGCAAAAAGGTCTCCTTTGACCTGGCCGTTGATTTTGATCGTTGCCGCCTTGATGGTCGCTTCAATCTTTGCCGTCGGACCAATTACAACTTCAGATTCACATTCAATACTGCCTTTAAGTTCTCCATCCATCCAGATGGGTTTTCTGCCGATGATTTTTCCATCGATTTTCATTCCTCCGCCTAGGTATGTCGGAGCGCTGCCCTTTGTTTCAGTTGAGTTTTTTTTTCCAAACAAGAATCACTCCGGTGAAAGAATCGTTGCTATCAAATCCTGGAAAGGAACAATAAATCTTAAGGTTTTGAAACAAAAAGGAGCAAGGCATTTGTCTTTTTAACTTTGCTCCTGAAAGGTTGTTTTGAGTCAATGCGAAACTTAATGCAAACTCGTAGCCTAAAAGAGCTTGTCAAAAACAGAGCGAATCAATATTTTTTACATGCTGCGAAAATACTGAATCCTAATGCCCATACAACTATTTTCAAATATCTGCGTTAATAATTTCTGAATGGCAAAAAATATAACACCCCGTAAGGAAAACTATTCCCAGTGGTATCTGGATGTGATTTCCGCGGGAAAGCTTGCGGATTATGCTCCGGTCAAAGGGTGCATGGTGATTCGTCCCAGCGGATTCGCCATCTGGGAGGCGATGCAGGCACGGCTTGACCGGATGTTCAAGGAAACAGGGCATGTCAATGCCTACTTCCCGTTGTTGATTCCCAAGCATTTCATGGAAAAGGAAGCTGAGCATGTTGAGGGTTTCAGTCCGGAATGTGCGGTAGTCACCCACGGTGGAGGGAAAGAACTGGAAGAACCGTTGATGATCAGGCCGACATCGGAAACGGTCATCGGCCACATGTATTCCCAGTGGATTCAAAGTTACCGTGATCTTCCTGTTTTGATCAACCAGTGGTGTAACGTCCTGCGTTGGGAGATGCGGACAAGATTGTTTTTGAGAACTTCAGAATTCCTTTGGCAGGAAGGGCATACGGCCCATGAAACCGAGGAAGAGGCCCAGGAAGAAACGATGCGGATGCTGGAAATCTACCGTCGTTTCCAGGAAGAAGACCTTGCCATCCCGGTGATTCCCGGACTCAAAACCGAATCAGAAAAATTTCCAGGAGCGATTGCGACTTACTGCATTGAGGCAATGATGCAGGACGGCAAAGCACTTCAGGCTGGAACTTCCCATAATCTGGGACAAAATTTTGCCAAGGCATTCGACATCACCTTCCTGGACCGAAAGAATGAGCAGTCCCATGCCTGGACCACAAGCTGGGGGGTTACGACTCGGATGATTGGAGCATTGATCATGACTCACGGAGATGATGACGGTTTGATCATCCCACCCAGAATTGCTCCGGTGCAGGTGGTGATCATCCCGATTTTCACCAATGATTCGGAACGTGCGGAAACCAAGGCTTTTGCCGAATCAATTGCTGAACGTCTCCACAGTCGGTTGGACCGACTGAAAGTGGTCATCGATCACCGAGATGATCTCAGACCTGCCGAGAAATTTTTTCACTGGCTTCAACAGGGAATCCCCGTAAGGATTGAAGTAGGGCCTAGGGATGTGGCCAAGCAATGCGGTATGGTCGCACGAAGGGATGTGCGGGAAAAGGAGTCGGTTGAGTTGGAATCCATTACTGCCCATGTCTGTGATCTTCTCGAAAAAATACAGGAAAATCTCTTCCAGCGTGCACTTGAGTTCAGGAAGCAAAACACCCGTCGTGCAAAAAACTATGAAGAGTTTTGTGAGATCATGAAAAAAGAGGGAGGTTTCGTGATGGCCCATTGGAATGGTTCGCCGGAAGTGGAAGCCAAAATCAAGGGAGACACCAAGGCTACCATCCGTTGTATTCCCCTTGATCCAGATCCTGTTCCAGGGAAATGCATGGTCACCGGAGAGCCCTCTGAAAGAGAAGTGGTCTTTGCCGTGGCTTATTGAACAGAACCCTTATTTGATGAATTTAAAACCAATCAGGGTGAAACAGGAGTGAGCAGCCCTATCGTTGTATCGAATGTGAGTGATGCCTCGTTTGCGATTGGTGTCGCACATGCGTCTCTGCAGCCATACGATATTGCAGACATGATTTCACTCAAGTCCTTCGTCAACAGTGAATTCTGTCCCCGGTTCATGCAGGATGATGTAAGTGAGTTGAATCTCGGACATGGACTGGACGGTAAATCCGTTTATATCATTTCTACCCATTCTCCCCATCTTTCAAGGAATGAATTGGCGATGCGGAACTTCCTGATTGCTTCCGCAGCCAAAGAAAATGGAGCAAAATTTGTAGCCTTGGTTGAGCCTGATCTCTATTACTCCGCCCAGGACCGTGGACCCAGGACCCTGGATCATCCTCAAGTGACGGATTTTGCCTCGAGAGAAAAATTTGTCGGTCAGCCCTGCTCCGCGGAACTCTACGCGAACCTGTTGAAAAATTCAGGGGTTGATGCGGTGATGACCGTGCATAATCACAAACCGGATGTGATGAAAGGAATTTATGAGAAGGTTTACGGACCTTCCGATGAAAACAGGCTGCCTCCTTTCATCAACCTGGATATTTCTCCCATCATTGCCAATTACATCCTTCGCTCAGGACTGGTACGACTTTGGAATTATGGAGAACATGTTGGTTTTGTTGCACCCGATGATGGTGCCGCGGAATTCGTTCAGAGGGTGAGAGAGTTTACCGGGCTTCATAATTCGGCCCTCGTGACGTTCAAAAAGAAACGCATCGGTCAGCGAGAAGTCAATCTTGATTTGAATGAAGAAGTTGAGATTTTAAAAAATCGGGATGTGTTTATTTTAGATGATATGGTCCGGACCGGGGGTACTCTTGCGGCAAATATCCGTGCTCTGGCAGAATCAGAACGCTGCCGTCCGGCAAATATGTTCTTTTACTGCACCCATACCTACATTTCCCCGGAAGCCCGGGAAAATCTGAATTCCCCCTTTCTCAATCAGTTCATCACCTCCAACACCATCACCAGTGTCCTCAATCGGGACGATCAGGGCCGTTTACGGAAAAAATTTGTGGTCCTGAAAATTGAACGCTGGATAGGTCATGCAATCCGCCAATGTTTGGAATTTGGACAAAAACCGGAAACCATTTATGACACCTCATATGTTCCGGAAGCTGACAGTTTTTATGAAATTGATATTTCTAGCAAAAACCCTCTTCACAGTCAGTCGCGTTACGAGCAATACGAACTGACGATCTAAACTTCATCAGGGCCAGGAAATGCTCCGCATCAATAAACGCCCACCGAAATGAGTTACCTCAAATCCATTTTATGATCCGTGATGGGATCGAAGCTTGAAAACATCCTGATTCTCGGTATTGGAGGCGTAGGAATGCACCTCGCGAGAAGGTTGGTACATGAAGGTGCATCCGTAACGGTCATCGAAACGGATCCTAAACTGGTCCAGGAAGCAGCTGAAACCATGGATGCCAGGGTCTTAAAGGGCAATTCGATGAGTCTCAGCAGTTGGAGAGCCGCGGAGGCGGAGAGTATGGAATTGATGATCGCAGCCACCAATGACGATGCGACGAACATGCTTTCAGCATTGATTGCGGACCGCTTCGGTATCGAACGAAAAATTGTCCGGGTTCGGTCCCTCGATTTTGAGCCTGGAAGTGTGTTGCCTCCGGAAGAATTAAAAATCGACCTGATGGTTCATCCGGAAGAACTGCTTGCGCAGGAAATCTATCGTCTGGTTAAACGGGCTGCCTGCAATGACCTGATCGATATCGGAAACGGATGGATGCAGGTTTTGGCACTTAGGGTGGATGATCAATCTCCTTTGGTGTTCAAATCACCAAGAGAACTTTCGGCCATCCATGATCAGTACCATTTCCGTGTCGTGGCATTGGCCCGAGGAATTTCCACCATCATCCCCCAGGCAGATGAGACGATCCGTCCGCAGGATCAGGTGTTCATCCTTGCAAGACGCGATGACATGGAACAACTGATGAAACAAATGCGTATCCGGGACCAGGGCATCAGCAGGATGATGATCCTTGGAGGCGGGCTTGTCGGAAGGCGGGTGGCTCAATTGCTGGAAAAAGAAATTGAAATCACTTTGATAGAAAATAAACACGAACGCGCGGAGGAACTTGCGGTCAATTTAGAGAAAACCCAGGTCATTGAAGGAGACGGGACTGATGCCAATGTGCTGGTGATGGCGGGTATGGACCGGATGGAAAGTTTTGTCGCAACCACTGGGGACAATGAAACGAATATCATCACCTGCTTGCTCGCCAAACACTTGATGAACCGTGGTAACCGAGAAATCCAGGGAGCCCAAGGAAAAACCATAGCCCTTGTTGATAAGGAGGATCATCTGGTTCTCTCGTCAACCATCGGACTGGATGTAGTTCTGAATGCCAAGATATCGGCGGCTAATGAAATTCTGAAGTTCATCCGCAGAAGTGAGCTGCTTTCAGTCGCTCATCTTCATGGTGTTGATGCAGAAGTGGTGGAGGTGGTTGCGTCACCTGGTTCCGAAATAACCAGGAAACCCTTGAAAAAACTTGCGTCCTATTTGAAAAAATATGAAATCATCATCGGTGGTATTCATCAGAATGGGACCTGGGAAATAGCAGTTGGTGCGAGTGAAGTCCAGCCTGGTGCAAGAGTAGTTCTGGTTTGTTCATCACGAAATTTGCGAAACGTACATAAACTTTTTTAAAATGTTTCAAAATTTGAGTTTAACCCCGAATTAAGAGTGGAGGTTTTTTATCATAAAATTCTTCCAGTTCGATGGGATTAGCCGAAAATAGAAACGATGATTTTTTCATGGATTTCACCTCATTTTTTTTAAACTCCAACATTTTCAAATTTTTCATTTTCCTGGGGCTCATCCTGTTTGCCAGTGGATGTTCAGTCCCGACACGGGAATATTCATATCCTGATGTGAACACCCTTGAACAACAGCGATTGTGTCAACTGGTGTCCTTTCGAAAAACCAATCAGTACCTCGTCGCGGATAGGAAGATCATGCCGATGAAAAAAGATGAAATCATGGCTCCGGTTCAAGATACTGAAAGTGATTTACCAAAAGGGGTTTATTTTTGTGGAATCTTTCAGGCTCGTCATTATGACTGTTCACCTTACCAAACCAGCAGATTGGATGGTAAAAAATGCAGGTATCAATGATGAGTCATGACCATTTCAATGTTCTGGGTTTCAACAAAAATTTTATTTTAATCATATCTTGAAAATGCTTTTTTTCGTCAAATCACTCATAAAATTCGGTTTTTTTGAAAAAATAATGAATTTGGGGTTGACAAATTTTGTCACAACAAGTAATGATTACATTTAAATTTAAATTCGGTATAAAAATGCACGTTGTACCGAAATGAGTTTTACATGGATGTAGGACAAAAAAACCTTCCGAATTAGTAACTTCACCATCAAATAATTCCCTATCGGGATGGGGATAACACCCCAGTGAGGAGCATGGATGCCGTCACGCACTAAACACAATCACCTGACCGTTGGACTCGATATTGGGACAACCAAGATCTGTGCGATCGCGGTTGAAAGTGACAGCAAGGAAACTCTAAATGTTGTAGGTGTTGGCACGGCGAAATCCGAAGGACTCCGTAAGGGGGTTGTTGTCAATATCGAAAAAACGGTGAAGTCGATCAAAAAAGCTGTTGAAGAATGCGAACTGATGTGCGGTGAGCAAATCAACAGTGTCTACGCGGGCATCGCCGGGCATCATATAAAAGGGCAAAACAGCCGGGGCATGGTCACGGTGTATCACAACCGCACCGTAACTGAAGAAGATATCCGAAGAGTCATTGATGCTGCTCAGGTTCTGATTCCAAACGATCGTGAAGTTCTCCACATTCTACCTTCAGAATTCATTGTCGATGATCAGGATGGAGTACAAAACCCCTTGGGAATGGCGGCTGCCAGGCTTGAGGTGAATGTCCATATTGTGACGGGATCTGTTACATCCGCGCAAAACATCATCAAATGTTGCAACCAGGCGGGACTGGACGTCGAAGATATTGTTTTGGAACCATTAGCTTCGAGCCAGGCCGTGTTGAGCCCGGATGAGCAGGAAGTCGGGGTGGTACTGGTGGATATTGGTGGAGGTACTACAGACATTACCATCTATTCAGAAGGGAGCATTGTCCACACTGCGGTCCTTGCATTAGGAGGGAATCACTTGACCCATGACATCGCTATCGGGCTTGGAACCCCTCTCCAGGAGGCTGAAGAAATCAAACACAGTGACGGTATCGCTCTTTCGGACATGACCGACGAGAACGAAATGATTGCCGTCCCCAGCGTTGGAGGGAGGAACAACCGCCAAATGAAAAAAATGGTCCTTGCTGGAATCATTGAAGACCGTTTCCGTGAAATTTTTGAACTGATTGGCCGTGAAATTGAAAAAACTCATTACCATAAATTGATGGCATCCGGGGTGGTCATTACCGGAGGCTCCTGTATCATGCCCGGGGTGGATCAATTGGCCCATCAAGTCCTGAATATGCCGGTCAGGGTTGGATTCCCCGAGCATATATCAGGGCTGAAAGAGCTGATCTATTCTCCAAAATATGCAACTAGTGTCGGATTGGTCCGTTACGGAATCACGAGCAATCAGGGAAAACTGAATTTTGTCGGAGATGAAACCAACCTTTTTCATAAGGTGTCCAGAAGAATGAAAGACTGGATGCAGGATTTTTTTTAGCGTTTAAATTGGAGATTGTTTTAAGAAATTTCGAATTGAATCTGATAAAAGATAACCATGTTACAAGCACCGCAGCAAATGGACGCGGATAATTCCAATCTATCTGAAGGAGAAGGCAGGATGCTGAATTTCTCAAACATTCAAACAGTGAGCGATGATACTCCGAACATAAAAGTGATTGGAGTTGGAGGAGGTGGTGGAAATGCAATCAATCGAATGATTGAATTGGATGTGAAGGGGGTTGAGTTCATAAGCGCCAATACCGACCTTCAAGATCTGCGTAAATCGAATGCCAGCATCAAGCTCCAACTGGGAGCCGAATCGACTCGTGGACTGGGTGCCGGTGCGAAACCGGAAATCGGTCAGACCGCTGCAATGGAAAGCATTGATCAGGTACGGGACACAATCCAGGGTGCTGACATGGTATTCATAACTGCCGGAATGGGTGGAGGTACTGGAACAGGCGGTGCCCCGGTCATAGCCAAGGCCGCAAGGGAAGCACAAGCATTGACTGTGGGTGTGGTCACAATGCCCTTTGGTTTCGAGGCAAAACGTCGACGAAAGGCGGCAGAAGAAGGAATCGAGGAACTGCGAAAAAATGTTGACACCCTGATCGTGATTCCCAATGACAATCTTCTCGGGGTAATCGATAAACGAACACCGATGATAGAAGCCTTTGGTTTTGCAGATGATGTCTTGCGTCAGGGGATCCAGGGGATATCCGACCTCATTACCCGAGATGGGATGGTCAATCTTGATTTTGCTGATGTCCGAACGGTGATGGAAGATCAGGGTAAGGCAGTAATGGGCACCGGTATTGCCTCAGGAGAAAACCGCGCAAGGACAGCAGCGGAACATGCGATTCACAGTCCTCTTTTAAGTGACAGTAAAATTGATGGTGCCCGTGGAATCCTGATCAACGTAGTAGGCAGCGAATCAATGAGCCTTCACGAGGTCACGGAAGCATCCAACTATATCCAGGAACAGGGTCATGAAGATGCCATCATCATCTGGGGAGCATCCATCAATCCGGAACTCCAGGATCAAATTATGATTACCGTAATTGCCACTGGATTTGAGGAACGAGAAGAAGAGCCTTCACAAACTGCAGTCCCTAGTCAGGGAAAAGTATTTTCTTTTGCTGAACAGAAAGCCCCGGAAACAAATGAAACTTCTGAAGAAACTCCTAAAGAGTTGACTGCAGCACAAGCATCCACAAATGCTCCAGCTTACCTATCATTAGCTGAAGCTTCAGCCGCGAGTATTTCTACAGAGCGTTGGGATCATTTTCCTGAAGCCAAATCAGAATCTACAGAAATTTCTGAAACCATGGAATTTCGAGACGATCCTCCTTCAGTCTCGGAAGAGGTGCCGGAATTCCGAACTTCCAACTCTGATGCCGATCCGGGATGGACTTATTCGGATTCAACCGGATCCTCGGAAAACCATCCTGAGGTTGAAGAAGCGGAATTCAATGCATCTCCTGAAACTGAGTCAAAGGAGGAGTTTCAATCAGATTCCTGGAAGCCAGCCTTTATGCCGATTTCCGCAACGGAAGAGAAACCGGTTGAAGAATCGAGGGAAGAGTCATTAGAAGGGCTCTCGGTTCACACCAACCCGAATTATTCTTCTGAATCGGTTCCGGAGGAAGGTCCATTTTTCCCGGATTGGGCGGATAAAAGAAACGATCCTGAATTCAAACACAATCTCGACATCCCTGCATTCATCAGGCGCCGAGGGGCATAGATGAGTGTTTTACTGAAAAAAGTTCAAAAAATGGGGCCGGACAATTTTTTCGATGCCGTCCTTTGATGATTTAAGAATTCCCATCCTGCCAAAATCAGTCTAGAAAACAGCTTCGCCCAAAAAAATCTTCAGATAATTTCAGTAAGATTTTAATCTTATCCAAGTTGCTGAACAAAAATCTTGAGCTTTCTTCATCTTTAACAGAAGCTCATTTTGAATTGAAACATCTTGTTTCAATGACTCCGTTTTTCTGAATAGTGGTAACGAGTTCGTCTTAGATCCTTCAATCCTTTCGAGTCACAATGAATACCGGATTGATAAAAAGGAAACGGAAAACTATTTGATATACAACTGCAGTTAGTGACAAAAGTATGAAATCAAGCCGATTGGCATTTTCTTTAGCCCTGGGTCTTACCACTGGGCTTTTGATTTGGTCTCTTCTTCAGTTGTTGAGATTTTTTGCAGAGGGCAATCCTCTGCCCGGAATGGATTCTTTCATCTATGAAGGAGCATTGATCGGTTTAGTTCTTGGAGGAGTTCTCCCAGTTCGTCACGCACTATGGAACCATCATGCTCCATCACTGATCCTTTCCCCTTTAGCCCTTGGAGCGGTTTTGGGAATTGTAGCCGGATTGTTGTGTTTTGGTTTGGGGCAAAGTTTACTTGGCTTTCAGTTCTCTCCTGAATGGGTGCGATTGTTCAGTTTCGCGTTCCTGGGAATTTGTCTGGGTGGCATTATTTTATATGTTCACCCTTCTTCCGAATGGCCGATAACCAGGATCCTTTTATGTGGGATCGGGGGGTTGGTCATTGGAGTAGTTATCGAATTATCCGTAATGTACCAGTTGATGATACCTTGGCAATTGAGTGGGTTGCTGTTGGGAGGAGCTATTTGGTTCCTATTGTTGGGTATTTTGGAAAATTATTATGTCGATTCATACCTGCGAATTTTAACTGGCAGGCAAGAGGGACATGTCTATCTTCTTGACCAACAAAGGCATTCCATCGGTTACGGGAAGACCAACGATCTTATCCTTACAGGTCATTCTGAAGTGTGTAAAGTCCATGCAAAGGTTTTTAAACAGGATGGGCAATTGCACCTTGAAAATGAAGATCCGGATGGGAATCTTTCTGTAAATTACAGATTCGTCAGTCAACAGTCCGTAAAAAAAGGCGATATCATCAAACTGGGTTCAGCATTACTGCAGTACCATGAAGTTTGATGTCTTTTTTAAAAAATTGGTTGCCGGGTTTGATCCTGGCAATACCACTGCTTTGCAGTCCATGGATTGTTGAAACCCTTCAAGCTAAGGGTCGCCTCAACGCCATCAATATCGATTCGGGCCGTTGGGCAGGAGAACACCAACTCTTTCTCAAGTTAGGTCGTAATCCTGCTGGAGACAAAGACTATTTCAGCAGTGATGATCTAGTTTTATCGATTAATGGTGAGCCTGAGCATGAGTTCCGGCTTGTTCCGATTGGCCCCCAGAACCCCCTTCAGATCAGGATTCTTCTACCATTTGGGAATTTTTCCGAGTTCCAGAGTTCTGAAATTCTAGAGTCCATTTCCAACGGTTTTTTTCAAAAAAAATCCTTCATTGATTTAGACATCTGGAAAAGCGAGGAAGAGATAATCAAATTTTCGGAATTAGAATCTCTTCCCAAAACTTCTTTTTCTTCAGAGACCATCCAAGATTCAGAGTTATCCCAAAGGTTGGTTGAAGCAATTCGGGATTTTGAAACAGGGAAGAATCTGAAGGTAATGGTGATGTTCCTCCCTTCATTAAAAGCAGGAGAGGAACAAGAGAACTTATTTTCTTCTCAGCAGATGGATCAGTTAAGGAGAAAACAAATCCTTCCCTGGTTCATCACTTCTTCAGTTCCTCCGGAAACAATAACCCGTGAGCTTGAAAGCCTTGGGGGTGGGGTTATTCAACTGGTCCCCGGAAAAGTCAACGAATCGATTGAAACCCTCCGAAATGAACTGCTGAGCCATTATGTGCTAACTCATCAACCTGGTTGGATTGGGAACGTGCCCTATCTGCTGGAATTGAAATTTCGAAATGAACAGAAACCTGTCATCAGGCAGGTAATTGATTCAGGTAAAATCATGCAACAATTTTCAGAACCTTATCCGTTATACATTATTCTTCCCATATTCATTCTGTCGCTATTACTTCTTGTTCTGCTTTGGTGGTTGAGACGACCACGTCTCTCAACAACAGGAAGAACAGGGTTTGTGATTCTCAACCCTGAAGAGAATTTCCGTTTTCTCGAAATGCCCGAAGGAGTCAAAAACCTTGAATTTCTCAACAACCTCCAAACCAATCGCGAATTGCGTCTTTCTTCAAATTTAAATCGGGTCAATCTCATCAAACAACAAAAAACTTTTTTGATTGAAGACAAAAATTACAAGAATGCTTTATTGATCAATCGTAGACGTTCCCACCGAACTTTGCTTTGCAACAATGATGTTTTGGATGTAGGTGAATTGGTCCTGCTTTACAAAAATCCTGAAGCACCTCCTCAACAAAACCGAAAGGCTCCTGTTCGGGATAAAGTCACTCCTGTACCAGGAGATAAGCCTAAAGGCCCCCTCCGACGCGATACTCCTGTATTGAATTTCAATGGTTCAAGGCAAGAATTCCCCCTGGTGCGAAACATCACCACCATTGGCTCCTCCTCTGTAAATGACATGGTTTTGAACAGTGAAGAAGTTGCTCCGAAACATGCAAGAATCAGCAGAATCGGAGGACGATGGCAACTTCAAAACCTAAGTATGCAGGAATTTACCATGCTTAACGGAAGAAGGATTGAACAACGGTTCCTGAGGGATGGTGATGAAATCACGATAGGAGATGCTGTCTGCCGGTTTAAACTCGTCCGGACTCAACCTGCTTCAAAAACACAGAAAAAAAAGGAACCTGTTACCAAGGCAGGTTGAAGCGAGTGATGGGGGGAAATTAGATTGTTCTTTCGTAAATCTATCAACCGCTTTTAAGAAGGTAGTGAAAAAACTGGAAGCTTCCTCCGATTCCCTCGATAAAACCGGTTTCGTCTGAAATTCGAAGATAGAGAGTGTCAGTCCCATCCGGCACTTTATAATTAAAACTGAACCGTCTGATATTGGAAAGACGGTAACTCTTGACAACTTCGAGCTTTTCATCAAGAAGGCTGATGATCGGCCTCAAATTGGTTTTTCCAATCCTGAACCACCGGAACTCAAGCACCTCTGAGGATTTGAGGGTTTCCAACCGAAAGGTCGTACTGTCCCCTCGATTTTTGATGTGGTCATAAACCACAGAGCGTTGAGGAAGAACATAGGTGCTGGTGCTTTTCCGGAGTGGGACACTTAATTCTGGTTGAGGAGCTGACCTGGAAATCTCATCATCCAACATTAAATATTCTTCTACTTCCTTTTTGGGAGCATAGGCTTCTAAAAATCCTGAACCCTCCAACCAGCGCACATCGACAAGAAGTGTCTCTGAGTCTTCCCAGCGGATTGATTTTTCCTGGAAGGAACTTCCCAGTCTTTTTCTTAAATTATGGGCAGTATTTTTTTTCAGGCCAGAATACTTAGCTTTGTAAACAGAAGTATTCTGCTTAAACGAATAGAGAACAGGATTCTGCCATTCTGGATGGTTGGTAAAAACTTGTTTGATTAGGGTCTTTTCCTTAAGAGGGTTGTTCAGACCGCTTATTTTGATTCTGACTTCTTTCCCTTTTTTTTGGGTTGTCGGAATTTTCCTGAGTACTTGATGCCACTCAAGCATCAACTGATCAAGCATCTCCGGGATCAGTTTTTCAGGAGAAGCCGAGGCGTAATCCATGCTGACCTGAATCTTGGCCAGTCCCACCGGATTGATAGCATCCCATAACTGCAACATGATTGAAGCGTTTCCTTGATCTGCAGATAAATTTTCTGAAACCGGAGTCAATTTCAAAGAAATGACCAGTGGCACCTGATGGATTGTTTGATTGTTTGAATTCTTTTTTGTCTTTGTTTGTTTAGCCTCACTTTGTTCTTTGAAATAACCGCCAATACTTTGGGGATCAAGAGATCTTTCCCATTTCACCAGTGAACCGACTTCAATCCAATAGGGTTTCAATCTTTTCTGTAGTTCCGATTTGAAAAAATTAATTTCACTGACAGTGCTGAGTTGCATATCGGTCACGTAAATCAAACGTGCTTTCCGGGGAGGAAAACGTTTTGATTGATGCATTAATCCAAGTGGGCGGAGGGCCATCATAAGGCGTGAGCGGAAGATTCTGCCTTCCAACACAATTTTGAATTCTTTACGGTCTTCGGAGGTTTCTTCTTCAATCACCCTGATCGAATCAATCAAACGATCAGTATCTTTGAGGATATGCTGTTCAAAAACATTTTTGAGTATGACCATCGAATCATCGTCAAGAAAACGTGCCATGGCGTTTTCGACCAACCTTCTTTTTCCTTTTGCTAGAGCTTCCTTTTTGGCCTGGTCAAGATTTTCACGTTTGACTTCAACAGACTGACTGATCTGGTCAATGATCAGGTTTTGTGCCTGGGTTTGATTGGAAATCCCAATGGAAAGGATCATCAATGAAGCCAAGAAATGAAATGTGACACCCTTGAACCGGATGGGACTCAGCTTAGGGAGCAATGGACACCAATTAAATGCTTGGAAAAAATTTAGCTGAAGCTTCAAACGTATAGGACTCATATGATTTATCAAATAAACAGGAAGGCTCTGTTTGAAGGATTATTTTATCCGGACTGTTGCTGGAATTCTTGAAGTTCCTGTTTGATTCGTTTCAGCTTGTCTTCCAGTACCGGCATTTCATCACCATTGAGATTGAAATAAAATTTTATTTTGGGTTCCGTCCCTGATGGACGTGCAATGATGCGATTCCCTTTTTCCATTTCCAGTATAAGAACATTGGATGAAGGCAATCCTGGACCAGGCCTTTCGGATCTGGTTAACAAATCTGTTTCAATATTGTTCAAAACATCAACTCTTTTCAGGCACCTTAGCCCGCCAAATGTGGAGGGAGGGTTTTGCCGCAAGTCTTCAATCATCCTGAATATCTTCTGCTTCCCCTCTTCTCCTGGGTGGCTGATGGTAAAAAGGGAGTCCAAGTGGTTCCCATGACGTTGATAAATTAAGTCAAGCTGATCAAAAGGGGTTTTTTCCTCAGCCTTAAGCGAAGCTCCAAGTTCCGCAAAGGCCATGGCTGCCCAGACTCCGTCTTTATCTCCAGTGTGGTTTCCGCAGAGGTAACCATGGCTTTCTTCCATACCGAAAATAAATTGTTTCCCGGACTGTTCTGCACGCAAAGCAGCATCCCTGATCCATTTAAAACCAGTCAGGGTTTGAATCACTTCTAGTCCATAAAATCTTGCCACTTTAGTCATAAGCGGAGAAGTGACGATGGTGGTCACTAGAACTCCATTAGGCGGTAAACCGCCTGTCTTTTGCAGTGAGGAAAGCATTTGATCCAGCAAAAGTACCCCGATTAGATTCCCGTTAAGCCACTGCCAATCACGGTTTTTTCCCCTGACCATGACGCCAAGCCGGTCTGCGTCAGGGTCATTGGTAAGGATCATGTCATCATCATCATTTGCCTTCTCCAAAGCCAATCCAAAGGCTTTTGGATCTTCAGGATTCGGGGAAGGTAGTGTGGGAAAATCACCGTTAGGAACCATTTGTTCCGAAACGGTTTTCAAACGTTCAAAATTTCTCAGTTCAAGAAGTTTTGGAACCATTCTCCCTCCAGTGCCATGGAATGGAGAATAAATCACTCCAAGTTTCTTGTTGGCATCTTTGCTGCCCAAGGCCATGGGTGCTACTAGGTCGATGTAATATTGATCGGATTCTTCTCCAATATACTGCAATAGACCTGTTTTTTTTGCCTCACTCAATTCCATGTAAGGAATCTCTTCAATTCTGCTGATTTTCTTGACCTCCTGAATAATGGCCTCATCAACTGGAGGAATGATTTGTCCCCCATGCGACCAGTATACCTTGTAGCCGTTATCAGATGGGGGATTATGGCTGGCAGTGATGATGACCGCTGCCTGTGCTGATCGTCGTATCAGCTCACATGAAACCAAAGGGGTCGGGGCAATTTCAGAAAACAGAAATACCTGGATTTTGTGGGCACATAAAACTTCTGCGGCTGCTTCTGCAAATTGTTTCGATTGGTTACGTGAATCATATCCAATCACTACACCTGCATAGGAATTCCCATTTTTAGATCCCGAACCCTGCGCTTCGATCACTCTCGCAAGTCCTTCCGTTGCCTGCATTACCGTGTATCGGTTCATCCGATTGGTCCCAATTCCCATCGGCCCCCGCAATCCGCCTGTGCCGAATTCAAGCACATTTTTGAAGCATTCTTCGATTTCCTTTTGATTATTTTCTTGGAGCATCCTTTTAGCATGCTCTCGAGTCTCAGAATCAAAACATTGATGTTCCGACCAGTAACGGACTTTATCAAGAAGTTGGGTGCTCATGTTTATTTTAAGAAAAAAAGGAGGGTTGATTGCGAAGGTTCTTGAAAACCCTGTTCAATTGGGGATCATCTGTAACATTTTCGAATCATCGGCATGGATCGTCAAAGCTTCCTTACTTTCAGGATGAGTGAATGTGATCTCCATTGCATGAAGTAACTGTCGTGAAACTGGGAAATTAAGTTGGTCGAGGTAGCTTTGTCCTTCTTCCAGCCAATTCAGAAAGCCATCATCCGCCAATCCATAAAGTTTATCTCCTGTAACAGGACAACCGATGTAGTGAGCGTGGACTCTTATCTGATGCGTCCTACCTGTCATGGGTCGGATTCCAACCAGACATCTTTTGTCCAGGTTTTTGAGAAGATGAAAGTGAGTCGTACATGGTCTCCCTTCAAATTGAACCCCCTGCTTGATCCGGATCGAACTTTTCGGATCAGAACCTATCGGCATGGACACAATAACATCATCTGCAGGCAGGCTGTTTTCAAGTATGGCTTTGTAAAATTTACGGGTTTGTTGTTCTCTGAACATTTCTGCCATTTTTTGGGCAGTCTTTTTTTGTTTTGCAAAAAGGATGACTCCGCTGGTTTCCCGGTCCAAGCGATGGAGGGTGAAGAGTTTTTTCCAGCCGTACTTTTTTTTTGCGAGATTGACCAGGGTGTTTTTGTAATACTTCCCGGAAGGGCTGGTAGGAAGATTTCCAGGTTTGTTGAAAGCTACCAGGAAATCGTCTTCAAAAATCTTGTCAAAGCTGCTGTCAACCTCGGGCTCAAGAAAATCAGGCCGCAAATAGAGGATTTTCTGGTGATCTTTCAGTAACTGGAAAGGATCAGCATTACGACCATCGACGGTCAATCGTTTTTCACGGATGTTTTCGAGCCACTCTTCGCGGTCAAGATAACGAAATTTACGGAGTAGGAAATCGAGGAGCTTTTCTTTACGGCCCTCGATGCGCATATAACGGAAAGACAATTCTGTATGATTTTCCGTCATGCGGAGAGCCATCTTAGTCCTCTTTCAATAAATCCGCCTTTTTCTTCAAAAGATCCTTCGCTTCCCAGGATCTGATTTCGAACAAGCGCCCTCCAACTTTTTGATTAAAGCGCTCCATTTCTTTTCTCGAGTCAGGACTATCGGCTTCAATCTGAATTGACATTCGCAGACTCATGACATGATTCCCTTCAGGATTTTCATTTTCACCAATTTGAAGGGCATAGATTTTCCCATCTGCCAGCGTTGCCTCTAAGTTGGTCAACTGAGTTCTCCCTGTCGAATTGTCTGAAAGCTCTCCTGTTAAGATTTTTGTAAAACTCAATTCCTGAAGTCTTTTCAGAATATCATTGATTTCATCTTCTTTTAATTCTGCCTCTGGAGAATCAGACATGCTCCAACTGTTGCTTTGATTATCGTAACTGAGGGTGAAATCCGAATCCGAACTGTTTTGGAAGTCTAATTTCTGAATCATCTTCTCATCGAGACTCGTAAGCTCTTTGTTGAGCCAATCATTTGGATCCGTGTCAATGTCGAGTGTGTCCGGTAACAGATAAACCTCGTCTGAATCGGCATAACGAAGGTATTGTCCGCTTCCCTGTTCCCTGCTTTTTCCAAGCAGGATTTCAAGCAGACTGGAATCATCTCCGCGAAGAAGACTCACAGCTACAGCATGTTTTTCATCTTCCCATTGTTCCTTGGACTCAGGGGGGGATAAAAGCTGAAATAAAGCATGACGCTCGGGGTTATCGGTCACCAGATCCCCAAGCCGGAGATCGGTCAATTCCAGAAGAAATTCCTGAATTTTTTCTCCGGAGAGAGGATAGTCCAAGCCGGTTTCTTGCCATCCTTGTTGGGACTGATGAAGTTCAAGTAAACCTTCTGAGGAACGAACTTGGATTTTGTTCAGGTTTTTCGTGTCAAGTTGTTTGAGCAGTATTTGGCCGCTTAAGTTTTCCTGGCCTTGCTCTGCACCTTGTTCATAGAAATAAAGAGCAATTCCTAATCCGCACAAAATGACGGCTATCAGACTAAGTGGTTTAATCATATTTTTTCACAATGTAATTGATTCGGCCTAAGGCTTAATTGTATTTATTTTCTTTCAGATTTGTCTCTTTTTAGGTCAACCTTTTTCCTCACGGATCATTAAGAATAATATTGAAGCGACTGTTTTTATACAGGATTTTATCCAATTGCTCAAGAAAATTCAGAAACTGAACCGATTTCATGAAAGGTACAAATGGAGGAACAGGGACAGGCTTCAGATTTGATGATTAGCCAGCAGTTTTTTCATTTCTTCAAGGAGCGGTTTTTTAAACTCCGATCGTTCCATGGCGACTTTAATTGAGGAAACGAGGTATCCCAGTGGTTCTCCGAGATCATAACGGGTTCCTTCAAACTGAAGTGCTGAAACCTTTCCTTTTGCCGCCATCAAGTTTATGGCTTCGGTTTGAGTGAATTCTCCCTGGTGTTTATGACGGGTGTCGCTTGAACGCAGGGCATCGAAGATATCGGGTGTGTAGAGGTAACGGCCATAGGTCGCAAAAGAACTTGGTTCTGTGCCGCTTTCAGGTTTTTCCACCATAGAACGAACCTTCATTCTTTTCCCAGTATTTTCAGGATCGATGATCCCGTATCTTTGAAGTTCATTCGCCGGCAGTTCCTTAACGGTCAGTATCGTATCCCCACAAGCTTTCCAAGCATCGATCAACTGTTGAGTCAGGGGAGGATCACCAAAAACAATATCATCAGGATAGGCGACCACGAATGGTTCATTGTTGACGAAGGGTTCAACGAGCATCAGCGCATTGCCAGTACCCATCATGTATTGCTGACGCAGTGTGAAGATGTTGGCCGTGGTAGGTTTGATCAGTTCCAGTTTTTTATGCTGATGGGATTCTTCAAAGGCAGAAGAGAGTTCGACTTCCCGGTCAAAATAATCTTCAAGAACTTTTTTCCGCCTTGAGGAAACAAGCAGGATGTCCTGAATCCCTGAATCGACCATTTCCTGGACAATGAAATCAATCGCGGGGCGATCGATCAAGGGAAACATTTCTTTGGGGATCGTCTTCGAGGCAGGTAAAAATCGAGTGGCATAACCCGCGGCAAGAATGACACCTTTCATCGGTTTACTCCTAAAACAATTAAATTGCTCTGTTGTTGATTGAGCTTTGTAGGAATGAAGAAAAATACATGGACAAAATCATTTCAGAGGAGACCATGGATTTCAACCAAGTTCCTTGGAAACCTCGATTTCATCCAAGACTTGAACTCCGAGTGTTCTTGCTTTTTCCAGTTTGGATCCTGCATTTTCTCCTGCAAGGAGGAAATCGGTTTTGCTGGAAACACTTCCTGTCACTTTTGCGCCTGCGGCTTCGATCCTTTCTTTCCAAACTTCTCGGGCCTCGGAGAGGGTCCCGGTAATGACGAAGACCTTGCCTTCAAAAAAAGGAATCCCGGAACCTTCCAAGCGTTCCTGATTTCGGGGTTTGACTCCAAGTTCCAAAAGATCTCTGATCCAGTCCAGATTATTTTGGTCTTGGAAAAAATGAAACACACTTTCAGCAATGATGGGTCCGATTTCGTAGATTTTTTCGAGTGTTTCCGGAGTGCATTGCATCAGGGTTTGGAGGGAACCGTGCTTATTCGCCAAAACCGAGGCTGTTTTTTCGCCGACATGGGGGATTCCCAGGGCATGGATCAATTGTCCCAACTTGCAGTCTTTAGAATGTTCGATGGCATTCAGCACATTTTCCGCAGATTTGGTCCCCATTCGTTCAAGTTCTTCCAGATCGGACATATGAAGGCGATATAGGTCTGCAGGATGGCGAAGCTTCTTTTTCAAAGTAAGCTGTTCAATCAGTGCCGGTCCCACGGTGTCTATGTTCATCGCTTTTCGTGATACAAAATGAAGCAATCGCTCGTTGAGTTGGGCGGGGCAGTCCATATTCGAACAGCGCCAGTCAACTTCTCCTGGTAATTGGGAGACTTCTGAATCGCAGACCGGACAGCTTTCAGGATAGCGAATGGGCCATCCTTTTTCCGGCCCCCGTTCGGATTTTACGATTTTGGGAATAATCTCCCCTCCTTTTTCCAGGATGACTCGGTCCCCAAGATGTAAGTTGAGCCGGTTTACCTGATCATAGTTGTGGAGGGTCGCACGGGAAACGATGGTTCCGTTTAGTTCTACGGGATCTACCAGGGCCACAGGAGTGAGTACTCCGCTTCGACCGACTCCGATCTCTAAGGAACGAATGATCGAAAATGCCTGTTCAGCAGAAAATTTGACTGCAGTTGCCCAGCGTGGAGATTTTGCTGTAAAACCGAGTTTTTGTTGGAACTGTATATCATCGACTTTGACCACTATCCCATCAATTTCGTAAGGAAGTTCGTCTTTATGAAGTTCCCAATACCTGCAGAATTCAATGACTTCATCGATGTTTTTACAGGTTTTGGTTTCAGGATTGACGGGGAACTGCAGATCCTTCAGTAGCTGTAGGTTTTCCGAATGCTTCGGTTTCAATGGCCCATCCGCAAGCAAGTAAACAAAAAGGTCCAATTTTCTTCGCCGGACTTCATTGCTGTCTAACATCCTCACAGAACCTGCAGCAGCATTTCTTGGATTTTTAAATTCAGGTTCCTGAGTAAGTTGTCTTCGTTGATTCAGTTCAGAAAAATATTTTTTTGATAGATAAACCTCTCCACGGACTTCAAGATCAAGCGGGCTCTTCAACTTCAGTGGGAGTTTGGAAAGCGTCTTCAGGTTTGGAGTGATTTCGTCACCCTGGCTTCCGTCTCCGCGAGTTACTCCTGCCTGGAGTTCACCCTTTTCATAAAGGATGGAAAGAGCCAGTCCATCGATTTTCAGTTCACAAACATATTCAGGTTTTTCATCGTTGAGGAGTTTTTGCAGACCTGTTTCCCAGTCCCTCAGTTCTTCCATCGAATAAACATTGCCGAGGCTTAACATTGGGCTTCGGTGAGTCCGGGTAGGAAATGATTCCTGGGGTTTCGCCTGGACCCGGATCAACGGAGAGTCGTCAAGGATCAGTTCAGGAAATTCAAATTCCAGTTTTTGTAACTCTTCTTTAAGCTGATCATATTCTTCATCTTCGATTTGTGAGTTGCCGCAGTAGTAGGCTTGACTGAAGCGTTGGAGTTGATCGCTCAAATCTATGACGCGTTTTTTAGGCTGGAATTCTGTCATTTCATTTCGAATATCTTGAGCAAAGGAAATCAAACCCGAAAAAATGAACCTTGATGGATTATGAACGGAAGAATTGGACTTTAAATTTAACTCAGGACTTTTGAATTTTGAAAAAATGAGTGATGCTTGGACGGCTCATCGAGAATTAGTATTAATCCACAAAACTAGTGGAGACCCTCTCAAAAAACCATCCAAAATTACAGATTATAACTGGGATTTTTAAAAAAGTACGAGGATGATTAAAGCACAATTTTTATTCTGAAATCCTTCCATGATTCTAACCTGCCTCGATCTTGAAGGGGTTTTGATTCCTGAAATTTGGA
>OCVP010000198.1_pt1 | contig 27930 bp, 23 predicted proteins | sample 1539171 | NCBI WGS metagenome assembly OCVP01 (sample SAMEA51879418, study PRJEB22527) | metagenome
ATGAAGAACTACTGCTACTTGATGAAGAACTAGAAGAAGAACTGCTACTGCTACTGCCACTTGAGTATGTGCTACTGCTTGTTGTATTAGTCTCTGCTGCTTGAGTTCCTGTGCCTACTGCTGTAGTAGTTGTAGTCGGATCTGTGGTAGTAGAAGTAGAGGAGACAACTCCAACGTTAGCACTCGTTGTGGTAGGACCGTTATCAAATGATGTGACAGTTCCCATACTTGTTGCTAGGTTAACACTACCAGTGACATAACCAGAACTCTCTAAGAATCTTGCTGCTGCACTTAGTTCTGTCTTTTTATTACCTTCTTTATCTAATTCTCTATGTGGTTCGTATGCAATTAACTCTTCAAATTCAGATAAAATAAATTCAACAACTGGTTGAGTAGGTATCTTAAGTAATGCTTTCTTATCATTCAAATATCTTTCATGCTCATAATTTGTCACAGGATATATTGATTGCTCTTCTCCTAGTGTAGTTCCATCAGGTAATACAGTTCTCCAATCACCATTAACTGTCACACCTTGCTTTACTACTACAATATTATTAAACTTTGCTTCTACAGTTTCATAGTGATGTAATCCATCAGGCAAATCATATTTATCTTGAACATATTTAAGTAATCTTTCTTCACTTCGTGGCCATTGCTCATACACATCAGTGACTCCATTTACCATTAGTAATACCCAATCTAAAAATGGATCACCTAAAGCTTGCAATGCTATTTCTTCTGGTCTCATTCCGTCAGGTATGATACGTGATTCTAATAGTGTAATGTATTGACTTAGATCTTCTCTAACTTTAGTACGTCTAAAAAGATTTTTAACCAGACGATACCTATAGGGTTCATCATCTTTGATGCCCTCGCCAACAAATACATTTGGAAGTAAAGAAAAGTATTGCATTAGTACCCCACTGCTACGTCATTTTCTGTGAGAAGTCTTGTCTCAGTAAAACTAAGTTGTAAAACTACTGAAGGAACTGAGATTCCATCAGATTGAGGTTGCTTTAGTGCAACATACTGATTGTCTGGTGTGTAGTTTACAGATATACCAGTACAAACTGAAGGATAAATCTTAAACATTAGATCTCTTCTTGTACTTTCACCTAAATTATTCATTCCACCAGTAGAATTTGCACCAAAACGACAGAATCTTAATTGGAATCTATCAGGTATCTCAAAAAATCTATTGTTCTTAGCATAACCTTCGTTATATTTCTTAAAGAAGTCATCTTGCCATAGATTTTTATATCCTTTCTTCCTCTCAACCTTATTCACTTTATCATTACCATCAATCTTAAATGTTGTTTGGTTATTAGAATATTTTTTACCCATATTACCAGAACGAACTCTTGGTAATGATCCAATTTTTATATAATCTATGATAGATTGTATAGTTCTTGATTCTTGTGCATCACGAGCAAAGAATTTAAAAGCAAAGTTGTGAGTTCTAAAACTCATACCTTGAAATATTTGTTCACTGTATGGGTTGAATATTCTTCCTGCCTGTAGGTTTTCAATAGCATTAAGATCCAAATTACCTTGTAGTCCTACAAAGTTATTGAATCCGTTTACCATTTGTAATACCATGTTGGTAGAAAACTCAGGTAGTGCAGCACCTGCTGCATCTTGTAGCATACGTGCTAATTTTGTAAAATCATTGTCATTTCCATTTAACATACCTGTTGCTGTGACACCTGCAACACCAATGTCTGCTCTTCTGTATGCAGGACCGTAGGAGGTTTGTATGCCAGGTGGTATTGCAATATAACATCTGTCAGGATGTTGTACTACTGTAGCTCTGTTGCCAGGTAGTTCTCTATTATAAAACGCAGGTACATTTGTAGCATCATAGTCAAACCTTTCTCTACGCAGCATAAGGTAGTCAATGGCACCAGTTTCAGCGTCTGCTAAACCGTAACCCTGATCTTGTGCGGGAGGTTGTTCTGGATATCTATAAATGCTCAACTTTTTGCCTAAATAATATTACATATATCATATGTATTTATGAGGTTTAAACAAGGAAAATACATTCCGAGACATCCAAATAAGTATAAAGGTGATCCCAACAACATAATTTATAGGTCATCATGGGAGCATAAGTTTATGCTTTGGTGTGATAGAAGTAATTCTTCCGTCCAAGAATGGGGTAGTGAAGAGATCGCTATTCCTTATATTAGTCCTGTTGATGGGAAAAGACATAAGTATTTTCCAGATTTTTATGTCAAAATTAAAGGTAAAAAATATATGGTAGAAGTAAAACCATTCAAACAAACTAAAGAACCTAAGACACAAAAGAAAATCACTAAATCATATGTTAGTGAGGTCTTAACTTGGGCAGTTAACAAAGCTAAATGGAAAGCAGCTGGTGAAGTTTGTGAAGATAATGGTTATAAGTTCATGATTATCACAGAAAAGGAGCTCAAAGTCTAATGTTTGGTGCAATAATTGGAGCAGTAACTGATGTTTTACAGGCATATGCGGCTACGCAACTGACTGGGATACCTGGTGCAGGTGGTGTGACTCCAAGCAAATTTCAAGAGTTCATGGCTTTCAGTAGAAAGAAGAAAGGCGACTTCTCTTTTACTAACATATACACTGTGCAATTTTCTAGTCCTCCAATGCTTAATGATAAGTTGGAGTCAGGTGATGATAAAATATTATTAGATTACTATTGTGATTCTGTTAACCTTCCAAGTAAACAGGTAACTACAGCTCAGATTATGAACGTGGGATCTGCATACAAATATGCTACTGGTAATGCATTTAGTCAGATCAACATGACATTCAAGATGCCAAGAACTCAAAGAACTAGAGCAATATTTGAGAGATGGCTCACAATGATGAATAATGATGCCAATCAATATGTGCATTTTTATAAGCAATATTGCTGCCCAAGAGTAAGAATATACAAATTTGAAAGAGGTGGTGGTGCAAAGGTTCAGAATTTTGCTACACCTCTTGTACAAAAAGTTCAAAATAAACTAGGAGGTATATTTGGTGGTTCAAATGTAGCTGATAATAATCTTTTAAACTACCTAAAGTTAGACCCTTCAATTAAACAGACAGCACTAGATGCCATTGCAAACCAAGCAAAATTTTATAGTTGTCATGGTATGTGGGAGTTGAGAAATGTATTTCCTACTAACATTGGATCAGTACAGTTGAATAATAATGAAGCAAGAGTCATGACACTGACTGTATCATTTAACTTTGAGAGATATAGATTTTACAATAGACCACTATACTCACATGGTAATAACAAAGAGTTTATTGTTGATAATCCTGCACTAAGAAACAACGTACAACTAAGTCAACACGGTGCACATACACCTACAGAGGACGCAAATGGTATGGGATTCCAGAAAGGACCTATCAATAATGATAGTTACTGGTAAGTCGCATATATAATTTAGACTTTTTTTACCAAAATACCCCGAAAAAAATTCGCCCCAAAAAATGACCCTTTAGGGTTTTCAACTAAATAATTACAACTGAAAATATTTTATTATGGCACTTCCCGTATTAAATACTCCGAAGTTTAAACTTAAACTTCCTTCTGATAACAGAGTAGTGAATTTTAGACCTTTTCTTGTAAAAGAAGAGAAAATACTACTAATTGCAACTGAAACTGGTGAACAAGCAGAATTAATCACTGCTATTAAGAATATTATTAAAGCATGTACCGATATTAAAGATGTTGAGTCATTATCAACATTTGACATTGAATTCGTTTTTCTACAAATTAGAACTAAATCTGTAGGTGAATCTGTTGAAGTGTCAGTGACATGCCCTGATGATGGAGAAACTCAAGTAGAGGTATCTATTCCTTTAGATGAAATTAAAGTCGTTAAGACAAAAGGACATAAAAAGGAAATTAAACTATCAGATTCTGTCGTTATGACTATGAAATATCCAAGTTTGGATGTTTTTGTTGAAATGAACTTTACACCTGAAGATGCAGGAGTTGATCAAGTTTTTAAAATGGCAGCAGGATGTATAGAATCTATCGCAGACACTGAACAGGTGTATGACTGTAAAGATCTACCAAAAGAAGAAATTCAAAGTTTCTTAGATCAAATGACTTCTGAGCAGTTTAAAAAGGTGCAAGATTTCTTTGAATCTATGCCTAAACTACAGCATAAGATAAAAGTGACCAATCCCAAAACAAAAGTTGAGAGTGAAGTAACATTAGAGGGTCTAGCAAGTTTTTTCGCTTAGCCCTGATGCACGCTAGTTTGCAGAATTATTATGAGACTAATTTTGCATTAATTCATCATCATAAGTGGCAAATCGACCATATCGAGAATTTGCTACCTTGGGAAAAAGAAATTTACATGAATTTATTAGTCCAATTCCTCCAAGAAGAGGATAAACGTATGAGGGATTCACAGGCAAAGTCTAGTGGCTAAAATCAAAATGTACAAGTTCATTAATCCAGGTAGTGCTGCCTCAACAGCATCTGCCTCGAATAGTGCTGCTCGTACAACACTTTTAGCAACTAACAGATTAGGTAGTTCAGTAGCTGGACTTGCAAAAACTGTTAATAACCTTGAAAAGATATACAAAGCAACTGCAAGGAACGAAAAACTTGTAGAAATAGCAGAACGTAGAAGAGCAAAAAGGGATAAGGATAAAGAAAGAGAAGAGGAGATAGAAAATCAAAATTTATTCAATGGTAAAGACCTAAAAAAGAGGGCAAAAGAGACAAATAGCACTAAAAAAGCTTTTGGATCAGGATTAAAAGATGATCTCTTAGGTGGTCTTGAAAAAATTCTAGTTAATGTTGTAGGATTTCTTACTCGACTATTTGCATTGACAGAAATCAAAAAACTGCAAAATTGGTTTGGTGATGAGCAAGAAAGGGCAAAACGTAAAGAATTTGTAGAAAATTTAAAATACGTTTTTGGAACATTTATTAAATTTGGAAAAAGGTTATTAATTGATAATATAGCTAAACCTTTTGACAAAATGATAAATGGGAAAAATTTTATCGAGAAGTTGCAGGGATTAGGTAAACTTGTAATGGGTTTGGCAGGTTTAACTGTACTATTGAATCCATTTGGGACTATGGATGCTATTCTCAGTATGTTGGGGATGGATTTTTATCGTGATAGGTCTCAGGAAGGTAAAGGAAAGGGTGATGGTAAAGGAAAAACAAAGATAGACAAGGGAAAGATAAAAAATACAAATAAACTTAAAGCTAAAAATGTCTTAAAAAGTAAAAATGGTAATAGATTATATAACAAGTATAGATCAGAAGGATTTACTCATAAACAAGCATTAAACAAAACACTAAGAGCAGCTCGTCAAAAACCAAATTTATTCAAACCTCCAAAAACTCCTACATCAGGTTTAAGTGCTTCGGGAGCACCTAAAGGTAAAATTTTCAGCAAAGGATTAAGCAAAGGATTTGGTCGTGGTGCTTTAAAGTTTCTTGGAAAAAATAATGTAAAACTACTTGGTAAAGCATTCAATCAGACTTTTGGTAGGATACCTATTTTTGGAACTATACTAACAGCAGTATTTTCAAGATTACAGGGAGATCCTTGGGGAGCAACTATATTCAAGACTGCAGGTGCAGGTGTCGGTGGTGCATTAGGATCATTCTTATTACCAGGTATTGGTAGTTGGCTTGGTGTAATGGTTGGTGAATACGTAGGTAATTTACTATATCTCGGATTCCAAGGTGGAGAAGGTGGAACTCAAAACTGGAAAGCAGCTGGTAAAAAATTAAAAGAAGATGCTGCTGCATTTATAGGACAGGTGAAGAATATCTTCAATTGGATGAAGGAGAGAGTCACTAGATTTTATAAAGGTATACCAAAGATAAAAATACCAGATTTTCCTAAAGATCCTCCTGATTGGATTCCAAAATGGTTAGTAGGTAGAAAGACAATCTATAATAGTGCCAAACTTGCTATAAAAGCAATGCTTGGTCCTATGGGACTCTTAATGGGTAAAGAAATCCCCAACGTTGCTTGGTTGATGGATGGATTTGGATTTAAGAATACTCTACCATTACTTCACAAATCTTTCTTTAAATCTGATCCAGTAGGTGAAGGAACAAAGACCGAAGGAACACCAATGAACGGTGTAAAGGGTGAAGAAGATGCTCAGGCAGGTGATAGCACATCAGGATCGGGTGATGGTAAAGGTAAACCTATCAAAAATAAAAGAGGTAGGATTATTGGATATACTAACGAAGGAGTTGGTTCAAGCGGTAATGACTTAGATGATCTAAAAGAACTGTACGATAAAAAAGCAAGAAGAAAAGCTTTGGGTATGGATACATCTGGTCTTGATAAAAAAATAGATTTTAAAAAGAGAAAAATTGATTTAAAAGGTGGTGACCCAAATCAAGTAGTTTACTCTGACTCAGGATATTTTGTACCAAACAAGTATTACAAAGGTGTAGAAACTGATAATGAAAGATATGGTGATACAATGCCAGAAGGTTCTTTTAGTATCACGAAGAAAAAGAAAAGTCCATATGAGAGAAAATTTGGTAAGAAGCATAATCCATTAGAAACTGTAAAAGATAAAGGACAGTTCTATGAGACAATGCCTTTTATACCCGACAACAAGTATAAAGGTATAGAGTCTGATATTCAAAGATATGGTAATACAGTTAAGGATGGATCTTTTGGTATAGGTTCCAAATCTACTGATGTAGTAAGTAGACATTCTACTGGTCATTCCTCAAAGCAAAATAAAAAACCTTGGTGGAAATTTGGATTTGAGCAGGGTGGACATATACCTCAGTTCCTTTTTGGATTTGTTAAGAAAGCATTTAAAGCTGTGACTAGTGTTGTAAGTGGTGTTGTTAATACTGTTGGTAAAGTTGTAAGTAAAGTAGCATCAGTTGCTATGCCCATCTTAAGTGTGGCAGCACCATTTATCCCTGCATTAGCACCAATTATGCCATTTATGCAAGCAGCAAATGCTGTATCTGCATTTGCGTCTGGTGATATTATGGGAGGTATTACTGGTGGTCTGGGTGCATTGGGTGGATTCTTCCCAGGCACCTTTGGTGCTGAGTCTGCCTTTGGTAAGTTCATGTCAGGTAATCCCCTTGGACAAGCTATAGGTGGATTTATGACTGGTGGTATATCTGGTGCTTTAGGTAGTCTTACCAGTTTCTTACCTCAAGGTTTCCAAGATTTCTTAGGTGGTATTGGTGGATTTATGAATAAATTCCCTGCATTAGGAGGCATAATTAGTGGAATACCTGGTTTAGGTGGTATATTAGGAGCATTTGGAGTGACAGGTGTAGAAGGTGCAGGATTCTCTCCAATGAGTTTGTTTGGTGATATAGCAAATCAAATGGGATTTGGTAGTATATTTAATATTGCACAAGGTCTTATAACAGGTGGTGGACCTAACGCTGTCATGGAAGGTCTTAGAGGTATGGCACCTGAATTAGGAGTTAAACCTGAAGCACTTGGTATATTCACATCAAGGGGTAAAAACGCACGTACTAATTTACTGAATAGTAGTCAATCTGAACAATCAAAAGCATATGCAATGCAATCTCAGTTAGAGTTTATTCCTATGCCTGTAATTATTGAAAAGTTAACTCCTATTCATAAGGCAGTTCCTATTGGAGGACAATAAATACTAAGTATGAACGTCTCTAAAACTAAAATTAATCTTTACAAGTTTGTCTCTACAACAGGGATCGCTGCAGCTAGTGATGCGGAACCAAAAGAGAAGGCGACTGTTGCTGTACAAGAAAAACAAGTAGAAGCAATAAATCAACTTGGTGGAGTTGTTAATGGTATAGCAGCAAGTTTAATTAAGATAGAAGAGATAGAATTAGCACGTGCAAGAGCATTAGCAAAGAAAGCAAGAGAATTTAAACCAGATTATACAACACCTAAAAAAATAAAAGCAAATTTTGCAACACGCATGATGGAGGCTTTCAAAGCACCCAATTTCCTAAAAGGTTTGTTGCAGATGCTTGGTGCTCTGTTCAAAATGTTTGTAGGAATACCTATATTGAAATGGTTTGCAGATCCAAGAAATAGAGATAAAATTAAACTTACCTTGATGGCATTGTGGGCAGTATTCAAGGGTATTAGTGCATTTATAAAGAGTACATTTGTAGCAGGTATTAACAGTCTTGCAAAAGCAATGCGAGGCGATGGTATGAGTACTTGGCAAAGAATAATTTTCTTTGCTAAGGGTATATTGGCATTTGGTGCCTTAATTATAGGACTCAAATGGTTAAATCCTCTTAGAATAGGTAAAACTATTAAAGAAATTGGTGCAATTTTCAAAGGTTTTAATGTTGCACTGTTTAATTTTAGAAATGCACTAAGAGCAAAGAAAGGCTTAAAAGCACTCAAATATAAAAAAGGATTAGCGGGTTCAAAATTCTTACGCAGAGCACCTGGATTTGGTAAAGGTGCATTAGTAGTTGGTGGTCTGGTCACTGCAGGTTCTTTGTTTATGGGTGGTGATGCTGAGGCAGAAGAAGGAGGAGAGGAAGAAGAATTACCAGAAAGAAGAGAAGGAGGACCTGTTGGTAAACAATATACAACTGGAAGAACTATAGGTAAAAATGGTGGTATGATTAGAGGTCCTGAGACTGGATATCCAGTTTCATTGGACGGAGGTAAAACTACATCATTTATTGGTCATGGTACTGAAAAAGTTGTAAGTGATAAGAAGGGTGGTGGATATGTAATACCTATTAATAACGCTGCGACAAGAGCAAATCCATATCTAACAGCTTACAATGAAGTAGCAGCTGCAGGTATGGGCATGGCACCTGAGTTGTTCATAGGTGGTTTATTTAAAGGTGCAGGTAATCTATTAAAAGGTAGAACTTGGGGTGGTGCTCAAAGGATGGGTACTCAAGCAAACTTTGGAACAGGTAGAGATGGTGGATTTGGAACTGGTACACATGGTAGTGGATGGCCAAGTGCATGGGATGGTAAACCAGTAGGAGGACAAACTAACTCACCAACTAAGAAACCTGGTTTATGGGGTCAGATCGGAAACTTCTTGACTAAGGGTGATGGTCAGACCAGTGGTGCTGCCATGATAGGTAGGATGTTTGGTAATGAGCAAGCTGGTGCCTCGATTGGTAATATCATGGGTATATTCCAAGGTGGTGGTAGTGGAAAAGATGGAAAGGCAACTGGTTGGGATATTATAAAAGGTATTGGTGGTGTTGCAGGTAATTTCTTAGGTGGATCTAAGGCAGGTGGTTGGATCAATACTGCAATGGGGATAGGTGATATATTAAAAGGAGACGGAAACTGGGCATCTAAATTTAGAGATATTGCAGGAAACTTCGGTGGTACAATAGCAGATCTAATCGGTGGAAAGACAGGATCTGCCATTGGTAGTTTCATGAACTCATACTTCAATGGAACTGCAGGTGGTATTGGAGATTTAATAAGTGGTATGGGAGCACAGGCAGGTACAGGTCGTATCGCAGATGCTGCTAATCATCCTGGTTACTCTGGTGGAATGGGTGTCACCGATCCAGAAGGAGGTATACAAGCTGCTAAGATTCTTGGTAGACAAATGTTGAGTAGAGGAATGACAGTATATGGTCATCCTAATTTTAAAAATAATAAATTTAACAAAGAAAATAAAGCAAACGAAAAAGGATATGATCCTGGTGGAAGACAACCTGTAGGTGGAGGACCTTTCCACTCTAAAGGATTGGGATTAAACATTGCAGACTATAGACCAGGTGATTTTGGTGCTAGGTTAAGAAACCTTGCTGACTTCTTGAGAGGTCAGATTGATACATTTAAAGTTGTACAAATCATATATGATAAATGGGGTATGTGGTTTGCAGGTCAGAAAGAAAAGAAAGGACCTTCTAAGTATGGATATCCAGATTCTATTGGTGTTGGAGTTGCTCCAAAAACAGAAGAATCTATGACAGGTGTAGGTTCACAACAGGCAGTAGCAAATAGTCAAAGGACTATAATGAAGAATGCACTAGAAGGTGGTGATGGATCTGTAGGTGATGCTGCATTAAACATTAGAAAGGTATTTAATCAAGCGACTGCTATGGATGCAGGGGCTAAAAAATCTGACTTTGGTGGTAATTTCTTCATGGATTTACTTAAAAAAGGAGAGAATAATAAGATTAGTGATGCTTTTATGAAAACCAGTGATCAGAAAAAAGGTTTAGATGCTTTTGCATTAGCACAGGATAATGAGGGATTAACTAACTTCTTATATAAGAAAGGTGCAAACGAGGAACAGGCAACTAATTATCTTAATTTAATTGATGGTGATCTGTTTTCAAAAACTCCTTCATTTAATAATGATGATAAATTCTCTTTCTCAACTAACTTTAAGGTTGGTAATAGTTTATTCACTAAAGATGATGGTAAATCTGCTACAGATTTCTATGCCAAGAAAAACATGGGTGTCACTGATAGTGAGATCACAAATAAACAAAATAATCAAAATCTCTCCAGAAACAGAGGTACAGCATTTTCAACTAGCAAAAAAGATGGTGAAAGTTTAATATCCAAAGCACCTAAGACTCAATCTTCTGTATCTCAAGCAGGTGGTGGTAGTGAGAATACTACTGCTCAGGATAAAGCAAGAGATTATTACAACAACAAGGCAGCAAAGGAAAGACAGCATGCTACCAGTGCTATGAATGATAAGATTCAACAAACCATTCAAACAGCATTAGCAACAGTCCAAGCACATAACAGTTCAGTCCAAGCATTAGTACAATCAGAAAATCAAAAAGTTTTACAGATGCAGAAAAATGCTAAAAGCATGGCAGCAAAAGTACAACAACAAATGAAACAAAGACAACAAAACCAAAATCAATCTGCGGTCGCTTAAATTATGCCAAAATCACCTACACAAAGAAAAAGTTCAATACAAATAGCCAGACCTGGTGAGGCACAGTATCGTCTTAGTATGTACAGAGATGATAAAAGGATGGAGAATAAAGAGGGTGCTTTTAACCTGATAACCTTTTGTAGAGGTTGGGAGATATATGAATCTCTAGATCTACACACAATGGAATGTGAGTTTATATTTGAAGATGCTGCAGGTTTGATGGGTTCACTAACAGGAACTGAAGTATTTAAGTTAGAGATACAAAGTTTTCCTGTTGATAGAACATATTATTTTAGATCATATGGTGTGTATGATCGCATCAGAGCAGGACAGAGTAATGAAGTTTATTTTATCAGATGTTATAGTGATGAATTTATTAAGAATGAATCCTTAAATGTATTTGGTAATTCAGAAGTTATATTTAAAAATGAAGCAAAAGCAGAGAATATCATAGAAACATTAGTAAAAGATAAGAGATATCTGGGATCTAGTAAAAAACTTTTTACAGAAGAAACTTTGAATGAACATTCATTCATCGCACCAAACTGGAGACCATTTGATGTTATACCTTGGGTTTTGTTAAGAACTATTCGTAAATCACAAAAAGGTGGTAGTTTACAAAATGGTTTTGTATTTTTTGAAAACTCTCTAGGATTTCATGCAAAATCATATGATAAGATGATTGAAGACATAGAGAAACAAAGAGAGAATCCTGTCACTAATCCTACTACAGGACAAGTAAAGATGTATCAGTATATTCATGATGTAAAAAATACAGAGAGTCCTATTGATAACCAATTCTTAATTGACTCAGTTGTATTCCCTGATGAGGCAACAACTATGGCAAACTTGAGACATGGAATATATTCTGGATACAGTGTTGGGTTTGATCCTGTATCAATTACATCATCTAAGATGGGATTGAGTAAAGATATGTCAAGTACAGCATATAGTTATAATCTTGAAGATATTTGGCCAAGAATGGCTCACTTAAACGCAGGTAAGTCTGTGAATCCATTGACTCATGTAGATAAAAGTATGAGAAGTCACATGTATCAACCTAAGAGGATTAGATACTGTGGTTTACCTAATCAATCATTTGATCCTAAGTTTCAGAATAATCCTCAAGCATCATATGAACAACTTGCAGAACTACAAGCATATAGGTATATACGGAAAGCAACACTCAATCATATCAATCTTAAAATTACTATACCTGGTAATTTAGATCTATATGTTGGGTCTGGTATAGACATCATAATTCCTACTATAGCTAAGTCTGGTGGTGGATATGGAAGAAGTACAAAGGTTGATCGTAAGTATAGTGGGCGTTACCTGATAAAGACCTTGACACATTCAATGACTGAAGATAAAATAAGAACTGACATAGAGTTGATGAAAGACTCTATTTTAAGATAAATAGTTCTGTATCAAAGAGGTACAATATGAAAACAATAGAACAACACATCCAATACGACAAAGATCTAATCGAAAATCCAATGTCATCACCTGCAGCACGCAGACATGCAAAAGCAGAACTTCATGAACTTGAAGTATACGCAGAGCATCATCCAAACGATCATCATGATCCAAATGCACTCGAACTATTTTGTGAGATGCATCCTGATGAACCAGAATGTTTAGTGTATGACGATTGATGACTTTATTTTAGGTCATTGGCATAATAGACAGCAAGCACAAAGTAATCCCCATTGTTTTTCTCAATGTGAGATAATATGGGAAAAAGAGGGGGATTTTTTTGTTTCAAAGAACTTTTATAGATCGCAAGAACATAATCCATATAGACATAAAAGACATAAATGGGTACAAACGTCTGCTACGACTGGTATCATGCAGAATTATCGCCTTGACTTGACAAGACATGAAGAATGTGATATGATGTTTACGTTTCACGACAAATCGTGGCATGGTAAACTAGATAGTACGAAATGCCTTGGTGAACGAGGCAATCGTATTGTTTCAGAAATACATTTGTATGGTGACAAACTTACTTCAAAGGATCAAGGGTTTGACGATAAAGGAAATGTCGTTTGGGGTTCTCCTAATCTGTTTCATTTCCTTCGGCATTAATGCTTGTACAGCACCAGTGACAGATCCTACTCCTAATCCCTCAACATTATGGAAATTAAAGAAAAATTAAGAGCACAGGTCAAAAGTAAATTTTATTATTGGTTCTGGGGACTTGCTACTGTATCAGTATTTGCAGGACAAATGTACGTTGGTAGTGGATATCGTAGAATGGCAGAGACACATGAACAGATCTCAAGAGATCTCAAAGTATTGGTAGAAGTGCTTGTCACACCCATGAGGTATTATTAAGGAAATCGAAAGAGATCCTTAAGATACTGGTAAAATGTTAGGGTTTCATGATAAAATAGTATCAGTTAACAAAGGAGACACATGAGTGGAGATTTTTTCACACATAACGATCGCCAACCAGCCGTAAGATATTGTAAAGATCTCACAGATGAAGAATGGATTGATTTTGTTGCACTTAAGAGTGCTATATCAGAAAATCCATCGTCAGTACATCCAGAAAAAATGGAGTATTATACAGAACTTCTTATTAAAACAAATCGTTCGGTGACTATGGCGACAGCATGGAGAACAGGAAGTCCATTATCGGAATAAATAATAAAAAAGTGTGTAAATAAATGGCATCGACCATTGATGGTATATTTAACGAAAGAGAAGTAAACTTTGTTGGTAAAGACGGTTTCTTCTGGTGGGTTGGTGAAGTTGAGGACAACGAAGACCCTATGGAACTTGGTAGGGTTAAGGTTCGTATTCTTGGATTCTATACAAACTTTCAAGGAGGAACAGTAGCAGATTTACCTTCTACTGCTTTACCTTGGGCAACAGTATTACAACATACATCACAGGCAGGTAATGACGGACAGGGAGAATCTTCTGGTCAACTCCAACCTGGTGCTATTGTTATGGGTTTCTTCATGGATGGAGAACATGCACAAATGCCTATAGTAATAGGTGTGATGAGGGTTAATAAATCAGATGCAACTAAAAAAACAAGAGATTTTGCTTTTACAGATCAAGATATACCTACAGGTGTAGCACCTAATAGCTCTGCCATACATCCTGGTGATAAGAATACTGCAAATCCATTAGCACCATTAAGACAAAGCACAAATAATACAGTAGGGATACCTGGTTCAACTACAACTACACTAGGTGGTAGTGGATCACCTAAAAATATAGGATCAACAAAAGATATAAACGGAAGTTATGCTAACCCAATCAAACCATTAGACCCTACACAACCAATACCTGCAGCGAATGGTGTTGGTGGTCCTTGGAAAACATTAGAATATAAACTATCATATCTTATAGAAGATCTTGCTAATACTGCTGCTACTCTAGTCAAGGCAGAGGGTGGTGAGTATCTTGATCTAATAAGTGGTAAGTTAATTACTAAGACAGAACTAACAGTCAATATTAATAATTACTTGGGTTCTCTATTTGCTCAGGTAATATCTGCTATGCGTCAAGCATTAATTAGTTTAGCGGAAGATCTTAAACTAACTAATATGTTGCTCTTATCTACAGGAGTTCCATACAACATTATAACAGCAATACAAACAGCAATTACAAAGGTATTAACTTCAGCAGTTGCATTAGATGCTTCCATTGCAACATATACTGCTACACCATTAAAGACAGTCACTGACGTACTTGATCAATATCTTTCTAATTGCGTAGATAAATCTACATTTGTTGTTAATACTGTAGATACTATTACATCTAATATAATTACAGATGTTGCTAAAATTGTCAAAGATATTGGTGATCTAACAAAATCTATTACAACAACAGTAAATGGTATAGGAGAAGCAACTACTATAATTACTGCATGGGAACAGTCAACAGGTATATTTTATTTGCAGGATGCAGTTAGATATGATGTTGTTAATATTACAAGTATCATACAACTCATTAATGATTTTGATAGTAAGATATCAGGTAGACCCATCAATACCAGTAAGTCTTTAGGTTGGTATCCTTTGGTAGGTATTACAGATAAAGTAAAGACAGAAAATACATTCAGTCAGATATATGATGATGCAGATCCATATCTAACTTCTGCAAAGAATCATATCAATGGTTCATATGAATTATATCTTGGCACACCTGGTCGTCAGGGTGAGGTGCAAAAGAAAGTAAATGGTACAACTCATACATCTTTATTATACAACAACTCACATTACGCAGAGAAGAAAGCAAGAGATCAATATAGAAAAGATAATCCTGATGCTACTGAAGCAGAACTCGCAGCAGCAGTTGAAAAGTATAGATTATCACAGACAAATAGTAAAGGAGATAGTGGATCAATAGTCGCAGATCATATTTCATGGGCAGGTGTATTGACACAAGAAGTTCATGGTGATGATTGTAAATTAGTTAATGGTACATACGCACGGACTATTGATGGTGATTATCATTTAAAGATAACTGGAAACTGTCATTTAGAAGTAGGTGGAGGATTCTTCTTAAGTGCAGAGGGATATGATTCATCTACAAGCACAACTCAGAAACATGCAATTAAGTTTGGGTCTGACGTTGATATGAATATTGTAGGTGCAGCATTAGAGATGCATAGTTCTGAGTTTAGATTAAACTCAACTGTATCTAAGATAACTGGTATTCAATATGAAAACTCATATCAACAACAATCAAATAGTGGATTGGAATTGACCTTTAACGCAGAGAGTTCTATTCAAATAGTCACTCCACACATATTAGAACTTATTAATACAGAGAAGCCAACAAGTAATAAGCAACTCGTTGGTAAGAGAACTGTAGTAAACGGTGGTGTAGAAATCATGATGAAACCAACTAAGGCATCTGACTACTATGTTTCTCTAACTAACACCAAGGCATCATATAAACAGATCATACCAGATTCATATACTATCAAGAGAGGGAGTGCCACTATATCAAGTGTCTAAAAGCACTTGACGAATGAAACTAAATACATTATACTGAAGGTAATCAAAAACTACATCATGAACTCAGAACTTGAACCATATTTGGCACACATCTTCATAAATTTCTCAAAACGTTCCGTTAAGTTAATGGATGATGAGGGATATGAACAGACAGTTAAATTCAAATTTGATGAAGAAGGATCTGAGGGTTTCGCTGAAACCATTAATAGGATTAGTAATGATCCTTTTATAGATTCTGATATGGTTACCTATTGTTTCGCAACAGCATGACAGACATTCAAGATATTACAGCAGAAGAGGCGATTAAAAACTTACCTTTTCTATTGTCATTAACAGAGAGAAACAGAACAGTTTGGAGAATTAAAAGTCCAGATGGTTCAGTTGCTCTATTATCACCAGTAATTCAATCAGGTCCTCCTATATCAGAGGAAGTGATTGATCAAGTTGAAGAGTTTCGTAACAAGTTTTTGAACGATGAAAGTTCCCAACTGGCAACACCACTCGAAAAAAGAACTAAAGAGGCATCTTAAACCTCAGAAACTTCGTCAAGCTAGAAAGCGATTAAAAATGCTCATTTCAAAACTACGGAGGAACAATGGCGAAGGTAATTCAATTCCCTAGTAGGGTACAGACAGCAGAAATGGAGTATGAACTCATACTCTCAGAAGTAGAAGACAGAATAAAATATTATAGTAATGAATTGGATAAAGCAGGTAAATTATACAACCTACTTCTTCAGAACAAAGACGATGATGTCTTATAAATAATTCTTGTAACAAAAGGTGTGATTATTCGTGGCAACTAAAAAGATATCACAGTTAGAAACAATTTCAGATGCTAACTTGTCGGGAGAAGCAATTCTCCCTGTTGTGGTATCTGATCCATTGATTCCTAACAGAAAAGCAAAGGTAAATCAACTATTCAAAGGTCTAGCACAGGGTACAAAAGATGCACCTGGTCTATGTTTCGATTTGGATAGAGATAGTGGCATATATCAAAATGCTTATGACCAAGTGGGAATAGCGTTTGGTGATGGTGGTTTGTACATGTCTCGTATTGTTAATACAGCAAGTAGTTCATCATTATATGTCACTGCTGTTGATGATGTTGCAGCAAATGCTGACCTTGTTTTTGCACCTAAAGGTACTGGTGCTGTAAAAGTCACAGGACAATTCCTTATAAGTGATGGATCTTTTATATTAGAAGATGCACAAGGACCTAAAGCAAGATTTGAAGTAAGTAATGTTGGTACTGGTACTAATACTAGAATCATGACATTACCTGCTATTACATCTGGTAATGGTACAACTTTAGTTGGTTCTGATACACAGCAGACATTAACTAATAAAACTATTCTTATTGATGAAGATAACCTAGTTATTACCGATGCTGCAGACGAAGCAATATTTCAACTTAACTGGGCGATAACATCAGGTGCAAGACGTTCATATTTCTTACCTGACGCAGGTACAGTGACTACAACTGCTGAACCTACTGCAACTGCATCTACATTGTTAGATACAAAGGCAGAGCAGACATCTTTGAATAAGACTCTCGTTAATTTAAAATTAGCGAAAGACGCAGAAGAAGCAACAAGTTGGGCACAGTTTAACACTACTGCTTTAACTGCTAACAGAACAATCACAATGCCAGACCAAAACATTGAATTGGTCGGTACTACAGCAACACAAATTTTATCTGGTAAAACACTGTTGACTGCTATACTAGCAGATCCAACAGATAACACTAAAAAGATAACATTTAATATTGCAAATCAAAACACACAATCTAACGAATCTTTCCAGTTCCCACCTACCAATTTACTAAATAACTCAGGTGCTACGAACACAATAGTATCTGAACTTGCTACGCAAGATATTTACAACAAATCTCTGTATTCACCTGCGATTAAATTTCCAAATAATACAGACGGTCAGATAACTTTATCAGCAGAGGGTATTACAGGTCCTCGTGTTATTAAGTTCCCTGATGCTAACGCTACTCTGTTATCTACAGAAAACGTTACACTTGATGATGTTACATTCGGTGCAGGTATCGGTGCTAACAACTTAACTGGTTTGACCAGACAACAACAATTCTTTTATTCTGGATTCTAATAAATGGCTAAACAAGGAATTTTAGCAAAATCAAAACCTAGTGCTGCTACGAATACGTTATTGTATTCAGCACCTATTGATGCATCTGCAAGTACAGTTCTAACTGTAAACGAGCAAGGTGGATCAGGAACTACGTATGATGTTGCTCTAAAAAATTATGATCAAAAGATGACTTTAGGTGCATCTAACTATAAACTGCATACAGGTGATGTAGTGACAGGTTATAGAATGACGTTAAATACACCACTCCCTGCTACAGCAGGATTAACAGCAGGTACATCTCTCACATCTACTTCGGGAGAAGCATCACTTAAATTTGAATCATTTTATTTACCTGCTTTTACTGAGATTGTTGTCAAAGTCAAAGCAATTCGTGCCTTAACATTAGAATCCACTTCGGGTACATTTGCTGTAGGAGAGACATTCAGCACAGGAACAGCACCTAACAATACAACTGCAACGATATATGCAGCAACTGAGGGATCAGGAACATATACAGTTTATATTGGACCTTCTACTATCAACGGATCTGGAGCAGAATTTGCTGCAGGTGATAGTGTATCATCATCTGGATCTGCAACTGGTACTATATCTACTGGTGGTATCGGTGCTGCAGTAGACGAGTTTACATTTACAGAGTCAGGTGGAACAGAAGATCTATACTTAGGAACTGTACTAACAGTATTCATTGATAGGGTATATCGTTTTAATGTAGCAGATTCATCATTATCTGGTCTTGACTTTAGTTTATCTACAACTGTTAACGGAGAATGGGGACCTGATGGTACAGCAGGGAACTCTGATGATGGTACTGAATATACTACAGGTAAGACAACTAACGGAACTCCAGGTTCTAGTGGTGCATATATTCAATATGATTTTACACAAGATACGAACCTGAGTGGTAGTTTATATGTCTATGAGGGAACTACTGGTACTGCAGCAAACTCAGCATTTGGTGGTTCTGATAGATACTTAACAACTTCAGATGCTTTCCAATATTCTGAGATATATGTTTATGATATTGATGGTACATGGACAAACTCCACAGATAGTTTCTTATTCAATGGTGTGACATATACTATTACTGCTCAAACTGCAGGAGCATATGGATACATCCGTAGTTATTCTGGTACAACTGCATATGTGGTCAAAGGAACTGGATCTGCTGATTTCACAACCAGTAGTACATTCCAAGATAATCCTAAATTAGCAGGTGCAGCAAGAACTGCAGTGACTGTAAGTAGCATTGATGTTGCAACAACTGCTGTAGAAACACAAGAGTATCTTCGTAAAGATAATACACTTGCTGCAGATAGTGCAGAAGAAATTAAATCATTGGTAATCGGTCCTGGCGAGAGATTGATTGTTGAATGTGCAGCAGCAGAAGCAAATTTCGTCTTGATTGGATTTGAAGATTCATCTACTGGATTCACAACAAGAACATACTCAGCAGCAGCAGCATCTAGCTCTGCATCGGGTTAACCTCACTCAATAAATAACTAAAAGGCGATAGTTAAATGTCACTAACGAGACTCAAGAATATTATTACGTCCAGAACTGGACGTATCATATATGTCAACCCAGACGATTTTGACGCATCTGATGCTATTGATAATAGGGGTAACTCTGCTTTGCGTCCGTTTAAAAGTTTGCAAAGAGCATTCTTAGAAGTAGCAAGATTTTCATATAGAGTTGGTTTAAGTAATGACGAGTTTGATGCTTTTAGTATCATGCTCTACCCTGCTGAGTATGTTGTAGACAATAGACCAGGCGATGTTTTATATACAAACGTTGCACCTATTGATGCAAACTCAAACCTAGACTTAACTTCTCCTAACAATGTTCTCTACAAATATAACTCAGTCGAAGGTGGTATTATTGTACCTAGAGGTTGTTCTGTTGTTGGTACAGACCTTAGAAGAACTAAAATAATTCCAAAATACGTCCCATATCCTACTACATATCCAGCTCAAGGTATTAATACGGAAGCTCAGGTTCCACCAAGAACAGCAATCTTCAAAGTTACTGGTGGTACATATTTCTGGCAGTTCTCATTCTTTGATGGAGCAGAGGAGGGAGTATATTTCAAACCTGATTCAGTTACAACTTTAGCACCTAAGTTCTCTCATCATAGACTTACATGCTTTGAGTTTGCTGATGGTCTTAATCCTTTATCAACTCTTATTGCAAATGGTACAGTTCCTAACGCTGATTACTCTGCAGTATCAAATATTCTAGCAAGAACCGATCTAGAGATATATTATCAGAAAGTATCTAAAGCATTTGCTACAATACCTGATACATCTGGTGATCCTTCAACTGACCAAATACAGGCAAGGGTTGAGGAAAACAGAATTGTTGGTCCTATATCTGATGAATACAGAGTATTACAGATCACACGTAATGGTCAGACTGCAACAGCAGTCACAGTTGATGAATTTGATGATCCTAGAGATCATGGCTTCTCTGTTGGTGTAAACATCAACGTTAGTGGTGTTACTGGTTCGACTGGATCGCAGTCAGAACCTGATGCTGCATTATATAATGGTTCATTCACTGTCACCTCTGCATCTGGAAACGTATTCACATATCAAATGCAAGGAGAACCAACTGGTAATGCTGTAGGTTCTAACATCACGGTGAAAACTGAGATTGATACTGTTGACTCTGCATCACCTTATGCTTTCAACCTATCACTAAGAAGTGTATGGGGTATGAATGGTATGCACGCAAACGGTGCAAAGGCAACTGGTTTCAAATCAATGGTTGTTGCTCAGTTTACTGGTCTATCACTACAGAAAGATGATAGAGCATTTGTAAGATATAACGCATCAACTGGAAACTATGATGTGGCAACAGCAGGAGATGGTGCACACTTAGATGGATTTGCTGAGTACAGAAAAGGATGGGGACATGAACATATCAAGTGTTCTAACGACTCATTCATACAGGCAGTTTCTGTGTTCGCTGTTGGATACTTTGGTCATTTCATTGCTGAAAGCGGTGGTGATATGTCAATCACCAACTCTAACTCTAACTTTGGTAATACTGCATTGAGATCAGCAGGATTCAAAGCAAAAGCATTCTCTAAAGATAAGGCAGGTGCATTAACACATATCATACCACCTAAAGCTTTGAATGTTATCTCTACAACTGCTACTGGTGCTAGTGGATCAAATACAATTACGTTGGCAAATGATGGTAGTGTAAATGGTGTCATACAAGGTATGACTATTACAGGAACTAATATTGGTGTAGGAGCGACAGTCGGAAATATAAACGTAAGCACAAGAGTATTGACACTTACAGCTTCAAATACTGGTGCTGTAAATGGAAACGTAATCTTTGGTGAAGAGACATCAATCAACTGGGTGAACATTGACATCCAGAGAACTAAAACTATCAACGCATCACTTGCAGGACAGGGTGGTACACCAGGTACAAGATTATATCTATATGGTTATACTGTAGAAGCATCTCCACCAACAACAAGAGTACAGGGTTTTGCAGTTGGAGCAAGACAAGACGGTACAGGTGCAAATGCGATAGCAGATAAGATAAACTGTTTACTTGTGTCACAGGGTGCGACTGAAGCAACTGTACAATCTGCAAGCATATCACCTTATGGTCCTAGTGTATCAGGATTAGCAGCAGGTGTTGTTGGATCTCCATTACAATATGATGCTAATACATATACAATTAACGGTGTGGCAGGATCAGTCGGTGGATGGTATCTATCAGTCAGTTCAGTAAATAATGCAATCTATACAACTTTATCTACTAATACAACATATAATACAGTTAACTTCACACCAACTACATTCCTTAAGAGAATACCTGACCCAAGAGACTTACAAGATAGAACATATCGTGTAAGATATGTAATTGATAAGGACAAGACCAATCCATTACCAAGAGATCCCCTCTCTGGTTATGTAATGCAACCATTGAATAGTGATACTACATCATTCAACTTAGATAGATGTTTCTACATCTATGATATTGAAGTTGTACAACCATTTGTTAGAGGTACAGATGATGGTATATACTATTTGACTCTACTATGTGCATCTATCGCACCAAGTACATCTAACTTCAATGATAGGAAGTTCTCTCAAAATGTTAATGAAGTTTATCCTACATTTGACAGAGATAATCCAATCGCTGATCCAGATGCTGCTGTATCAATAGCAGATAATGAGACTATTGGATTGGTGAACTCAACTGATGGTGCATCACCACCTGTCAAAGATCCGAAGTTATCTATTACTAAGGAAGCAACAGTATTCTTATTAACAGACACAGGATGGACACAACCAGGTACTACACCTAACTATGACTCAGTTAACAAGAGATTATCTAACGTAGAATTGACTGCACGAGCAGGAGACGAAGAAGTAAGAAAGATCAATATACGAGAAAATAATGATGGTACAGTAGCACCAATCAATGTAGAGTTTAGACGACACTCTATCCTAAGATCAGGAAACCATACGTTTGAATACCTTGGTTTTGGTCCAGGTAACTACAGTACAGCGTTCCCTCAGACTCAGGTAGAAACTTTATCACAAGATCAAATCAGATTCTCTCAGTCAATTAAAGAGGAAGCAGGAGTTGCGTTCTACTCAGGACTAAACTCAAATGGTGATCTATTCATTGGTAATCAGGTTATCAACCCAGTCACAGGTCAGATTACTAACGAAGATGTTGCACAGTTAAACGTTGTTGGTGAAGAGAACACAACCATTGAAACATTCTCTGAATTGGTTCTAACGGACAAGATAACTGTTATTGGTGGAGCATCAAACCAGTTAGAATCTATCTTTGCAGGTCCTGTCACATTCCAAGGACAGACTACATTTACTAATAATATATCTGCTAAGAAACTTACATACTTCAACCAAGATGGTACTGTTATTAAACAGACTCTACTAGCACCAGAAAATGCAAGTGGGCTACCAGACTTCTCTAATATTACAGGATACGATACACCTGCTGATGGAGACATAGTTTACAATATCAACTGGACACCAGGTAAATCACTAGGTTGGATATACTATGGTGCAGTATGGAAAGAGTTTGGACTAACAGATACAGGAGATATTAATATATCTACCACAGGTAATGGACATATAGGTTTAGGGGAATCACCTGATGCAACATATAGAGTAAGAATAAATGGTTCTGTTAGGATTGATGGTGACGTAGTTGGTACTGGTCGAGGTGTTGTTGGATCAGACAAATATATTACTAAGTTCTATACAGGTGATGGTACAACTTTAACCTTCGCTGTCACTACGTATGGCGGTGGTATCAAACACTCTGATGATTCACTATTGGTATTCCTTAATGGTGTAGCACAAATCGCAGGACAAAATTACACAGTTGATGCAAACGGTGCTAACGTTGTATTCTCATCTGGGGATGCACCATTATCAACTGATACTATTCACATCTTAGAACTACCTATCTAATCTCATGGCAATTTCAAGAATCAGTGGTAATCAGATTGCCACTTCAACAAGTGCAATTATAACGACATTGAGTTTCTTAAATACAAACTCAATATTCAGACTACCTTCAGGTACTCAAGCACAAAGACCTACTGGTGTATCAGTTGGTACTATGCGTTTCAACTCGACAACTGACTCTGCTGAAATCTACAAAGCAGATGATGGTACAGGAAGTGCAGGTTGGGCACCATTAGCAGGTGGAGGACCTTCATTAGGAACTGATAGTATAATTCGTACTAACCCAACGACAATAGAAGAAAATATAACAGTCGGACCTACAGCAGGTGCAGAGTTTGCCAACGGAATGAGTGCAGGTCCAATAACGATTGCAACAGGATATACGGTAACAGTTGAGAACGGTGGTGCATGGAGTGTTAGATAATGTCTCAATTAAACGTAAGAAATTTACAAGGCAATAGTCCTGATTTTAGGGTTACCCTTGATAAAGATTCGACCCTATCACCGCAGGGATCGGACATACGTTTTATTACGCAGAAATGGCAAAGAATACCTGTAGGTAATTCAAAAAATTTTCTCGCCCATAAATTCTTCCCTTTAGATTTATTTACAGCATATACTGGTGGAGGAGGTACAAAAGGATTTGAAGAAGGTGTTAGATGTACATTAAGTAGAGAAACTGGTGGTAATTCAGATTCACCTGTAGGTGGTGTAGCACTGAAGATGGCATTATCTGGTAATGATGCCTATACCAATTCATATAATAATGGTACTGATTATATTGTAACACCTGCTAGAAATGGACAGCAATGGACATTTAGTGTATATGTCAAGGGAGATAGATCCTTGAGTAATTGTATGATATACATTTTTGAGGTAGATGACTCAGGTAATTATACTAATTTTCATACACAAACATTTGGTGTGACAACATCATGGCAAAGAGTTTCAAGAAGTGCTACATTTAGTAATGCTAACACAACAGGTGTATGTGTTAGGATGAACGGACCTACTGGTTCTAGCAGTGGAAATTTATGGTGGGATGGTGGACAATTAGAATTAGGATTATCAGTTGGTGATTTTGTTCAAGGTGCTGATACACCAAAGCATGATGCAAATTCAAGAGAAACAGGAAGCATACAATATAATGCTCAGACTACAAATCTAAGATTATATAAAGGTAATGATTTTGTAGATCGAGCAGGAACAACAAACGTAGGAGGAGCAGTAGGTTCATTTGGTAATGGTGGAGGATTTACAGTAGCAGAAGGAGCAAGAGATACATCACATAGTGCAATAACAGGAACAGAGAATGAAATATTATTTGAAGGATTAAGATATAATGATGGTACCACTGGTGATGAAACTTTAAGTGCAACATCCAATACACGCTCATTCTTAGAGTATGTTTCATCAACAAGTAGTAGCAACTTTGCATTTCATACAGGACATAGTAGTCCTGGTAATGTCGCTTGGCCACAGTATCTTGCAGTTAAAGTTTCTGCATATCCTTTCGGACAAGTAATCAATAGAGTTAGATGGTATAAACATACAAATGCTATTGGTAATGTAAATGTCTGGGGATCTAATCAAGATATAAACCGCACCAACTTCACGGAAACAGGAACACAATGGACATATATTGCAAGACTTCACTTTGGTGGACAAGGTTCTGGTGGTGAGGGATCACAGAGATCACAAAGTTTTACCAACGTGTATGGGTATCGTTGGTATATGCTAGAATTGATGGATATTAATTCATCTGCACTATCATATCCCTCTTACGGAACTAGAGGTGGTTGGGCAATGTATCCTGTAACATTCGATAATACATAGTAATATGAGTCAAGTACAAGTCAGTAAATTAGCAGGAGTAGCATCATCACTAGGACAGGTGACATTGTCGCCAGGACATACTCTTAATATTGAGGGTAAACTAAAATTTAATGATACAGGTGCTCACACATTACCAGTAGGGACTACAGGAGAAAGACCTACAAGTCCTGTAATTGGTGATACAAGATTTAATAGTAGCACTAATGCGTTTGAAATTTACACTGGTGTGTTATGGAAGAGTCTAGGTGCTGCAGGAGTAGGTGGTTCAACAGTAGGAGATTATGCAAGTCCTGCTGCTAATGGAATAGAAGTTAAACTTGCCAATAGACCCTCTGGTTATTATTGGATACAACCTATAGGTTATGAAGAACCAACTTATTGTTATGTTGATTGTGATAATTATGATGGTGGATGGGTATTGGTTATGACTGCAGGATCAGCATCAACTAATCACTACGGAACTTTTGAAGCATCAAACTTATACACTCAAACGATTGGTGGTGTATCAGCATCATATGTTCCTGTATCTGGTACTGGTTATAGTTCAACAACTGGTAGTAAATATGATGATGTGTTTATCAGAGCAGTCGCTGAAGCACGTAATGGTGGTGATGAAGTTATAAATGTTAGACTAGCAAAGGATAATACACAACCACCAGGCGGTCCTTATGACACTTATAATGGTGGTACAGTTAGTGGAGACAGGTGGAATTATGCTTCATTTATTAAATATCGTGGTGGTATTCAATACTATAGTAACTTAAATACTGGTGGGGATGGTCGTCAGGGTGACAGACGAGAAGGAAACTTTAGAGTCTCTCATGTATATCCTTACAACTGGGAGCAACCTGGTGGATGGGAGCATATCAGATTATATAATAACAATTATAAGATATTTGATTACCACTCAAACCCATCAAACTATCAAACATCTCGTTATGGTAATAATAGAGTTCTGTGGGGTTATACTGGTACTACCTCAGCAGGTATCTATGGTTCAGGTCCTGCCAGTGGTCAAGGTCATCCAGGTTATTTCTTTGTAAGATGAGCACAATTAGAGTAAACAGATTAATAGGTAATTCGGATCACAACTTTGAGATTCAGATGCCCTCTACTGCCAATTTATTGTTAAGTGGTTCATATACTGCTGACATAGATTCTGGTTTAGTATTACCAGTAGGAACTACAGCACAAAGACCTGCAATTCCAGAAGCAGGTATGATACGATATAATAGTACACTAGAAACTGTAGAAGGATATAATGGTACTGACTGGATTAACTTGATGGCATCTGAAGCAGGTGCAACTACGACAAGTAGTGCTGATGTAGTTAGAAAGAACCTAGTAATGTGGTTAGATGCAAATAACCCAAGATCATTAATGCCTCTATCATCAGATCAAGATGCAAACTACTGGTATGATATAAGTGGAAATAACTTTCATTGTGCTATTCCTACCGATAGATATGCTCAAGAGTCTATTAATGGGCAGATAGTTAAATATATGGATTTTTCTGTTAATGGTTCTGGTTGTGCTAAATTAGTATCTCAGGGTAATTATACAGATACACCTTACTATCCTCATCTAACTGTTATATTCTTCTTAAAATGGAGAACTGATAATAGTCAATGGAGAACACCATTAAGATCAAGATCTAGTGACCACCATATTATTGTACAATCTGGTACAAGAAATCTTGGTATGTATGATAATGATGCTACAGGATTTAATGATACTGGATATGATATTGACCAGTTCAATAACTGGGATACCAAATTTAATATGTACACATGGAGATTATCTTCATATGAGTCTGGACAATACTCTCCTAATTACCAATGTTATTTCAATGATGAGACAAGCCCAAGAGCTACTATCAATAGTAGTAATAGTAGATTCAATAGAGGATTCCATCACATAGGTGCATGGGGTAGTGGTAATAGAAACCCTCATAGTTCATCACAGAATTGTGGTTCATTCCCTGTCTTTATGCTCTATGGTAGACATATTACTACAGCAGAACAGATAACAATTTATGATTACTACAAAGATACATTCGCTATCTGATAAATAATACGAAGGAGTAAATTACTGAAATGTCACAATTAAACGTTGATAAAATTGTATCTTTGAGTGGAGGTGGTTCTACTGCCGAATTTCAGTTAGCATCTAATGGTAATTTTAATTTTGACTCTGGTACATTTTATATTGACTCAGCAAATAATAGAGTAGGTATTGGCACATCTTCTCCTAGAGTATCAGTCGATATGGCAACGACTGATAGTATGATAGTGCCAAAAGGTACAACTAATGAAAGACCAGGATCCCCAGTAGAAGGGATGTTCCGTTATAATAGTACCGATCGAACCTTTGAAGGGTACGCACTTAATGAATCAACTGCAACAGTAGAGTGGGGACCTATTGCAGGTGCAGGTGGAATACCCGCACAAAGCACAAGTAGATATAGTGATGATTATTCAGTCAACGCTTCACTTAAATCTGATGGTACACAAACATATTGGTCACTAGATGGTACAGATACCGATTGGTCAATGGCAAGAATTTTCACACATGGATATGTAGGAGGAGGATATAGATCAGGTTCACCTTGGAGAAACGTTAATAGAACAGTTCATGCTACTGATACATCAACAAACTTAGGAGATACACTAG
>OCVP010000199.1_pt1 | contig 27883 bp, 32 predicted proteins | sample 1539171 | NCBI WGS metagenome assembly OCVP01 (sample SAMEA51879418, study PRJEB22527) | metagenome
AAAAATTTTAATTTTTTTATCTAGATCTCCAGTCAATTATCTCAGTGAGTAAGTTGAGTATTTTATTGATTTTATCCTCACCATATCGTTTTTGAATTGATTTTAAAATCGCAAGATATTCAGGTTTGATTGTTTCCAGTTTTAATTTTCCTTCATCTGAAATTTCAAGAATAATTTTTCTTTTATCTAATTTATCTTCTTTTTTTGTAATAAAATTATTTTCAATAAGTGTATTAATGATCCTAGATAAACTTGGTGATAATATACAAGCTTCAGTAGCTAATTGACCTGCATCGCAAGGTCCTTTTTCACCTAACACTCTAAGGACTCTCCATTGCTGTTCAGTAAAATTATGTTTTGCTAACATTGGCCGAAATGACATCATTAAAGATTCACGGGCTCTAAGTAAAGTGATAGTTAAGGATTTTTTTGTTTCAAATAGAGTTATTAAGCTATCTGATTTTTTATTTTCCTCATTCATATTTTAATTTTATTAAAAATATGAAAATCGTGCAAATATTAAATAAATTTGCTTGATATGAAAGTTTAACTGTATAAGATTTTTTTTTGTGGAGGAATTGTGATGAAGCTTCAAAATATTACAAAATCAAAAATAATTAACAAAGAAATATCTTTTGGTGTTGGTATAAGGCAAGCACGAACAGTTGATATTGGAAAAATCATGAAAACATGTGGATACGATTGGCTGTTTATTGATTTAGAGCATAATAGTATGGATATTGACATGGCAACTCAGATTTCTATGGCCGCACAAGATACTGGCATTACTCCTATTGTAAGAGTGCCTGATTTTGCTCATCATCATGCAACAAGAGTTTTAGATTGTGGTTCACAAGGTATAGTTTTTCCTCATGTAGACGACAAAGAAACAGCAGAACGTTTAGTCTCTAATTGCCTTTTTCCTCCAAAAGGTCATAGATCAATGACAGGATTACTGCCTCAGTTAGATTTTAAAAAATATCCTGTTGGTGAAGTGTCCAAAATAATCAACGACGATATAATTATTGTAGTAATGCTAGAGACACCTAAAGCAATAAATAATGTGGAAGAAATTGCATCTGTTCCTGGAATTGATGTATTACTGGTGGGAACAAATGATCTTTGTATGGAAATGGGAATCCCTGGTGAGTTTAATCACAATGATGTTAAAGAATCGTACAAAAAAGTTATTCAAGCTTGTAACAATAATAATATTCTACCAGGAATGGGCGGTGTTTATGATGAGACTTTAATGCATGAATACATCGATTTAGGAATGAAGTTTATATTATCTGGATCAGATTTATCTTTTCTAGTAAAAGGTGCTGAGGACCGTTTAAATAATTTAAAAAATAAAGGTTAGATATATGACAAAATCGAATTTATTTTCATCTTTTAGTCTAAATAATAAAATTTTTAGAAATAGAATTATTTTATCACCAATGTGTCAGTATAAAGCAAATAATGGTTTTATAGATGAATGGCATTTACAACATTATTCAAGATTTGCTTTCTCTGGTTTGGGAGGTGCGTTTATTGAAGCAACAGCAGTCTCACCTGAAGGTAGAATAGGTTATGGTTGTACAGGTATATGGAATGATGACCATATTGAAGGATTAAAAAAAATAACCAAAATTTTTAGAGAACATAATTGTAGAAGTGGAATACAATTGGCTCATGCAGGTAGAAAAGCAAGTTTTTTAAGACCATGGGATGGAGCTAAACCAATTGAAACAAATGATGGTGATGAAAGTAAATGGCAGACAATTGGACCTAGTGCTATTGCAGTAAATGCTGATACTCCAACACCTTTGGAAATGAGTTTAGACGATATCAACAGAGTTAAAGAAGATTTTAAAAATGCAGCTATAAGATCTATTAAAGCTGGCTTTGACATGATAGAAATTCATGGTGCACATGGATATTTATTACATTCATTTTTCTCTCCATTATCAAATAAAAGAACTGATAACTATGGAGGAAGCCTAGAAAATAGAATGCGTTTTGGATTAGAGGTTGTAAAATCAATAAAGTCAATTTTACCTGATGATATTCCATTATTTTTTAGAATATCCTCTGTGGATGGTGCTGAAAATGGAACAAAGTTTGAAGAAAATATATCTTACGCAAGAGAACTTAAAAAAGCTGGTGTTGATATTATCGACTGTTCTTCAGGGGGTATCGGAGGCTCACCTGTTTTGACAAAATCTAAAATTATTCCAGGCTTTCAAGTGCCATATTCAGAAAGAATTAAAAAAGAAGCTAATATAAATACCATGGCAGTTGGAGCAATAATTGAACCAGATCAAGCTGAAGACATAATAACTAATGGTAGAGCTGATTTAATAGCAATAGGACGAGAACTTCTTGCTGACACGCAATGGGTTTATAAAGCAGCTACGAAGTTTGGTTTATCTAACTCTAAAGATTTTTTGCCAGATAGTTATTCTTTTTTCTTAAGTAGAAGAGATGATTACCTCGACAGATCTGCAAAACCAGCTTAATCAGTTATTAGGGTTTTTAAAATCATAAAAATCAACAGTTTTTACTAGCTTGTTTTTTTGAGATTCTAATGCTCCTAACTTAGCACTTTCTTGTGTATAATTTATCCAATCTGGATCTAACCACATTTGCGCTCTCTTCTTTTCTCTATCATCGGCATTTTTATAAACCCAAATATGAGTATACTCATTAGGATCACCTGTTTCACATACTGCAAACAATAGGGGTTGTCCTAGATTTCTTGATTGTGGCTTTTTTCCCATTTTTTCATAAAGTTCTAAATGTTTTTTTATAGTTCCTGGTTTGCATCTATAAGTTCTAATATCTAAAAGCATTGTATCCTCAAAAATTAATTATATATTAATAATTTATATATCATCGCTCATTATATGGAAATTATAAAAATTAATACTGTTGAAAAACTATCAATTGATTCTTCTAATACAACCAGATACCTAGGTTATCCAAGAAAAGTTCCTCTATGGAAGTTAGAGTTCAATCTTCCAGAATTGTGTTCCCTGGTAAGAGGAGAAGATAATTCTGACATAAGTTTTGAAATAGAACATTCTAGTGGCGTTGCATTTGTACCATCTTTATCAAATAAAGAGGCAGAGTATAGGTTAAAAAAAATGTTTCCAGATGTTTTGAAAATTAAAAGTTGTTTAAGAGCATAAAAACATATAAAAAAATTGCATATTTAAATTTAATTTTATATTTTAAATATATACTAAATTAAATAGAGAATATCTCTATGAGACTAACTTGCTCAAGTTTTTGTTCAAACTAGTCTTAAGTTTAGCATAAACATGTAAAGGAGTTTTTATGCCTAACGGTACAGTAAAATGGTTTAACAAAAAAAAAGGTTATGGTTTTATAGAACCTGAAACTGAAAATGAAAAAGATGTATTTGTTCATATTTCAGCAGTTAAGGAAGCTGGATTATTTAATTTAGATGAAGGTGACAAATTGACTTATGAGCTTGAAACTGGTGAAAATGGTAAAATATCAGCTGTAAAGTTAAGCAAGGCTTAAAACCCAAGTATGAAGGCCTATTGGGTAGCTAGATCTAAAATTATAAACAAAGTTAATTATAAAAAATATACAGATTTAGTTCCTGATATAATTGAAAAATATAACGGTAAAATCTTAGCCCGTGGTGGTAACTTTAAAGTTCTAGAAGGTACCGATCAATTCCATAGATTTGTGATTATAGAATTCCCTTCACTTGAGGATGGGAAAAGATGTTGGTCATCAAAAGAATATCAAAAAGCTTCATCGTTTAGAAAAAATGGATCTGGATTAGTTGATTTGATTTTAGTTGAATCTGGAGATGCAACTAAATAATGAAACTACACCCAAAATTGAAGTCTGAGTTTATAAATGTTCCCGATAGAGGTTTTGGCAAGTCAAAAATTTATACAAGCCATGGTGGGAATGGTCCGCCTTTATTGCTAATTCATGGCAACCCAATGTGTCAACTAACATGGCACAAGATTTTGCCAGATCTTATAAAAAATTTTTATATTGTAGCTGTAGATATTCGTGGTTATGGCGACAGTGAAGGTCCAAAAGCAGGTGGAGAAAACCATATTAATTATTCTTTTAGAGCTATGGGTGATGACTTTAAATTTATCATGGAAAAGCTAGGGTTCGATAAATTCTACGTGGCTGGTCATGATAGAGGCGCTCGGGTAACTCATAGATTATGTTTAGATTATAAAAATAATATCACTAAAGCTGCAGTCATTGACATATTGCCAAATCGACATTTATGGAGAAATGTAAATAAAGATTGGTCAATGGCTTATTGGCATTGGGTATTTATGTTGCAACCTTATGATTTTCCTGAAAAGTTAATGAGCAGTGTTTCACCCTCCTATTTTATGAAGAAAAAACTATCAAAGCCAGGGGTGGGTCTGGATTTCTGTAAAAAAACATTTAAGGAATATGTAAGATGTTTTAATTGGAAAACTATTTGTGCTTCATGTGAGGATTATAGAGCCTCACCAACTTGTGATTTAGATATGGAAAATAAGGATTTTGAAAATAATAACCACGTTGATTGTCCTTTGTTAGTTTTGTGGGGTAAGAAAAGTCATACAGAAGTTTCTGATGGCAATGTTTTAGAAACTTGGAGAAAATATTGTACTAATAAAGTTGTTGGAAGTAGTATAAATGGAGGGCATTACATTCAAGAAGAAAATCCAAAAGAAATTATAAAATGGTTTGAACATTTTTTTAGGAGGTAAATTTATGAAGACACTTAAAATTTCAAAAGAAGAAATGTTAAAAAGAGTATCTGTTTTTAAGGACTTAAAGCCTTTGCCAATTCAACTTGATAAAAATATTCCTCAAGAAGGTAAAGATATTGTTTATGCCAGAGAATTACTTTCAATAATTGGCTTAGAGAATAATTCACACAATACGCCAATTAATAAAAATGCTCCGATAACAGGAGCTGCTGGAATTACAATGACGATTGCAAAATGTCCACCTAATCAAGGGCCAGGTTTACATAATCATCAGGCTACTTTTGAAACTTTTACAGTTTTAAAAGGTAAATTTTTAATTGCTTGGAATGACGATGGGTCAGAAGAAATTATATTAAATGAATTAGACACAATTTCAATTCCTCCTGGTGTTTGCAGATCTTTTAAAAATATTTCAAATGAAGAAGGATTGCTTCAAGTTATAATTTCTGGAGGTGTTCACGATATGAATGATATAGCTTTTACAAAAGTTGCAAAAGATCAAATGGAAAAAATTGAATCAAATTTGTCAAAAAAATTTGAAGATGTTGGTTTTAAATTTAATGCAGGATTAAATAATTAATTAGATATATTTTTTAACTTTGTAAGATAATATCCTGAAACAACTATCAGTATAGATCCTAGAATTGTTGAGTTTTCTGGAACTTCATTATAAATTACATATCCCCAAAATGCAGCTAGTATAAGGGTTATATTTACAAATGGTGAAGCAACTGAGGCGTTAATATATGTCAATGATTTAATAAAGAAAAAATGTCCTAAAGTAACTAAGATTCCCATAAGTATCATTAAACAAAGATCAAAAAAAGAAGGGATTTCAAAAAAATAAATCCCAAAAGGGATTGCTAAAAAAGATCCTGAAATTGCTGTATAAATTAAAGTAGTGGATGACTTATCATTTTTATTTAAGTATTTTGTTGAAATTGTAAATAATGCAAAAAATAATGCTGCTAAAAAAGGAAAAATTATATATAGATTAAAAATTTTAGAACCAGGATTTGCAATAACTATAGCTCCAACTAAACCTATAATAATCAGAAATATTTGTTTGTTTGAAACTTTTTCTTTTAAAAAAATAATTGCTAGGATCATAGTCAATATTGGTCCTATCATATAAATTGCTATGTGATCTGCAAAAGGAAGAGTTGCTAATCCAGCAAACATACAACATGTTGTTAGCATTAAAAGAGCACCTCTGCCTAGTTGTAATTTAGGCATGTCTGATTTTAATAATTTACTAAAATCTTTATTAAATAATAATATTAAAAAAATTAACTGTGATACATATCTTGTGAATACAATAAAAAGAGGATCATAACGTTGACCTAAGTCTTTAGCTATAAGTTCCATAATTGAAAAAATGAAGTATGTAGCTATTATTAAAAAGAAACCTTTTGATCTATTTGATGAAACTTCAAACAATTTGATAATAGAATTCATTTAATAAAATTATATTTATTTATGTTGAATGCAATAAAAAAGGGTGAAGTTAATCACCCTTTTTGTATTTAATCTAGATAAGAAGAGGAGGAGGAATATATATCTAGAAAAAAATTTTGTATTTAAGCAGCTTTAGCTTTTGTAGATTTAATTCTACTTATCTTCTTAGTTGGAAAATTTGCAACTTCTTTGTAATTGTAAAAATCACCTGTATCTAAAGAAGTTCTAGTTATTCCCATTGCTTCAAGCTCATTGTCTGATAAGAATGCCAAAGCTTGTCTTGTTCTATTAATCGCAATTTTTTCGAAAATAGAAGTTATAGTATTTATAAATTTATTGTTAGACATTATTTGTTCCTTTTAATTATATTAAAGATATAATTGTTTCTTATTTAAAAGAGAATACACAATAATAGAAAATAATTATTTCTATTTTGGAAACTATTTATAAATATTAAATACATTATTTCTAATATAGAAAAAATAGTATTTGGGAAAATATTAATCAAAATTTAAAATATTCATTTTGAAATTATTTAATGCTTGTTTAATTGCACTTTTAAATGTTGTAATTGCTATGATGATAAGGATAATTTAATGAAAATAACAAAACCATTTTTATTGTGGTGGATACAAGTTGTTACCATTTCTTTTGCATCCTTTTTTATATATACTTTTAACTGGTTTGAAGCACTTTATGATGCAGATCAAACAAAAATAAGTTTTTTAATAATAATTGTATTTATCGGAGCTACTTTAACTGTAGGTGTTTTAAGCTACAAAAACCTATCTAATAGAAATGTTCTGTCTAACTATGTTTGGTTTTCTTCTGAAACCATGGTTACTTTAGGTTTGATTGGAACCGTTGCTGGTTTTCTTTTAATGTTAAGTTCAGCTTTTGATAATCTTGATGTTAAAAATGTTGAGAATGTTCAAGAAGTTATTACAGATATGTCTTTAGGAATGAGTACAGCTTTGTGTACTACTCTTGTTGGTCTTGTATCAAGTGTATTAACAAAAATACAAATGGTAATCTTAGAGAATAACAACCATGAATGACCCAAGATATAGATCATCTTTTGGATTTATAGATTTATTATTTAATCTTCTTATAGGATTTGTTTTTTTGTTCATGTTGGCTTTCATGTTAATAAATCCAGTAGCAAAAAAAGAAACAATTAAACCTAAAGCAGAATACTTTATAATATTAGAATGGGATGGTGAGAAACCTTATGATTTAGATTTGTGGGTAAAAGATAATTTAGGACATGTTGTTAGTTTTAGACGACCAGATGATGCTTTAATTCATCTAGAGAGAGATGATTTGGGTACGATTAATGACACTTATTATGATGCTGATGGTAAATTAGTTTATTTAAAAGAAAATAGAGAAACTGTTGCTATTAGGACTAATGATCCTAGATCTTACCTTGTTACAGTTCACTTTTACAATGCTAGAAAAAATCCTGCACCCTTAATTCATGCATCTGTAAAGCTTATAAAAATTAACCCTTATAGAGAAGAGTTCCACAAAAAACTTTTTTTCAGTCAAGAGGGACAAGAATTGCCTGCAATGACATTTAGAATAGATTATAATCAAAGTGTTCATGTTAAACCAACTGAAGAATTGATAATTAAAGATGAAATTATTAGGAAAGAGGGTGCCTAATTGTTAGATTTTTCAATTAGTGGCGGGCAGTTAATGTTAATATGGGCATTTGCTGGAGCTATTTGTTGTCTTCCTTTTTTTATTAAAAAAAGATGGCAATATTTTGTAACTGTTCCAATTATATTTTTATCAATATATATAAGTTTCATAACAAATTATGAATTTATTGGAAAACCACTTTATGAGAGACCTCCTTCAAAATTTGTTTACCAGTATCATAGTGTAATTTACGAAAAAGGTGAAAGATGGATTATATTATGGGCACTTCAAAATAAAGAAAATAGATTATACAAATTTCCATGGACTGAAGAAAACGAAGATAGTTTAGATCAGGCTAGAAGAAATCAAGAACAATTTGGTATTCCTCAAATGGGTGAAGTAATTCCAAAAAAAGAAGGTGATAGAGATAAGCGTTCTAGAAATAATGAGTTTACTTTAAAAACCTACAAATTTCCATTTCAAGAAATTATGCCAAAATAAAATTATTCAGCCGCTGGGAGAGTTTTTAGATTTTTAATGTAGTTATCTAATTTAGGCCTAATATTTTCAGACATTTGCACTAATGTATTAGACCATAATTCTTTCCAACCATAATGATCATGACCGGTAAGAAGTAATGTTCCAAAAGGTCCGACAATATCAATAAAGTTTATAAGTTTGTCTAAAACTTCTTTTTCAGTGCCAATAATTATCAAATCCTTTGCCTTTAGAATTGACGCTTGTTTTTCTTCTTCAATATTGATTTCATTTTTTGAAATTCCTGAAGCAAGTTTTCCTACAGTATTTAGGTATAAAAAATAGTCTGTAAAAATACCTTCAGGGTCATTTAAGATTTCATTAGCTTGTTGTGATGTTTCAGTGATAAGAACACTTCTTCCAACTCTCCATGAATCATAATCACCTTTTTTTCCACTTTCTCTAGCGCCTTCAAGATATGTTGGCCAGTGAGTTGCAATATCTTCAGCAGGAACAAAATTTCCAGAAATAGGAATCCATCCCTTTTTACCAGCAAATTTAGCTGTCATCGAATTTGCATTTTTTAGAGAAACTGCGATAGGTGGATGAGGTTTTTGAAATGGTTTTATAAATGTTCCAATTCCAAGTTCTGGAATATAGTTATTTTCAACTTTAAAGTTTATAAAATCACTCTTATAATTGAGTGCTTCATTACTGTTCCATATACTTAAAATTGCATCAATGCTGTCTAGCATTGTAAGAGCCCTTGTTTTTCCATCAAGATTATCAAAAAGTTCCCAGTCACTTACTAATCCTCCTGCTCCTACACCAAACAAAAATCTTCCTTTTGATAGATTATCAAATAAAGCTGCATGTCCAGCTACAATAGCTGGGTGTTGTTGAGGAAGTGAAATAACACCTGTTCCAAACTTAATTTTTTTGGTTTCTGAAATTAAACTTGCATTAAATATAAATGGTGATGGCACTGGTTCACCTGAGGAGCTGTAATGTTCTCCCATCCAAGCTTCAGAATAATTTAATTTATCTGCTTTTATTACTAGATTTCTATCTTCTTCCAAACAATCAACTAAATTTTTATTAGCTGGATGTATTGGCATCATGAAAATTCCAAGTTTTAACATTAATTCACTATCTCAAATTGATTATAATTTTACCAACGCTTTTTCTTTGTTCAAGTTCAATATGCGCTTTTTGAATTTCATCAAAGTTATATTCTTTATGTATTTGAATTTTAATTTTTGATTCATGAACAAGATCAAATAAATCATCAGCATTTTTTTGATATTCATCTATATTTTTTGTATATTCAAGAAGACCTCCAGTAGCAATTGACGCAGATAATGGTCTTAACTTATTGATATCTATTGGATCAATTTTACCAGAGGATATTCCATAACTGACTATTCGTCCACGCTTTGCAAGGCAATTTAATCCTTTTTCAAAAGTATCTTTTCCTACGGCATCATAAATTACATCAGCACCATAGTTGTTAGTATATTCTTTTACTTTACTGTCAAAGTTTTCATTTGAATAATTTATCACAAAATCACAACCATTATTTTTTGCAATTGAAGCTTTATAATCATTGCCAACTGTTCCTATTACAGTTGCTCCTATAATTTTAGACCATTGCGTTAAAATTTGCCCTACTCCTCCAGAGGCGGCATGAATAAGAACATAATCTTGATTTTTTACTTCCCATGATTTTTGAGTTAAATATTGAGCAGTCAAACCTTGTAATGTTGATGCAGCAGCAAGTTTTAAATCAATGTTGTTTTTAAGTTTAACCAGACGATTTTCATTTAGAACAAAATATTCAGTGAATGAACCTAAATTCATACAATGTGTAATTTTATCACCAACTTTAAATCTTTTAACATCCTTTCCCACTTCTTCGATTATACCTGAAGCTTCCATACCAACATTGGTTGGCAACTCTTTAATTTTATAAGAGCCATTTCTTTGATTTATATCTATATAATTTAAACCTAAATAATGATGTTTGATTAACACTTCATTTGATTTTAAGATTGGTATATTTGTTTCTTCAATTTTCAAAACATCATATGAACCCTGTTCATATATTCTTATTGATTTGGTTTTCATATTGAAATTTTAAGTTAATTTTAGAAAATTTAAAATTATTTTTTTTCCACCTTCTGTTGCAAAAGACTCTGGATGATACTGAATTCCAAAAATTGGTTTACTCTCATGTTCAACTGCCATGATTTCATCTTCATTTGGGTTAAAATCTTTTAATGTGAAGTAACTGTCTTCGTTTTTACAAAAAGCAGTAACTTTTAAACTTTTGGGTAGTTTTAAACAATCGACAATTAATGAATGATATCTCATGATTTCAATTCTTTGAGGGATCTCAGCATGAATTCCTTCTTCATTGTGAATAAGAAAAGAAGATTTTCCATGCATTGGAGATTTAGCATGTATAATTTCACCTCCTAAAACATGAACTATTCCTTGCATTCCAAGACATATCCCTAAAATAGGAATATTTTCATTTCCAAGTTCTTTTATTACTTCTCTACAAATTCCAAAATAACTATCATCAACTGGTGATCCAGGACCTGGTGAAATAATTATTTTATCGAAATTATTTTTTTTAATTTCAGATAAACTAACTTCATCATTTCTTTTTACAATAATGTCGTTTATCTCATTAGAAAATTCTTCATACAAAACTTCACCAGTGAGTTGATAAAGATTAAAAGTGAATGAATCATAATTATCAATTATTAATACTTTCATGTTAAAAACTTTCTAGAACTGATTTCATTGCAGCAAGTTTTCTTTCAATTTCAAGTAGTTCATTTTCAGGAATAGAGTCATGGACTATACCACCACATGTTTGAATAAAACCATTTTTACCTTTAATGAAAATTGATCTTATAGGAATTGCAAAAGTACAATCACCATTGAATCCAAATTGACCAATGGCACCTCCGTATGGACCTCGACCAGAAGTTTCAATTTCATTGATAATCTTCATGGCTTCAATTTTTGGTGCACCAGTTAAAGTTCCAGCTGGAAAATTTGATGCTAATGCAGAAAACATATCATTTTTATCATCAATAATTCCAACAATTTCAGAAGATATATGTTGAACATGAGAATAACGTTTTATATCCATTAAATTTCTAACTTTTACAGTTCCAAACTTAGCAACTTTTCCAATATCATTTCTATGGAGATCAACAAGCATGTTATGCTCTGCAATCTCTTTAGGGTCATTGAGTAATTCACGTGCAAGCTGGGTATCCTCTCGAGAATTCTTCCCTCTTTTTGTTGTTCCCGCTAATGGATAGGTTTCCATTTCGCCATTTTTTAATCTAAATAAAAGTTCAGGAGAAGCACCAATAATTTTTTGATCTTTAAATTTCAGATAATACATATGTGGAGATGGATTAACAATTCTAAGTTTTTCATAAATTTTAGTAGTGTCTCCATTCACTTCATAAAAACTTTTAAATCCAACTTCACATTGAAATATATAGCCATCAATAATTTTTTCTTTAACTTGTTGTACATGTTTCTTATGTTCATCATTAGTCATTGAGTTGTTTAGAAAGCTACAAGACAATTTTGAATTATCTTCAAAGTTTTCATTTAAAATTTTTTCAATCAGATCAAATCTGTCTTCATCATAATAATAGTAAAATATCTCACCTGTAACTTGATCATATACAAGGCCATCTAAAAAAACTCCAAATTTAAATGATTCGAAGTCATCATTATTTTTTATATTTAAACTTGGTTCAAAATAATTAACGCAATCATAACCTAAGTAACCGATTAATCCTCCAGCATATTTTTTCGAAATAATATTACTTGGGATTACATCTCTAATTTTATAGTAAGGGTTTTTACATTGTATTTTATCAATCTTACCATTTTTATTTTCTATAATTAGATTTTCATGAGTTGGATAAATTATGTATTTAGGGTCAAATCCTAAAATATGATATCTTGAAATATAACTTTCTTCCCCAAGCGATTCAAAGAGAAAACAAGTATCAAATTTTTTTTCAATTTTTTTAAAAAGCCTAAAAAAATTATAGTCTTCAGTTAACTTTTTGTAATTCGGCTTACCAATTAGCTCGATTTTATCCATAGTATTTTTTACTGTAAATATTCTTTTTCTCTTGCTGAAATGATGTTACTAACAACTGAATTGTAAGGTGTTTTAACATTTAACTCTTTTCCTAAAGTTACAACCATTCCATTGATGGAGCTAAGTTCGCATTTTCTTTTTGCTTCAACATCTTGAAGCATTGAAGGTTTAGATAAAGGCATTTTATTTCCAAAATCGATAATATATTTTTCAGTATTATCAAATGAAAAATTAATTTTTTTAAGATCACCTAATTTTCTTGCTTCAAGTGCACATTGAATTGATACTTCTGTCATGTCTTTATCATTTAAAATTTCACCAATGGTTTTTTTAAAAACAGAACAAGGTCCACTATAAGCTACATTACAAATAAATTTTTCCCAAATTAATTGTTGAATATCTTCAAATCCTTTAGAAGTAAAACCCGCTTCTTCCCAGGCATTAACTATTGTTGTCAATCTATCGGTTAAACCACCGTTTATTTCGCCTATTCTAATCATGCTCATTCCGTTATGATGAGCATGGCCAGGAGCTTTGATTGATGCGCCAAAACCCTGAGCAACTCCTAAGAGAACATTTTCAGTTGGCATGAATTTTTCTATTCTTTCAGCTGCACCTAAGCCATTTTGTATTGTCAAAACAATAGCACTACTTAAATCAAAGTCAGCAAGTTTTGAGGCTACTGATCCAACTGCATCACCTTTTGTAGCAATAATATAAAGGTCTCTGTCCTTGAGTTCGTTAAAATTGGTTGTTGCTCTAATTTTTTTTTCAGTATGATCTCCACTTATACCAGAAACTCTTAAACCTTTATTGTTTATGGCATCAACATGTTCATCCCAAACATCATAACATAAGACATCAAAATTATTTTTAGCAAAAAAGGATCCATAAATAGATCCCATTGCACCAGTGCCTATCACGCTAACTTTCATGTCATTCTCCTAATTATTTTTTAATAAAAGTCCCATTGTTAAGTTCTTTCATTGCTTGCATTAATTCTTCATTTGTATTCATAACAATTGGTCCGTGCCAAGCAACTGGTTCTTGTATAGGTGTACCTCCAATAAGAAGGAAACGTACACCATCACTTGAGGTTTTAATTTTAATCTCATCGCCTCTATCAAAATTAATCAAAGTTCTGTTTCCAGTCATATCCTGTATGTTAACTTCCTGTCCATTAATCATTTTTTCAACCATTACTCCTTGTGGTTTTGATGCATATTCAAAATTTGCCGAACCCTCAAAGATATAGGCAAGTACATTTTTGTTAACTTCAATAGGAATAGTTTTAATTTTATTAGCTGGAATAAAAATATCTAAATAAATTGGGTCAGATGATATTCCTTTTACAGGGCCAGAATATCCTCTGTAATTTCCAATTATAATTCTAATTATTGAACCATCATCATCATGAATTTCCTTAATTTCATTAGAGGGAATATCTTGGTAATTTGGTGATGTCATCTTTAATGAAGATGGAAGATTAGCCCATAATTGAAATCCATGCATTTCACCTTTTTCGTTTCCTTTTGGCATTTCTTGATGAAGAATACCTGAGCCAGCAGTCATCCACTGAACGTCTCCAGTTTTTAAAGTTCCTACATTTCCTAGACTATCGCCGTGTTCAACATTACCTTTTAAAATATATGTTATTGTCTCTATTCCTCTATGGGGATGCCAAGGAAATCCATTTATATAATCTTCTTTTTTATTATTTCTAAAATCATCTAGCAGTAAAAAAGGATCTGATAGTGATGTATCTCCAAATCCAAATACTCTATTCAGTTTAACTCCTGCGCCCTCAAGTGTTGGTTGAGAAATTGAAGTTTGCTTAATTGGTCTTATGGTCATACTTTTTTATATAGAATAAATAAAATAAATTAAATATAAATAAATTTTTATGATGGAATTTTTTTTAGAAAATTTATTTACAACTTATTCTAACTTTGATTATTCAGTCTTATTTTATTTGATCGCATTTTTATCTGTCTCAGTTGTAGCTATATCTAAGTCTGGGTTTGGAGGAGGCTTAGGAGGATTGGGCGTGCCTATAATGTTGTTTATACTTCCTGCAAAAATAGTTTTAGCCGTATTTTTACCTCTAATTGTTTTAATGGATCTATGGGTAATTTATGTTTGGCGAAAATTTCCAATTTATAAAATTATTTTAATAATGTGCCTTGGAGGGTTCATTGGACAAATCGCTGGGTGGTATTTTTTTAAATATTTAGATGATCAAACTATCTTATTCATAATTGCATCATTAGCCATAATTACATCATTAAGATATTTTAAAAATTTATATAAAAAAAAAGTCACTAATAAAACAAAAGTGAAAGTTAATTATAAGAAAGGTGTTGCTTGGTCTTCGTTATCAGGTTTTTCAAGTTTTATTGCGTTATCAGGTGCAATACCTGCTCATATTTTTTTACTACCTTTAAAATTAAAGAGAGAGAATTTTGTAAGTATAATGAGTTTTTATTTCTTTTTTGTGAATTTTACTAAAATACCATTTTTTTGGGAATTAGATATATTTACAATGGAGACAATTGCTATAACTATTTTGTTAATTCCTATAATTCCTATTGGAATATTTTTTGGTAAATGGTTAAATTCAAAATTATCAGATAAAATATTTTATCATGTTACGCACATAGCCTTATTCTTATGTGGTATAAATTTATTTATAAAAGGATATTTTTAGGAGAAAATTATGAATAGTGAAATGTTTAATAAAGGCCTTAGCAAAAGAAGAAAAGTTCTTGGTGATGAATATGTTGATAAGGCTCTTGCTACAGCTGACGAATTTGGAGCGGATCTTCAAAAACTAATTACTGAATATGCATGGGGTGAAGTTTGGAATAAGGAAGCATTGTCAGATAAAGAAAGATCAATGATTAATTTAGGAATGATTTCAGCTTTAAATAGACCACATGAGTTAGAATTACATATTAAAGGTGCTTTAAATAATGGACTGACTAAAGAGCAAATAAAAGATATTTTTCTTCAAGTTACTGTTTATTGTGGCGCTCCTGCAGGTATTGATTCAATGAGAATAGCTAGAAAAGTATTTAAAGAATTAAATATTTAAATTCTGATTGTCTTTTTTTTAACAATTTTTAGAGTTAAGAAAATGAAATAGTAAATGTGATTTAAATCTTTTTTAGGAGAGTTATGTCTATTCAAAACGAAAATGATGTTTCAACAATAGATTCAACTAAAGAAGATAGTATTAATAATCTTTTTGGACTAACCTCTGAAGTAGAAACAGAAATAAAATTCTGTATTAAAAATAATCATAAAAAAAGACTTCTTTTTCTTTTTGATTTGTTACATCCAGCTGATCAAGCAGACATGCTGGAAAGGCTTTCAAAAGATCAACTTGATAATTGTTTAAGGCTATTATCAAAGAGACTTGATCCGGAAACTTTAGTGTATCTTGAAGACACAGTTCAAGAGGATGTCATTAAAGGAATAGGTCCTAATGCAATTGCCAAGGCTTTACCAGAATTAAATACTGATGACGAAGTCGAAATTTTAGAAAATCTTCAAGAAGATCAAAGAGACACAATCATCAAGAAATTACCAAAAGCTGACAGAATTCTTGTTGAAGAAGCATTTACATATCCAGAAAATTCTGCTGGACGTTTGATGCAAAGAGAGTTTTTATCTTTTCCTGAGTTTTGGACTGTTGGACAAACAATAGATCATATGAGGAATAAAGAATTTGTTGAGGATGAAAATTTTTATTCAATATTTATAATCGATCCAGGACAAAGATTATTAGGCGTATTATCTCTTAGTAAACTTCTTTCAAATAAAAGGTCTATTAGATTAAAAGATATAATGAATAACAATTTTCAATCAGTTAATGTTGAAAGAGATCAAGAAGAAATAGCTTTATTGTTTCAGCAATATGCTCTTGTTGATTTGGCTGTCACAGATAAAGCAGATAGAATAATTGGTGTAATAATATTTGATGATATTGTTGACGTTATCAAAGAAGAAGCAGAAGAAGATTTTTTTGGATTAGGTGGAGTTAGTGATGGTTCTATACGCACATCTATATTTAAAACATTAAAAGATAGGTTTTCTTGGTTATCAGTAAATTTAGTAACCGCTATAATAGCCTCTATGGTTATCGGGTTATTTCAAGAAGAAATAGAAAAAATTGTAGCATTAGCTGTTTTGATGCCAATAGTAGCTTCAATGGGAGGTAATGCTGGCACCCAAACTGTAACTGTAGCTGTAAGAGCTTTAGCTACTAGGCAGTTAAGTTATATTAATTTACAAAGATTTGTATTAAGAGAGTCATGGGTTGGAATGTTTAATGGTGTTCTTTTTGCAATATTTTCTTCTATTTTGGCGTTTCTTTGGTTTAATGATTTTCAAATAGCAATAATTATGTCTGCATCTATGATAATAAATCTTTTGTTTGCAGGTATTTTAGGGACATTGATACCTCTTTCTTTATATAAGTTTAAAATTGATCCAGCAATATCAAGCACAGTTTTGCTTACTACTGCAACAGATGTGATAGGTTTTTTTACATTTTTAGGTCTTGCAGCTTGGGTAATTTTGTAGATTGATTATATATACTAGTAGTGAAATACAAAATGAGTACAGTGAATCTAAAAAAATTGGCAGTAGGCATGAGAACAATTGAAGATCTTGAAATGAGATTAAAGTTCAATATAGAAAAAAATGGTGAACTTATTCACATAACAAGGAACAAACCAAAAAGATCAGAAGAATTGTGTAATGGAGGATCTTTGTTTTGGGTTATAAACAGAAGAGTTTTAGTAAGGCAAAAGATTTTAAATATTAAACAAATAATTGGAGATAATAATAAATTTTTCGCTGCCATTTTACTTGAAAATAAAATAATTAAGGTAAGACCTACTCCAATGAAACCTTTTCAAGGTTGGAGATATTATGAAAACAAAGATGTTCCACCTGATCTAACCGATGATGGATTTAATGATGAATTTAACAATGAACTTAGCAAATTAGGACTTTATTAGTGTTTTATTGGCTTAAAAAAAATGCATTTAAAATAATAATCATAATTGTTGTAATAATCATAATTTTTGTAATTAATTCTTATTTGCAAATGACAAAACCAGTACCTAAGGTAAAAATTCAAAAAGAAAATGAAATAACTGTTAACTCATTAGTAGCGAAACTTGAAGATCATGAGCCTTTTCTTTCAGCTTTTGGACGAGTAAAAACCCAGAGGATAGGAAATTTAAGTTTTGGAGTATCTGGAACAATCTCTTATTTATCAGATAAATTTGTCAATGGTGGAAAAGTTAAAAAAGGCGAGATTTTAGGTAAATTAGATGAAGAAAAATTTCTATTAATTGTTCAGAGACTTCAAGCAGATATTAAAGAATTAACAAAACAAATTGAATTGAGAAAAAAACAATTGGATAGAAATAAAATAATGCTTGAAAAAAAAGTTATTAGTCCATCTGTTTATGATGAAGAGTTAATTAAATATTCAAAAAGTCAACAAATGTTAAATAATTCAAAAATAAATCTTGGGTTAGCAAAAAAAGATTTGAAGGACGCAACATTAATTGCAAAAAGCAATGGAATTATATCAAATGTCAATGCTCATGAGGGTTTGCTTGTTTCAAGTAATTCAATGTTAGGAACTTTTAGATCTCTAGATCATGTTGAAATTGAATTTATTGTACCTGCAAAAATTTTTTCTATTTCAGAAAAATTGATTGGGAAAAAAATTGAGGTCTATTGGGAAACAGGTAGTGAAAAATTGGTTAGAAAAAATGCAATTATAACTAGGTTTCAAGGCATAATTAATGATGATAGCGGAGGAGGAAAAATATTTGCAAAATTTAGTGATGATAAAAATGATCTGATTCCGCTTGATAGCTTTGTCAAAATTATATATCCATTAGAAAAATTTGACTCAGTTATAAAAATTCCAGAGTCAGCTTTGTTTAATAAACAATTTATATTTGTAATTGAAAACGGAAGAGCAAAAAAAATTAAAGTAAAAGTTATTCACTCTAATACAGGATATTATCTATTAAAAAATGATGATTTGGATGGGTTAGACATAATTTTGAATAGATTTTCTTCAAATATTGAAGGAACCAAAATAAAACAATATTAATTATTAAAAGAGTAAAACTTGATTAAATTTCCTCAATCTTCAATTTTAGCTTTTTTTGTTAAACACAAAACTGCAGCAAATATTATTATGTTTTTAATGTTACTAGCTGGCTTTTTGTCAATAAATAAACTAAATAGACAATTTTTTCCAAATTTTGATGTTGAAACAATATCTGTTTCTATAGAATGGCCTGGAGCAACTGCAGAAGAAGTTGATAACAATATTGTTCAACTATTAGAACCTGACTTACGTCCAATATCTGGTGTTAAAAAGGTGAAATCTAAATCTGTTGAAGGGCTTGGTTATTCAATAATAGAATTTAACTTTGGAACAGATATGCAAAAAGCAATGTCTGATGTGGAAAATGCGATTTCAAGAATTGATTTTCCTGATGACACAAAAAAACCTAAAATTACTAAAGCAGAGTTTTATGACATTGTTACTAGGATAGTTTTATCAGGTAATTTAGATTTATCCCAACTAAGAAGTGAAGCAAAAATATTTAAAGAAAAGTTATTAAATGCTGGAGCTGATAAAGTTGATTTAATTGGGCTGCCAGATGAGGAGATACTCATTCAGATTCCTCAAAGTGAAATTTCAAAATTTAAATTATCTTTAAATGAAATTTCAAAATTGATTTCTATAGAATCTAAAGATATTCCAGGAGGAAGTTTTGCAGATGGTTCATTACGTATTAGAACTTCAGGTGATAAGAGGTTAGTAGAACATTTTGAAAATTTGCAAATTAAAAGTTTTAATGATGGTGGAAAAATAATTTTAAAAGATATTGCAGAAATCAAGGAAACTTATGATGACTCAAGTATATTACAATATGTAAATGGAAATCCAGCTGTAGAAATTTCAGTCCGTAGAAGTAAAACAAGTGATGCTCTTGATACAGCTGCAATCGTTGAAGAAGAATTAATCAAATTTAAGAAAAATAAATCCAACTTTATAGAGGAAACAACTTACAACACAGCCTCAAATTTAATTCAAGAGAGGATATCTTTATTAGTTAAAAATGGAATTTCAGGATTAATTATTGTTTTAATTGTTTTATTTGTATTTCTTGCTTGGAAAACTGCTATATGGGTTGCACTAGGCATACCAATCGCTTTTTTAGCAACATTTGGTGTCATGTTTTTTTCTGGTCAGTCAATAAATATGATTTCATTATTTGGATTAATAATGGCTTTAGGTATAGTAGTCGACGATGCAATTGTAGTAGGAGAACATTCAAATTATCTAAGAGAAAATAGAAATCTTAATTATAATGATGCACCCATAGTAGCAGCAACTAGAATGTCTGCTCCAGTAATTTGTGCTATGTTAACGACTGTAGGTGCGTTCCTACCTTTATTCTTAATTAAAGGAATAATAGGTCAAATAATCATTGCAATTCCTATGGTGATTTGTGCTGTTTTGATAGCAAGTTTGATTGAATGTTTTTTGGTTTTACCTGCACATTTAGCTCATTTTGATAAAGGCAGTTATTCTCCTGGAAAATTCAGAATTTGGTTTGATAATAAGTTTAAAAATTTTCAAGATGGTATTTTTAAAAAAATAATTACTTACTGTTATGACTATAGATATTTAACTATGGTAACTGTTTTTGGCATGTTTTTTATTTCTATAGGGATGATGAAAAGTAGTAGAGTACAGTTTAGTTTTTTTCCTACACCAGAATCTGACTTAATTATAGCAAACTTTGAGATGTCTCCAGGATCAAAAAAGAAACAAACTTATGAAATGATTGATAGCTTAGAAAAAGGTCTTCAACTTACAAAATTACATTTCAAAAATGATCCAAAGTTAGTCAATTTTAGTATGAGTAATTTTGGAAAATCAACGTCATTTGCGACTGATCAAACAGTTAATAAAAAGGGAAATTATCTTAAGGGTTCAATGGTAGTTGAATTGGTAACTGCAGACAAAAGAAAGGTTAGAACAAATGAATTTATTAAAGTTTGGAAAAAAAATGTAGAGAAAGTTTCTGGGTTAGATAAACTAATTATTCGAGCTCCACGTGGTGGACCCCCAGGAAGAGATGTTGATGTAAGGTTAAAAGGAAATGATTTAGAAACTTTAAAAAATGCATCTAGTGATTTGTTGAAAATTGTGAATACAATTCCAAGTATAAGTGCTGTAAATGATAATTTTGAAGTTGGTGTTCAAGAAAGAGTAGTTGTTTTAAACAATAGAGGTAGAGCCTTAGGTTTTTCTATATCAGAAATCGGATCTCAAATTAGAACAGCAATAAATGGAAAAATTGTTTCAACATTTCCTAGAGGTGATGAAGAGGTTATTGTAAGAGTTAAATTAGATCAAGATGACGTAATTAATGGCAATTTAGAAAATCTAAGGTTGGTTGGTCCCAAAAATAATGTTGTAATGTTGAACGAAATAGCAGTAATCGAAAATAAAATTCCTTTTTCTTCAATATCTCGTCAAGATGGATTTAGAGAAGTTACCATATCAGGTGATTTAAACTCTTCTCTAGTTAATACAACACAAGCAAGAAACTTCTTATTACAGAATGGACTAGTGGAATTAGCTAAAAAATATAATCTTGATTATCGTTTTGCAGGTAAAGACCTGGAGCAAAAAGAAACTTTTGCAGATATGTTTATTGGCTCAATAATTGGATTAATAATCATTTATATTGTTTTAACTTGGGTTTTTAAATCATGGTTAAGGCCATTTACAATTATGATAATGATTCCTCTATCATTTATAGGTGCAGTTTTTGGGCATTATTTTTTAAATTTGACTATGTCAATACTTTCTATGTTCGCATTGTTAGCTCTTGCTGGAATAGTAGTAAATAACTCAATAATATTAGTTTCAACAATTGAAAGAAGATTAGATGAATTAATAAAAGGAAATACTATTAATTTAGAGATATTTAAGCAAGCCGTTATATCTGGAGTTATAAATAGATTAAGACCAGTTTTGCTTACATCGCTTACAACAATTGGAGGTTTGTCTGCTCTAATGTTTGAAAAATCTCTACAGGCACAATTTTTAATTCCAATGGCTGCAACTATTGTATTTGGTTTAGGTATTACAGCAATATTAGTTTTAGTTGTAATTCCGTCTATGATGGGTATTGGAAAAGATCTATCATTGTTAATAAAAGGTAGTAAAATAAACTAGAGAAAAAAATGAACTTTGATATTGAAAATTTAAATTTTAACACATCAGGTTTAATTCCTGCAATTGCACAATGTTCAGAGACTAAAGATGTTTTAATGTTGGCATGGATGAATAAAGAATCTATTAGGTTAACAATTGAAACTAAAAATGTAACTTATTTTTCTAGATCAAGAAATAAATTATGGGTTAAAGGTGAAACAAGTGGAAATTATCAATATCTCAAAAAAATAAAATCAGATTGTGATAATGATACAATTTTACTAACTGTGAAACAAATAGGGCCTGCATGTCACCTGGGAACAAAAACATGTTTTGATGATGAGTGATTTAAGTAAAAATTTATTACCTTCAAATAGAGGTAAAAAACAAAAAATCAGAAAATCTAATAAACGTAAGTTATCAAGTACAAATTGGATAAAAAGACAAATTAATGATCCCTATGTAATTGAAGCAAATAAATTGGGTTATAAATCAAGAGCAGCATTTAAACTACTTCAAATTGATGATAAATATAATTTTTTAAAACCGAACAGAAAGGTTATCGATTTAGGCTGTGCACCAGGTGGATGGTTACAAGTCGCAGTTCAAAAAGTACGTTCTACAGAAAATGAAGTAAAAGTGATAGGCGTTGATATTTTGCCTGTAGACAATATTCCAGGATCTAAAACATTTATTGGAGATATTAATGATTCTGCGATAGACAAAAAGTTAATTGATTTTTTAGGTGATTATCCTGATATAATTTTGTCTGATATGGCCGCAAATGTAATTGGTCATAAACAAACAGATCATTTGAGAACAACTCAGTTAATTGAAATTGCACTTGATTTTACTTTAAAAAACTTAAAAAAAAATGGAACATTTTTGGTAAAAACTTTTAAAGGTGGAACTGAAACCGAATTGTTAAATATCATGAAAAAAAAATTTAATTATGTAAAGAATATAAAACCTTTAGCTAGCAGACCAGAATCTGTAGAAAGTTATACAGTTTGCCTGGATTTAAAAGGTTGAAATTAGACTCAAAATATCTTATTAATTTTTATGATTGAAGAAGCATTAACTTTTGATGATGTTTTATTACAGCCTTCAGAAAGCTCAATAGGCCCTGGTGATGCTGACGTTAAAACTCAACTTACAAACAAAATCCATCTTAATATTCCACTTATTTCTTCTGCGATGGATACTGTTACTGAACATAAACTTGCCATAGCAATTGCACAATTAGGTGGCATTGGTGTTATCCACAAAAATTTTTCAATAGAAAGACAAGCAAAAGAAGTAGAAAAAGTAAAAAAATATGAGTCAGGAATGGTCATTAATCCAATTACAATTTCTCCAGAAAGTTCAATTGAAGATGCTTTTGCTTTAATGGATAAGTATAAAATTAGCGGTATACCTGTAGTTGATGATATTACAAAAAAATTAAATGGTATTTTAACAAATAGAGACTTAAGATTTTCTCAAAATTATAAAGAAAAAGTTACAACTTTAATGACAAAAGATGTTGTTACTGTAAAAAAAAATATTTCACCTGAACAAGCCAAAGAATTACTTCATAAGCACAGAATTGAAAAGTTAGTTGTTGTTGACCAAGAAAATAGATGTATTGGATTAATTACTGTAAAAGATATTGAAAAATCCCAGAAGTTTCCAAATTCTTGTAAAGATAGTGATGGACGATTAAGAGTTGCGGCAGCCACAGGGGTTGGATTGAGTGGTTTAAAAAGAGCTGAAAAACTAATTGAATCTGGTGTAGATTTATTAGTTGTTGATACGGCTCATGGGCATAGTAAAAAAGTATTAAATACGATTAAAGAATTATCAAGATTTAGTAACTCTGTAGATATTTTAGGAGGCAATGTTGCAACTCCTGATGGAACAAAAGCCCTTATAGATTCTGGAGCTGACGTAGTAAAAATTGGCATTGGGCCTGGTTCAATTTGTACTACAAGAATGATTGCTGGTGTAGGATTGCCACAACTGTCAGCTATAATCGAATGTAGTAAGATTGCTAAGAAAAATAAAATACCTATTATTGCAGATGGTGGAATTAAATACTCAGGAGATATAGCAAAAGCGATTGCTGCAGGAGCTAATGGCGTAATGGTTGGATCACTTTTTGCAGGAACTGACGAAGCACCCGGAGAAGTTTTTTTGTATCAAGGAAGGTCGTATAAATCCTATAGGGGTATGGGATCATTAGGAGCAATGGCAAGAGGTTCAGCTGATAGATATTTTCAAGAAGAGATCGAAAAATTAAAATTAGTTCCCGAAGGTATTGAAGGACAAGTTCCTTATAAAGGACCAATAGAAAATGTAATTCATCAATTAGTAGGTGGGTTAAAATCAGCAATGGGCTATACTGGAAATGCTAATATTGAAAGTATGAAAAAAAATTGTGTTTTTAGAAAAATTACAAATGCTGGTTTAAAAGAAAGTCATGTACATGATGTTATGATTACAAGGGAATCTCCTAATTATCGACAATGACAAAACAAACCAAAACACTAAAAAATAATATAAACGAATGTCTACTTGTAATTGACTTTGGAAGCCAAGTTACAAAATTAATTGCAAGAAGATTAAGAGAACTTAATGTATATTCAAAGATATACCCTTTTCAAAATATTAATCAAAAACTTTTAAAAGAATTATCTCCAAAAGCTATTATTTTTTCTGGTGGACCTCGTAGTGTTCTAGATAGAAATAGTCCAAAAGTTTCTAAAATTATTTATAAACTTGGCATTCCAATTTTAGGAATATGCTATGGGCAACAACTTCTTATGTTTCAATTAGGAGGAAAAATAAATTCAAAAGAAAAAAAATCAGAGTTTGGAAGAGCATTTATAGAACAAAAAAGAAAATCTAAATTTCTAGATGGTTGGTTTAAAAAGGACCTCGAAGAAGTATGGATGAGCCATGGTGATCATGTAAGTGAAATGGCACCTGACTTTAAAGTTTTAGCAACTTCAAAAAATGCACCTTTTGCGATGGTTGCTGATGAAAAAAGAAATTTTTATGGTGTTCAATTTCATCCTGAGGTTCATCATACTCCAAAAGGAAAAGTTTTATTTGATAATTTTTTAAAAATCTCAGGCTTTAAACGTGATTGGACAATGCAATCATTTTATGAAGATGAGATTAAAAATATTAGAAAAAAAATTGGCAATAATAAAGTCATTTGTGCACTATCAGGTGGAGTTGATAGTTCTGTGACGGCTATCCTTTTACACAAGGCTATTGGTAATAATTTAACCTGTATTTTTGTTAATCATGGATTGCTTAGGAAAAATGAACATTCAGAAGTTTTAAAAATGTTTAGAGATAATTATAAAATACCTCTAATTTACGCTAATGAAAGCAAGCTTTTTTTAGACAAATTAAAAGGTGTTACAAGTCCAGAAAAGAAAAGAAAAATAATTGGAAATTTATTTATAAAAGTTTTTCAAAAACATGCAAAAAAAATGGATAATATAAAGTTTTTAGCTCAAGGTACATTATACCCTGATGTAATAGAAAGTGTTTCTGTTAATGATGGTCCCTCTGTTACCATAAAATCACATCATAATGTTGGTGGATTACCTAAAAAAATGGGTTTGAAATTAATTGAACCTTTAAGAAATCTTTTTAAAGATGAAGTTAGAAAATTAGGAAATGAATTAAATTTACCTAAAACATTTATAAATCGACATCCATTTCCAGGGCCTGGATTAGCTATAAGATGCCCAGGAGAAGTAACAATTAAAAAAGTTAAAATTTTACAAAACATTGATGAAATATTCATCGACCAAATCAAAAAATATAACCTTTATGATGAAATTTGGCAGGCTTTTTCAGTATTATTACCAACAAGGTCTGTTGGTGTGATGGGAGATAAAAGAACTTATGACTATGCTTGTGTTTTGAGAGCCGTAACTTCTGTAGACGGAATGACAGCTGATTATTTTAAATTTGATCAAAGTTTTCTTTCTGATACATCAACAAGAATTATAAATGAGGTAAGTGGTGTTAATAGGGTAACTTATGACATTACCTCAAAACCACCTGGTACAATTGAGTGGGAGTAGTACCAGTTTTATAAACCATTGTTTTTATTGTGTTTTTTAAATTTTTGTAGTTACAAAGTAGTTACAAAGTCTCAACTGTAACCGCAGTTTTCCAACAAATTCTAAATCTTGTTACAAGAAAAGTTACAAGATTTTTAAACTATGACAGATAATAAGTGCTTACTGCTTTTTTGCTCTAGTTTCCTTTTGCCGTTGTGTAACGAGAAAAGTAACATCATCTTTTAGAGTTATTTTTTATTTGTAACATTACTTTTGAACAGACTTGTTTGTTACAGAATTCCGTAACATTTTTTGGTGTAATATCAGGTAAACTTGGTGTTACAATCTGTAAAACAAAAATTATAGGGTAAAATATAAAGTGGACTTTTTAGACATATCGTTATTTTTTTCTATATTATTATGTGCTTTAGCAACTGGATTTATTCTAACGTATGCAATTATTGTAATGCCTGGTTTATCAAAACTTGATGACAAGGAGTTTATAAAAGCATTTCAGGTTACAGATGGAATTATTCAAAATAATCAACCAATTTTCATTTTAATTTGGGTAGGTTCCATTATATCTGTTTTGGGTACAATTATAACCTCTATACTTAGCTTAGGAATTGTAGAGGCTTGGCCAATAATTTTTGTAGGTGTTATTTATTTGCTAGGAGTACAAGTCATTACAATATTAATCCATTTACCACTTAATAAACATATCCAAAAAATTGATATAAATTCAACTAATTCTCAAACATTAAGTGAAGTGCGTAAAAATTTTGAAACAAAATGGAATTATTTTAATAATATTAGAACAGGTTTTGCCCTTTTTGTTATTTTAATTTTTCTCTTAATTCTAACCATACGATAATATGTTAATTTGAATTACTATAAACTACAAAGTAGTTACAAACTTTGTTACTTTATGAGTAATATAGTGTTAAAAAGTAGGTAATTTGTTGGTTTTGCGAGTTACAGAGTTACAAGATAGTTACAAAGTCATAAAAACCACAGCATTATCAATGCTTTATAGGGTAGTAGTGAAAAAGTTATTGATATTTTACAATATTAGAAGAAGAGGCTAAGTAGTTATGGAATTCGATTTCCCTGTTGAAAACTTTAAGACACCCCCGCATCCAAAAGGCATCACCTTAGTTGGTGAAAATGTCCGCTTAGAACCGCTAAATGTTCAAAATCACTCCGCAAATTTACACGAGGCAAATTCATTAGATGTTGAAGGTAAAAACTGGGATTATCTCTCCTATGGTCCGTTTGATGACTTAGAGAGTTATCAACATTGGCTTGAAAAAGAAGCCGTAAAACAAGATCCTACTTTCTTTGCTATTATTCGAAAACTGGATAACAAAGCGGTGGGAGTAGCGAGTTTCTTAAGAATTAACCAAACTGATGGTTCCATTGAAGTTGGACACATTAACTATTCTCCGTTGCTTCAAAGGACACGCGAAGGAACAGAAGCTATGTATTTGATGATGAAGTGGGCATTTGAAAATGGTTATCGTCGCTACGAATGGAAATGTAATGCTTTAAATAAAAAGAGCCGATACGCTGCACAAAGGTTAGGATTATCTTATGAAGGTGTGTTCAGACAAATGTCAATTAATAAAGGTAGAAATAGAAATACTGCCTGGTTTGCGGCAATAGATAAAGAGTGGAAATTTCTCAAAGAATGCTTCGTAAAATATCTTAAAGATGAAAACTTTGGCACAAGTGAGAAGCCAATTATTTCACTTTCTGAACTTACAAAACCAATTTTGTACAAATTGGATAATGATGAGTTTGTTTAAGTTACAAACTTTGTTACTTTAAGCATGATATAGTGTGAAAAAGTAGGAGATTTATTGGTTTTGTGAGTCACAGAGTTACAAGATAGTTACAAAGTCAAAAAAACCATAGTATTATCAATGCTTTACAGGGCAGGAACTATTGAGTGGGAGTAGTTTAAATTAAGTTAATTATTGGTTTGGTTAATATTAATTATCTTTATTTATAATTTTTTTCTTCATTTTTCATATCTAAGTTGCATAAAATA
>OCVP010000209.1_pt1 | contig 26919 bp, 22 predicted proteins | sample 1539171 | NCBI WGS metagenome assembly OCVP01 (sample SAMEA51879418, study PRJEB22527) | metagenome
TTTAAAAATTTTAACCAATTAATAATATGGAATTTTTATAATTTAGGATATTTCCTATCTATAAATACCATCCCATTCTTTTACTTCAAGAAGGTTTCCATTTTCATCTAATTGTGGCCTATTTTTTGTAAAAGTATTCTCTTCACCAACAACACCATAATTCATGTAACCTAATCTAACCAAAGGTCTAGCCTTTGAAGCATTAAACAAACCATCTTCAATGAATTCATCATCAATATAAACACCTAAAACCTTCCCAAAAATAACATATGTACCTTTGCCATTTCCTCTATCAGCATTCGGCATATCTACAGTTTTCCAATATTCACATTCTAATGCAGCTGGACTCTCTTTTACATAAGGTGCATCTACAAACTTGCCTTGAACATAAGGCAAATTTGTTAATTTAAATTCATCAATTTCGTAATTAGCTGGCACTGAACTGCCATTCATTGCATCAAAGAGCTTTTCTGTAGCTAAAGAAAAAGTAAACACCCCAGTTTCTTCAATATTTTTAACACTATCTTTTATTCCAACAGATGAAAACATAACAAAATGAGGTTTGTCAGCAACGGCATTAAAGTAACTATAAGGAGCTAGATTTTGAACTCCTGATTTACCCTTAGACCCAATCCAGCCAATAGGCCTTGGGGCCACAATGGCCTTAAAAGGATCATGTGGCAAACCATGACTTCCATTAACACAATCATAATGCATAATAACTCCTAAAATTTATTACTTTAAAGTAAAATTACCTTTTGAATAATTTATAGATAAATTTATCGTACCTTCATTTAAAAGCCAAGGTCTAACTGTAAATGATCTTGCTCCAGATTTATGCATAGGATCAGTCGCAGCTATTTCTTTGGCCTCTGACAAAGAATTTGCTCTTATAATAACCATGCCTTCACCAGCCCAATCTATCTCGTTTTCTTCCCAAAATGGACCCGCACCAAACATAATGCCCTTTTCCTCTAAAGAAACTTGAAATTTTAAATGCTCTTCAATATTTTCCATGACAGGCCCTAAACCATTTGTGGGCTTAGTAAAGACCACATACAAGTCCTTGTTTAACATTTGGCTTGAAGCATTTAAGATGTCTTGTTTTGTTACTTTTGGTTCAGTCATATTTACTCACTTTCTCTTTTTCTATAATAAAAACAATTCACAAAAATATCTAAAATCATACCAATTAATGTGTCAATAATGATAGTTGCTTATTTAAAAGTGCTTTTTTATTATATCACCAATAATTTTTGCATATAAAGGCTCATATATTATTAGGATATTTCCTAATATAGATTCATATAATGATGTAAATCTATAAACTTCTCTTAAGAAGATATTTAAAAATAAAAATTTTAAAATTCAAAACTATAGTTAATATCAACCTAAGAGAAATTTAGGGATCAAATTATGCAAAAAAATATAAAAATTAATACCGTTGGATTTATAGGATTAGGTGTTATGGGAATGTCAATGTTCAAGAATTTAACAAAGTATAAAGAATTGTCCCCTCAAGGATTTGACATCGATAATGACAAATTAAGTACTCTAAAAAAGATGAATTTGAAACAAGCCTCAAATATTGAAGAAATATATAAAACAAATGACTTAATTATTACCTGTCTACCTGGTGGAAAACATGTTGAGCATCTCTACTATAAAGAGAATGCGATGTCTTTCATCAGGAAAAATCAAATCATTATTGATATGTCGACATCTCAACCTGATTTAATGCTTAAATTAGAAAAAGATCTTAAAATAAAAGAAGCCTTTATTGCAGATGCACCAATAGCCAGAACCCGACAAGCTGCGATTGATGGTACATTAGCGATAATGGTAGGCGCCACAAATGATATATTTGAAAAAATTAGGCCAATTCTTGAACTAATGGGCTCAGATGTCATGCATTGTGGTCCCGTTGGAACTGGACAATTTACTAAAATTATAAATAACATGATACTTTTTCAAAATGTTTTGGCCCTTTCAGAAGCATCAAAAATTGCTGAACATTATAAAATTGATACGGAAACATTATTTAAAAACATTTCTAATTGTTCTGGTGACAGTTTTGCTCTTAAAAATCATGGATTAAAGAGTATTGCACAAGATAATTTCCCTAACCCAGCATTCTCAGTAAAATACGCTCAAAAAGATTTATCTTATGCTTTAGAAATGGCCAATCAAATGGGATTAAGCACACCTGGAAGCACTACGATTAACAATTTATTTTCTAAAGCAATTGATGAAGGCTATGGAGATCTTTATTTCCCAGTTATTAAAAAAATTTTATAACCTTATCCTCTTCCAACAAATGGCATATCATTAGCCATAATTGTCATGTTTAAAACATTTGTGTTTAATGGCATTTTGCAGATAGAAGATATTGCATCTGCAATGTAATTGGCGTCAAACACTGGCTCTATAGCAGTTTTACCTGTGGCTTGAGGAACACCTTCTTTCATTCTTTGTGTCATCGGTGTTTCAGCGTTACCAATATCTATTTGACTACATACAATTTTAAAAGGTCTACCATCTAAAGAAATTGTTTTAGTCATACCAGTAATTGCGTGCTTTGTTGATGTATATGCAATTGAGCCTGGCCTAGGCGTCATAGATGAGACACTACCATTATTTATAATTCTACCACCTTGAGGATTTTGCCTCTTCATTAAATCAAAAGCGTATTTTGCACACAAAAACATCCCATTAAGGTTTATATCAACAACATACTTCCATTCATCAAATGATATCTGGTCCATAGTCTTTGCAGGAATACCTACTCCTGCGTTATTAAAAAGAACGTCTAACCTACCATATGTACTTTCAATATTTTTATATAATTTTTCAACATCATCCGGCTTACTAACATCTAAAGAGAATATCTCAACATTATCTGCACAAATAGCTTTTGTTTCTTCTAGTTTTTCAAGCCTTCTTCCGACAAGCATAACGTTCATTCCGTCTTCTGACAGCTTTTTCGCCACAACTTGACCTACACCAGTACCAGCACCAGTAACAATTGCTATTTTTGACATAAACTTCTCCAATCTAAATTAAAAACAATTTTACATAAAATGAATTATGTTCAATTATGTAACAATGTCAAAAAAAGTTTATATAGGTTGTGGTGCTGGTTTTGCTGGAGACAGATATGATGCATCAATTCCTATTGTTGAAGATTTCAAAAGCATAAACGAACCGAAATATTTAATGTTTGAAGTGTTAGCAGAAAGAACCCTTGCTATTGCACAACAATATAGAATTAATGATGATACTAAAGGCTATTCTCCGTATTTAGACTATTACATAAAACCAGTATTAGAAGACTGTTTAGAACATAAAATAAAAATCATCTCAAACATGGGAGCAGCAAATCCCTTAGGAGCAGCTAAAAGAATAGTTGAAATAGCAAAAGAAAAAAAAATTAGAAAGCCCAAAATTGCAGTAGTTCTAGGAGACGATATTCTAAATTATATGAGCGAAAAAGATATTCTTAATTCCCCTACAATGGAAGGGCTAGATATAAAAAACTCAAAAATTACTGCAGCTAATGTTTATTTAGGTGCCTTTCCAATAGCAAATGCATTAAAAAAAGATGTAGACATTGTAATTGTTGGAAGGTCAGTTGACAGCGCACTTGCTTTAGGTCCTTTAATTCACGAATTCGATTGGGATGCAAAAAATTTAGATATGCTTTCTTCCGGAACCATCTGTGGACACCTTTTGGAATGTGGAGCACAAGTAACTGGTGCCTATTTTGCTGATCCAGGTTTTAAAGACGTTCCAGACTTGTTTAATGTTGGTTTTCCAATTGCAGAATTCCATGAAAACGGAGATTTTTTTATTACTAAACCTAAAAACACTGGAGGATTAGTTAATAAAGCTACAATAACTGAACAATTACTCTATGAAACACATAATCCTAATCAGTATATTGTTCCAGACGTAGTTGCAGACATGTCTAAGCTAAATTTGTTAGAAAAAGAACCTAATAAGGTATTAGTTAAAGGCGCCGTTGGTCACAAAAAACCAGAGCTTTTAAAAGCTACTATTTGCTCTGAAAGTGGATTTATGGGAGAGGCTGAAATGAGTTATGCTGGACCAAATGCTCTTCAAAGAGCTAAATTAGCTATAGAAGTTATTGAAAAAAGAATTCAAAAAATTGGATTACAAGGCAAAACAAGATTTGATATTATTGGAGCAGGCTCTGTTCATTTTTCATCTAGTGAACAAACAAATTACCATAATGATACAGATGGAGATTATCGGATTAGATCAGCAGGCTTTTATGAAAAAAAAGAAGATGCCGAACAGTTTGTAGCTGAAACTTACTCTCTTTATTGTTCTGGTCCTTCAGCAGGAGGTGGGGCGAGAACATCGATTACCAAAGAAACGTCAACAGCATCAATCTTAATAGATAGAAAAATTGTCGAACCGCAGATAAATATAGAAATAATTTAATTAATTCTTGATTTAACTTAACATGTTAAATAAATTAAGATTCAATTTGAAGTTTAAATTAGGATTAAAATGTTAAAAAAAATACAACTACCTGTTCATTCTATAGCTCATGGCAGAGCTGGAGACAAAGGAGATGTATCGAATGTATCTTTAATTGCCTATAATAAATTTGGTTGGAAAAATATACAAACAAATGCAACAGAAGATACGGTCTTATCTATTTTTAAGCATTTTGGGGCCACAAGCGTAAAAAGATATGAATTACCAAATTTAATGGCTTTAAACTTTGTTATTCAAAATGCTCTTGGAGGTGGTGTTAATAGTTCTCTTCGTCTAGATAGACACGGGAAAACTTTATCTTCGTATCTACTTTATAATTTGATACTAGACGTGTCTTTGGATATGATGCCTGATAACTCTCCTTACAGAGAAAAATTCAAATAAAATAGGGATTTAATATGATAGAAGCCGGAACATTAATCGTTAAAATTTTAGAAAAACAAAATGTGGAACGAGTTTTTTGTGTTCCTGGCGAGAGTTATTTGTCTGTCATGAATGGATTACAAGATACTTCAATTGAAACAATTTTATGTAAACATGAGGGTGGCGCTTCTATCATGGCAGAAGCAGATGGCAAGCTCACAGGACGTCCTGGAATTGCTTTTGTAACCAGAGGTCCTGGCGCAACAAACGCAGCATCTGGAATACACATAGCTCAACAAGATAGTACCCCTTTAATAATGTTTGTTGGACAAGTTGAAAGAAAGATGTTTGCAAGGGATGCATTTCAAGAGGTGGATTACCAACAGTTTTTTGGCGGCATGTGCAAAATGGTATTTGAAATTCAAGATGCTCAAAGAATTCCTGAAATTCTTTCACGAGCATTTCATACCAGCTTAAGTGGTAGACCAGGTCCAGTTATAATAACATTACCAGAAGACATGTTGAGAGATGAAGTTGATGAAAATCCTATTAATTTTGTAACTATTCCAAAGTCAGGACCAACTAATGAAGACTTGGCAATATACGTTGAACAATTAAAATCTTCAAAAAATCCTGTCATCATTGTAGGTGGTTCAGTTTGGTCTAAAGAAGCTGCATTAAATCTTGAAAAAGTTTCAGAACTTACAAACATTCCTATATATACTTCTCATAGAAGACAAAGTTTTTTTAATAACCTACACAAAAATTATGCAGGGGATCTTGGGCTTGGAGTAAACCCTGAAGTTATTAAAAATATTAAGGAAAGTGATTTTATAACTTTATTGGGAAATAGGCTAAGTGAAAACCCATCACAAGCTTTTACGCTTTTAAATATACCTGAGAATAAAAAATTTATAGCTCATATTCACCCTGGGCCTGAAGAAATAGGTAAGATTTACAAACCTAATCTTGGAATAGTTTCTAATCCAATTAATTTTATTGAAAGTCTAAAAAATACAATTGAAAATTTAAGTAATACAGATTTCTTCAAGAAAGAAAATAATTGTGATAATTTACATAAAAACTATTTGGAATGGGGAGATCAAAATTTACTTTCACCTAACTCTGGAGTGGACTTAACAAGGTGCATTAGGGAATTAAAATCTGAAATTGATGAAAATACAATAATTACCAATGGCGCTGGTAATTACGCTGTTTGGGTTCATAGATTGTTTAGATTTACACAAACACAAACTCAATTAGCACCGATTTCAGGATCAATGGGTTATGGTGTTCCTGCAGCAATCGCTGCAAAATTGAGATTTAAAAATTCAAATGTTATTGCATTTGCAGGTGATGGTTGTTTTCAAATGACACATAACGAATTTGCCACTGCAGTCCAATTCAATGCTGGTATAGTAATCATAGTTGTTGATAATGAAATGTATGGCACTATCCGGATGCATCAACATAAAAATTATCAAGGTAAATATAAACATACTGGATTAAAAAATCCTGATTTTGCAAAATTTGCTGATGCTATGGGTGGAATTGGTATCACAGTAGATAAAACAGACGAATTTATTGATAAATTCAAAACTGCAAAAAAATGGTCAGACGAAAATAATCTACCAAGTTTACTCCACGTAAAAACTGGTCAAGAAATGGTACTACCTGGCAAAAGATTTGATCAAATTTAATTTAAATCTTTGAGATAAAAATTATTATTTATAGATAATTTTTCTTTTGGCAAACTTTTAATATCTTTGCAACAAACTTGCTCCATTACATTTTGTATTTCATCTTTTATTATGTCATGAACATGTTGAGCACCTATTTCTCCAAGAGCAGCTATGCCAATAAAAAATGGCCTACCAGTCATCACAAAGTTTGCTCCTAACATAATTGCTTTACACATATCTTGCCCAGAATAAAACCCACTATCTATAATTATAGGAAAATCTTTTTTTAGGCTTTTTCTAACTTCCGGAAGAATTTGTATAGGACTTGGGGCTAAATCAAGTTGCCTTCCACCGTGATTAGATAAATAAATGCAGTCAATAATTCTAGAGGCTTTTACTGCATCATCTGAATGCATAATACCCTTTAATACAACTGGTCCTTTCCAAATATCTTTTACTTCCTTTAAATAATCCCAATCTAAAAACCTTTTCATTTGACTTCCTGCAAAACCAGCTTTGACTTTTTTTGTCCCGTGCCAATTTCCATCCATATACTGATCCATTGTTCCAAATTTTGGCAATCCATTTGTTAAAGTTTGAAAAGACCATGAAGGTCTAATTGCAGCATGGTAAAATGTCCTTAAGTTATTTTTTGGAGGAACAGACACGCCTGCTAATCGTAATCTTTCTCTTCTACTCGATGCCGGAATATCAGCCGTAACAACTAGCACTTTATAATTTGAATTTTTAGCTCTTTTTAGTAAGTCATTTCGAATTGACTTGTCATCTGGTGGATAAAGTTGAAACCATCCTCTTCCATCTAAATGTTTTGCCGTATCCTCTATAGATGCACAAGCAACTGTTGATAATGCAAAAGGGATGTTGTTTTTTACTGACATTTTTGCCAAATATTTTTCAGCACGAGGCCAAATCAAACCCGTTAAACCAACTGGAGCAACACCAAATGGAGCATCATATATATCACCAAACAAATTAACTTTTAAGTTTGGCTCAACCACACCTTGAACATATTTTGGCGTGAGAAAAATATTTTTTAAAATCTCCGTGTTGTTTTTAATTGCAAGATCATAACCTGTTCCAGAAAAAAGATACTCAGAAGCAAAATGAGGTAACCTTTTTTTTGCTTTTGGAAGCAAATCAAGAACTCTTGGATATTTGTCCATTAAATTTTTCATATAGAATTGGTTTTTAATAAAGTTTATATAATATTAATATTATCAAAAAATTAATTTGTAAAAATAAAAAGGTAAAAAATGATTGAAAACCCACCATTTATCCAAATAAAAAAAATTAAACCAGAAAAAAAACCTACGTCGGAACAGATGGCATTATTTAACAATGTTCCAACTGGCTTTATATGCGACGCACTTGAAGGTTATGCTGCACTAAATGGCAATATTAAACTGTTAGATGATTCAGATAAAAAACTTCATGTAGTTGGCTCTGCTCTAACTGTTGATAGTGGTGCTGCTGACGTTTTAGGTATGCAAATCGTCTTAAATGAAATCAAAACTAATGATATAATTGTTAACACTGTTAATGGTTGGCAAGAAACTGCATCTGTAGGCGACAGCATAATTGGTATGATAAGAAATAATGGGGGAAAAGCAATTGTAACTGATGGACCTATAAGAGATTATAATGGAGTGATTGAAACAAAAGTTCCTTGTTTTTGTACAGGAATAAACCCAAATTCACCATATAATAGCGGACCTGCTAAAATCGGCTTTCCTATTACAATTGGAGGTATGTCTGTTAAATCTGGAGATTTAATTGTTGGAGATATAGATGGTGTTGCAGTAGTGCCTTTTGAAAGGATTGATGAGATCGCAACAAAAGTTCAAAGAGTTGCAGAAATAGAAAAAGTAAGAGACGCTGAAGTTCAAAATGGTCTAAAAATACCACAAAAGATAGTTGAACTTATAAATAGCGATAAAGTTAAATATTATGATTAATTAGATATTATTTTCGCTTCTGTAACTTTTTGTAAAAGATCAAAGTCAATTTGTTCGCACATTTCTTTTAGTTTAAATCCTTCAGATGTTACATCTAAGATAGCCAAATTAGAATAAACTCTTGTGACTACTGATTTTCCAGTTAGAGGTAATGAACAATTTTTTAAAAATTTTGGACTGCCATCTTTAGTTGTGTGTTGTGACATAACAAAAACATTTTTTGCACCAACAACTAAATCCATTGCACCACCTACAGCAGGAATTCCTTTTCCAGTCGTCCAATTTGCAAGATCACCACCCTCGGAAACCTCCATCGCACCTAATACACAATAATCAATATGACCACCTCTTATCATTGAGAAACTATCAGCATGATGGCAATAACTTCCTCCAGGTAAAATAGTAACTGGCTTTTTTCCAGCATTAATTAATTCAAAATCTAATTCATTTTCATTGGCAGGAGGCCCCATACCTAAAAGACCATTTTCTGAATGATAAATAATTTCCTTACTCTCATCTACAAACTTTGACACCAACTCAGGCATACCAATACCTAAATTTACATATGAACCATGAGGAAATTCATTAGCAATTTTCTTTGCAATCTCATCTTTGGTCCAACCTAAGTTTATAAATTCGTTCATGGATATGTCTCCCCATTGTCAATTGCAATACTTTCTATAATTGGATCACTTACAACAGTTACCTTGTTTACAAAAATACCTGGCGTAATTATTTTTTCTGGATCAGTATTTTCTTCTTTTTCAATTCTTTTTACTTGAACTATAGTTTGGTTTGCAGCCATACACATAATAGGATTAAAATTTCTTGCAGTTTTATTATATGTTAAATTACCATACCGATCAGAAGTCTCTGCTTTTATCAGAGCAAAATCAGCTTTGAGCGATTTTTCTAAAACATATTCTTTACCATCAAAAATTTTTATTTCTTTACCTTCAGCTAATGGTGTTCCTACGGATGTTTGTGTATAAAAGCCTGGTATACCTGCTCCAGCAGACCTTATTCTTTCAGCAAGTGTACCTTGAGGAACTACTTCTAGTTCTATCTTGTCATTTTCATATAATTCTTTGAAAGTAATACTCTTAGGTGATCTCGCAAAAGAACATATGACTTTTTTAACTTGGTTTTCTCCAATGAGAGCTCCAAGTCCTATTTTCCCGTTACCCGCATTATTTGCAATAATTGTTAGATCCTTGCATTTTGTATCAATTAAACCATGTATTAATTCTACTGGACTACCTGCTTCACCAAATCCTCCTAACATAATCACAGCACCGTCAAAAACATCTGACATAACATCATTTACTGAATTAAAAAGCTTGTTTATTTTCATAGATTCTCTAATTTTATATTTATAAACAATATAAATATTTTACTGAAGGTTACAAATGGATTTTAACTTTACACAAGATGAAAATGATTTTAGGCAAGAAATTAAAGACTGGTTATCTGAAAATTTATCACAACGAATTTCAAATAAAGTTAAAAAATTTCAAAGATTAGACAAAAATGATTATGAAGAATTTATGAAGGCACTTAGTGCCAAGGGTTGGCTTGCAGTAAATTGGCCAAAGGAACATGGCGGAACTGGTTGGTCAAACACTCAAAAACATATTTTTGAAGAAGAAATTGTGAAAGCAGGTGCACCAAGAATTGTACCTTTTGGGTTAAATATGCTTGGCCCTGTTTTAATGGAATTTGGAAACGAGAAACAAAAAAAATACTATCTGCCAAGAATTTTAAATTGTGATGATTGGTGGGCTCAAGGCTATTCTGAGCCTGGCTCAGGATCTGATTTAGCAAGTTTAAAAACCAAAGCTGTTGATCATGGAGATCACTACATAGTTAATGGTCAAAAAACATGGACAACTCTTGGTCAGTTTGCAAACAAAATATTTTGCTTAGTTAAAACAGACACAAATTGCAAACCTCAAAATGGTATTTCTTTTTTACTGATTGATATTGACAGTCCTGGCATTGAAGTTAGACCAATTATTACCCTTGATGGAGAACATGAGGTCAATGAAGTATGGTTAAAAGACGTTAAGGTTCCTAAAGAAAACCTATTGGGAGAAGAAAATAAAGGTTGGACTTATGCCAAATATCTTCTTACACATGAAAGAACTGGTATAGCCGGTGTTCCTAATTCAAAATCAGCAATCAATCATTTAAAAGTAATTGCTAATAAGACTTATAAAAATGGTAAACCCCTAATTCAAGACCCATTATTTTCTTCTCAAATAGCAGAGCTGGAAATTGATTTAAAAGCTATGGAAATTTTTAATTTAAGAGCAATTTCATCTGCTGAGTCTGGTAAAGCTCCAGTTATGGAAAGTTCGCTTTTAAAAATCAAAGGATCAATTATTAGACAAAAAACCTCTGATTTGCTGCGGAAAGCCATAGGACCTCAAGCATTACCATACATTTCTGAACAATTCGATGAAGGATGGAATCAAGAAACAATAGGCCCTGAATACGCCGGCCCACTAGCTAAACAATATTTTATTTATCGTAAAATATCTATTTATGGTGGATCAAATGAAATTCAAAAAAATATTGTGGCCAAATCAGAGTTTAGAATGTGATTTAAAATGCACTTTAATTTGTCAGAAGAAAGAAAAATGCTTAAGGAAAGTTGTGACAGACTTCTTAATGATCATTACACAAAATATAAAAACCACCATGAAGTATCAAGCTCCGAGATAGGTTTTAATAAAAAATTTTGGGAAGAATGCTCAGAAATTGGAATGTTAAGTGCTTTAATTTCTCCAAATTTTAATGGATTAGGAGGAACTGGTGAAGATATTATGATTGTTTTTGAGTTAATTGGTAAGCATTTAGTTGTTGAGCCTTTTCTTTCATCAGGCATTCTATCAATTACTTCTCTAACAAATTCTAAAGATGTTGAGACATCAGCACTTGATGAAATTTCATCAGCTTCAAAAATTTATGCCTTTGGTCATAGCGAAGTTGATACAAGATATGATGAAACTTATATAAAAACAAAGGCAAATTATAAAAATGATGCTGTTTTTTTAACTGGACAAAAATCTTTTGTACTTAATGGTGACTTTGCTGACAAAATAATTTGTACTGCAAGGTTTTCAGGAAATGATTTTGATCAAAATGGCTTTGGCCTTTATGAAATAGACAAAACACATTGTGACATAAGATCTTATAATACAATTGATGGATACAGGGCAGCTGAATTAAAGTTTTCTGAAATACCTGCTAAAGAATTATGTAAAAATTCTGATGCTTATAACGCTCTTCTTGAAACACTTTACGCAGGTGCTTTTGCTTTATCAGCAGAATCTATTGGAGCAATGGAAGTTTGTTTTAATATGACACTAGAATATCTTAAAACCAGAGAACAATTTGGCAAAGCCATTGGATCATTTCAAGCATTACAGCACCGAATGGTTGATATAATGATTGAAATAGAGCAAGCAAAATCAGCTGTTATGCTTGCTGCAGGAACATATGAAGCAGATAAAAACACAAAATATAAAAATATATCTGCTGCAAAAAACTTAGTTGGTCGTGCAGGAAAACTTGTGGCTGAAGAGTGCATTCAATTACATGGTGGTATTGCAATGACTTGGGAATATAATTTACATAATTATGCCAAAAGACTAGTTATGATAGATCATTTAATGGGTGATAGTGATCATCATTTAGAAAAATTTAAAATTTATAGCAATTACTGATTTTTAATTAAAAGAGCTTCTGCTTTTTTTCTAAAACTTTTTGGTAATTTAATAGCAACTCTTTTCTTTAAATCAAAAAGTACTGCAACTATTTGGATATCCATCAAAACTCTATTTGAGGCATCATCAATAAGATGATGACAAAATTTAAAAGATTTTTCGTTAATTTCAATAAAGTTTGATTTCAAAGAAACTGCCATCCCAATTGTAGGATAATTATAATATCTAACAATATAATCTAAAGCAGCTGAACCAATTTGATAGTCTGCTCTCCATTTATGATTAACTCCACATTTTGTAAATAATTGAGTGGCTGCATCTGAAACACAAGATATAAGAAATCTATGAGTGGCATACCCATCAAAATCAAGGTCCCACGTATTTGAAGCTTTTTTGCAAGTGATAATAGAGTTTTCTGAGGGTTTTTTTAAAATTCTAAACGGTCTAATTTTTCTTAATTTTATAAAATTAAAATCGTTCACAAAAGTGTTTTGTTTCTTTTGTAATAAACTATCAATAGCTTTAAAAATTTGCTTTGCATCACTTTCAAATGCAATTTCAGTTTCAAAATAAGCTGAAACATAATGTTTTGAAGTACAATAAAGTTTAGATTGCAAAGTTAAATGATTTTTTTTTAAATTTTTTACAAAAATCACTATCTCTAATGCAGAAAATTCATGTACTTCTTTATAAAAGATACATCTTTCAGATTTAATTTTAAAAGATATATTTTTGAAAATATGATTTGTAAAATTTTTAAGAGCTTTAGATTGTTTATCAAAGTAAAACTGAACATTCATATGATACATTTGGTCACATTCTTCAGTTCGAACTATACCTTTATAAGAAGAATAAAAGTTTAATTTTTTATTAAAAACCTTCGTATTTTTTTGCAAAGTTTCAAAATCTTCGTTAACTTCGAAAACTCTAGTACCAATTTTACTTTCTTTAATGCCTGATGAGACTATTAGAATATTCTCAAATTTTACTTTTTTATTGTTAATTTTTGATATTTTAGTGTTTATATAAATATCATCATTAATAGAGTTTATTTTAACAGTTTTAAGTGAAGTAATAGAATTTTTTGTCAAGTTAAAACCAAAAACTTTTTGGCAAAATACATATGAGTCCTCAAATATTCTTTCAATAGAACTTAACTTAATTACACTATTTGAAATATCATCTTTAGATATTATTGACTTAAAGCTAGTAAAGTTAAACATTATATTAGGATTTTTCCTAATTAATTTTTATCTTTTAATTCTAATTTAGCTATAGTCATGTTGTGAACTTCATCAGGACCATCTGCAAGTCTTAAATATCTTGCATTAGCGTATGCGTAAGATAAAGGGAAATCAGCTGAAACTCCCCCACCTCCATGAACCTGTATCGCTCTATCTATAACTCTTGCAGCCATGTTCGGAACTACTACTTTGATCATAGCAATTTCCTTACGAGCTACTTTGTTACCTACTGTATCCATCATGTGAGCAGCTTTTAAAACCAATAATCTAGATTGCTCTATTTCAGAACGACTTGAAGCTATTTGATCCATAACAACACCTTGTTCAGCAAGTGTTTTTCCAAAAGCAACTCTAGACTTTGCACGAGCAACCATCAATTCTAATGCTCTTTCAGCCTGACCAATCAATCTCATACAATGATGTATTCTACCTGGGCCAAGCCGACCCTGAGCAATTTCAAACCCCCTGCCTTCACCGAGCAGTATATTTCCAACAGGAACTCTAACATTGTCAAACTCAACCTCGGCATGCCCATGAGGTGCATCGTCATAACCAAATACCGGTAAATGACGTAAAACTTTTACGCCTTTAGTATCAATAGGCACCAAAATCATAGATTGTTGCTTATACTTTTCTGCATTTGGATCAGATTTACCCATAAAAATCATGATTTTGCATCTTGGATCCATAGCTCCTGAAGTCCACCATTTCCGTGCATTGATAATATAATGATCACCATCTCTAACAATTGAACCTTGAATATTGGATGCATCGGAGGATGCAACATTAGGTTCAGTCATTGCAAATGCAGACCTTATCTCTCCATTTAATAGAGGTTTTAACCACTTTTCTTTTTGATCATCAGTTCCATATCTAACAAAAACTTCCATATTACCTGTATCTGGAGCAGAACAATTGAAAATTTCAGCACCAATCGGAGATCTTCCCATGATTTCACATAAAGGAGCATATTCAATATTTTTAAGACCCGCTCCTAAATCACTTTCAGGTAAAAACAAATTCCATAATCCTTCTTTTTTTGCTTTTTCTTTTAATTCCTCAAGAATAGGTGGTATAGTCCAACGTCCATTTTTATTTAATTGATCTTCAAAAACTTCTTCGTTTTTGTAAACGTTTTCATTCATAAAATTTGTTAATTTATTTTGTAATTCTATAACTTTATTAGAAAACTCAAAATTCATTACTTTTCTCCAACCTCATTTAAATTTATTCCATGTGCTCTTTTAATCAGAGCATTAATTCTTTTATTAAAATTTGCAAACCTTTTATCTTTAGTTTGCCCTTTTAAATATCTAACATAAATTTGCTGTAAAATAACAGATAATTTAAAGGCTCCAAATGCGTAATACCAATTTATATTTTTTACATCAAAACCCGTATATTTAGAATATAGCTTAATAATTTCACTTTTCAAAGGAAACAAAATTTTGTTTCCAGTTGTTGGCATAGAAGTAATCAGCTTTGCATCTTTATCATCTTCTTTATCTATCCAGTAGTTTAACATATGCCCTAAATCCATAAGTGGATCGCCTAATGTACACATATCCCAATCAAATATTGCTTCAGGAGATAAAAAATTACTATTATTCCACATTATATTATCTAATTTAAAATCATTATGAATAATCGAAACAATTTTTGACTTTGGAATATTTAATTTTAAATTTTCTAGTAAATCATCAAAGATAGTATTTAGTGATGTATTTTCTGTTGCTAATTTCCATCTTTTTTCCCACCCTAGTAATTGTCTTTCTACAAAACCTTCTGGTCTACCCAATTTTTCTAAACCAACCTTAATAGGGTTAATCTTGTGTAAATCAGACAAAATCTTTATCATTTGATCAGACATTTGATTTATGAAATTTAAATTTAATGGTAAAAAATCAGGGAATTCTTTTCTGATTACAAATCCCTTTTTCCTTTCAATAATATGAAATTGACTTCCTACAATGGACACATCATCACTAAAATAAATGCTATTTGGAACTAAAGGAAAAATACTATGTAATGATCTTTGTACTTTATGCTCTCTTTTCATATCATGAGCTGATGGAGCTATTGGCCCTAAAGGCGGTCTTCTTAATACGTACTCTTTATCATTGACTGAAATCAAATAAGTTAAATTTGCATGACCTCCGCTAAATTGTTTTAAACTAAAGTTATTTATTTTACTTTTTAACAAATCTGAGAAAAATAATTTTAAACTTTCTTCATTTAGTTTTTCATCTTTTCTAACTTCTATAAGTTCAGTATTCATTGTTGCTAATGTTTTTAATTTAATTTTTTTTTAATTAAATTATTATAAATTTTATTACAAGTGAAGGTGTTTATATGGATAATCTTTTTGATATAAAAGGTAAGGTGGCTTTAATTACAGGTGGGTCAAGAGGTATAGGCGAAATGATTGCCGAAGGTTTTGTTAAGCAAGGGGTAAAAACTTATATTTCTTCAAGAAAAAAAGAACAATGTGATAATACAGCCATGAGATTATCAAAGTTTGGTCAATGTATATCAATACCAGCAGATCTTACGCAAATAAATGAAATACAGAATTTATTTTCAACAATTAATAAAAATGAAAAAAAATTGCATATTTTAGTCAATAATGCTGGAGCAGCCTGGGGTGCAGACTTTGATAATTTTCCAGAAAATGGTTGGGACAAAGTTATGGATACAAATGTTAAATCAATATTTTTTTTAACTCAAAAGTTTGTTAAATTGCTTGAAAAAAGTGGTACTAATTCGGATCCCTCTAGAGTTATTAATGTTGGCTCTATTGATGGAATTGGGATACCTCGAGCTGAAACATATTCATACCCCGCTTCAAAAGCTGCTGTGCATCAATTAACAAGGGTGTTGGCTAATAGATTGGCAGAGAGAAATATTAACATTAATGCGATTGCTCCAGGACCTTTTCAAAGTCAAATGATGAATGAAACTTTAAAAAAGTATGAAAAAGAAATAATAAACTCTGTACCAAGAAAAAGAATAGGCGTACCTGAAGACATGGCAGGAGCAGCTATCTTTCTTTCCTCAAAAGCAAGTGCTTACATTACCGGAATAGTATTGCCAGTTGACGGTGGGTCACTAATTGCCAGACGTCACATGGTCTAACTAATTAATGAACATATCCCTCAATTTAGTTTTCAAAATTTTACCTGTTGCACCTAAGGGTATGTTATCTACAAACTCTACTCTATCTGGTATCATCCATTTGGCAATTTTACCTGAGTAGAAATTTAAAATTTCATCTTTTGAAACTTCTTTACCTGGTAAAAGTTGAACAACAATCATAGGCCTTTCATCCCATTTCTCATCTGGAATTGCAATTGCAGCTGCATTAGCTACTGAGGGATGGCCTACACAAATATTTTCTAAATCAATAGAACTTATCCATTCTCCTCCTGATTTAATAATATCTTTATTTCTATCTGTTACTGTCATAAATCCATTTTTATCAATTGTGGCAATATCTCCAGTATCAAACCATCCACCATCAAAGAACCTGTCTTTTTGAGTGTCGTCATTATAATAACTTTTTAAAACCCAATAACCTCTTGAAAGCAATCTTCCTTGTGTTTTGCCATCATTTGGCATGATGTTACCTTCATCATCAATGAGCTTCATTTGATGGCCAAAAACAGTTCTTCCTTGAGGTATTTTTTGATCATAATATTCTTCTTTATTTTTTACTGTAGTATTATATAAAGGCATATTTGCAGTTCCAATCGGACTCATTTCGGTCATGCCCCATGCATGTATAACATCTACATTGTATTCTTCCCCAAAACCTTCAAATAATGTTCTTGGACATGCTGAACCACCAATAATTAATCTTTGGACTGTATCTAGTTTTTTGCCACTGTCTCTCAAATGATTTAATAGTAATAACCAAACAGTTGGAACCCCTAATGATATTGTTACTTTCTCTTGATTCATTAAATCAGTTAAACTTTCCCCATCTAATTTAGCACCAGGAAATACAAATTTTGTTCCACACATAGCCGCAGCATAAGGTGTCCCCCATGCATTTACATGAAACATTGGTACAACTGGCATCACAACATCTTTTGCGCCATATGGTATTGCATCTTTTAGATTAATCCCATAAGCATGAAGAACAGTTGATCTATGAGTATATAATACACCTTTTGGATTTCCAGTTGTTCCTGAAGTATAACATAGCGATGATGCAGTTTTTTCATCTAAATTTGGCCAATCAAATTCAATGGGTTTTTTATCAATAAAGTCTTCGTAACATAAAACTTCAATTCCATTAGATAATTCTAAATCGATCATATTTTTACTATCAGTCATAACCACAATAGCTTTTACCGATTTAAAACTTGGCGCTGCTAGTTTAATCAAATCCACAATGTTTAAATCAACAAAAATGATTTTATCTTCTGCATGATTTACAATGTAAGCTATTTGATCGTGATGTAACCTTGGATTCATGGTATGACAAATTAAACCACTAGAAGAAGTTGCATAATAAAGTTCTAAATGCCTGTAACCATTCCACGCTAATGTTCCAATTCTGTCACCTTCTAAAACACCATAATCCTTTAGTGCATTAGCTAATTGTTTTGTTCTATTACCCCAATCTTTATAAGTATATTTATGAATACCCCCCTCAACTGAATTACTTACTATTTCTTGGGTTGGGTAATTATTAATAGCATGCTCAAATATTGATGAAATCAACAATGGATGATCTTGCATTAAACCTTTCATAAATTATCTCCTACTTAAAATAAATTATATAATTTTGATAAATCTTTTTTCATAACTTTACCATTTTTATTTTTGGGCAAATAATCTTTGACAACTGTCCAATAATCAGGTTGTTTGTAGTCAGCTAGTTTAGTTTTACAAATTAACTTTAATTGATCAACTAACAATGAGTCATTTTTAAAAATTACCACATGAATTTTTTCACCAAGAATTTCATCTGGATGAGGTATAACCGCAACTTCAATTACACCATTTTGTAAACTTATTAAATTTTCAATTTCTGAAGAATAAACGTTATATCCACCCCTATTAATAATATCTTTTTTTCTATCTAATATATAGATATAACCTTCCTCATCCTTAAAGCCAACATCACCTGATTTCCAAAAGCCATTTTCTGTAAATTCTTTTTTTGTAGCTACATCATTATTCCAATAACCTGGAATAACCATTGGGCCTGAGATTAATAATTCACCGTGTTGATTTGACCTTAATTCTTCTTGTTTTTCATTAATGATTTTTATTTGACCAGTTGGAACACATTTGCCAACACTATTTAACTTATCAATTGAATATTCTTTTGGCATTATAGTAGTTGGAGAAGTTGTTTCTGTTGCTCCATAAATGTTAATTAATGACAAGTTTGGAAGAACTTTTTTTAGTTTTTTCAATGTGCCAATTGGCATTGGTGCTCCGCCAAATCCACCAATTCTCCATTTAGACAATCTTGAACTATTAAATTCTCCTCTTTCAATACATAAATTATACATTGCAGGCACCATAATCAAATATGTTAACCCTTGATCTTCAGCGGTGTTTAAAAAATCTTTAACCTCAAATTTCTTTTTAAGAGTTAAACTACCACCTACAAATATCATAAGTAAAAAATGTGCGACTATTCCTGTAACATGACTTGCTGGAACAACTAAAATTGAATGATCATTAGACGTTAAATTAAAAGCATTTTTATAATGTAAACAAGAATGTATTACATTAAAATGTGTTAACATTGCTCCTTTAGGTTTTCCAGTTGTTCCAGAGGTATATAATATTATAGCAGTTTCAGTATCAATTAAATTAGCTTCCTTGGAAAAATCTTTATTAGAGGGATTATTTAAATCTTCAAGTTTAAAACTAATTTTAATTATATCTTTTTCTACATCAGAAATTTTATTAATTAAAGATGTATCAAAAACCACAGCAGATGCATTACAATCATTTAAAATAGTATTATTTTCAAATCTTGAGGATCTAGGATTTAAAGGTACTAGTATTAAGCCTCTTCTAATACAATACAATGAAACAATCACAAAACTGATATCATTTTCAAAAAGTATACCGATTCTATCTTTCTTTTTAAAATTGTATTTCACAAACAATGTTTCTATTGAGTTTACTAATTTCAAAATTTGTGAATATGAATAATTTTTGTTTTCGTCAATAATACATGTTTTTTTAGAATGTAATCTGATAGATTCTTCAATAAATTCCCATATATTTAGTGGGCGGTGTTTGAAACATTTTAAATTTCTGCTAAAAACATTCTCTAAATGAATTTCCTGTTTAATCATCTAACAATATTAAATTTAATTAATTCAAATAATTTTTTTTCCATATATTTTTAATGCATCTTTACGTGAAATTTTTTCTTCTAATATATCATTAATAATTAAATGTTTTTTTCGTTTCTTTGGATTTCCAAAACCTCCCCCACCAGGAGTTTGAACTTGAACTTTATCACCTTTTTTCAATCTTATATCTTGTTCCTTAGATAAATGTTCAGGCACATAATCTTTTTTATTTTTTCTTTTTATTTTTACTTTATTTTTACCACCATCAGCTCCACCCAATACACCTGGGGGACCAAATCGCCCATGATCCATTACAAAACTTGCTGTTGCCTCTTTGCATAAAATTTCTATTTCATAATCTAATCCAAATCCACCTCTGAATTCTCCTGCACCAGAAGATTTATCATGAAGTGAATAATGATTATATAAAACTGGAAATTTTTGTTCCATTATTTCAACTGGAGGTGCTTTAGAAATACCAATTGTTGAACATCCATTTGATATGCCATCATTCAAAGAATTACCTCCATATCCTCCTCCAGATAATTGATACATAACAAAATTACTACCTTTCAGATCATTAAATCCACCTAAAGCGAAATTCCCACTAGTTCCTGCAGGAGCAGCTGTAACCCTATTCTTTAGAACATTAACAAAAGCTAAAAAAACTGCTTCAGCAATTCTTTGTGAAACTTCTGCAGCACACCCAGAAACTGGCCTAGGATAAACTGCATCTAAAAATGTTCCTGAAGGCCTTTTTATTTCTAAAGGTTCAAAAGCACCACCATTTATAGCAACTTCAGGAAATATATGTCTCATTGCCAAGTATATTGAACTTTTTGTCGTAGCAAACACTGAGTTCATAGGACCAATGCATGGTAGGGAAGATTTAGAAAGGTCAAAAATAAGTTTATCTTTTTGTTTTTTTACCTCAAGATTTATTTCTAAAGGGACATTTTTAATGCCATCACTATCAACGTAAGCTTTAGATTTATAAATGCCATTTGGAATTTGATTTATAAATGATTTCATTTGATTTGAACCACTTTTTCTGAGTTCCTCTATGGAATTATGTATAAGTTCATCACCAAATTTATTAAATAGATGATTTAATCTTTCTTCTCCAACCAGTAATGCGGCCTCTTGTGCTTTTACATCACCTATCCTTTGTTCAGATATCCTAATATTTGAACAAATAATTGAGTAAATCTCTTTATCTAAAACACCTTTTTTAAATAATTTTACAGGTGGTAATCTTAATCCTTCTTGTTCTACTGAATTAGCAGAAGCAGAAAAGCCTCCAGGGACACTCCCGCCAATATCAGGCCAATGTCCAGTATTTGACAACCAAAAACATATTTTTTTATTTCTGAAATATGGTTTAGCAAACCTTACATCCATTAAATGAGTGCCACCCAAATAAGGATCATTTACTATGTAAATATCACCAGGATCTGGTTTTTCTACTTTTTCTTCTTTGATAAGTCTGATTATTTCAGAAGTAGAATACTCCATTGTACCAACAAAGACCGGTAAACCGTTATACCCCTGCGAAATCAAGCTTCCATTAATTGCAGAATAAATTCCATTTGACCTGTCATTTGCTTCTGATATCACAGGAGAAAAAGCAGAACGTGAAAAAGAGAGATCCATTTCATCACAAACTTGTTGTAAACCAGCTTGAATTACACCTAATGTAATTTTATCAACTTTAATCATTATATATCTCAATAATAATGTTCCCAAAATCATCCACAAAAAAATTGTCCTTGGGGTGTATTACAATTGTTGTATCTAATTGTTCAATAATTGCAGGTCCATTTTGTTTAAATTTAGGGAATAAATTTTCTCTCAAATAAATCGGTGTCTTGTGCCACTTTCCATTGAAATAAACTTTTCTGTAAGAAATTTTTTCACTCTTGGTAAAGTTAATTAATTTTTTTAAGTCCAGTTCCTTTCTTTTGCCAATGACTGATACATTTATATTAACAATAATTGGTAAAATTTTTTCTAACTTTACTTTAAATCTCTTAAAATAAATATTTTCAAACTCCTTATTGATAAAATTTTTAGAAGGTTTTGCATCTTTAAGAGGAATTTTAATAATATGAGTTTGTCCTAAAAATTGCATATCTAAGCTAAACTCTATATAAAATTTTTCAATTTCAACTTTTTGTTTTTTTATTAATGAAACACCGTCACTTTTAAATTTTTCTAGTATAGAGTGTAAGTTTTTTATATTAGTTTCTTCTAAGGAAATATTAAGTGTTTGTGTAAAATCTTGTCTCAAATCAGCTACTAAACAACCAAGAGCATTTGTCAGTCCAGGCCTAGCAGGTATAAAAACCTTTGGAATATCTAATTCTCTTGCTAATTCGCAAGCATGCATTGGACCAGCTCCACCAAAAGAAAAAAGATTAAATTCTCTTGGATCCTCTCCAACAGATATTGAAACCATACGAATGGCATTTGCCATTTTATTATTTGCTATTTTAAGAATTGCTTCTGCAGATTGGTAATTATTCAGTTTTAATTTTTTAGAAATTTCATTCTCTAAAATTGATTTTGTATCTTCTTTAATTTTAATATTTTCTTTTATATTTAAAGATTCTGGATTTAGTCTTCCAAGTAAAAAATTTGCATCTGATATAGTAGGATTTTTTCCTCCATTTCCATAACATATTGGACCTGGATCAGATCCAGAACTTTCAGGACCAACTTCAAGTAAACCAGCTTCATTAATCTTAGCGATTGACCCCCCTCCTGCACCTATTGTTCTTACATCAACCATAGGAACGTGAACAGGCATACTATATTCAATTTCAGTCTCAGAAGATACTGCTGGCTTGTTGTTTACAACAAGTGACACATCAGTAGATGTTCCACCCATGTCATAGGTTATTATATTTTTAACTTTTGATAATTTGCTCACATATGTTGCAGCTATTACTCCTGAAGCTGGACCTGACATTACTGTCTTTGCAGCTTCTTTTGAAACAATTTTTGAAGAAACAGTTCCCCCATTACCATTCATTACTAGAAGTTCTTTTTTGTAACCATTGTTTCTAAGTCTTTGTTGTAAATCGTAAATATAATTTTCAAGTATGGGTTGAACTGAAGCATTAATCGAAGCTGTTACACCTCTTTCAAATTCTCTGCTTTCTGAGAGTATTTCATGACCTGCTGTAACATACTTATTAGTCCAATTTTTTAAAATTAAATTTTTTGCTTTTACTTCATGATAAGAGTTGGCATATGAATGTAAAAAATGAATCACTATGGATTCACAATTTAATTCTTTTATTTTTTTTAAGATTTTTAATAATTCACTTTCATTAAGTTTCTTTAAAACATTGCCTTTAAAATCAATTCTCTCTTCTACTTCAAATCTTAAGTTTCTAGGGATTAGTGGTTTAAAATCTGCAATCAATCCATAAGGGAAAGGTCTTGTTCTTCTACCTAACTCAAGAACATCTCTAAAACCTTTTGTAGTTATTAACGCTGTTTTTGAAATTTTTCTTTCAAGTAAAGCGTTTGTAGTAGTAGTAGTTCCATGAATGATAAGGTCTTGCTTTTTTAAATTAATTGAAGCTTTATCAATTGCATTCAAAACACCCTGTGATTGATTTTTTGCAGATGTAAAAACTTTTGTAAAATTATAACTTTTTGATTTAGAATCAAAACAAATTAAATCAGTAAAAGTTCCCCCTACATCAATTCCAACTAAATTATCTTTTATCTGGGCCATAATATGTAACAAATTACTTGATTAATAATAAAATAAGAATTTACAATATGATTAAAATTTAAAATTTGCAAAATCAATAATGAATTATTTTCAACCAAATGACTTGAACTCTGCTCTTGATGTATTACAAAACAACAGTGACTTAACAATTGCTGCAGGGTGTACTGATTTATTTCCAATAACAAATAATATGTCTTTAGATAAAAATATATTGGACATAACTAATATCAAGTCTATCAAAGGTTTTCAGTTTAATAGTAAAGAAACTAAAATTGGTTCTGCTACAACTTGGACAGATATAATAAATGAAAATTTGCCTAGTTGTTATGACATGTTAAAAGCATGTGCCAAGGAAGTTGGCTCAATACAAATTCAAAACTTAGGGACAATTGGTGGTAATATTTGTAATGCGTCCCCAGCTGCTGATAGCATACCGTGCTTGCTTGCCTTAGATGCAAAGTTAGAATTATCATCTGCAAATAATCAAAGAATTATTCCTATAGATGAATTTATATTGGGTTCCAGAAAAACGAAACTTGAACAGGGTGAAATATTAACTTCAATAATAATTCCAAAAGAAAAAGAAAATGGAAGCTCATCTTTTAGAAAAATTGGGGCTAGAAAATATCTTGTAATATCAATTTCCATGGTAGCTTGTCGTATACTTATTTCAAACAATATTATAGAAGATATTTCTATTAGTGTTGGGTCATGTAGTGAGGTAGCAAAAAGAATTTTTTCAATAGAACGTCAATTAATTAAAAAAGACATAAATGAAGATATTTTTAATCAAGTTGATTTTAGTCAGTTAAACGAAATTTCACCTATTACCGACATAAGATCAACACACGTTTATAGATTAAAAGCATCTCAGTTATTAATAAAAGATGTTGTTAAAGATGCTATCAATAAACAAGAGATTGCAAGATGAATTTTCACAAAGAAACTATAAAATTTACATTAAACAAAAAAAAAGTTTCATCTATTGAAAATTTAAATGTCAGACTGAGTGAATTTTTAAGGGAAAGCCAGAAAATTAAAGGGACAAAAGTTGGTTGTAATGCTGGTGATTGCGGTTCCTGCACTATCTTAATGGATGATAATCCTTTTTGCTCTTGTCTTTTAACTTTAGGAAAAATCAAAAATAAAAAAATTGAAACTATCGAGGGAGTTAGTGAAGATAAGCAATTTATTCTTTTAAAAAAATCTTTATCAATTCATGGTGCCGCTCAATGTGGGATATGTACCCCTGGAATAATCATGTCTGCTCTAGCGCTCCTTAGAAAAAATAAATTTCCAAAAAAAGAAGAAGTGGAATTTGCTCTCTCTGGAGTTTTATGCAGATGTACTGGATATCAAAAAATTATCAACGCAGTAATGAATGTTAATAAAATTACAGAAAATAAAAATACTTCTTCCAATAACATGAAAGAGGTTGGGAAAAGAATTGAAAGAATTGATGGTGAAAAAAAGTTAGATGGCACTGAAATATTTGGAGATGATTTTTCACCAGAAAATTCTTTGCTAATTAAAGTCTTAAGATCTCCATTTAACAGAGCATCATTTACAATTGGTAATTATAAAGACTGGATCGAAAAAAACCATGGAATCGAGATAGTTCTAACAGAAAAAGATATACCAGGGAAAAATATTTTTGGTGTTATTCCACCATTTGCTGACCAACCAGTCTTAGCAAAAAAGAAAGTCAATTTTCGTGGAGAGGCTGTAGCAATTATAGCTGGTTCATATGATAGTATTAAAAATTTAAATCTGGATACTTTTCCTATCACCTGGAAAAAAGATGATGATGTAATGACAATTGACGACTCCTTAAACACTAAAGTTAAAATTGGAAATGAAAACTTAGAAAATAATATTTTAACTTTTGGAAAGGTTTTAACTGGAAATCCTGAAAAAAATGTTTCTACTGAATTTAAAGTAAATGGAATTTTAGAAACTTCTTATGTTGAACATGCGTACATTGAACCTGAAGCGGGGTCAGCTTGGATGGAGAAAAATGTTTTAGTTATACAAGCCTGTACTCAAGCCCCCTATATGGATAGAGATGATACTGCTAAAATATTAGATATTGAGCCAGATAATATCAGAATAATACCTTCTGCAACTGGCGGTGGATTTGGGTCAAAACTAGATATATCAATTCAACCTTATCTTGGCCTAGTAGCTCTAAAAACAAAAAAACCCTGTAGAATTGTATATTCTCGAAATGAATCCATGATATCAACAACAAAAAGACATCCTGGATTGATGAGTTCTTCAATTTCATGTGATAGTAAAGGTTTTTTAAATTCAATAAACTTCTCTGGAGATTTTAATACTGGTGCTTATGCAAGCTGGGGACCTACAGTTGCTAACCGTGTTCCAGTTCATGCAAGTGGACCATATAGAGTTCCAAATTACCAAGCTGTTGGAAGAGCAATTCATACCAATGGCCCTGTTGCTGGAGCATTTCGTGGATTTGGTGTTCCACAAGCAACAGCATTGCAAGAAACATTAATGGATCAACTCGCCGACAAACTTCAGATTGATCAATTAGAATTCAGATTAAAGAATTCATTAAAAGATGGAGATAAAACTGTTTGTGGTCAAAAATTAGATTCGGTTGGAATTATTGATTGTTTAGAAGCCTTAAAAGATAATTGGATCCAAAAAAAAGAAGGTTACATTACTTTTAACAAAACCTCCAAAAGATATAAAAAAGGTGTTGGCATTGCTACTTGTTGGTATGGTTGTGGTAACACTGCCCTTCCTAACCCCTCAACAATTAAAATTGGATTAACTAATGATGGCAGAATCTCTTTACATCAAGGGGCAACAGATATTGGACAAGGTTCAAATACGGTCATCGCACAAATTACAGCGGATGCAATTGGTGTGTCCATTGAAAATATAAACCTAGTTAGCCCTGATACATTTTTATCCCCTGATTGTGGTAAAACCTCAGCTTCTAGACAAACTTATGTAACTGGAAAAGCCGCGTACAATGCAGGGTTTAAACTTAGATCTGAAATACTTAGACTTAGCAACATGGGAAACGACTCTTTAATTAAAATTGAAAAAAATGAACTTATAATTTCCAATCAAGATAAGAGACAAAAAATTGATTTAACTAAACTTCAATTAATTGAAAATGATTATGTTCTAATTGCTGAAGAAACATATGACCCACCAACTACATCTTTAGATGAAAATGGGCAAGGAATACCGTATGCAATTTATGGATATGGAGCTCAGATGGCAGAAATTACAGTAGATACTGAACTTGGCTTATTAAAAATTGACAAAATAACAGCTGCAC
>OCVP010000210.1_pt1 | contig 26867 bp, 22 predicted proteins | sample 1539171 | NCBI WGS metagenome assembly OCVP01 (sample SAMEA51879418, study PRJEB22527) | metagenome
ATCTGTCATTTCAACAAGATCTCCTGGGGGCTTCATACCCGCCTTTTCAAAATATCTCATGTTATAGGTAACACTGTTTAACTCAAAACCCCAAGGCATACACCACTGTTTGGATCCTGCTGCACCTGGCACATCACCAGCCACACCACTCCAAGAGCAAGCATCTCTTAAATTACCTACTACATCATTCCAGTTGTAACTCGGATTTGTTTTATTTGAGTCCTGAATAAAGTCATTTAAATCTGCACACCATCCTGCTGGACCATAAGTCCAAGTCATGTAAGCACCTGTCATAAATGCATCGTACTCTGATGACTTTGATGATAAAGCAGCTGTTACTTTGTCAAAATAAACATCTTCTGCAAAAATGTCATATTCAACATTCATACCTGTTAGAGCTTTGAAGTTGTCAAGTTCTGCAATCATGGAATCCATGTATGGATGTTTATTCATTAAAAGTTTGATTGTAGTGCCACTGTGTTTCTTCCAATCAAAGTCTTGGGCAGCTAAGGCACTTGTTACTTGCATTCCCATTAACTTGGTTAATGCAGCAAATCCAATACCATATTTTCCAGCTTTGATTAGGAGATCACGTCTAGACATTTTTCCCTTAAGGAAAGTATCAATAGCACTCTTCATCTTCGAATGAGACATATTATATTCCTCCTATTATTTATAAGATTAGCATTAAACATATTAAAGACAACGTGATTTATGTTATTTTAATAGTGATTTTCAAAAAAAAGGTCATAATTTTCAGCGTAAATGAGTAAGTATTTGGGAGTTATCAACAATCTTCTTTCAGGAGATTATGTCAGTCCTTTTTCCAAAAAAAGTATATCTCTACCTATGGATGAGATAGTCATAGAGAGATCTATTGAAAATATAAAATTTAAATTTACCAAAAACTTATTAAATAAAAAAAACTTAGTGATATCTGGAGAGAACTCGTTCAAAGCTTTTGGCGAGAAAGTGTTAAAATCACTAAGGAATAATAATTTAGATTTTGACCTTAATATATTAAAAAAATACGAGTCTAGCCAAACATTCGCTACTAATTTATCTTTATCATCAAAAGAATATGAAAATATTATTGTAATTGGATCTGGATCTTTAATTGATTTATGTAAATTTGTTTCTTTTAGAAATAACCAAAACTTAATAGTTTTTTGTAGCTCCCTTACAGCTGCAGCAACTACAAGTACTGTTTCTCTAACTAATAATGGTGTTAAAGAAACAATAAAATCTAAGATTGCTCAATCAATTATAATTGATTTAGACAATCTAAGAATGACGCCCTTCCGTTTGTTAAGAAGTGCATTGGGTGATGTTCTCTGCCGAAGCACTTGTCAAATTGATTGGCTTACTTCTCATTTATTTTTAAACACGGAGTATGACGAAACACCATTTGCTCTTCAATATGAAGATGAGAGGTTGCTTTTGAATAATTCATATAAAATTTTAGAAGGCGACTATGATACACTTGCAGCACTATCCAGAATGACTTTACTAAATGGCATTGCAGCAATCATAATTGGTTCAACTCATGCTGGAAGTATGGGAGAACATTTAATTAGTCATTATATTGATATGTTTATGGGTGAAAAACATCCTGGAACACTTCATGGAGAGCAAGTTGCTGTAACAACACTTTTATTATCAAAAATTCAAAATCAGATTATTAATTTTTCAGATACGCTGGTATTTAAAAAATTAAATATAACTGATAATAATTTCCGAGAATTGTTTGGAGATAAAATTTTTACTCAAATGTATGAGCAATTTAAAAAAAAATATTTTGATGGTGAGAGATTAGATAATCTAAATAATTTGCTAGAAAAAAAGTGGCCAGAACAAAAAGCAATTCTTAAAAAGCACCTTTTGCCAACAGAAAGCATTGAAAAAGCTTTGAAAAATTGTGGTGCACCTACAAACAATGTTGAGTTAAGAATACCAAATAATTTTTACAATCTTGCAATAAAGAATTCTTTTCTTTTAAGAGATAGGTTTTCATATTTAGATGTTGCTCATTATACAATGACCTTAAGTGACTACTTTATGAAAGATTGAAATATTGATCGATTTGTCAATAAATTTTTCAACTATTTTGATTAAAATGAGCAAGAAAAAATAGAAAATTTTAAAAAATTATTTTTTTTCCTTTAAGGTAAAGATGCTTTGCAAGATTTATTGATTATTGGTGGTGGGATTAATGGAGTAGGAATCGCAAGAGATGCGTCCGGAAGGGGTTTAAAAGTTACATTAATTGAAAAAGGAGATCTAGCTTCAAAAACTTCATCTTGGTCCACAAAATTAATACATGGTGGAATAAGATACTTAGAAAATTACGAATTTAGATTAGTACGAGAGTCTTTAAAAGAGCGTGAGGTGATTAGAAAAATAGCACCCCATATTACCAAACCGATAAGATTTGTTTTACCCCATGTGCCAAGTTTACGCCCTACATGGTTGATACGTTTAGGACTAATGCTATACGATTGGATGGGAGGTTTTATATCCTTTCCAAAATCAAAGGTGGTAAACTTAGGTACTGATTATAATGAAAACCCTATTAAATCTAATTTCATAACTGGCTATGAATACTCAGACTTATTTGTTGATGATGCTAGGTTGGTTCTCTTAAATGCTCAAGATGCCATAAGCAGAGGTGCTAAAATTTGCACTAATACAAAAGTCCAAAAAGTTGTTAGAAAAAAAAATTATTGGGAAGTTTTTTTAAGTAATGGCGAGGTATTGCAATCAAAAGTTATTATAAATGCTTCAGGTCCCTATGTTTTAGATGTGCTAAAAAATATTATTGGAATTGAATCTAAAAAGAAAATACGCCATGTGCAAGGGAGTCATATTATAACCGAGAAACTATATGTTGGTGAACAGGCTTATATACTACAGTTAAGTGATAAACGAATAATATTTTTAATACCGTATTTGGATAAATTTACATTAATTGGAACAACAGATCATGAAGTTAAAACTTACGACAATCCTGAGATAACTGATATTGAAAAAAATTACCTTATTAAATCAGTTAATAAATTTATCAAAAAAGAAATTACTGAAGATGATATTATTTGGACGTATTCAGGTGTTAGGCCCTTGGTTGAAGACTTAAACGAAAATGCTTCGAAGATTACAAGAGACTATACATTTGAGATAGATGATAACGGTGCTCCGATACTTACAATTTTTGGTGGGAAACTTACTACTTACAGAAAATTATCAGAACATGCGTTAAAGAAAATCTCAAAATATATTAAGATTACTAATAAATCTTGGACTGGAAATGAGATATTACCTGGCGCAAAAGAGATTATAGATAAAAATTTTTTAATACCTGAAAAACTCTTAAAAAGATTGATGAAAACATATGGAGATAGAATAATTAATTTAAACCAATATTATAAGAGTTTTATGGATGGTGGGGAGCATATTTTTGAGGATCTTTATGAGTTCGAAATTAAATATCTCGTTCAAGAGGAAATGGCTAAAACTCCAGAAGATATTCTCTTTAGGAGGACTAAATTAGGAATAAAATTTCCAAAGGAAAAATTGGCAATTTTAGAAAATATTTTAAAAAAATATATATAGTATCTTAATGTATAGTACTTCAATTAAATGAGTAAATACATTCTTTCAATTGATCAAGGGACTACCTCAACTAGGTCTATAGTTTTCAATAATAAATTTGAAATAGTTTCCTTTGATCAGATAGAGTTAAAACAATATTTTCCTAAAGATGGGTGCGTTGAACATGACCCTAAAGAGATTTTTGAAACGGTCCTAAAAACAACTGAAAATGCTATAAAAAAATCTAACATTAGACCAACAGATATATCTGCAATTGGTATAACAAATCAGAGAGAGACGACAGTGCTTTGGGACAAAGAGACAGGAGAACCTGTTTACAAAGCAATAGTATGGCAAGATCGAAGAACAGTAAATTACTGTAAAGAATTACAAAAAAAAGGTTATACAAAAAAAATTCAAAAAATTACTGGATTAGTGATTGACTCATATTTTTCAGCAACCAAAATAAAATGGATTATTGACAATATAGAATCCTCTAAAAAACTTTTAAAAGAAAATAGGCTTTTATTTGGGACAATTGATACTTGGATTCTTTGGAAGTTAACTGAAGGCAGGTCACACTATACTGAGGCTACTAATGCATCTAGGACAATGCTGTATGATATAACTAAAAATTCATGGTCTAAAAGCTTATTAAAAATATTTAATATACCAGCATCGATTTTACCCGTGGTTAAAGATAGTGTAGATGAATTTGGCTACACTAAGATTTTTGGCTCAAAAATTAAAATTGGGGGGATTGCTGGAGATCAACAAGCAGCAACTATAGGGCAAGCATGCTTTGAGCCAGGCTCTATAAAGTCAACATATGGTACTGGCTGTTTTATGATTATGAATATAGGAAAAAATATAAAGATATCTAAGAATAATTTGTTAACAACAATTGCCTACCGTATCGAAGGAAAAACTACATACGCTCTTGAGGGTTCAATTTTTATTGCGGGTGCAGCGATACAATGGCTTCGAGATTCATTAAAAGTGATTAGTAGTGCAGAAGAAACCGAGGATTTATACAAAAGTAATGACAAATCTCAACAAATCTACTTTGTGCCTGCATTTGTAGGATTAGGTGCACCTTATTGGGACGGTGAGGCTAGGGGAGCAATTTTTGGAATGACAAGAAATACTGGTGTTTCAGAACTTGTAAAATCAGCAATAGATAGTGTTGCCTATCAAACGAAAGACTTGATTATTTCTATGGAAAAAGACAGTGGAATAAAAATCAATAAAATTAAGGTTGATGGTGGAATGGTAAAAAATGAACAGTTTCTTCAATTTCTTTCAAATATCTTATTATCAGAGTGTGATCGTCCTAAGATTACAGAAACCACTTCATTAGGAGCAGCGTATTTAGCTGGACTATCCAGTGGGATGCTTGGAAGCACGAAGGAAATTTCCAAAAAATGGCAAAGTCAAAAATTATTCAAACCAAAGTTACACAAAAAAGAAGTAAAATATCTTTACCAAGGTTGGTTAAAGGCAGTTAATAAAATAATTGTAAAAAAGAATAGAAAATAAAAAAAATTTTGATATTTATGTTGTATGCGCATAAATATTGAGATTGGTGATATAGAAGCATTTATAGAATTAACCGAAACTAATTCATTTGCCAAAGCTGCAAATAATTTGAATTTGTCTCAACCTGCTCTTTCAAGAAGAATTCAAAAATTAGAACATGAATTAGGCACTACTTTATTTGACAGAACTACAAGAAAAGTTCAATTGTCTTATTCTGGTAGAAACTTCTATGACCGTGCCAGAGGAATTATAGAAGCTGTAAAAACAGCAACAAAAACCCTTAACGAAAAATACAGTTTCCCCTCGATTATTAAAATTGGAGTAGTTCACTCAGCTCTAAGAAATATATTATTTTCGTCTTTAAAAAAATTTAAAGAGATTGAACCAAGATGCAAGGTTCAAATTATTGAAAGGTCATCCAATAATGTTGTTGATAGTGTTTTAGGGGGAGAATGTGACTTTGGTATTAATTTTACTGGCAAACAAGAACCTGGAATAAATTTTGAAAATTTATTTGTGGAAGATTACGTAGTAGTCTTTCCTAAAGGGGATAAGTTAGAAAAAAAAAGAAAAATAAAAATATCTGAAATCAAAGGTAGGAACTTTATTTCAATTTGGAAAGGCTCTGGGAGTAGAATTTACATTGAAAATGCGCTTGCCCTGCAAGATGAAGATATAGATTGGGCCTACGAAGTGAGACATATACCAACAGCATTGAATATGGTTGAGCAAGGACTTGGCATAACTTTAGCCCCTAAGTTGGCTATTTCTAAAGATTATTCTTCTTTATCTTACAGACCTTTAATTGATCCGTCTGTAACAAGAACAATAGGTTTGATAAAAAGATCTGGAAGGGATCTTAGTTATGACTCGCAAAAGTTATATGATCTTTTAAAAGAAAGATTTAAAAGATAATTAATTAGCATAATGCATAAATAAATTTACTAATTAATGTTAATAATAAAACTATGTTGTCAGTAGATAGTTTTAATACTCTAGATCAATTTTCAAATAATGGAAAACAATACGATTTCTTTAATTTATCAAAATTAGAAGATAGTTTTCCCAAAATAAAAAATCTACCTAAATCCAAAAAAATACTTATTGAAAACTTGTTGAGATTAGAAGATGGAAAAGATGTTAATAAAGATCTTATCGAAAATGTATTAGAAAATCCTGAAAAAAAACACGAAATATTTTTTCTTCCATCAAGAGTATTAATGCAAGACTTCACTGGAGTTCCTGCAGTTGCAGATTTAGCAGCTATGCGTGATGCTGTTTCAAAAAATGGAGGAGATCCATCAAAAGTTAATCCTATGTCGCAAGTTGATTTAGTTATAGATCATTCTGTAATGGTTGATTATTTTGCAAGCCCAAATGCTTTCCAAAAAAATGTAGATATGGAATTTGGAAGAAATGCAGAGAGGTATGAATTTCTGAAATGGGGACAACAAGCTTTTAAAAATTTTAGAGTTATTCCTCCTGGCACGGGAATATGTCATCAAGTTAATTTAGAATATTTGGCACAAGTGGTGTGGAGCAGAGAAATTAATGAAAAAAATTTCTTATACCCTGACACTTTAGTTGGAACTGATAGCCATACAACAATGGTAAATGCTCTAGGAGTTCTAGGTTGGGGAGTAGGAGGGATTGAAGCTGAAGCTGCTATGCTTGGTCAATCTGTTTCTATGCTGCTTCCTGAGGTTATTGGTTTTGAAGTATTAGGAAAAATGAAAGAAGGTGTTACAGCAACAGATTTAGTTTTAACAATTGTTCAAATGCTACGAGAAAAAGGAGTTGTTGGAAAATTTGTAGAATTTTATGGCGATGGCTTAAAAAATTTATCACTCGCTGACAGAGCAACTATTGCCAATATGGCACCAGAATATGGAGCAACTTGTGGTTTTTTTGCAGTTGATGAAGAGACTATCAAGTACTTGAAGTTGACATCTAGAGACTCCGATTTGATAAATACTGTTGAAAAATATAACAGAATTCAAGGTTTGTGGGCCGATGACACATGTAATTATAATGATACCGTTCATTTACAACTAGAAAATGTTCAAGCATCATTAGCAGGGCCAAAAAGACCTCAAGATAGAATTAATTTAGAAAAAGTGAATTTAAACTTTAAAGAATTTTCAAAAAACAAACCCGTTGAAAAAGAAATTAAAAATCACAATTATAAAATGCAAGATGGTAACGTAGTAATAGCTGCTATTACTTCATGTACTAATACCTCTAATCCAGATGTTTTAGTTGCAGCAGGCTTAGTCGCAAAAAAGGCTTGTGAATTAGGTCTACAAGTAAAACCTTGGGTTAAGACTTCTTTAGCACCTGGTTCAAAAGTTGTTACTGATTATTTGGATAAATCGGGTTTGAATAAATATTTAGACCAACTTGGTTTTCATCTAGTTGGTTATGGATGCACTACGTGTATAGGAAACTCAGGGCCACTTGATAAAGATATTGCCGAGTGTATCTCAAAAAATGATTTAACAGTTGCTTCAGTACTTTCAGGTAATAGAAATTTTGAAGGCAGAGTTAATCCACACGTTAAAGCTAATTATCTTGCCTCACCACCTTTAGTTGTAGCATATGCTTTAGCAGGGTCTGTACTTATTAATTTAACAAGTGATCCCATTGGTATTGACACAGATGGTAATGAAGTATTTTTAAAAGACATTTGGCCAAGCAATAGCGAAATCCGAAATGCTGTTGAAAAAAATGTATCGCCTGAAATGTTTAAAAAACAATACTCTAATGCTTTAGATGGGCCAAAAGAATGGCAAAAAATTAATACTTCTACGGGAGACCTGTATAATTGGAATTCTTCATCAACTTACGTACAGAAACCTCCGTTTTTTGATAATCAATCAAATGATGATAAAGAGATTAAGCCAATTGAGAATGCAAGACCTTTATTACTTCTAGGCAATAGTGTTACTACAGATCACATTTCACCTGCAGGGGCTATTAAAGTTGATAGTCCTGCTGGCAACTACTTCATGGAACGGCAAATACGTCAAAATGATTTTAATTCATATGGTGCTAGAAGGGGCAATCATGAAGTAATGGTAAGGGGTACTTTTGCCAATATAAGAATTAAAAACCAACTGCTATCAAACGTTGAGGGCGGATACTCAATTTTAGAACCTGATAAGAAAAAAATGAGTGTTTATGATGTTGCTATGGAGTATGCAAAAAGGTCTGAAAATGTTGTAGTTTTTGCAGGAGAAGAATACGGAACTGGATCATCGCGTGATTGGGCTGCAAAAGGTACGAAGTTATTAGGTATTAAGGCGGTTATTGCTGAAAGTTTTGAAAGAATACACCGATCAAATTTGGTTGGAATGGGAGTTCTGCCTATACAACTTAAAAGTCACACAATAAATGATTTAAATATTCAATCGTCTGATTTAATAAATATAAAACTTACTGAAGACCTGAAGCCTTTACAAGAATTAGAAGTCATTATTCAAAGCAATGTGAGAAATATAAAAATAGATTGTATTTTAAGAATTGATACTATCAATGAGCTACAATATTATAAAGCAGACGGCATATTAAATTTTGTTTTAAAAAATATTCTAAAAAATTAAATAATTTTTGGATTTTCTAACAGTTCTTTCAGTCTAACTAAAAAAGTTACTGCTTGCTTACCATCTATTAATCTGTGGTCATAACTTAATGCAATATACATCATTGGTTTTATAACAATCTTCTTTTTTACAGCGATAGGTCTATCAATTATTGAGTGCATACCTAATATAGCACTTTGAGGTGGGTTGATAATTGGGGTGCTCATCATAGAACCATATATTCCTCCATTTGTAATTGAGAATGTTCCTCCTGATAAATCACTCATGGCAAGTTTATTTGAATTTGCTTTCTCAGATAATTCAATAATATACTTTTCAATTTCTGCATTTGATAAATCTCCAGCATTTCTAATTATTGGAACAACAAGCCCCTTTTCAGATCCAATTGCAATACCTATATCAAAGTAGTTTTTATAAATTATTTTATCTTCGTGAATTTCTGAATTAATCTCTGGTATTTCTTTTAAAACTTCTGTGCAGGCTTTAACAAAAAAAGACATAATGCCAAGTTTCACACCATGTTTTTTTTGAAAACTTGTTTGTTCTTTTTTTCTAAGAGACATAATTGCTGACATATCTACTTCGTTAAATGTTGTGAGAATGGCAGCTGTATTTTGAGCTTCTTTTAACCTTCTGGCAATTGTTTGCCTTAATTTTGACATTGGGATAGTTTTTTCATCTAACGTAGAGTCATCTTTGTCGAAGTTTGGGAGATCAACTACCTTAGCTGGAGTTTTTGTTTGATTTTCGCTAACTTTAGAGACATTAGATGGGTCAATTGTTTGTTTTTCTTCATTTATTTCTTCGATTTGACTTGTCTCTGGTTTGGGCTTTTGTTCAGTAGTCGTATTTTCTGATATTTCAGCAATAGATTGACCAACATTCACAGTAGATCCCTCTGGGGTTATTATCTTTGTTAATTTTCCAGAGGTTTGAGCAGGAATTTCAATTGTGATTTTCTCTGTTTCAATTTCAGCTAAATTATCGCCAGACTCAAAGCTATCTCCCTCTTTGATCAACCAAGATGTAAGCGTGCCTTCAATGATCGACTCTCCAAGCTCAGGTACTGTTATGTTTTTCATTACTCTTTCGGTAAGTTTTTAAATTTCATAAAACTGACACCACTTCTTTCTTTTATAACACGTTTTAGTGATGATTTAAGAGCTAATTCTTTGATTAGTTGCTGATTAGTACTATGTCTTTTTGATATGCCTGTAGCAGGAGCTGCTGCAGGGCGTCTTCCAACATAATGAACTTTTTTGGTTAAATTATTTTTTACTAAAACATGTCTAATACGACTTTTAACAAAACTCCATGCTCCCATATTTTTTGGCTCCTCTTGAACCCATAAAATCTCACTTTCTTTATGTTTTAATATAACATCTCCTATGGCATCAAATGGAAATGGATAAATTTGCTCAATACGAACTATTTTTACATCTTTAATATTATTCTTTGTTCTAAAATCATCTAATTCATAAAATATTTTTCCAGAGCAGAAAATTATCCTTTTTGGGTTTTTGATTTCATCTTCAATAAGGCGATGAAAAGATGAGCGTCCAGTAAATTCACTAATAGAGGATACATTATTTGGGTGGCGCAGTGTGGATTTAGGGGTAAATACTATTAGCGGTTTTCTAAAATTTCTATGTATTTGCCTTCTCAAAGCATGAAAGTAGCTCGCAGGAGTGGTGCAGTTTACAATCTGAACGTTATCTTCTGCTGCCATTTGAAGAAATCTTTCTATTCTTGCACTGGAGTGTTCAGGACCCATACCCTCATGACCATGAGGTAATAACATGACTAATCCACTCATTTGCATCCATTTTCTCTCACTTGAAGCAATAAACTGGTCAATAATAATTTGGGCACCGTTGGCAAAATCTCCAAATTGGGCCTCCCATAAAACCAAAGTATTTGGGTCTGCTAATGAGTACCCATATTCAAAACCTAGGACACCTAATTCAGAGAGAAAACTATCAATTACTTCAAACTGTTTTTGATTTTTAGCAATGTGATTGAGTGGAATATATCTCTCTTCTGATTTTTGATCATAAAAAACTGAGTGTCTCTGACTGAAAGTTCCCCTTCCAGAATCTTGACCTGCAAGTCTCACTCTATATCCTTCCTTTAACAATGCTCCAAATGCTAAAGCCTCAGCAAAAGACCAGTCAATATTCTTTCCTGATTTTATTGAAGTTAATCGAGATTTATTAAACTTTTCTAATTTCGGATGAAGATTAAATCCTTTAGGTATTTGTGAAATTTTTGTGCCAATTTCCTTTAAGGATTTTTCTGACTCAGCTGTTCTACCTCTTCTAAGTGGATCTTTTGGTGCAAGACTTAATCCACTCCATTGTCCACCCATCCAAGATTTTGTTTTTAATTTATAGTTTTTTGCTTTTTCAAATTTCTTCTCGAGATCAGACCATATTCTGTCTTTGATGAAGTCTACCTGTTTTGTATTTACTACTTCTTGGCTTATAAGTTTATCTGCATAAATACTAGCAACTGTTTTTTTCTTTTTTATAGTTTGATACATCAATGGTTGAGTGAAAGAGGGCTCATCACCCTCGTTATGTCCATGTTTTCTGTAACAAAACATATCGACAAGTGTATCTTTTTTGAATGTGTTTCTAAATTCTGTTGCGGCTCTTGAGGCTAAAACAACAGCCTCTGGGTCATCTCCATTTACATGAAATATTGGGGATTGAACAATTTTTCCTATCTCTGAAGAGTAAGGCGCAGATCGGCTATATTGAGGACTAGTTGTAAATCCAATTTGATTATTAATAATAAAGTGAATTAATCCACCAATTCTGTAGCCATTTAATTGTGACATAGTAAAGGTTTCAGCAACAATACCTTGTCCAGCAATTGCTGCGTCTCCATGAATTAGTAGGCCTGAAACTTTCGTATTATTTTTGTCTTGAATGATTGTTTGTTTAGCTCTTATTTTGCCGGCTACAACTGGATTTACCGCTTCTAAGTGAGAGGGATTAGCTGCCATACTCACATGAATAATCTTACCTCCAAAACTTCTATCAGAGCTTGCACCTAAATGATATTTAACATCACCAGAGCCCTGATCACTGAGGGCATTCTCGCCTCCATGGATAAATTCTCCAAAAATTTGAACATGAGGTTTTTTTACTATGTTAGCTAATATATTTAGTCTTCCTCTGTGGGCGCATGCAAAGGAAAAATCTTCTACACCATATTCTGAGGATCTTTTTAAAATCTGTTCAAGCGCTGGTATTGTAGACTCAGCTCCTTCAAGTCCAAATCTTTTGGTACCTCTATACTTTGTATCTAGAAACTTTTCAAAATATTCTGCTGTAATTAATCTCCCCAAGATTGTTCTTTTACCCTTAGGGGTTAATTGCATATCTTTTTTTTCTTCTATTCTATCCTTCAGCCATTTGTATTCTTCGGCGGACTGAATATGTTTGTATTCAATTGCCAAGGTGCCAGAATAGATGCTTTGAAGTTTTTCAAAAACTTCACGTACAGTAGCTTTCTGAAATCCTAAATATCCAAATAGAAAAATTTTTCGATCATAATCTTTTTTTTGAAAACCGTAATACTCGGGATCTAAACCTGATGGATTGTTCTTTGCCATTAAACCTAAAGGGTCAAGATCAGCTATAAGGTGCCCTATCTCTCTGTAAGCTCTTATCATCATAACAAGTCGAAGAGAGTCAGTAATTGCCTGATCAAGAGAAATCTGATTAAAATCAATGTCTCTTGAGGTCTCTGACCAATTTATTTTTTGATAGTCAGCTAGAATAGAGATTTCCTCAGGAGCGAGAGCTTTAAAGAATTCATGCCAGCTCTTATCAACAAGACTTGGGTCTTTTATATAATCTCTATATATCGCTATTACTTGAGAGGCATTATTAGTTGTGAGAAATGAATTATAAGATCTCATTAATAGGTTTATGTATACGCCTATCTAATAAAGATGTCATTTGATTTTTGATCATAAAAGCTTATCAACAGCTGATACTAAACCCTGCACAGATTTGACAGATTTTTTTAACATTAATTTCTCTTTGGCTGTAAGTTTTACCTCAATAATTTTTTCAATTCCTTTATTTCCAATAATTGTAGGTACTCCCATATACATATTTTTAAGGCCATATTGGCCATTGATATAAGCAGCACAAGGTAAAAGTTTTTTTTGATTTAATAAAAAAGCCTCTGCCATCTGAATTGCTGAACTTGCAGGTGCGTAGAAAGCTGATCCATTTTTTAATAACTTCACGATTTCACCACCGCCCATTCTTGTTCGATCGACTATTTTTTCAATTTTTGAATAAGGGAATTTTTTAAGCTTTATAAAATCGATTAAAGGGACACCTCCTATTGTTGTGTAATTAATTAGAGGCACCATGTCATCTCCATGGCCTCCTAATACAAATGTTTCAACATCATTCACGGATACCTTCAAAGCATCTGATAAGAAGTATTTCATTCGGGAGGAGTCCAATACTCCCGCCATGCCCACACACATATTTTTGGGTAGTTTGGAATATTTCTGGAGAACGTATACCATCGCATCTAGTGGGTTTGTAATACAAATAACAAATGCTTTAGGAGCATATTTTTTTATATCTAGTGCAATTTTTTTTATTATTTTTCCATTGATCTCAAGTAAATCATCTCTACTCATTCCAGGTTTACGGGGTAAGCCAGCAGTTATGATGATAACGTCAGATCCCTTCATTTTTGAAAAATCATTGGTACCTTCTATTGACCCTGTAAAACCTTCGACTGCTGATGATTGACTAAGGTCTAAAGCTTTTCCTTGAGGCATCCCGGTAACAACATCAATAAGTGTTATATTACCGAGTTTTTTTAAAGCTAATAAATGTGCGAGTGTGCCTCCAATATTTCCAGCACCAATTAATGATATTTTATTCACTTATTATCCATTTTGGATATTTCATGTTTTATTTCAGCTATCGCTTTAGCTGGATTTAATCCTTTCGGACAAGAGTTCGTGCAATTCATAATCGAATGACATCTATATAGTTTAAAACTATCATCTAATTCATTCAACCTTTCTTTTTTTTCTTCATCTCTACTATCTTGTATCCAGCGATTTGCTTGAAGCAATACAGCTGGTCCTAAATATTTATCCTCGTTCCACCAATAACTAGGACAAGAGGTGCTACATGAGAAACACATAACACATTCCCATTTACCATCTAACTTATCTCTGTCTTCGACTGACTGTAAGTTTTCACGTTTATTATTTGGGGACTTTTTATTTAACCATGGTTTTATAGATTTAAATTGTTCAAATGCTTTTTTTAAATCAACCACTAAATCTTTTAAAACCTTCATATGAGGAAGAGGATAAATATTTATTTCATCCGAACACTCTTCTATATGTTTTTGACATGCAAGTGTATTTACTCCATCTATGTTCATTGCACATGATCCACAAACACCCTCTCTACAAGATTTTCTAAAAGTTAAACTTGGATCAACTTCAGCTTTTATTTTATTTAATATATCTAGAACCATTGTTCCTGCTTTAGCTACATCAATTTCAAATCGATCGATTTGAGGAGGGGTATTTTCATCACCAGACCACCTATAAACATTTATAATTCGGATATCATGATTTTGTTGAGATTGCTCGTCAATGAGATCGACATTGGAATAAGATTTTCCTTTAACTGGAACTGAGTTTTTTGGAAGAGTAAGTTGTACCATTTAATAAACCCTTACTTGTGGTTGGATGACAGAGATTTGATTACTCAGTGTAGTCATTCTCACTGGTCTATGGGTGACTTTATAATCAGTGACATCACCCCAAAAAAGAGTGTGTTTTAACCAATTTTCATCATCTCTGTCTGGAAAGTCCTCTCTAGCGTGAGCACCTCTACTTTCAGTTCTTTGCTCAGCAGAAACACCAACACTTCCAGCAACCTGCATTAAATTATGTAGTTCTAAAGCTTCAACTAAATCTGTATTAAAAACATCTGACTGATCTTTAACTTTAATATGTTTTAAATCTTGTGACATCGAGGCTAATTCATCATTGCCTAATTTCAAAGTTTCACTTTCTCTGTAAACACCAAATCTTTTTTGAACAGTCTTTTGCATCCTCTCTCTTAGCTCACCGACTGAAACATCTCCTTTGTTACTTTTAATGGACTCTAATCTCTCTATGATAGAATTTGTTTGCGACACAGATGGGGTTCTCAATGACTCTTTGGTATCAATAACTTGGCCGGCCTGAATTGCTGCACCCCTTCCAAAAACTACGAGCTCAGCTAAAGCATTTGTTCCAAGTCGATTAGCTCCATGAACTGAAGCGCATGCAGCTTCTCCGATAGCCATTAGTCCCTCACAGACTTCTTCTGTATTAGAGTCATTTGGTTTCAAAACCTCTGCTTTAAAGTTTGTAGGAATTCCACCCATACAATAATGAACAGTTGGAATTACTGGGATTGGCTCTTTTGAAATATCTCTTCCACAAAAGGCTTTAACTGACTCAGAAATACCAGGTAATCTTTTTGCAAGCATATCAGCATCAAGATGTTCCAAATGGAGATTTATATAATCTTTATTAGGTCCACATCCTCTACCTGCACTAATCTCTTTGCTTATGAATCTTGATATGACATCTCTAGCAGCAAGATCTTTTGCGTTCGGGGCATATTCTAACATAAACCTTGTGCCTTCGTTGTTCTTAAGAATACCTCCTTCACCTCTAGCTGCTTCTGAAATTAAAACACCCACACCATATATTCCTGTTGGATGAAATTGAATAAACTCCATATCAGATAGAGGAAGACCGGCTCTCAGCGCTATGCCTGCTCCATCACCAGTGCAAATATGGGCACTTGTTGAGGATTGAAAAATTCTTCCATAACCCCCAGTTGCGAGAATTGTCATTTTTGCAATAAAACGATGCAATGATCCGTCCTCTATACTAATTGCTAAAAGACCACAAATTGTATCATTGTCATCTTTTAGTAAGTCTATAGCGAAATATTCGTTATAAAAATCAACGTCATTTTTGAGGCTTTGTTGATACAGAGTATGGAGTAATGCGTGGCCGGTCCTGTCAGCTGCAGCGCAAGCTCGGCTTGCTGGCTCGCCTTTACCATTTTTTGTCATATGGCCACCAAAAGGTCTTTGATAAATCTTACCATCATCTGTTCTTGAAAATGGCATACCATAATGTTCAAGCTCAACAATTGAGTCGACTGCATTTGAGCATAAATATTCAATACTGTCTTGATCACCCAGCCAGTCTGAGCCTTTTACAGTGTCAAACATATGCCACTGCCAGCTGTCCTCACCCATATTAGCTAAGGCAGCTCCAATTCCACCTTGAGCCGCAACAGTATGACTTCTTGTAGGGTAAACTTTTGAGACACATGCAGTTTTAAGGCCTTGTTCAGAGCACCCTAAAGCCGCTCTCAAGCCCGCTCCACCAGCACCTAATACAACTACATCTAATTTATGATCTGTATAATTCATATTAAAAAAATAACACCGGTAAAAAGAGGAGAAAGGAAATACCAATAATTCCGTCTGTTATTAAAGAATAAAGTTTCATTTTATTTAATTGAAAATAATCCTCATAAACTTTGCCCAGTTGAATTCTAATATGAAGCATTGATATGATAAAAAAAATTAATAATAAAATTTTATTAGTGGAAGTAGATAATGAGATAACGAGAGAATTTACATCGGAGTAAGAACTTAAAAAAAATAAAATAAACCAATAGCTAATAGGAATTAACGCTAGATATAAAATTCTTTCTATTTTCCACTTTTGAGAAGCTTTCATTAAAATATCATCCAAGTAAAAATCAAAGTCATTATAATATTTGCTACTAGAATGAGATATGTCACTAAGTAGACATTTTTAAGATCCATTCCAATTGAAAATGACCATAAGAAATATTTAAAACCGTTTAACAAATGATGATTAAAGATAAAAAACCAAAAGACAAATATTAGCTTTATAGGTAGCAAGTTTATCAACAATGTTAATACTTGATTAAGTTGAGGGAGAAAATTTAAGCTTCCTAACCAAATTGCAAAAAAAGGTAAAGAAAATGCAAATGCAATTACTCCTATCCTGCTGGAGATAGAAAATACCATTGTCAAAAAAGGCCTATATATTTGCAAATGGGGTGATATCGGAGCCATAGAAAGGCAATATATTTAAAAATGTCTTATAGTAAAAAACTATTATTTTATTAATTCATGCGTTACATGAATAAATAAGGCTGTGGAAAAAATGTTAATCAAATTGCCCATTCATTAAAATTAAGGTTCTGAAAATGCCCTATATTCAATTAAAATTCAATTAGGTCGTGAACATTTTTGTTTAAATGTGCCGAATCTCACCCCGCATGAGAAAGCTTTATTCATATAAAGTTGGCACCACGACCTATCAATATACTCTCTTTAATATGTTTATTGTCTATATATAATCTGCTGCTATGTCTGCTTTGGCACAATTATCCAAATTTATTGATCGATTTAATACAATCATAGGATATCTATGTGCTTTTTTTGTTTTCTCTATGGTCATAGTTGTATTCACTGTTGTCGTCTTAAGATATGGGTTCAATATTGGTTTTATATGGATGCAAGAAGTTTATGTTTGGCTTCATAGTTTTGTTTTTATGTTGGGTGCTGGTTTTACTTATTTAGCTAATGAACATGTCAGAATAGACGTCTTTTACCGAGAGGCATCAAAAAAATATAAAGCTACTGTAGATCTATTTGGAAATATTTTTTTACTTCTACCTTTTTTATATATTATTTGGAATTACAGCTATCCCTTTGTATATAGATCTTTTTTAATGGGAGAGGTTTCCAGAGAAGCGGGCGGTATGCCTGCTTTATATATTTTAAAAAGTGCAATTCTATGGTTTTGTTTAGTTTTATTTCTTCAATTAGTCTCTAATGTAATTAAATCAATACTAACACTTTCAAACTATCATTTGTCTGATAATAAATCATGATTAGTCCTGAAATTTTAGCAATTGTAATGTTTGTAACAACATTGGGGTTATTACTTTTCGGTTTTCCCGTTGCTTTTACACTCGCTGGAACAGCTCTTCTGTTTGGATTTTTAGGAGATGCTCTGGAAATATTTAATTTCAGAATGCTAGGATTTTTTCCTCAACGCATTTTTGGAACAATGATTAATGAGCCCCTTGTGGCTGTGCCCCTATTCATTTTTATGGGAATAATGTTAGAAAAAACAAAAATTGCAGCCGGACTATTACATTCAATTGGTGAACTTTTTGGGACTACAAAAGGAGGTCTTGGAATAGGAGTTGTAATAGTGGGTATGTTGTTAGCTGCATCAACAGGCATTGTTGGTGCAACAGTTGTTACAATGGGAATGTTATCTTTACCCTCAATGATGAAAGCTGGCTATGATCAAAAAATAGCCACAGGCACAATTTGTGCCGCTGGTACATTAGGACAAATAATACCTCCCTCAATTGTTTTAGTTTTACTGGCAACAATTTTACAAGGCGCAAATGAAGAAGCAGCGATGTTAGTTGGTAATTTAGCTCCAGATCCGGTTACAGCAATTGATTTATTTGCTGGTGCTATTCTACCTGGATTGATGTTAGTAGTCTTATTTATAATTTTTATTTTCATTTACGCTAGAATAAACCCATTAAGTTGTCCGCCTGTTGAGACTACCAAGTCAAGAACTGAGATATACATTGAAGCTGCTAAATCAGTTGTGCCTCCCATAACTCTTATTGTGCTAGTTTTAGGCTCAATTTTATTTGGAATAGCTACCCCCACAGAGTCTGCATCAGTTGGAGCTGTTGGAGCTGCGATAATTGCACTGTTAAAGGGTGAATTAAATTTCAAGAATATTAAAGAGACAGCTTTAGGAACTGTAAAACTTAGTTCATTTGTATTTGTAATTTTAATTGGTGCCTCAATGTTTTCTCTTGTGTTTCGTGGTTTTGGTGGTGATGAAATGATAGAGCATTTTCTTGGAACTCTACCTGGTGGGCTTTACGCAGCACTCATTTTAGTAATGATAGTAATTTTTCTATTAGGTTTTTTCCTAGACTATATCGAAATAATTTTTGTCATCGTTCCATTAGTTGGTCCAATATTAATTGCAAACGGGGCAGACCCATTATGGTTAGGTATTCTTATTTCACTGAATTTACAAACTAGTTTTTTAACACCTCCTTTTGGATTTTCTTTATTTTTTTTAAGAGGAGTGGCCCCAAGTAGTATTAAAACTAGAAACATGTACAGAGGGGTAATTCCCTTCATTGGAATTCAGGTATTAGCTATATTAATTGTTGGTTTTTATCCTGAAATAGCAACCTGGTTGCCAAATAAAATGTTCTGATAGATAGATCATCCCCGAATAGGTATCGGGGATGATTTTAATTTTGTATTTATGCTGATGGATAAGTAAATGGGAGACTTCTTACTCTCATGTACTCTTTTTCAGATGTATTTGTCCATCTCAGAATTGATGATCTAAATTCAACAATATGTGAGAAAAGAGCCTGAGAAACAGGGTCTTCCGCTGCTATTGAGCTACAAACCTCTCCTGCTCTTTGACCCAATGCATTCATAACTGGATCTGGTAATTGTCTCATTTGAACACCATGCTCATTAATAAGTTTTTGATACGAACTATCGTTTGCAGCTTGGAACATAGATAGAACTTCCATGTTAACTGCCTTAGATGCAATTGTGACTAGCTCTTTAGTTGCGTCATCAAGTTTTTCCCACTCAAACATATCTATTGAACAATCTAAGATAGTTGCTGGCTCATGCCATCCTGGGTTATAGTAATACTTAGCTGCTTGGTGTAATCCTTTACCTAAGTCAGCTGCAGGACCAATCCATTCTGTTGCATCAATCGCACCTGAGGCAAGTGATGGAAGCACATCCGCTCCAGCCAAAAGAACTGTATTAGCGCCAAAAGATTTTAATACCTCTCCACCAAGACCAGGCATTCTGATTTTTAGACCTTCAAAGTCTGCAAGAGAATTAATTTCTTTATTAAACCAACCACCCATCTGGTTACCAGTATTACCCATTGGAAGAAATTTTACACCGATAGCATTATAAGCTTTGTCTGCTGCTTCAATTCCTCCACCATAGTAACACCATGCATTTTGTTCTTGAGCAGTTAAACCAAAAGGTAAAGCTGCAGAAAATGATGGAGCCATACTAATGTTTGTCCAATAATAACCTGCACCATAAGCCATTTGAGCGGCTCCAGATCTTACTGCGTCCAATGACTCAAGTGGTGGTACTAATTCGCCACCATGATAAACAGTTATTTTTAATTTATCAGAAGCATTGTTAATGTAACTTGCAAATCTATCTATTGCTTTACCAAGACCTCCTGCTTTACCAAAAGCAGAACATGCAATCCATTCCATGTGTCCACCTGATATTGCTGGTGCTGGAAATGAAGAAACTGCTGCGGCGCCCAGTGCTGCAGCACCTGCACCTTTAAGGAAATTTCTTCTTTTCATGGTCTTATTATTCGTCTTCTTTTTTGCCATAAATATTCCCCTCCTATATTAGAAATAATTAATTATTTTTTATTAGCTATCATTATACCAACAATCACAGATAAAATTCCAGCGTAATGATAACTCTGTAATGTTTCTTGGAAGACTAAATATGCAAGAATTCCACCAAAAATAGGCATTAAGTGGAGAAAAGGGCCTGATTTATTTGGGCCAATCAAAGCCACCCCGGTATTCCAACAAATATATGACAAGATGCTAGGAAAAGTTCCGGTATAGCCAATTACTAATAAGGTCTTGTAGTCAAATGTTATGAAATTATTTTGAATTATAATATCATACAAATAAATAGGTAAGAGTAAGATTACTGTAAATACGAATGATAAATATAAAAAACTAAATCCTGAAACACCTGTTTCATTTTTTTTTAGAAATATTGAATACAATGCCCAAGATATAACAGCTAGAAGAATGAATAAATCTCCAGAGTAAAATTTCGAGTCAAATATATTTTGATAGTTACCTTTTGTTATAACATAACTAACACCAATAAGAGATAAAATGACACCTAACATTTGAAACAAGTTTGTTTGATTTTTATAAATCAATTTGTTTAAAAGGATTATCAACATGGGTGTTGTCGAAATAACTAATAAAGAATTAATAACAGTTGTCGCTGTTAGACCAATATAAGTTAATGTGTTAAATAGTGTTGGACCAGTTAAAATGATCAAAAAAACCATTCCTGGTTGTTTTTTTAAAAGGGGTAAGTCAACTAAAGCATTTTTTATACAAAAGGGAGTTAAAATTATTAAAGCAATTACCCATCTGTAAAAAGATAATGATAGCGGTGATACTAATTCCTCAACTGAGGATAATCTTCCTACTATAAAATTGCCTGACCAAAATAAGGAGGCAAAACATAAAAATATAGCTGCTTTAAGAGAAACACTCACTTAGATTTTTTATTTTAAATTTTCAATAGCAATTGCTAGACCTTGACCACCGCCAATACACATACTTGCAACACCAAACTTTTGTTTTGTTCTTCTGAGTTGATGAGACAAGGTTGTGATAATTCTTGCACCTGAACAGCCAATAGGGTGTCCTAATGCGATAGCGCCCCCAGCAATATTTAATTTACTTGGATCAATCTTTAAAGATCTTTGGACAGCAACTGAAGTTGCAGCAAACGCCTCATTGACCTCAACCAAATTAAAATAGTTAATATTTACACTCATTTTCTTCATTAATTTCTGTATAGCTGTAATTGGAGTAACACCCATATAATCAGGATTGCCCGCCGAGGACGCCCAAGATAGTACTTTTGCAATTGGTTTAATTTTGTTTGAAGTTACATATTTTTCAGAAGCTAAAGCCAAAAAACTAGCTCCATCATTTAATGAAGAAGCATTTCCAGCAGTAACTGTTCCAGATTTTTTAAAAACAGCTTTTAATTGGCTTAATTTTGGCAAAGTCGTGTCTTTTCGAACTTCATCTTTAAGAGGTGTTTTTGTCAATTCGTTTTTGAAGTAATTATTTTTAATTGCCTTATAAGTTTTTAGATAAGACTGATAAGCAAATTGATCTTGGTCTTGTCTTGTAACATTATATTTTCTTGAAACGTTTTCAGCTGTTATGCCCATATGTTCTTTTGAAAAAGCATCTGTTAGGCCATCGTTAACTAAAGTGTCTATAAAGATATTGTTTCCTAATTTTTTTTCTCCAGTTCTACTCAGATACGCATGGCGTGCCCTTGACATACTTTCTTGACCACCAACAATTAATAAATTTGACTCGCCGGAATAAATTTTAGATGAACCATCTATTGTAGCTCTCATACCACTTCCACAAACTTGATTTACTACATAAGCAAAGGATGTCTGTTGCATTCCGGAACCTAGTGCAACTTGCCTTGCTGTATTCATTCCTAGTCCACTAGTTAATACTTGTCCTAAAATTAATCCTTCAACTTCTTTAGTATTGATTGTTTTGTTTCTATCAAATAATTCTTTGAGACAAGAGGTTCCTAATTCTACTGATTCAGTTTTTTTGTAATTACCTAAATAAGCTCCTATTGGTGTTCTAACTGCATCGATTATAAAAACATCACTCATTAATATTTATCTTTCTGTATTCAATTACTGACTCAGGATTTGCCAACGATCCCAAGTTCTGCACTTTATCATTATTGATAATTTTTTTGACAAGTATTTCAGAGTTTTTACCACTTTTTGTTCTTGGAATGTCTTTAACTATAAATATTTTCCAAGGAACATGCCTTGGACTAAGCGATGTCTTGAGGTGTTTTTTCAATATTGTATTAAAATCAACATTAATTTTTGTGTTTAACAATTTCAAAAAAAGGACAATTTTTTCATCATTTTTAGTCAAATAACCTGTTGCCAAACAGTCCTCGATCCAATGAAATTTTTGTAAGCAACTGTATATTTCACCTGTTCCTATTCTGACACCACCTGGATTTAAAGTAGCATCTGATCTTCCAAAGATTACATAACCTCCATTTTTGGTTTTTTTCACATAATCTCCATGAGACCATATGTTTGGAAATTTTTTAAAGTATGCGGATTTATACTTATCATTCAATCTGTCATTCCAAAAGTAGATAGGCTTAGAGGGGAAAGGGGTCTTGCAAACTAGTTCTCCTGTCTTTTTGGTTGGCTTGCCATTATCATTGAAAACATCAATATCCATGCCCAAGCCCGGTCCTTGAATTTCACCTGAATAGACAGGTAAAGTTGGTATTCCTAACATAAAACATGAAACTATGTCTGTACCGCCACTCACCGAATGTATAAAAGATTTTGAATTTAAACTTTTATTAATAAACTTAAAAGTATCTGGGCTTAGAGGAGAGCCAGTTGATATAAAACAATTAATTTTTTTTAAAATATCTTTTTTATTTGATTTATAATTATTCTGGATAGTTTCATAAACTTTTGCTCCCGCACCTAGCATTGTTGAATTAGTATCTTTTGTAATATTGATAACTCGATTTATATTTGGATAAAATGGGGAGCCATCATAAAGAACGATTGAGGAACCCAGTAGTAAGTTTGAAACTGTCCAGTTCCACATCATCCACCCGCAAGTAGTTAAGAAAAGCATTTTATCTTCAGATTTAACATTTGTATGTAATGCTAGTTCTTTTAAATGTTGAAGGAGTGAGCCTCCGTGGCCGTGCGTAATACACTTGGGAAGCCCTGTCGTTCCACTAGAAAATAAAACATATAGCGGATGATTAAAGCTCAATGATATATTTTTATTTAGTTTTGAATATTTTTTTTGATTGTAAATTTTTTTTAATTCAGAAGTGTTATTTTTTGAAGGATAGCTAGTTTTTAAAATTAGTGGATTATTTAAATTTGCTTTTAATGTTCTTAAGTTTTTTGAATATTGAAATTTCTTGCCGTTATAAAAATAATAGTCAGCAACAATTAAAAGCTTAGGCTTAAGCTGGGAAAATCTGTCAATCACTGCTTGTGTTCCAAAGTCAGCAGAGCAAGAAGACCAAACTGCACCAATTTTTGCTGCAGAAAGGAAGCTTATTACTGTATCAGGTATATTTGGCAGATATCCAACAATTACATCACCTTTTTTAATGCCTTTATCTCTAAAAAAATTGCTTAATGCATTAATTCTTTTATTTAAATCACTATAAATAATTTTTTCGCTGAATTTGTTTTCTCCAATAAATTCAATGGCCAAATCTGATGAATTATTTTTAGAAATTAAATCGTAATAATTAAGATTACTGTTATCAAAAAAAATTGAATTCCAAAAAGATTTTTTTTTGTAAGCTTTAAAAAATCTTTTCCTCTCAAGGTCGATATTAAAATACTCAACTATAGACTCCCAAAACTCACCAGGGTTCTTATTAGTCCATGACCAAAGCTTGTTATAATTTAAAAATTTTTTAGAAAGTTTTTGTTCTAAATAGGTCTGAAATTTATAAAGATTTGTAGATTTAATAAATTTTCTACTTGGCTCAAATAACTTATCCATCTTTGTTTTTCATTAATCTTTGAAGATCATCTGGTATTTTACTTGGAGCTCCTTGAGAATTGACGCAAACCATCAAAATTTTTGATTTAAAAATAATATTATTTTGTTTGTAAATATTTTGTTCGAGCTCAAATGATGCATTTTTAAGAGACAAAATATTGCTTTTAACAGTTAATTGATCCTCTAGTTTGCATGACTCAATATAATCACATTCAATCTTTTTTACTAAAAAAAGTCGATCATGATCTTTCAATAAAGAATTAAGTGTAAATCCCAATTCATTGATGATTTCAGTACGGGCTCTTTCAATAAATTTTAAATAATTTGCGTAATATACAACTCCACCAGAGTCTGTGTCTTCATAATATATTTTGAAGTTGTATTGGAACATTAAGTAGTCAGACCTAAATACAATATATAAGTTATAATAATTATAACTATTCCAAATATTAAATATCTATATTCATTCATTAAATTAAATACCTATTATAGAAATACTTAAGATATTTTTTCTCTCTTAAAATAATAAATCATTTTGTGTTTTGAAGGGATATCAGATTTATCCTTAATTACATTGACCAACTCCCAACCTTCTTTTCCACCCTTATTAAGCCAGTCATTTTCGGACTTTAATTCTTCATCATCTAAATATTGAGTGTAAATTCTATACTCCCACTTTAAATGCTCTTTTTTATTAAAAGTTGGGTTAATCATTTCTTTATAACTTACGCATTTAAATTATAGAAAAACCATACTGCAGATAAACACCAAAGTGTTAAAAAAATCTTACCTAGTTTATCTGCCTTTTTAAAATGTGATTTCATTTCATTAAGCTGAGCTAGATTTTGCCCATCTTGTTTTTGAGAGTCCTTTAATTTTTTTTGGTAAAAGAATTTGTATATATTTATTGCACAAGTCCATCCTGTTAGTATGTAAAAAATAGAGCTAGATAAAGTTGTCATCTTTCTAATATAAACCTACTCCATGGTTCTTGCTAGTTTTATCAATCTTGATATTGGATAAAAGTAGGTTTTATAACCTGGTTATCTTTGTCCCCCAAAGAGTCACATGAGTATCCTAAGTCAGATAACATTTCAGAGAAAATTTTGTTTGTGCATTTTTTTGCTCTAGCAATTCCATCATACCAAGCTGTGATTTTACCGTTAAAACCTTTAGGAGCATTATTTTGGTATATACCATATCGAAAAGAAGGTCCGTAAGATTTACCATTGTAAGAATAAATATTAGTTATAAAGCCCTCTTCAGCATATTTTAAATCTCCATTGATATAAAGTTTTAGAAATCCATCATTGCCCCAACTTGCATGAATAATTACATCATGCCATTGGTTAAATAAAATATTTTCTGGAATTACCGTTGCAGTCTCATCAGTCTCTACAACAGTTTTTTTTGTACAGTGCGTTCTATTAATGGCTAACCCTTTATATTTCTTCTTATATTGAAATATGAAAACATTTTCAGAACCATTATCTCTGCAGTGTGAAAAAACTTTATTTTCATATGATAATTTCATTTGTCCAAATTGAATTAAATGATTATCAATTTCTTTATGAGAAGTTGACGAATAAGTAAGCTCAGAATTGTCTATAAAAAATGACCATGCATACCAATTTTCTCCTCTCTCTTTTGTATTGATATAAGCCTCAGTTCTTCCAAAAGAACCCTTAAATTTTCCCCTTTCACAATCAAAGTCTTTACAATCAAGTGCTCTAAGCTCAAATTTGTGTGATGAATCACCAAGTCTTGAAAATTCAGTATCGACGCTTTGACTCCAATCTTTACCAGCATCTAATCCATGTTTTTCAATAGTTGGCCAACCAATACCCTTGTAACTTCCAACTTGTTCTCCATTTTTAAATGTTAAGCCCAAACAGAAACTAGGGATAAATAACAATAGGACTATGAGACTTCTCACTAGTCTACGGGTTCATCATTTAAAGAAACATCAACCTCTTCTTTTGTTGAACCCACTCTCATTTCATCAAAATAAATAACTTGTGTTGGAAGTTTTATACCCCAGTCATAGTTAAATGGTGAACCAGTTATAGTCTTCATCTCACCATGCTCAGAACCACCTCTTAATTCTCCCTCATCGTAGGCCTCTAAACCCTGAGGTTCTTTTGTTTTATTTTTATTAAACCATTCACTTAATTTTATTTGATAAATTCCATATCTGAGATTTATTTTATTTTTTTTGTCCTTATATTTACTATCTAAAGCTTTTTGAGTTAGAATTTGTTTTTTATCAAGACATTTTCGTTTGTCGTTAACCCACACCTCGAAATAATTATTATTTTCCAAATCTTTTATTGAATAATCTGCTTTAATTATAAAATCTGTCCAATTTCCAATCATTTCATTTGTTTTGATTAAACGACACTCTGTCTTGTTCCAACTTGTTACAATAGTAAAATAATTTTCTCTCAACTTTGTTATCCAAATAGGTTTATGTAATCCCTCTAATTTAACTTGACCTAATGAAACTACTGCTGGATGTATAGATTTAAAGTCCTTGGGAAGAAAAATACTTAGACCATAATAAACAACATCACCTACGTCATGGCTA
>OCVP010000212.1_pt1 | contig 26721 bp, 22 predicted proteins | sample 1539171 | NCBI WGS metagenome assembly OCVP01 (sample SAMEA51879418, study PRJEB22527) | metagenome
AAGTACGGTTGAAGTTCCAATTGTCCTCCATTGGTTCCGGGTTGTAGTTTCCTGGGCAATGAAAGCACTCCATCCTCCAATCATCAACCCAGTTCCTGCACCATAACCAATGTTAGCAATACTCTGTTGACGTTCACGCTCAAGCAAATCGCGTTGAGTAAAAAGACTATCCTGTAAAGCTTGTTCGGTCTCAATATCAAAAGAATCTTCGTCTATATAAAGATCTCCCTCCTCATCCATTGGTGCAAATGGGTCATCATCTTCCGCCAATCCAGGTTCAAAAAATCCATCTGTTGATCCAAAATCACTGTCTTGGAAATCATCAGAATCTCCAAAACCGAATTCTTCATTTCCAAAAAATGGATCATCTTCAAATCCCTGAGCAAGGGAATTGTTTGAAGCAGCACCCATAATGAGTAACATGGCAATCAAGATTGGGAACCTTCTATTCCTCAATAACAGAAAAAACCTTTGGAACAAAACTAACATGCTTTCAGGTGAAGGAATTGCATTGACGATGGATAAATCATAATTTGATTGAGGTTCAAGGGATGCAATTCTCATTCTAACCTGGAAAATTGAAACATCAGCACCTAAATTTGTTGAGCCAATTACAAAAGATTGTAAACCTCCAAAGCAGCAAGAAGTCTTGAGATGAAATCTCTTCGTGTAAGACCTTTCAATTTAAATCGAAGGATAATTCCACTTATCCTTTTAAGTTGTCTTTTTTTTATGAAAACGGTTAAAGCACAAGAAACAGGTCCTCTTCTCATGAAACAGCAATTAGGCTATACCCTTGCTGGAGGCGTAACAGGGGTCGGCATCGGAGCGCTTTTATGGTTCATGGACCCGCTAAATCCTAATGTGAAACCAATTGATCAAGCGAAGGATGGTTTTGTTTACGGTTCAGCTTTTGGAGCTCTATTTGGATTTTATCTTCTTAACAATTCCGTGAAATTCCCTGCCCGGACAGCACCTGTCCAAAACTTCGATGATTTACTAGGCATGGAAAAACGAGAATCATATAGAAATAGACCAGATAAAGCAGTTTTCGGTTGGCGCTTGCCCATATATGAGTTCCGCTTTTAGCATTTAAGGATGATTAAATTTAATTCGGGAAAAAGCTTCTTCAAGCAAATCGTCATTAGTATCGCATTCATATGCTTATTCATAGGAAGTGCTTATCCCCAAGAAAATCAAATAGCTTCAGGCACTTCACAACAACCTGTAATGCAATCCGTGTTTTGGAACACGGTCTGGGGATCAACTTGGGGGGCCGTCATGGGGATATCATATCATTGGCTTTCTGGTGTTCAATTTAGAGAATCCGTCGTCACTTCCACAACTATTGGAGGGGTCCTAGGATATGGTCTTGGTATATACATGGTTTTAAATGGACTCTCTTTTGATGAACGTTATTTATTGAAGTTGCCTAAACCACAGTTCGGACCTCAGCCAAGTGCTTCTTTGTGGAAAGAAGATAACTCCAAGCTACATGCTCTGGAATCCTCTCGAAAAAAACCAGATTTCAAGTGGGAAGCGACTCTATTCCAATTCCATTTTTGACCACATTTAAAATTATTGGGAATGATGGCTTCGGTTGAGTTGCCCTCCTTTTCCTCACTCATTCTCGATAACCGAAGAGAACTTGCAGTTCTTATCTTCTTGGGGATTCTTCTCGGATACGCATTTTATTATTACCATTCTCTCACTCCTACAGAATCACCGATATCTGATGAAAGCGGTGTCATCCATTTGGATGAGATAAAGGTCAATGACTTTGTTGATAACCGCAAAGGATGGCAACTGAGAGGAAAAACAGCGGTTGTTCTTGAAGACACGAAAAGGATGCGCATTGAACAAATTGAAATATCGATTTTCGTCCCCTATACCATGGAAGAAAAGTCTCCTACACTCGATGTTCTGATCACTGCTGACGAGGGGTTGATGGAATGGAAAGATAACCGTCTTACCCTGATTGGGAATGTCGTGTTGAAACGTTCAGACGGTAGTCTCATCTTGAGCAACTCAGCACTCTATGAGACTCAAAAAGAGGTTTTCACGATACCAGGGAAAGTTCGAATCCTGCAGGATGAACATACCCTCGAAGGGAACAGTTTAACTTACCATGTTCCAATTAAGAAAATGGAGATGACCGAACCTTTGTTGATCCGTTACGAATAAAAATAAAAATGTAATCTTTTCTTGATCTGAAATTTTAACATTCATAGCAGTGAAGCTATGGCCACTCCACCGATCAAAGTCCCTGCGGTACTCCCCAGATTTGCAAAAACCACCACCAGAAGAATTCGTGTAATTTTATTTTTCCAGAAACCCTTGAAACTGGTGATATCCTCTCCCAGATGCTCAAAATCCTTGACCTGAGGTTTATTAAGAATTGCTTCGACAAGTCCAGCAACCCAACCCGCAGCAATCATTGGATTAAGGGAAGTAAAAGGTGCAGCAAGAAAAGCGGAGATGATGGTTAACGGATGAGCTAAAGCGAGGGCTGCTCCTAACGCTGAGAGAATTCCGTTGATGAGAAACCAGCGCTGAATCATTTGCCAACTCACTCCTGCATCCACATTGAAAAAGCCATAGGCAATGAGTCCTATGATGATTGCAGGGATTCCCCACTTCAAAAACTGACCGGTTGAGCTTGGTGGAGGTACAATTTCCAGGTTTTCAAGATTATGGGACTCATTCAGTTCTTTCAAAATTCCGGATAGATGTCCTGCACCCACCACAGCCACCAAATTAGTTCCTGGGGCCTGGCGAATCTTTTCAGCCAGATACTGGTCTCGTTCGTCAATAAGGGTGCGTTTCATGTCTTTCGAATCAGATGCAAGGGCCTCCATCGCTTCTGACAATGCATCTCCCTGCTTCAATTTTTCAACCTCATCCTGGGTGATTTCTTCACTTACCAATAAGCCCATCATCAGTTGTCCAAACACTTTGACTTTGGCAAAAAAAGTCATCCCTCGCCATGTCCTCTGCAAAGTAGTCCTGACGTCACGGTCAGCCAAAACCAAATTTGCTCCAACACGTTCTGCTCCATCAACTGCTTCAAGCATTTCAGCACCAGGCTGAATTCCAAGTTGTGCTCCCAAACGTTTCTGAAACGCAGACATGATCAGATTCGCCAGAAGAAGGAAGGTTTTCTGCTCCTTGACGACCTTGAGAATGTCCATTTCCTGCCAGTTGTCTCTATTTTTTAGAGATTCGTAACGGGACCCGCATAATTCAACACAAACAGTGTCAGGTTTTTGTTCATCGATGATCTGCTTAACTTCCTCAACACTGGAACGGGAAATATGAGCAGTTCCCACTAAAGTTAAATGTCTGCCATCAAGCTCAAGTTGATGAACATTCCCTGAATCGACCATAATCCTTGAATTTCCTTATTGGCTCTAGGAAAGGAGAAAAATTGAAGTTATACATACTAATGAATTTCACTTCAGTCACAAGACCTGCTGAAGTTCTGAAATCCTGTTAAAGATTCTCTTTGTCTGTTAGGTTCATGAAAACATCTACGTGTTTAACCGTTCGAATGACTATCTCAAAAGAGATGGTTTAACAAAGCTAGATTCCATCTTCAGGTGTTTGTCCATTTTCTTCCTCTCATCCTAGCATCAATCACGCTGTCGTTCCTGTTCTTGGACCCCGAAAGAACTCCAGGATGGCTGGAATTGTCATTCTTTCAATTCAACGGTTTCCTTTTTTTGGGAAGTGTCTTGCTGGGACAAATGATTCCCTGGTTTTCACGGCTAAAAAGAAATGGAAATCATGGATCATTTACCAGTTCCCACCTTTCCCCATCTCGTATCTTGAACTGGCTCCTTTGGTTCTGGCTGATTCATGCAGGAACCCCAGATTTCTGGATTCGGAACAATTTGCAATGGGATTTCCCGATGGAATCCATAAGCATCCTTTTGTTACTGATCAGTTATTGGATCGCAGATGCATTATCGTCAAATCATATCAGACAACTCGGAATCCAGGATTTAAGAGAAAAAGTCAAAATGTCGTTCAGGCATTCACGTATCCAGCTTCCTATTCTTTTGCTGGGAACCCTTGAATCCGGTTGGCTTTTTATGCTTCGTCATTTTGACCATTCCTTCCTGGAAATTAGCCCCTTATGGTTTGAACTCTTAAGCAGTGTCTTGATTTTATTCATTGCTGCCCCTCCGATCCTGATTCACAGTTGGGGAGCAAAATCCCTCGAATCCTCCGAAGCTAAAACTCTGATCATCGAGGAATTGAAACAGAACAAGGTGCCCGTTCGGAGCATCCGCCTCTGGCCTGAAGAAGTCCTTCCCCATTCCACAGCAGGAGTGATCGGGATCATTCCAGGATTCCGTTACCTCATGATCAGCAGAAAGCTGATGGAATTTCTCAACAAGGATGAACTCAAATCGGTAGTAGCCCATGAAGCGGGTCACCTCCGCAAAAAACATCTTCTTTTTTTTGCAATTGCGATGTTGGGTTTCATGGTATTGGCTCAAATAATCCTGACCGGTCTGACGTTGAGTTTTCCCCAAAGTCCAATTATTCAAGAATCTTATCTGATTCTTCCGCTTTGGTTGGTGGGGTTGCTGATCTTTATTCGCTTTGGTTTTGGTTTTCTCAGTCGAAATTTTGAACGACAGGCAGACTGCAACGCGTTTTCGCGAAACGGATTAACCCCAATCGTCAATGCCCTTTTCAAGGTCAGTTGGATCAACGCCATCGATCCGGAACGAAGCAATTGGCATCACTGGGGAATCAGGGAGCGGGTGAATTTCCTGAAACAATGTGAAGAGGATCCCCAGAAAATCAATCGACACCATCACAGGGTGAGTAAAATCCAGGTCGGATGCTTGATGATCGTGAGCCTTTTGTTGACAGGAAATCTCTATCTGGAATCAAGCAACTTCAAAATCCTGTGGCTCAACCAACAGTTGGAATCACAAAGAAATGATTGGAACATAGAGCATCAACCCAGGATGAGGCATCTCGCGGATCTTCTGTTTTTTGATGAACAATATGAATTATCAGAAAGATGGTACCGCAGGGCCTTGGATATTGATCCTCAGGATCCATATGTCCTCAACAACCTCTCGTGGCTGTTGAGTCAGGTTCATGAAAAGGATGAATACCTTCTTGCGGAAAGCATCCGCCTTGTCGAAAAAGCCCTCCAAAAAAAAGAGGCAGCATTTATCTGGGACACTGCGGCTGAAGTCTACTGGAAATCCGGGAAAACTGATGCGGCAAAGAATGCCGCTCAAAAGGCTTTGCTGCTGGCAGAAAAAGGAGAGGGTATCTCTAACCATCAGGGTATTGAATATTATCACCGACAACTAAAAAAATTTTCAGAAACCGTATTTGCCCCATGAATCTTCTATTCGATTGAGATTGAAGTTAGTCCGAATGAACTTCTTTTTCCTTTGAAAGGCTTGTGTCCCAGTGTACTGAAAGCATCCGATCCGGGTTCAATTTTCGCAGGGACCGGCAAAGCTGATGATGAACGGTCACGGCACCGCCCTGGGTCAGGTATCCCCGGATGGGATCCCCCTGTTTGGGCTGGCAGCATTTGGCAAGACGGGTATTGACTCTCGCCGTTCCTTCCACAATAAGATGATCTCCCTTATAAACAGTTTCCCTGAATATTTTTTCTTGCAACCCCCCGGATTCCTGAGCTGAGACCTCGCCTCCTGTCTCTGCCGGACCTTCATTAACCGAGGGGCCAACCTCTTTTGATTTTTCTAGGAACCAACCTGACAATTCCTCACATCGAATGCTTCCGTCGCCAATACAGAATAGGATATGTTCAAAGGACTGGTTTTTTCTGGTTCGGCACTCCTGATCCATCTTTCCGTCCCGGATCATTTTGCTGAGGTTGAGTCCGTTTCCTCGAAATTCTTTTTCCAGCATTTCGGTTCCCTGCTTTCTACAGGTTTCACGATGCTGTTCCAAGAGGGCATGCTTGATTTTGTTGCGGGCATGACGGGTTTTTACCAAATCCAGCCATTCCTTTCGGGGAACCTGTTTGGTGGAAGTCATGATTTCCACCGTGTCTCCGTTTTCCAGTGGAATTTCCAGCTTGGTGATGGTTCCGTTGGTTTTGGCGCCAACGATCCGGTTGCCGACTCCGGTATGGATCGCGTAGGCAAAATCAATCGCCGTCGCTCCACGGGGAAGTTCGAAGATATCCCTTTTGGGAGTTCTGACAAAAATTTTGTCTGAATAGAATTCAAACCCCGGTTGAAAATCTGATTTTTTTTCAATTGTTTTTACAGAATCCGTCAGACTCTCATTCGACTGCATTTCAGGATTCTTTTTTTTTCTCGGATGACTCAAATCCTTTCCGGGATTATTTTCCCCAGGTGAGTGGGGAGAATCCGATGAAGACTTATAAAGCCAATGAGCAGCGAATCCATTTTCTGCAACCCGATGCATTTCTTGGGTGCGTATTTGGATTTCCAGAGGTTCTCCCTCATCATTTAAAACTGTGGTATGCAATGACTGATAACCGTTTGGTTTAGGTTGAGAAATATAATCTTTGTAACGGTCATCAATCGGAATCCAGCGTTCATGGATGTAACTCAAGGCAGTGAAGCAATCCCTCACATGTTCAACCAATACCCTGAAACCCGTCAGATCATGGATCTTTTCAAAATCATCATCGACGCGTTTTAATTTTTCAAAAATCGAGTAAAATCGTTTGTAACGTCCCTGAACCTGATGTTTCAACCCCGCTTCCTGGAGCATCTTCTGAATCTCCTGAAGTGTTTTATCAACCAGCATTCTCCGCTGATCCCGTTTCCTTGCCACCAAACGTTTTAGATCCGCATACTGTTCAGGCTGAAGTATTTGGAAAGCACGGTCCTCCAACTCGGATTTGATCCAGAAAATACCGATTCTGCTTGCTAGGGGTGCATCAACGTAGAGATTGATCCATGCGGATTGCTGTTTTTCTTCATCGTCTAAAGGCTCCGGCCATTCCAGTTTTTGCATCCTCAGGGCAAGGTAGACACTAACCAACTGTACATCAGACAGGAGGGAGGCGATCATCCTGATGGCAAGATTTGCCTGTTTTTCAACCTTTGGTGTGTTAGAAACAGTTGAAACCTTCTGCAGCCTGAAATAATGAGGAAGTGCCTCTTGAAATATTTCATTCGAAGCCTCCTCTTCAGATCTTTGATCCGCTTCAGTCTTACAGTAGGATGGAAGTGTTTCAGGATTTTGATAGAGATCAAACAGGAGTGCCGCTACCCAGAAAGGGCGGTCTGGAGATAAGCGGGCAAGTTTATCATTCAGTGATGACCTAATCCTTGGATCAGGCTCCCGACGTTCCCAGTCGTCTATCAGAGGGCGGAGTTGAGGATGCCCAAGTACATTTTGTATTATCTGAGGCTTTTCAGCCTTTTTCCATTGCACATCATCTCCCATGAGATATCCCGCTCAAGAGCTTGATTGCATCGGTCAATCCGGTTGATGAGATTCCCGGATCGATTCTAAAGAAAATGTAATTTCTTCAAATTGGTGAACAGAACTTCAAATTTAACCAATTCGCTTACTCGATCTGCCAGGTGACTTAAAAACCATGTCTAGAACTGGTTCGTTTTAAAATAAGTATACAGCTTGATATCAATTCCATCACCCTTTTCCGCAGCATCATCCAGATATGGAAGAATTTTTTCGGCTTTTAAAACAATCACCTCAATACATTCACCAGGCTCATTTTCTGCCTCAGGAAAACGGTTTTGCGGAATTTCTTCATCAATGGAAACAAATGCCATAAAACAGGATTCAGAAAGCAACCCGGGCGAAGTGTAGAGCGGGGGCGTCACCGATTCAATTTTACCGAAATAACCGGTCTCTTCCTTTAGTTCACGCAGTGCTGTTTCTGCTGGTGATTCTCCTTCATCTATCAATCCTGCAGGAAATTCAAGTAAATATTTACCTGTTGGTGGACGAAATTGACGAATCAGCACATAAGAACCCGAAGGGACCAAACGTGGAACAATCACCACTGCACTTGAGCGACTACTGCGATGCACTCCTTCCCAATGACGGATTTGATTCTTCTCATCACGGTAAGTCAGTTCCACCAGTTCGGTCCAGTGGTTTCGGCACAACGTTTTTTCTTCCAGAATCTGACTGGGCAGCATCTTTTCAGTTCTCAAATCGTAATCAAAATTTTTTTAACAAGATTTTTTTGTCCATGATTATCATTCTGGGATGGTTTCGGAGCAAGCCCAAAGGGGGTACCTGTTTATTCAAGGGTTTTCCAAATTGATGTTTTTTATGCCTCCAGATTTAAGACACTGGAAAAACCAAAAGCGGCATCATTCTAACACAAAAAGCTTTTGCTTTGTCTTTTGTCAAGGGCTGCCTTAAATCATACAAAGGCTGAAATGTTTCGAATAAAATTACTCTGGGTCGGAAAGACCAAGGAAACCTTCCTCCAGGAAGGAATTCAACAGTATCAAAAAAAACTTAGGCCATACCTTCGCTTGAGCATAGATGAAGTTCCTGCCTCACAACATCGAAAGAGCGGGAATAAGGACTCTATCAGAGAGGAAACCCAGAAAATTTTGCAAAAGGTGGATTCTGTAGAACAGACCATATTTCTTGATGAAAAGGGGAAAGGACTTTCTTCTGAAGAATTTGCATCTTTTCTGGAGCAACAAATGAACTCCGGAATTTCCTCAATGACCTTCGTGATTGGTGGAGCCTATGGATTTCAGCAGGACCTCCTCCCGGGTTCTGCAAAAAAAATCCGACTTTCTGAAATGACCCTGAATCATCAGATGGTTCGCATCTTGTTCCTTGAACAGCTTTATCGGGCCTTCACTATTATCCGTGGAGAATCGTATCATCACTGACCTTTAGTGAATTCCATTCATTCTAAATCATGAAAAGTTTATTGGGTTTCGCACTTCTTCTATTGTTGATTTCCGGATTGGGTTATTTTGCCCTACTCAACAATCACAACGTGGCCGTTCATCTTTATGGTTCATTCACTCTGCAATTTGCTGTCTGGACCATGATTTTGGGATGTTTTGCTTTAGGCTTCCTGCTTTCCGAATCAAGGTTTTTATTTTCCAGTCCTCAAAGTTGGATCAACCGTCTCCGCAAAATTTGGAAGAACAGAGGGGAAAGGCAAAGGCTTGGACGCCAAGATCATTTCCGTAAGGCTTTGCTTGAGGGGAACTATGCTGAGATGGAAAAAAATTTCCGCCTTCTTGAAAAAGATCCGGAAGCTCTCATTCATTTAAAAATTCAACACCTCGAACAACTGCGTTTTTTTGAAAGTAAAGAAGAAGTATTCAGGAGGTATGACGAAGCTATATCCGACCAACCCAATCAACTGGAATTAGAACTCTCCTTTTTCAGAATGCTCCTCTGGCAAAAGGATTGGTCTGGACTCGAGGAACACTCAACCAGGATGAAAAAGAAATTTCCAGATCATCCTGAAGTGCTTGAGGGGCTTTCCCGAATGATGGAGCAGAAACAGAACTGGAAGCAATGTGTTGAGCTTGAAAGAAGATTACTGGAGGAATTCCCAAAAAAATTTGGAGAAAGTTTTTTCTTGGACAAACACACCGACCATCTAAAAAAAGCTTTTCAGCATGATCCAGAGGATTTTCAGGATTGGGACTTTAGTTACCTGAAACCTTTTCTTCCCGAAATCCAAGTTCATACTTTGCAAACCATTGGAAAGATCGAATTACAGCGTTCCAGAGAAGAATATGAAAAAGCCTCGGGACTCTGCACGAAACTTTTTTTGGAAAATGGAGAAACGGAAATCCTCCATCTTTGGGAGGAACTTTTTCTGGAAAGCAATAAAAGTTCTATTGTCCTGGACAGTCTCAAGCAGACCCAGAGTTCGAAAAAAATTAATCCCTATATTTCTTTGATGCTTGCAAAAGCACATTACCTACGGATGGAATACGAAAAAGCTGCAGTCGTCTTATCTCGTCTCAAATGGCCTGATGGAAACACACCCGAGTTGCAGCATGCGCTGAATTTACTGATTGCCCGGCATGAAAAACGAGAACAGGAAATGCCCTACCTCCTCAGCGAATGGTTGCCGGAAAAACGTTTGCTTGATATTCCTCTAGAAAACATGAAATTTTTTGAATCCTCCCCTCTGCTGGAAATGAATCCGAACACATGACCACCAGCCTGATTCCTTCAATTGGCTAAGTGACTCTCGACATCATTTCCTGAACAATGCAACTCCATCAAACCCAGTCTCTGGTCCTCAAAACAACAAGCTATCGGGATAAAGACCTGGTGGTTCATTTTCTGACAAAAGAGTTCGGGAAAAAAACTGGAATTTTTTACGGCGCTCGCAGTCAACGGTCAGCTTACCGGAGTATGTCAGAACCTTTCAGCCTTCTAGGGATCGAATTTAGCGAAAAAGAGAATGCTGATATGATTACAATTCGAAGCGCTGATCTCCTGGAAAGTCATGTTGATCTCCGAAAAAATTATCACCACTTTTTACTTGCCAGCTATTTTACGGAATTGGTTCATATTTCCCTGATTCCTGATCCTGAAAGCGAGGCTTATTTTGAGCTTCTTGAAAATGCCTTGAATCATCTTCCCTCAAAAAAAGATATCACTGCACACAAGATTGAATTTGAACTGAAACTTCTTCATCTTCTGGGTGTTTACCCCCAGTTGGAACACTGTGTGATTTGTTCAAAACCCGTTTTTCAGGAAGCGCCGGTAAAAACCGAATTGAATCCAAAAAAAAACCGCCTTTACCAGATTGACATTTCTCATGGAGGAGTTCGTTGTGAAACATGTTTTAGCTCAAATTCACAATCGATTCTCATAAACCCCGGAAGCCTCATGTTTCTCAATCGCTGGAGTCAAACGCTGAGAAATTTCAACTCCTTAGAAATCAGGCCAACTCGACAAAATCTGGCAGAAATCAACCCCCTTATCCAAGAATCATTCAAACTTCATCTGCCTCGACAGCCAAAGGCAAGCAGCCTGCTGGAAAAAGCCCTTGATGGGGTGGGTTAAAACTCAAGCACTCTTTAACATCGAATAGAATAATGATAGGCTTCTGTTTGTGAATCCAGAGGGAGAAGAATCATGCTGCAATGGCCAGAGACTCAAAATTGGGAAGATCTTGAAACTGCGGAAAATCGGATCCAGGCCAAAGATCTCAGCAGCGAATTCGAAATTTCTCAGATCCTCGCACGCCTTCTTGTTTCAAGAAACCTGACCAGTAAAAAACTGGTCCTGAATTTTCTCGAACCCCATTCCAAAATTTGCCACGACCCATTTTTGATGCGGGACATGGATCTCGCGGTCAAACGATTGATCAATGCTCTGTGTCTTGGTGAAAAGGTTGTCATTTACGGGGATTATGATGTTGATGGAACCGCCGGAACAGTGATGCTCTACCGCTTCCTGCAAAGGTTGGGAATGAGGGTCAGCTATTTCATCCCAAAGCGGCTTAAAGACGGCTACGGGTTAACAGAACAAACATTAATTGAACTCCAAAAACGCGATCCACGTCTTATCATTACCGTTGACAACGGAGCCCGGGCAGTTGAGGAAGCGGCTTTCTTAAAGAGGATGGGAATCGACTTGCTGATCACCGACCATCACACCCCAGGTGAACAATTACCGGATGCTATGGCGATGATCAACCCGATGCGTCCTGACTGCTTGTATCCATTTAAAGGGTTGTCAGGAACCGGGGTGGCCTACAAACTACTGGAAGCCTTGGATTATCAACTCAGTCTAGACGGTTTCTGGGAAAGGACTGGAAAAGTCCGTGCTGATCTTCATGAGGAATTGGATTTGGTTGCATTCGCTACCATTTCCGACAGCATGCCGATGACCGATGAAAACCGTTTTCTTGTGCAGAAGGGACTTGAGCATTTGAATCCCTGCAGGCGTCCCGGATTTCAGGCATTGCTTAGAGTTTGCGGAGTGCGAGGCCGGGTCACTCCAACAGAAATCAGCTTCAAGCTGGCACCCAAGATAAATGCTGCAGGAAGGGTTGATGATCCAAACCTTGGAGTAAAGCTTCTTTTATCCCAGTCATTGACCGAGGCAAGACCATACGCAGATAAAATGTTTTCCCTGAACCAGCAAAGACAGAAAATTGAGGCACGTGTTTTCAGCGATGCTTTTGCCCAGGCTCGCCAACAAATCAATCAAAAAGCACTGATACTTGTTGATCAGCAATGGCACCCAGGGGTGATGGGCAACATTGCCTCAAGGATTTCTAGACATTTTGGAAAAACCACTTTGGCCCTAACCTTCAATGCAGGTACTTCAACAGAACGATTTCAGGAATCCATAGCAGTGGGGTCTGCAAGAAGTGTGGGTGATCTTGACCTGTGCAGCCTTCTTCAGGAATGCAGGCAGATGCTGAACCGTTTCGGAGGACATCCTGCTGCTGTCGGCTTGAGTCTTTCAGAAAAAAACTTGGATCGTTTCTGCCAAAGGTTTCAACAACTACTGAGCCACCAATCACAACAAGCTTCTCCACAAGAAAAATCCAGTGCGGTTGGTCTTGTCATCGATGCCTGGCTCAACCAGGATGAATTTAAACCTCAACTTGGGAAGGAACTACTGAGATTGTCACCTTTTGGTCGTGGAAATCCGGAACCGGTTCTTGGTGTCCGAAATGTTATGCCACACACTGCAGAGGTATTTGGGAAAAAGCATCTGAAATTTCAGTTCGGCCCAAAACATAACAGTACCGAAGTGATTGCCTGGAATGGAGAAAAATGGTTTGAATGGATGGGGAACAAGGCAGATCTTGCTATCAGTCCCACGGTTTATGGAAGAAATATAAGGGAGCAGAAAATTCAATATCAGGCGGTTGGCATCAAACCCACGAAATAATACCGAGATTGAATGACATATCTTTAAAAAACCACCTTATCTGTTAAGTTCATTTTTACGCTATCACTAGATAATCCCTTGTCCTCAAAATGCTGATCCTTGGAACCTGGTTCAGTCTTTTACTTTACAGCGTCAGTTGGGTTTCAGGACTCACTCTCGATTCTTCGAGCCGCTATGCCTGGTTGGATCTCCAGGTTTTAAGACTTGCCTGGTTGCTTCATACCCTGGTTCTTCTGATTACCCTTTATACTGTTTCTCAATGGCCTGCAACCTTCGTAGGAGATTTTCTGAATGGAGTGGCGTGGGTCTGTCTTGTTGTTTCCCAAGCTTTCCCTGGTCGCTGGAAGACCATGAACCATTCATCAATGCTTCGGGTTTTCAGTATTTTGCTCTTGGGTCTATCAACCTCGATCAGCCAGGTTCATTTTCCCGGACTGGCAGTGATTCATGAACAGAACTGGCTTCATCAGACTCTCCTTGCCAGCCATGTCATTAGTTTTATTGCCGGTTACGTACTGTTCGGAGCTGCTTGCGTAGCAGCAATCCTTTTTCTTTACCAGGAGCATCAAATCAAAGCCAAACTCGTAGGCATCGTAAAAAACCGTTTTCCCGCGTTGGCTACTCTGGACAAGATCAATCTGAGAGCAACCCAATGGGGTTTTGTTGGACTAACGTTGGGAATGATCTTGGGAATGATGCTTTCCGAAGGACAACGGACAGGTTGGTCTGCTATTCGGCTAGGACTTTCGATGGGAGTCTGGTGTACTTATGCAGTTCTGATTTTACTTCGTGAACTGAGTCCAGCACCTAATCGTTGGTATGCACTATGGCCGATCCTAGGCTTTCTTATGATGCTGATGGCACTGGTTCTTGAATGGCGGCAGTTGATGCTTGAAGATCTGCCCATTCAGCTATAGACGTACATCCAGAAGCAATTCATTATTCTTAAGTATGTTTCATTTTTCAGAAGCTGAAAACACGCAGGATCGGATTCCGGAAGTTCACCAGACCATCCTCGAACGTTTAGGAGATTCACTGCCGTTTGTTCCTCAAATTGCAGGGCACCTGCTTGAGGAGAAAAAAGAACAGCTTCGTTCCAGAATGACCGTTCGATGCGCGGAACTCTTCAAACCTGCAGACGATAGAATTTTTGACCTTGCTGGAATCCTTGAGTTCCTCCACGCGTCTTCTCTTCTCCACCGACAGGTCCGCAAACCTGGCGAAGCCCGAAGACAATTAAAACCAATTCAGGGAATTTGGGGAAACGAGGCAAGCGTGCTTCTTGGAGACTACCTGCTTTCAATTTCATTTGAAATACTGACCGGAGCAGGAAATCTCGAAATATTGGAAACCATTTCAACTACTACCCAGAACATTGCTTTAGGGCAGATGCAGGAAGTTTCACAACCCTTTGCGGATTCTTCCCCTGAAACATGGGAAAAAATAACCCAATTGAAGCATGCCAGCCTCTTTCGAGCAGGAGCAGTTTGTGCCTCGATATGGGGTGAGGCAAGTCCTCAAATCACTGAAAAATTAGGGAAATTCGGATTCGAATTAGGAATGGCTTCCTTGCTACAAAAGGACCTTGAAACGGTTTGTGATCATGATCTAATGATTCAGGCCATTGAGAAAGAAAAAGTGCTTTACCCAATGTGCCTCTGGCTCGAGAAAGGGCTGGAACCAGGAGATTCGAAAAGAGTGAGAGAAATACTTTCTAATTTACATCCGACACCTGAATTTTTAGAAAGAGATTGGAAAGAACTTCTTTCTTGGTGCTGGATCCCAGTTCAGCAAAAAATCGAAGCGCATCTTGAACTTGCTCGGTTTCATCTTGACCAATTGGATGATCTTGAATGCAGCAATCTTAGGAAACTGACGGAATTTGAAACACAACCTGTACCCGAAACAGTATCTTGACAGAGTCACTCAAGATTGAAATTGAAGGACCCATCGCACAGGTTATTCTCAATCGACCTGAAAAAGCCAATGCTCTGGACGGAGAACTTTGGCAAGCACTTGGGAAATGTTTCAGGGATCTTGACCAAAATAAATCCGTCAGGGTTTGCATCCTCTCGGCTGAGGGAAAACATTTCACGGCCGGCATTGACCTGAATCTTCTCCAGGAAATTGGAATACAATCTGAGGAATATGACTGTGAAGGGCGGAAACGTGATTTTCTCAGACGAAAAATCCTCGAACTCCAATCGTCCTTTTCCGAATTTGAACGTTGCCGAAAACCTGTGATTGCAGCGGTTCACGGTTCATGTATCGGAGGCGGGGTAGACTTGATCACCGCATGCGATTTACGTTACGCGACCGAAGATGCCCGTTTCCAGATCAAGGAGATCGACCTGGGCCTGGTGGCGGATGTCGGCACACTGCAACGACTGCCAACTCTAATACCACAGGGTATCGTAAGGGAGTTGGCTTTCACAGGACGCAGTTTCGATGGTAAAGAAGCGCTGTCGATGGGACTGTTAAACAACTGTTATGAAAACAAGGAAAGCTTGATGCAGGGTGTTCTTGAAGTGGCCAGGAGCATTGCTGCAAAATCACCCCTGGCCATCAGCGGAATCAAGGAAACCCTGCTTTATTCCAGAGACCATACTGTTCAGGAATCCTTGAATCAGGTGGCAACGTGGAATTCGGCCATGCTGCTTTCAGAGGATCTTGAAGAAGCCATGATGGCACATCTCCAGAACCGTACCGCAAAGTTTTCCGACTGATCCCTCCCTTTTTTAACTTCCAATGCAGATGATTCCTGCCCTGGACCCCTCAGGGCGAACTGACAATCTTTATCTTCAATTCCTTCAAGATCTTGAAGATCAGGGATTCAAAGGAGATTTAAGACAAGACTACGGGACCCGGCTGGTCACCGCCACCGATAACAGTATTTATCAGGTGATGCCTCAGGCTGTGGTTTTTCCAAAAGATACAGAAGATTTAAAACTGGTTCTCGAGCTTTCTGCTGAAGAACAATACCAGAAAATCAGTTTGACCCCACGCGGCGGAGGAACGGGCACCAACGGACAATCCTTATCAGAGGGAATCATCGTAGATTGTTCCCGCCACATGAATCAAATCCTGGAACTCAATCTGGATGAAGCTTGGGTTAGGATTCAACCGGGAGTGGTGCTGGATCAGTTGAATGATTATCTAAAGCCCCATGGGGTTTTCTTTGCTCCCAATGTTTCCCCAAGCAGCAGGGCGACTCTGGGAGGTATGATCAATACTGACGCTTGCGGCAAAGGGTCCCGAGTTTATGGAAGAACCAGCAACCATATTTTGGAGTTGAACTGTGTTCTATCCAATGGAGAAACCCTCCAATCCTTTCCCATCAAAAATGAGTCCCTTGAGGAACACAAACAGAGTCAGGGCATCCAAGGAGAAATTTTTCGAACCGTCGATGAGGTTGTTCGATCCAAGAAAGAACTCATTCGAGAAACCTTTCCGCGCTTGAGCCGTTTCATGACCGGCTACAATCTGGCCGGAGTTCTGGACGAAAACGATTCCATCTTTAACCTCAATCCTCTTCTTTCAGGTTCCGAGGGAACCCTTGCATTTGTCAGCGAAGCCCGTTTGAAACTGACTCCGATTCCGAAAGCACGTTTGCTGCTGGTCGTTCATTACGGAAGTTTCAAGGATGCCCTGCGTGACGCATCGAGGTTGGTCGGATCAAACCCCACCGCGATCGAAACCCTCGATGAAAAAATCCTGACCCTCGCTAAAACGGATGAAATCTATCCCAGGGTAAAAAAATGGATTGAAGACCCAGACGGAAAACCGACCAAAACCATCAATCTCGTTGAATTCTCTGGTGAAAAACTTGGTGAACTGGAAGAAAAAATAAACCCTATTTGCGAGGAAATTCTGAAAAAACGTGACCTTCCCGGAGAAGCACTTGGCTACTTCATTACCGGGAAAGCACGTGAAATCTCTGAACTTTGGAACCTTCGCAAAAAAGGGGTGGGCCTTCTTGGCAACATGCCTGGAGAACGAAAACCTATTGCCTTTGTCGAAGATACCGCAGTTCCACCAGAACATCTTGCCGATTATATCCTTGAATTCCGCGCCCTTTTGGATCGATATGGAATTGAATACGGCATGTACGGTCATGTTGATGTCGGATGTCTTCATGTTCGTCCGGCATTAGACCTTAAGGACCCCATCGATGAAGCTCGGGTCAAGGAAATTTCAGATGCGGTCCGGGATCTGGTCATCAAATACAAAGGGGTGATGTGGGCAGAACATGGACGGGGATTTCGTAGTGAGTACACAGAGGATTTCTTCGGAAAAGAACTCTACCGCGAACTCCGCCGCATCAAGGAAGCCTTTGATCCGCAAAATCGCTTGAATCCAGGAAAAATCGTCACACCGCTTTCACTTCCGGAGAAGGTGGTCAAAGTAGACGGACCCATGCGTGGACACCATGACCGCCAGGTTGATCCGAAGCTCAGAGAAGCATTCCGCCCTGCGATGGAATGTAACGGTAATGGGGCGTGTTTCGATTATGCACCCGATCATGTGATGTGCCCGTCATCCAGAATCACCCGTGACCGGATTCATTCTCCAAAAGGAAGGGCTGGACTGCTGAGGGAATGGCTTCGTTTGATTTCAATAAAAGCACCTGAAAAAGCATCCCAATGGGCAATTCCATTTTTGGAAAAATTTCAGGATCCTGGAACACTTGCCACAACGGGATCAAGTCCTTTTGGTCGCTTTCTCAGAAGTTTCAAACAAAGATCAGAGAATGACTTTTCCCATGAAGTCTATGACGCCATGAACGGATGCCTGGCCTGTAAAGCCTGTGCCACTCAATGTCCGATCCACGTTGATGTTCCTTCATTCCGTTCAAAATTCCTTCAGCTATATCACACCAGATATCCGAGACCGATCAAGGATTATCTGGTAGGAAGTACCGAAAAAACAGGTCAAATACTGTCGAGGTTTCCAGGTGTCTCAAATGCCATACTGAATTCGAAAATATCACAAAAGTGGATTCGACGTTTCGGGATGAGAGACGTACCCGAATTCAGTTCCCAATCCCTCAAAAAACTTCAAAAGCTGGAAAAAATTCCAACTTGGAATGAAAAAGCTGATGGATTCAATGCTAAAAAATCGGAACAGAAACGGGTGATTCTGATTCAGGATGCTTTCACCAGTTTCTATGAATCAGGATTGATCATCGAATTTTACCATCTGCTGAAAAAGCTTGGACTTCATGTTTTTCTGGCACCTTTTCATGAAAACGGGAAACCCCTTCATGTAAAGGGATTTCTCAATCAATTCCAAAAGGTTGCAGAGAAACAGGCCTCATGGCTTCAGAAAATCGCATCATCAGGAATTCCCTTGGTTGGCATCGAGCCAAGTGTCGTGCTTACGTATCGGGATGAGTATCCTGAAATCCTGATGAATGACGATTTGAATTTTAATGTGATGTTGCCTCAGGAATTTCTGCTCGAACAACTTCATCTCCTCCAATCCCACCGTCCCAGAGAATCTGAAACATTTTCTTTGCTCGGACATTGTATGGAAAAAACCGGGGCTTCCGCATCTCAGACCCAATGGCTGGAAATCTTCCAGGCATTGGGACAGGAATTAAATCTGATTGAAGTAGGTTGTTGCGGAATGGCAGGAACTTACGGGCATGAAACAGAACACTTTGAAGAATCAAAAGGGATCTATAAGATGAGTTGGCAGAAACATTGCCGGGGAGATTCAAATTTAGGAAATCAACTATTAGTCAGCGGATTTTCATGCAGATCCCAAATTGAACGATTTGAAAATTTCCGTCCCCTTCATCCGATTCAAGCGCTAAATCAAATGATCTAATGTTTGGATCTCATTATTTTTCTTCCCCAGCAACTGGCCTTTGACTTTTTTGCTCAGAACCCTAAAGGATCCTGATCATCGAAGAATAATGTTGTTTCCGCAGTAATGAATGCTTTCCCACGAATTTTTGGAATGATCCTATTCGTGTTACGCGGATCCTCTTCATAAGAAGCCTGGAAAGTTGTTCCGGTAATGCTCTCCTGGGTCCAAGTTTGACCGGGCTTAAGTTTTCCTTCTTCTGCCAGACAAGCCAATTTCGCACTGGTTCCGGTTCCACACGGTGAACGGTCATAAACCCCACCTGGACAAAGTACGAAATTTCTTGAATCAGCATGATCTGATGAGGGTGGACTAAAGAGTTCAATATGATCAACCTTTGGATACCCTGCGTCATGTAATGCGTTCCTGACCTCGATGGTAAAATCCGTTAGTTCTTTTTGATTGGAAAGAAAAAGTTCAAATCCGTGATCTTCGCATAGGAAAAACCAGTTGCCACCCCATGCGATATCACCATGAATTGTTTTTCCCCCCGTAATTTCTAGGGAGAGGTTTTTTATTTCACGATAACTTGGGACATTCCAAACGGTTACAGAATGGTCTGTGTGGAGTTCTGCTTCGACGACCCCGGCAGGGGTTTCCACCATATGCCTTCCGGGTTGAATCCGCCCAAGGTGAGCAAGTGTGATCATCAGACCAATGGTACCGTGCCCACACATTCCCAACACTCCGACATTATTGAAAAAAATCACACCACATAAACACTCTTTGGATTGCGGTTCCATGAGCAGTGCACCCACCAATACCTCAGAACCCCTGGGTTCATTGATCAATGCTGAACGAAAGTGGTCAAACTCGGTGACAAAACGATCACATTTTTCAGAGATCGACCCCTCTCCAAGTTCGGGCCCGCCGACAACCACTACCCTTGTCGGTTCGCCTTCAGTGTGAGAATCAATCACTTGAACGGTTTTCATAGTATTGATGAATTTTCTTCATTGAATTGAAAACTTAGGAAAACCACCGATGCATTTATCCGGATCCTTCATTTTGCTATCAAATCGCTTCCACTGTTTTCTGCCTGCTGGTCATCATCGAGAAGATAACAGAAACCAGAGAAAAACCGATCAGAACCTGAATCCCATGATTAAAGCTTTCGTATCCTCCTGCCAACACCACCAAACTTCCGCTTAGAACACCAAAACCCATCTGAACTGCGCCAAGCATTCCTGAAGCACTTCCTGCCAGATGTCCAGCCGCATAAACTGCTCCCATCGACCCATTTCCAATCACCAATCCTGCAGAAATTCCATAGATCATTGACGGCAAAGCAATCCAGAGAGGATGCATCCATCCAAGGAAATCAACTCCCAACAGAGCAAACATGGAAACCAGACTGATTAAACTTCCACTCAGGGTCATCATTTCAATGCCTAATTTTTTAACCCAGAGTCGAGTCATGAAATTCCCGATCATGTACCCAAAAGGAGATAGGGCAAACCAAAATCCGAATTCCATTGAGGTAAACCCACGTCGGGCAAATTCATATGGAAGGAATCCAATCATACTGAAAAAAATTCCGGAATTGCAGGCACTTGCCATCATGAAGGCATTGAAATTCCGGTTCACGAGCAATTTCATGTAATTTCTAAAAAGTCCGAGAGGATTCAATTTTTCCAATTTGTACAGATTGGTTTCATGCAAATAGGAATAATTCAGGATCCCTGCAATGCCGCCCGCAATTCCGATTAAAAACATGGTTCCCTGCCAGCCGATCATCTCACCCAACAAACCCCCTGAAATGAAACTGAAAATCGGGACCACGACCATGATTCCACTGATTAAAGCAAAAGCTCCTGCCGCTTCCAGCCTTTCGTAGGAATCGTTGATGATGGCGCGGATGATGGAGATGATGGAACCTCCACCCAATCCCTGAATCACCCTTGCGGCAATCAGGGTTTCGATACTTGGAGCATAGGCTCCCAAAAACCCGCCCAGGCCATAAAGGGTCAATCCACTCAGCAACGGAATTTTTCTTCCGAAACGATCCGACAAGGGCCCGTAAAATAACTGAACCAATGCAATCGCACCAAAATAAGCAGAAAGTACCCATTGACCGGTAGCCTCATCCACCCCGAAATCATTGGTCACCAAACCGAGTGCGGGAGATATGATGGTGATCCCCAATGTTCCGCAACCCATGTTCAATGCCAAAAGCCAAAGGGGTGCTTTTGGGGCAAGAGATCGTTCTCCGGAAGATTTATTCAACTTGAATCAAAAAATTTAATGGCAGAAGGGAGATTCCTGGAATTGATGAGTCTCAATGAAAAGACTCATTTCAGGTAGGAGGATCACTTCAAGACGTTTATGACCGTTCACTATGAAGGAGCATTAACTAAGATACAAGCAGATCAGATATTGAGTAACTTCCTGGGAAAGGCTAAGGTGACTGAGAAAATTTTCTCTTTGGAATACATTGATTTGATTTAAAGAATCAGAGCTTAAAACAGTTCCATTTTTTCCAAAAAATCTAATTTTTCAAAACATGAATTAAAGATGACTATGCCAACAAACGCTCAAAACACTAAACCCGTCAGAATTGGTTTCATTGGGGCCGGTGGCATCTGCCGCCAACGACATCTGCCCGGACTGAATGCATTGGACAATATTGAATTGGTTGCAGTATGTAACCGGAGTCAAGCAAGCGGGCAAAAAATTGCTGATGAATTTGGATTTTCGGAAGTGATGACCGATTGGAAACAGTTATTGGATCGTGATGATATTGACGCGGTTTTTATCGGCAGTTATCCCAACACCCATGCAGAAATTTCATGCAAGGCATTGGATTCCGGAAAACATGTATTCTGCCAGGCAAGAATGGCTGCAACCCTCCCTGATGCGGAAAGGATGCTTCAATCCGCAAAAGATCATCCTGAACTGGTCAACATGCTCTGCCCTCCGCCTCACCGCATGCCTTGGGAAGCTTACCTGCTAGAGTCCCTGGCTTCAGAGAAATATGGAAACCTGCTTCATGTAAGAGTTGTTTGCTCCAATGGTTCCGGATACGGTCCCTTGATTTTCCGGGATCTGGTAGAGTTTTCCGGACAGCAAATCATGTTCGTGGGAATCTGGGCAGAAACCATCAACACTTTTGTGGGAGAGTACCAACAATTAAGCGCTGATTTTTCCACCCCGATCAAGACTAAGGAGGGGGAAGATGGCAACGTTGTTGAAATGGAAATTCCTCAAGTGGTGACCATTAGCGGGATTTTAAATTCCGGAATCAGCATCAGCGAATATCATTCAGGAATCGCCAAACATGAAAACCTCAACCAAATTGAATGGATCACCGACCGGGGCACCCTTCGATTGAATGCCATGACTTCCCTGGAATGGTCCGAATCTGGAAAAGATTTTGAACCTGTTCAAGTTCCGGAAAATCAAACAAGGGATTGGATGGTGGAGGCCGATTTCATCCAAGCCGTCCGCCTCGCTTCAGAAGGCGCTTCCGAATCAGAAAGACCGGTCAGTCCGGATTTTGCGGAAGGTTTGAAATACATGAAAAAAATGGCAGCCCTTCACCTTTCTGCCAAAGAAAAAAGGGTGGTCAAACTTTCTGAAATTTAAAATCTTTTGATGAATTTCGATGACTGATTCAAAAAGCGAAATGAATCAATCCGTTGAACTTCCAAACTGCCAAGCAGGTCGTGGCTTGTGTGAGCATTGCGGCATGTCATCGCAAACAGTATGGGTGCATGGACACGAACAATGCACTCAATGCGGAATCAATCGTATGCCCTGTTGTGAGGGAGAAACCTTAAATCCCATTTCTGATTGTGGATGATTCCATCCGGAGGGCAAAACTCAAAAGGCTGGACCAGATCCGGGAACAAAAAAAAGTTCATCTGAAAGACTTCATTCAAAAACGAATGAAACAGGATCCAGAAAATTTAAAGATTTCCAGATCCCATCCTGTCGGTCTTCCTTTAAAATCAGGAACCTGGCTTCATAGTCGACGGAATCCATTCCATTTCCTGAAAACAAACGATCAGAAAGTAAGTTGAATCCAAAATAATTCAATAGAATCAACTTGCTTCCAAGTTCATCTCATTATCGACCCCGGAGTCTTGGATCCAGGGCATCTCTGAGACCATCTCCGATATAATTTACACTCAAGACCGTTAGGGCAATAAAGACTCCAGGCCATATCACCCGTGAAGGAGTGATCTGGATGAAAGTTGCACCATCATAAAGCAAGCGTCCCCAGGTTGGAAAATCCGGAGGGAAACCAAGCCCCAGGAATGACAAGGCAGATTCTGTGATGATGGCATTGGCGACCCCCAGGGTTGCTGAAACCATGATCGGACTGAGGATGTTCGGCAGGATGTGACGGAAGATAATCTTCCTTTTTCGAGTGCCGATGCTATGGGCGGCTGTTACAAATTCTCTTTCTTTGATCCCCAAGACATCTCCCCTGACAATTCTCGCCGTATGCATCCAACTGGTTATACCAATCACAAAAACAATCAGGAAAAAAATCCCCATTTCGGGTCCATAAAGCGTCCTCAGGGTATCCCTGAACAGCATGATGATAACCAGAAGTACAGGAAGAATGGGCAAAGCAAGAAAAAGATCCGTCAAACGCATTAAGGGACCATCCAGGGATTTGATGAAACCCGCTAAAACCCCAATCAGGGAACCAATCAACAAAGAAATCAACATTGCCAGAAAACCCACTGCCAATGAAACTCTTCCACCGGCAAGCATTTGGGCCAAGGTGTCGTGTCCAATGTTGTCAGTTCCTAAAGGGTGGGACCATGATGGTCCCAGATTTCTTTCTCTGAAATTGATGGCATTCGGATCGACGTCATAAATAAACGGACCAATGAAAACACAAAAAGTGATCAGCATGAAAACGAACATGCCTACCAAAGCACCTTTGTGCTTACGAAACTGTCTCCATACATCCACCCAGAGAGAACGGTGCTCCATCTGAATTTCAAAGGAATCCAAAGTTGCCGTGTTCTCAGTCATATCGGATTCTCGGATCTAGAATTCCATAAACCACATCAGCCACCAGGTTAAAGGCCACGATCAATACCGCGAAAATAAACGTCAGTGTCTGGACCAGTGGAATGTCTGCTCCTTCTATCGCAATCACCAAAAGCTGCCCCAATCCATTGACCCGGAAGATCTGTTCGGTGATGATTGCTCCACTAAAAATGGTCGGGATCCCCAAAGCAATCAGGGTCACAACTGGAATCAGACTGTTCCTCAGCACATGAATCAGTAAAACAACGTTCTCAGACCTTCCCTTGGCCCGTGCCGTTCGTACATAATCAAGATTGAGATTATCCAGAATGGAAGCGCGCATGAATCGGCTCAATTGTGAGGCATTGTAAAGAGCCAGCACGGTTACCGGCATGATCATCTGCTTCACCTGTTTCACAAAATGATTCCAACTATCGACGACCAGTGTTGTGTCATAGATCATCGGAAACCACTCTAACTGGACACTGAAGATGATGATCGCCACCATCCCGGTGAAAAAGGTTGGAACCGAAAAACCAACCATTGCCACAAAAGTCCCAATCTGGTCAAACATCGAGTATTGCTTATAGGCTGAAATAATGCCGATTGGGATCGCAATTAAAATTCCAAAAAGATAGGACAATCCCACTACCCACAAAGTCTGCGGAGTCCTCTCAATGATTAAATCGACTACCGGACTTCGAGTGGCCCACGAAATCACTCGGGTCCGATCTTCTGCATCTCCAATTTTAATTCCAAATACTTTATCGAGGGCATTGAGCGGCTCATTTACAAAAAACTGATGAAGCCACATGCCAAAACGAATATGCATGGGTTGATCAAGCCCAAGAGATTGCCTGATTTTTTCCCTCACTTCAGGAGGGACGGTCATCGGCAGGTTCCCTGTTGGATCGTTGGGAGCGAAATCAAGAATGGCAAAAATGATAAAACTGATTGCCAGGAGGGTAGGAATGGCAATCAGAATTCTACGGATGATGAAGTGAATCAATGATTAAAACCTGTGTTCAGAATTTTGATCAAAAAACAGGCTGAAAAAGGCGAGAAGCGGCGGCCTGCTGGAAGCAAACCGCCTTCTTGAAAAATTCAGAATCGCTTAGTTGCGTTTCCAGTCAGCAATATTCCAAAGTTCGGAATCCCATGAATTCATCCTGACTCCTGTAATTGAAGAAGAATGGGCAGAGACATCTCCTCGGTGAATTAGAGGAATCATTGCGTAATCCTGCATCAGCATATCATTCATCTGTTTTGCCAATCGGATTCGATCCTCGAGATTTGCAGTCTTAGCCATTTTCGCGGATAACGCATCATATTCTGCACTGCACCAGCGCGGCATATTGTTTCCACCCCACTTATTCCTCTTCTGAGCCATCTCCTTACAGGTCCAGTTGGACATGTAGGTTTCCGGGTCAGTCCCACTGAAGGTGTTGGTGTACATTTCTATGTCCGCGTAAAATTTCTGGTAGGTATCGGGGCTTCCGACATCACCGCCAAAAAAGACCGATGCACTGATATTACGGAGTTCGGTTTCAACTCCAATTTGCCTCCACATCTCTTTGATAAATGCCTGGGTCCCCTGGCGGACGGAATTGGTTGAGGTCTGGTAAAGAATGGAAATTCTTACACCATCCTTTTGCCTGACTCCATCCGAACCTTTCTTCCAACCTGCTTCATCCAAAATTCTGTTGGCTTCTGCAACATTGGGAGTTTTGCACTCATCATTGGCAGAGGAAGCATAGATAGCTGGAGCTGGGAGGACATTACAACTGATTTGCCCTGCCTGACCATAACCTGCATCTACCAAAACCTGTCGGTCGATGGCAAGAGAGAGAGCCCTTCTTACAGCATAATCTGCAAGAAAAGGATGCGGATTCCGGTTGTTGTTTCCACCTATGAACTCAGAACGGTTTTCTCCCAAGGCAGGATCCGGATTGGTAAAATTGACCATAAGACGCTCTACAGCAGTTCCAAATGAAGAAACAATTTTACCTTTTCCTGCCTTTTCCATGTTTGCCAGAATTTCAGGCTCTACCTGGAGATTCCATGCATAATCCATTTCTCCTGTTTCCAAGACGGCTCTTGCAGCAGAAACCGCATCTCCACCTCCCTTAAAGACCAGTGTCTGGAAGGCAGGCTTACTGGAATCCCGGTAGTTTGGATTGGCTTCAAAAACAATGACGTCATTTGCTTTGAAGTCTTTGACAACATAAGGTCCTGTTCCAATCGGATAAAAATTTTCCTCGTTACACTCTTGAGCTCTTGCACCGGCACAGTCTTTAAATTGTGCTTTTTTCAAAATGGGTGAGTTGTAGCCGACGAATGCCTGGTAGGGAAAGGGTTTGGCAACCGAGAAATTTACCTGGATCGTGTAACGGTCCAAAGCTTTTACAGACTGGATATCGCTGTAGTAATTGGTTTGGGTACATCCTGTATCTGGATTGGTACAATACTCATACGTGAAAACGGCATCTTCAGCGGTGAGTTCTGAACCATCAGAAAATTTAATTCCTTTTTTGATTTTCCATGTGATTGATGTCAGATCTTTTGAGACACCTCCATTATCTACAGTTGGAATTTCATCTACCAACCAGGGGATCATATTCCCCTTCTCATCATATCTTGCAAGGGGTTCAAGTACGACAGAAGACGCTTCCAACTCTTTGGTTCCCCCCGATAAATTGGGGTTCATGGTTGAGGGCGCCTGCCAATAAAGCAGGTTAAGTTGACCCTGAGGTTTGGCATGGATTGATGCCGAAACTCCCAAAATCATAAGACCGGCGATTAACAAACTAAAATAGGATCTCATAAGTTCTCCTCTGATGAGATTGACTAAATTAAACACAAAAAATTTTGATGAATTCAAAATTCTTCTCCTAAATGGAAAAACTAACTTATCTGAACTGTTTAGAGTGATCAATGTTTTTCGATTGAAAAACCTATTACTTTTTTTCAAATTTGTCATGAAACTTTGTG